>Ga0066705_10000233_pt1 | contig 13659 bp, 12 predicted proteins | sample GraSoiAngelo_154_FD_66506 | JGI IMG/M metagenome (GOLD analysis project Ga0066705, IMG submission 66506) | Grasslands soil microbial communities from the Angelo Coastal Reserve, California, USA - 14_1009_13_20cm | ecosystem: Environmental > Terrestrial > Soil > Grasslands | place: USA... | reverse complement strand
TGGCAAGGTCACTCACTATTTGGGCGAATGCACTGAGACTGGTCAGCAGGAGAGCAATACACAAGAGGGAACGAGCCGCCATCACCTTACCTTTCTACATGGCAGCAATCAGATGTTTAATACTGGTGTTAGGATGCCGCCTCTGCGCCGGGCTAGGGTTATCGCCTGAAAGTCAGTTGAGGAGATCGTGTACTTAAGCAGGTGGAACTCAGGCGGCAGTTTGATTTAGTCAGGTTGTTTCTGATCTGCGAGGAAGATTGGCGGAGATAGCTGCTCTTTTGCGGGGCATCGCAGTTTCTGGTGAATTCGCAGGCCCTGGGCCCCCCATTTCACGCTAAAGGAATCATCGGCAGCCGAGCTATCCCCTTGGTTAAAATAGGCGGAGACCTTAGTTCAATTCTTCGTGGAGAGTACCATGGCGCACCAGCATTCTCCTCGCTTTCTGCAGATCGTTGAAGATGCCAAGCGGCGGGTTCATGAAGTCAGCGTCGATGATGTGAAATCCCAGCTCGATCGTGGCCAGAAATTCCTTCTTGTGGATGTGCGCGAGGAGAGCGAGTACGCGAAGGATCACCTTCCGGGCGCCATTCACCTCGGCAAGGGCGTCATCGAGCGAGATGTTGAGGAGCGCGTGCCTGATTTGAACACGCCCATGGTGCTTTACTGTGGTGGTGGGTACCGCTCGGCCCTGGCGGCTGACAATCTGCAAAAAATGGGCTACACGAACGTGCTTTCGATGGATGGCGGGATCCGCGGTTGGCGCGAAAAGGGTCTTCCGCTGTCCAAAGGCAGAATGTGGGACTGTCCAAAAGTACCTCGGTAACTTGATGAGTCTCCCTTCCGCACCTGAGCATGGAATTCGCTGCCGAAGATAAGAGTTTATCGATGCAAGGAATGAAAGCCCACTCCGGACAGGACAACTCGGCAGCTGCTGCGGCGCCGGCTGCGAACGTTGCTACGAATGAAGGACTCCTTGCGACGGATGCCACACCCCAACAGTTTTGCTCGGAACTCTCCAAGCTTTTCCGCGTGCGCTCGAGCGAGGTAGCCCTGTTCCGTCTGGATGGTGGCATGCTGAAATTCCTATTCCCAGAGGAACTTAAGACCGCAGGCACAATTCCGCTTTCCAGCTCATCGGCTATAGCCGCACACACCGCCATTAGCAAGAAACTTGAACTATTTAACAATTTTCCGCGAGTGAAGCATGCCAGCATTTTTGAGACTGTCAAACTTAAGCAGCAAAGCGAACAACCCGATCCTCTGACCATTCAGAAACTGATTTCCGGTCCGGTGCTGGACGCACAAGGCAAAGTGCTCGGCGTGCTTCAGGTGTGCCGTAAAGGTTTTGATCTGCTCTCGGCTGGACCCGATTTCAGCCTCGGCGATCTTCAGCAACTGGAGCGCGCAACTAAAGCTCTTGCCAAAGCGCCGTTCATGAAAACTTCTTAGGCGCGCCGCTTCGACCAGCGGGCTGCTGTTTGCGAGCTTTCCATCGCCCGGTCAATCGCTTGTTTCTCCTCCGCCGTGAGTTGCCGGGCTGATCCCTTGGGAAGTTCTCCGAGCGCCAGTGGCCCAATGGCGACGCGCACCAAGCGGATCACCTCAATGCCAAGTTGAGTAAGCATGCGGCGGATGTGACGATTCTTTCCTTCATCTAGGACGACTTCAAGCCACGTATTCCGCTCGCCGGCTCGTAAGATGAGAGCGCTCTTTGCACGCAGAATGTCTCCGGCGCTTAGCACACCTTTCCTCATCTTCTCCAGAAGCACGGTGTTTACGATCGCGGCGATCTGCACGTGGTAGGTTTTTTCCAAGTGTGTCTCCGGCGCCAGCACGCGAGCCGACCATTCCGAGTCGTTGGTCAACAGCAACAATCCTTCACTGGCCTTGTCCAGTCGTCCCACAGGAGCAACCCAGGGACAATCCTTATCGAGCAGTTTATAAACCGTCTCGCGTCCTTTCTCATCTGTTGCGGTGGTGATGATTCCTCGAGGCTTGTTGAGCATCAGGTAGATTTTCTGATTTTCTCGGAGCGTGTGCCCATCTACCTGAATGTGGTCCTTTTCCAAGTGCACAGGCGTTTCAGGATCGAGACGCAAGCGCTCGTTCAAGCGCACATGACCAGCCCGGATAAGGCTGCACGCCTCCGAACGCGAGCAGTAGCCGAGCTTGGAGAGTGCTCGTGCCAAACCCACTTGGCGGGATGCGTCCGTACGCTTCATCGGCTCATGGTATCGCGGGAGTTAAGAATCATAAGAGTAAAGGTGGAATGAAGTGCGTGCGTCTTGAACAACTGGAGTACTGGCGCGCCATCTGGACGCGATTCCACGTTGGTCAAGTGGGAAGTTCCCCCAGCGGTCGTCAATTATCGATATAGGTGCAGTCGCCCCCGCCGGTGCGGCTCTTAGAGACACCATTCTCTGTAGAGTTCCACCGCTCCAGCAGTATCGAAGTAGAATAACTTGCAACAATGCCCACTCAATCTCAAGGAAACGGATCTGGAGAAAAAAGGATTTACGTCACCCTCACCGGCCTTCCGCTCTCGTTTGAGCTGCGTTGGCCGTTTCACAAGTCAACCTCCGGGGCGGATTTCTGGGTGCTGCACGGCGATATTCGCCTGGAGAATTCGGCGGGGCTGCACGCCCCAGTCGCGGTCAATTTGTCAGCCACTGTTCGCGAGGTCATGCCCTCGCTTGAGCCGAACGATGCCGAAGCGCCAATTATCAACACCCTTCGTAAGGAAGTTGATCGGCGGCAGGTCGAGTTTGCGAAATCAGGCAAGCTGGTCCCGGTACACTTCTCCAGCCGTCATTACGATTTCAAACGCAACAAGTGGGTGTTTGGCAGGGCAAGCGATGATGATATGAAGCTTCTCGTCGCCCGCAAGGTCTATTGGCAAACCCGGCTCGCGGGCGGCCCGGTGTGGATTGGGGATCCGGCTGACGCACTATATGTTGAAACGTCAGTGACACACATGTTGGAGACAGCCCGTGGGCTCGCGAGAGAGGAATTGCTAACACTGGAAGGCGAGTGGGCCTCGGCCAATGCCGCCTTGATGGCCCAGGCAGAAAAGTTTGAAGCTGACATGGGCCTCGCGGTAGCGGAGCTTGAGAAGAAGCATGCCTTTGAAAGAGGGTGAGCAGCCACGGCGGTGAGCAGCCACGCGGCTTCCCTTTCGGTAAGAACCCCTTACTCCTGCTTCACTGAATCAATGGTCTGAAAGAGCTTGCCAAGATCAGTGACCTCAACGTAAGGCGGGTTTGCCTGTGGCTTACCACTGACCACATAAATCGTCGGCGTCTGGTGTATCCCAATCCGATTGCCGAGATCGCGGTCGGCGCTGACTTCCGCCGCCAGCTTGCCCTGAGGATCAAAGACGAACGGCAAATCGACTTTGTGATCGGCGGCGAATTTTTCCGCAAAGGAGCGCAGGTTGCCCGGATTGATTTCTAATTGGTGCTGAAAAATATAGTCGCGAAAATCGCTGCCGAACTGCTTGGAGCGCGAATCGAAATAGTGAGCCATGACCGCAGCCTGGAATGACCAATTATGCATGGGCAAGGGAAAATCATGGCGCACCACAGGAATTTTGTATGTCTTGGCTGCCTGCTCCACCAGGGGGGCGGCACGGCGGCATTGCGGACATTGCAGATCTTCAAAGACCACCAGCGCCACTTGCGACCCTTTAGGCGGCCGGAGCGCGGAATTGGCGTCTTGCGCCATAGCGCAGGATGCCACCAAGGCGATAAGGCAAACGAATGAGAGCAGCTTCTTCCTCATAATGTAATTAGATGCAGAATCGTCAGTTTCCAACTAATCTATGGTAACCGAAGCGGCATGCGCGAGAAATAACTGTTCGTAGTTAGATTGAATAAGTAGGGCGGTGCCTCGCCCACCCGGCCAGCAGCCTGAGGTAAAAATGAAGACCAACCATCACGACCGTTCGCTCCGGCAACATGTGGCTTACTTGCTCGACGGCGGCGGGGCGCACGTCAAATTTGCCGATGTCATTTCAGACTTTCCATCTAAGCTCCGCGGTCAGAAGCCAGCCGGTTTTCCTCACTCTGCCTGGATGCTGCTCGAACACATGCGCATGGCGCAGTGGGACATCCTCGAGTTCAGCCGCAACTCCAAGCACGTCTCGCCGGAATGGCCGGCCGGTTATTGGCCCGGTACCGAGGCTCCGCCCAGCGCCGCGGCCTGGAGCGCCAGCATAAAGAGCTTCAGGAAAGACCTGAAAGAAATGCAGGCTCTGGTGGCAAATCCCAAAATCGACCTTTTCGCGCGCATACCATGGGGAGACGGTCAGACTGTCTTGCGCGAGGCGCTGCTGATCGCCGATCACAACGCTTATCATCTGGGTCAGCTGGTTGATGTGCGAAGACTGCTCGGCGCGTGGCCTGATAAATAGTAGTTCGAGTCACTAGGAGCGTTGGACCGCTTTCTGAAAACCACCCTCACTCCGTCTCTCCACCTCTCGTCAATAGCCGCGAGGATCCACTCGATCTCTGGTGAAATGTAGCGCAAGAGCGTGTCAGTCGCGGGATGCACGTGCAGCGCCGGAGCCACGAGCAGCAGCAGCGGCGGCTCCGGCGACAACTCCTTGCCGGAGAAGTATCCGAAGCGATGGAATTCTCCGCGCGCATGGTGCCACGCTACGCGCGACCAATAATCCAGGCCTTGCAGCGGCAAGTGGATATCTTCATCCGCCTTCAGTTCAATGACGGCCAGCCTTCCTTCGCGCGTAGTTGTCAGCACGTCGATCATGGCGCGATCGGAGGCGGAAAAAGCGGGCACTTGCGAATACAATCTGCCCGCATCAAAGCGTTCGTCGAGAGCGCTGACGTTTTTGATCACGAGCGATTCCAGCCACCGCTCTGGATGCAGCCGCCACAGCAAATGATCGCGTGGCCCGCCGGCGTGCCGCACTTCTCCGATGCTCCTCACGAGCCGTGCGAATGATTCGGCGTTTTCCGGGCACAAAGTTGTTTCCGCTGCTCCCACCCCAAAGACGATTTCCGGAGTGCTACGAAAGGAGCCGGGTTCATGCGTCAGCCGGGCCCGCGCGAATTCCAATCCATGACAGCGAAATGTCATCTCCGCGGACGAGATGAGCGCGAATTCGGACTCGGGCATCAGATCGCGAACGTGCGCGATGGCCTGGGCGAACCGCTCCCGCGCCGCGCGCTCGTCGGGGCAATGGACAAGTCGTGTGCTGACATTTCCCCGATCGGAGGTGTCCATTTCCTTTGCGGAGTCCTCGCGTTCGTCAATCTCATAGAGCTGCCACTTGGCGGCATCACGATTCAGATTGGCAATGCGCTCGCGAATCAGCGAAGAACTGCCTTTGGGGACAAACAGTTTTAGCCCCTGAACCACTGCCTTTCCGGGTTGCGCTTGACGGCACACATCCAGCCACAGGATGCCGAATGTCAGCGAAGCATCGATCGAGGCCTGCGTCTCCTGTGCATTCACGCCAAGCACCGCGAAAGCGGATTGGGCCTGCCGCATCAAACCTCGCGCGTAGATCGGGCCGAAGGAGCGCTCCAGGTCCATTGAGGTGCTGAGCTTGTCCGCCTTGAATCCAGGAAATTTTCGGGCCAGTATGCGTTGCAGTAGCCTTTGATACGCCAGCCGGACTGCCCGTTTCGCCGTTGGCGTGCGCCGGTCACGCTGGCGGCAGATTTCGAGTTTCGTCGGGCTCGACTGCCCGAGTCGCTGCACTGCCAGCTTTAGGACTTCGTTCTTGATTTCGAGGTCGACCACGCGCCGGACGACATTTCGTTCGGATGACCACAAATGCAGCAGGCACTTATTCCGCTCCCCGGAAATCGAATACTTCGCTTGCGCCAGATCGAATGCTATAGCACCGTCTTCGAGCACCAGAGCATCGCGCGCTTCAGAAAGAAAATCCTCGACAGTTCGCACCAGCGCCTCAGGAGTCATAGGTTCATTCTTCTACGCTTTCAGAAATTGAGTCTGTGACGAGCAACCACCACGGACCAATGCGGAACCACGGAATTCTCGCATAAACCACTTTAAATTACTGCGCACTCCGGCTGTGGGATAATAGAGCCCTCCGGAGTCTTTCCTGACCTACCGGCCATCTAATCGACGTGGACAAGAACAGGTTTTTCTTCGAACATTACGGCCTCACTGAACGTGATCTGGAACGCTACTTGGCTGCTGCGCTCTCGGCGGGTGGCGAATACGCAGATCTGTACTTCGAATATCTTTCCTCTACGTCGCTGATGGTAGATGAGTCTATGGTGAAGTCGGCTTCCCAGGGGATTTCAGCAGGCTGTGGCATTCGCGTAATTGCTGGTGAGCGCACTGGCTACGCCTACACCGACGATCTTTCTCCGGAACGCATTTTACACGCGGCCAGGACGGCAGCGCTCATTGCCAGCGGCCCGGCAAAGACTCCAACTATCGGCTTCCAGAAAAGACCGGCACGCAGCCTGTATCCCGTTACTCTGCCCTCAGTGGATGCGGAAATCACCGCCAAAGTGGAACTCGTGATGCGCGCCGATCAGGCCGCACGGGCGTACGATCCGCGGATTAAAGAAGTCCGGGCCAGCTACGCCGACGAGCTCCGAAACATTTTAATAGTGGGCTCCGACGGAACTTTCGCTGAGGATTCCCAGCCGCTGGCACGCATGAACGTGGGCTGCATCGCAAAGACAGACGGCAATTCTGCCCGTGGCAGCGCTGGCGGTGGTGGACGGGTTGCGCTGGACTTCTTCTTCGGCGAAAAGACTCCCGAGTACTTCGCCAAAGAATCTGCACGCCAGGCCATTCTGCAACTCGACGCTCGTGAAGCTCCGGCTGGTGAAATGGAAGTTGTGCTTGGTCCCGGCTGGCCCGGCGTACTCCTGCACGAAGCAGTTGGTCATGGCCTAGAAGCTGATTTCAATCGTAAACAGACATCTGCTTTTGCCGGGCTCGTTGGCAAACGTGTTGCTAGTGAGAAATGCACTGTCGTTGACAACGGCACGATGCCTTGGCGGCGCGGCTCTCTCAATGTTGATGACGAAGGCCAACCTACGCAGAGTACGGTCCTGATCGAAAAAGGAGTTCTCAAGGGATATCTTAGTGACAAGCTTTCCGCCAAGCTCATGGGAATCTCCGATACAGGCAATGGCCGCCGCGAGAGCTACGAACACATTCCCATGCCGCGGATGACTAATACTTACATGCTCGCAGGTCAAGATGATCCTCACGACATTGTGCGTTCCGTCAAGCGCGGCGTTTATGCTGTGAACTTCGGTGGAGGGCAGGTCGATATCACGAATGGAAAGTTTGTCTTTTCCGCGTCAGAAGCTTATCTGATTGAAGATGGCCGGATCACCGCGCCAATTAAAGGCGCGACCTTGATCGGCAATGGTCCCGATGTGCTGACGCGCGTGTCGATGGTCGGCAACGATTTGAAGCTCGACGAAGGTGTCGGCACTTGCGGGAAAGATGGCCAGGCCGTGCCGGTCGGTGTGGGGATACCAACGCTTAAAGTGGATCGCCTGACCGTCGGCGGAACCGCAAAGAAGGATACCGGCGGCTTCATGCAGTAAGTCTTTTCACCACGAAGACACGGAGTCACAGAGAAGCTCATTACCCCGTTTCTTCTGAGCCTCTGTGAAAGCTCTGCATTGTTGGATAATAAGAGTTATGCATTCCACTGAGCTCGAAGCTCAAGACTCCAAACTCAGGACTGATCTCCGCGACCTCGCCCAGGACATCGTGCGTCGCGCCATGAATCGTGGCGCCACTGCCTCCGAGTGCGTCATTCGCGATGGCGATGAATTCTCAACTCTTGTTCGTCTCGGTCAAGTTGAAACCCTGAAGGAATCTGGTTCCAAGGCGATCGGTGTCCGGGTGTTCAATGGCAAGCGCGCCGCCAGCACTTACTCCAGCGACTTCTCACGCGAAAGTCTGGACCGCATGTTGACATCGGCTCTGGATCTCTCACGCATCACTTCCGAGGATCCATATGCCGGCATCCCCGAGCCGGAGCAGCTTGGCAGCATCAGAGGTGATCTCGACCTCTACTCCGCGGACGTCTACTCTTTGCCCGGCCAAGAGCGAATTGCCTATGCCCGGCGCGCAGAAAAAGCCGCGCTCGATTACGATCCGCGCATCAAGAATTCCGAAGGTGGTTCATTCGACGCCGCCACGGGACACAAAATCCTCGCCAACTCGCACGGCTTTGTGGGCGAATATCGGCGGTCTTACTGCTCAGTAGCTGCTGTCCCGATTGCCCAATCCGAGAATGGCGCAATGCAGCGCGATTATTGGTTCTCAGTGGCGCGTAGCCTAAGCCGGCTGGAATCGCCCGAGCACGTTGGCAAAGTGGCAGCTCAACGCACGCTGCGTCGTTTAGGCGCGAAGAAGGTCAAGACAGCGCACGTGCCTGTCGTATTCGATCCACTTCTGGCTACATCGATTCTCGAGCATATTTTTGAAGGCGTAAACGGTGATTCGGTTTATCGTGGCGCTTCGTTCCTGGCGGGCAAGCTGGGACAAAAAATCGCCAGCCAAAATGTCACTGTAATCGATGACGGCACCATGCCCGGCGGCTTTGGCACCGCTCCGTTTGACGGCGAAGGCATCCCTACGCGCCGCACTCTCGTGATTGAAAACGGTGTGCTCAAGTCGTACGTCCTGAACACATACACGGCCAAAAAACTAGGTTTGCAAACCACGGCCAACGCATCTCGCGGTCTCGCCGGCACCCCGGGAATCGGTCCAGGGAACTACTTCCTCCAACCCGGCACGAAAACACCGCAACAGATTATCGGCGAAATCAAAGAAGGTTTGTACGTCACCGAGTTTCTTGGCCACGGCGCGAATCTGGTTACCGGTGATTATTCCCGCGGCGCTTCCGGCCTTTGGATTTACGGCGGTGAACTGGCGTTCCCAGTCGAGGAGATTACTGTCGCCGGTAATTTGAAAGACATGTTTCTGAACATTTCTGAAATTGCAAACGACCTCGAGTTTCGCGGCGCAGTGGCTTCTCCGACCGTCCGCATTGATGATTTGACGGTCGGAGGAGAGTAAGGCCACTTCTTCTCTGTGATCGTCTGTGTTTTCTGTGGCGAAAAGCTTTGAAGCAGCCACAGAGGACACAGGGAATCGCAACGGCTACAATCCCTTCATGGGCGGATTGATTCAGCCTGCTCCAACGGCCGAACAAAGTGATTCCAATTGGCGGCCGATTCTCCTCGGTGTCGCGCTTGTGATCGTGGTCGTCGGCGTGATCGCGCTGCTCTTGCGGGAAGCACCACGGAATACGAATGCCCCGCATCCCTACGCGGCGAACGTCAAGCTTTCAGATCTAAAAATGAGCGCTGCAGAGAATTTCGTCGGCGCAAGCGTCACTTATCTCGATGGAACCGTGACCAACTCCGGCGACAAGAATGTAACTCACGCGGTGGTGCACGTAACTTTCAGGGATTCGCTGGGCCAACTTGTGCAGACCGAAGACATTCCCCTTCACGTTCTGCAGACTACCGGGCCGTACCCGGAAGCAGTCGATCTCAGCAACTCACCTCTTGCGCGCGGCCAGAGCAAACCATTCCGCCTGACGCTTGAGCACGTGAGCAATGACTGGAACCACGAATATCCGGCGCTGCAGGTGACCGATGTGTCCGTGAAGTAATTCGTCGCCACAGATTCACACGGATCAGAACGGATCGATCAGTGTCGATTTGTGCAAATCCGTGGCTGCTACTGATTCCTCTACAATAGTGTAGATGCCGGAAATTAAGCCATTCCGCCTGACGGAATCGGTCAAAGCTGCGGGTTGAGCTTCCAAGCTGAGTCCGGCGGCGCTGGACGCGGTGCTTGGGAAATTAGCCCGGCAACATGATCCGAACGTTCTGGTTGGCTTCGATCACGCCGACGATGCCGGCGTGTATCAAATCGGGCCCGCCACCGCGCTGGTGCAAACTGTCGATTTTTTCACGCCCATCGTTGACGATCCCTACACCTTTGGCCAGATCGCCGCCACCAATGCCTTGAGCGACATCTACGCTATGGGCGGACGTCCCCTCACCGCGCTCGCTCTCGTCTGCTTTCCGGAAAAAGGCGACCTCGAAATTCTCGAACGAATTCTCGCCGGTGGCCTTTCCAAAATGATGGAGGCAAACTGCACCATCGTGGGTGGCCACAGCATCCGCGATGACGAGACAAAATTTGGATACTCGGTTACCGGCCTCATTCATCCCAGCAAAGTTCTCATGAACTCCGGCGCGAAGGCTGGCGATCGCCTGCTGTTGACGAAAGCTCTTGGTACCGGCGTGATCTCGACCGCAATCAAGAAAGGCGTAGCGAAGCAATCCTGGATCGATGCCGCCGTCCGCTCCATGACTACGCTGAACAAAGCAGCGGCGGAAGTGGCCACTTCTCGTGTGGAAACGGCTGGTGTGGGGACGGCTCGTGCGGAGACAACTCGTGTGGGGACGGGCGTCCCGCCCGTCCAGGCGGGGCGAAGCTCCGCGGTTCACGCCATGACCGACATCACCGGTTTCGGCCTCATCGGCCATGCGCGCGAAGTAGCTCTCGCATCGAATGTGTCGTTATACATCCACGCCGCCCGAATCCCATTGCTCGATGGCGCGCTCGAATGTGTTCGCGCCGGACATATCCCCGGCGGCCTGAAGGCAAATCGCGAATTCGCGGAGTGCGTCGTCGCCTATGACGATGGGATCTCTGAAGACGTCAAGACATTGCTCTTCGATCCCCAAACCGCCGGAGGCTTGCTAGTCTCGGTTGCTGCCGATGCTGTAGACGAAATAATTAAAGCCGCCGAGAGATCGGGCGTGCCCGCGGTTGACATTGGCGAAGTCCGGCCAATGTCGAAGCCGCTGATTACCGTGGTGCCCTGAACTCCGGTTTTTGCCTCAGCAGCATAAAGCTGTGTTAATCTCCGAGCCAATCGGGGCGTGCAAATCCGCCTCGCGTTGGAGGACTTCATGGCGACTGGCGGATTGGGCATGGGCACGGCGCCCGCGCCCGCACCGAGCAACCTTGCCGCCGCCGCCTTCACCGCCGCTTCCGCACGCAGCTTCTGCTCGACAAGGCATCTTTGGGCTAGGCACAGCTCAGATCATCGACGCACTAGCGCACCAAGCCGACAGCGGCGGTGTGGCGCTGGACCTCATCATCAACGGCTTTGTCGCAGCCGTCCTGCTTCTGTTCTGGAATTTTGCTCGCAAGGGACAGAAATGGGCCTTCCTCGTCGGCATGGCTGTTTATGCGGTCGACGGTTTGATCCTACTACCCTTTAAGGATTTCTTAGGGATCGCCTTCCACGCCTACGCCCTCTACCGCATGTATCGCGGCATAACGGTCATTCCGGTGCTGCAGCGGATCGAGCAGGCGATGGCACCAGCAAACGCGCCCATAGTGCCGAGATAATTATATTGCTATAGCCAACCGCGGAGAGACTTAAAAGGCTGGTGAAAAACTCTGCGGACTAGACACAGCCTTGAAAGGGCACGGCCTCTGGCCGTGCCGTAACGTGGTGGCATTGACTTGCCGGCGCAGCCTGTTCAGCCGTGCCGCTTAAGCAAGTTTGAGCGTCGTGCCGATCAGGCGCAACTGCCATAGTAGCGTATTCAGCCAGACAGCCGAAGATTGACCTTGCCTGACTTAGTAATGCTGGCGATGAAAGGCGTCGTGCTTTCGGCAGACCTTGGACATCTCGGGCAAAGCGGCAATCAGCATCGCTGCCATTTCCGAGCCGCTGTAATTTCCGGACGAAAAATAGAATTCCCGTACCGGCAGGCGAAAGCCGACGGCTGAGAGCAAGCTTACTGAATCAGCGTCCCCCCATTCGTCCCTTCCTTTTCCGGCGGGATCACCACTGCCGCCGCGACGCGATCCCCCGCCTCCAGATGCAGCAACCGCACGCCTTGGGCGGCGCGGCCCGATTCGCGGATGGTGCTCGAGTCCATGCGGATGATCTTGCCGTACTGGCTGATCAGCATGACTTCGGAGTCTTCGGTCACCTGCGCGATGCCGACCACTTTGCCGTTGCGCTCCGTGGTCTTAACGTTGATCACGCCGGAGCCGCCGCGTCCTTGCAGGCGGTACTCGTCGGCAGGAGTGCGCTTGCCGTAGCCGTTTTCCGTGACGGAAAGGATGAGCGAGCCTTTCACCGGAATCGTGGCGTCGGTAGCGGTCGCTTCCGGTACGCCCGCTTCGGCCTTGGCCTTTTCGACTTCAGCCTCAGCTTTCTTGATGTCTTTCGGCGTAGTCGCCATCCCGACGATGTAATCTTTTTCGTCAAGATTCATGCCGCGCACGCCGTAAGCCGGGCGGCCCATCGAGCGGACATCGGACTCGTCGAAGCGGATGGCCTGGCCATCGTGCGAGGCGAGGAAGACGATCTGGTTTCCATCAGTGAGCGTTACTCCGACCAGTTCGTCGCCTTTTTCAATGCCGATGGCGATAATTCCGCGCGACATCACATTCGAGAAGTCTTTCAGGTCGGTCTTCTTTACCGTGCCGTTGCGCGTAGCGAAGAAAACATATCTGCCTTCTTCTTCCAGATTGCGGACGGCAAGCATGGTGCGTACGGTCTCACCGGGCTGCAGTGAAACCAGATTGCCGATGTGCTTGCCCTTGCCCGCGGCGCTGACGTCGGGAATTTCATAGACTTTCAGCCAGTACACGCGACCGGTATTAGTGAAAATGAGAATGTACGCATGCGTCGAAGCGATGAACAAATGCTCAACGAAATCCTCGTCGCGCGTCTTCATGCCAGTACGGCCAGTCCCGCCCCGCCGCTGCATCCTGTAAGTCGAGATCGGAGTTCTTTTGAGATAGCCACCGTGGCTAACGGTGACCGCGACCTGTTCATCAGCGATCAAGTCTTCAAGATGAATCTCCGCGGCCTCGTCTTCAATGCGGGTGCGGCGCTCGTCGCCATACAGCTTCTTAACTTCTTCCAGCTCTGTCACGATTACGCCGCGCAGCTTCTTCTCAGAAGCCAGAATCGATTCAAACTCGGCAATATTCTCGCGGACTTGTTTCAACTCGTTCGCAATTTCATCAATCGAGAGCTTGGTCAAACGATGCAACTGCAGTTCGAGGATGGCGTCAGCTTGAGTTGCCGTAAACGGCTTCTCAGGATCTAGCTTGGGCGCGCGTCCCGTGGTATTGATATCGATTTTCTTGCCGCCAAAGTAGAGGACCAGGTTCTCGCGTGCATCACCACGATTGGCGCTGCCGCGAATAATCACAATGACATTGTCGAGGTGATCGAGCGCAATCCTGTAGCCTTCCAGAATGTGCTCGCGCTCTTTCGCCTTCAGCAACAGGTACGCGGTGCGGCGTCGCACCACCTCCACACGATGGTCAATGAAATATTTGATCGCCTGCACCAGCCCCATCTCTTTGGGCTGGCCATTGACCACAGCCAGGAAAATCATGCTGAAGTTTTCCTGCATCTGCGTGTGCTTGAAGAGCTGGTTGAGCACGATCTGCGGCTCGCAGCCGCGCTTCAGTTCAACCACGATGCGCATTCCATCGCGATCGGATTCATCACGAATGTCGCCGATATCTTCGATGGTCTTGTTGTTGACCAGTTCGGCGATGCGCTCGATCAGGTACCGCTTGTTCACCTGATAGGGAATTTCCGTAACGATGATGGCCTGG
>Ga0066705_10000232_pt1 | contig 13663 bp, 13 predicted proteins | sample GraSoiAngelo_154_FD_66506 | JGI IMG/M metagenome (GOLD analysis project Ga0066705, IMG submission 66506) | Grasslands soil microbial communities from the Angelo Coastal Reserve, California, USA - 14_1009_13_20cm | ecosystem: Environmental > Terrestrial > Soil > Grasslands | place: USA... | reverse complement strand
GCGGCGGAGCATAGCCGCTTCCAGCACTCGCTCGGCGCGATGCACCTCTCGGGGCGGCTCGCACAGCAGCTCTACCCGTCGTTGCGCGCGGTGTTCGCCGGTGACGCGCCGTCGGCGCCGCTGCTCGAGGAATTGCTGCGGATGGCCGGACTGCTGCACGACATCGGCCACGGTCCGTTCGGCCACTTCTTCGACGACAACTTCCTCATCGACTACAACCTCACGCACGAGCTCGTCGGGCAGCGGATCATCCGCGAGGAGCTGGGCGACGTCCTGCGCGCGCTGCGGCGCAGCCCGAACGGCGCCTTCAATGCCGACGAGGTCATCGATCCGGAATGGATCTGCTACCTGATGGGCAAGGCGTACACGGAGCCGCTGCCCGAGCATCCGAAATGGCTGAAGTTCCTCAAACCGCTGCTGTCGGGGGTGTTCACCGCCGACAACATGGACTACGTCCTGCGCGACGCCTACATGTGCGGCGTGGCCGTCGGACCGATCGATATCGAGCGCATCATCTATTACTCGTTCTTCTCGGAGAACGGGCTCACCCTCGACCGCGGCGGCCTGCAGGCGTTCATCATGTTCCTGAACGCCCGCTTCTACATGTATACGAACGTCTATTACCATCGCACCACCCGCGGCATCGACCTGCATCTCAAGGAGATCTTCCGGGACACGATGCGGATCGCGTTCCCGCACGACCTCGGCAAGGGACTGCACCCGTATCTGCACCTCACGGAGTGGACGCTTCTGGAGGAGGTGGGCCGCTGGCACGACGCCGAGGAGACGCAGCGCAAACGGCTCGGGACGGAATGGCGCCACATCCTCGACCGCCGGCTGAAGTGGCGGATGTCGCACGAAGTCGTGCTGGATCTCTTCGAGCCGCGGCGTGGTCATGCGTTCCTTCCCGCCGAGGTGGTCGAGCAGCGCGTGCGCGGGTTCCTGCCCGCGCGGCTGCGCGAGTTTCCGTTCAAGATCGACATGGCGCTGCAGGATCCACGTCCGCTCAATCCACTGAAGATGGGCGACCGGCAGATCTACGTCTACGACGCGGCCACGCGCACCGTGTCGATGGAGCCGCTGACGGAGATCCTGAAATATCTGCCGGGCAAGGTCGCGCAGTGCCGGATCTTCGCGATGAGCCACGAGCACGACGCCGAGCTTGCCGGCGCGCTGCGACGCGCGCTGGAGGAAGAGCCGTCGGCGATCGTCACCAACGTCTGAGCGAGGGCGCCATGGCCACGACGACCGACGCGCTGACGCCCGTGGAAGTGGCCGCCTGCCTGGACGCCGCGATGGCGACGCTGCGCGCCGAGCTCGGCGCGCTGCCTGAGCGCGTCCTCGGATGGCATCCGGCGCCGGGCGAGTGGTGCGCGAAGGAGGTCGTCGGTCATCTCATCGAGGCCGAGCGCCGCGGCTTTGCCGGCCGCATCCGGATCATTCTCGCGAGCGACCGCCCCGCGCTGCAGGCATGGGATCAGCGCGAGGTGGCGCGGGAGCGGAGCGACTGCGTGCGACCGGTGGGGGCGCTGCTCGACGAGCTGGCGGCCCTGCGACGGGAGAGCGCCGCGCTCGTGCGCGCGCTGGGCGCCGCCGACCTCGACCGCGGCGGCGATCACCCCAAGGTCGGATTCCTTCCGGTGCGCGATCTGCTTCACGAATGGGTGCATCACGATCGCAACCACATCCGCCAGGCGCTCGCCACCGTGCAGGCGTACGTCTGGCCGGGGATGGGCAACAGCCAGAAGTTCGCGGGCGAGTGACTCAGCCGGCGCGGTAGCGCGTCGGATCCGCCACGCCCGCGTGCTCGAATCCCTTGCGGCGCAGCAGGCACGCGTCGCAACGGCCGCACGCGGCACCGTCCGGCGTCGGGTCGTAGCAGGACAGCGTCAGCGAGAAGTCCACACCGAGCGCGGTGCCCTCGGCGATGATCTCCGCCTTGGTCAGGTGGATGAGCGGCGTGTGGATCTTCAGCTTCTGGCCCTCCACGGCGGCTTTCGTCGCGAGGTTCGCCATCCGCTCGTAGGCACCGATGTATTCGGGACGGCAATCCGGATAGCCGGAGTAGTCGATCTCGGAGACCCCGAGGAAGATGTCGTGCGCGCCGAGCACTTCCGCCCACGCGAGCGCGTAGGACAGGAAGATCGTGTTGCGGGCCGGCACGTAGGTGATGGGAATATCGCGGCCGATGTCGCCGATGGAGCGATCCTTCGGCACGGCGATGTCGGCGGTGAGCGCGGAGCCGCCGAACGCGCGGAGGTCGATGGCGATCACCTCGTGACGCGCGGCTCCAAGCGCCCTCGCCACGCACCGTGCGGCCTCGACCTCGGCGGCGTGTCGCTGTCCGTAGCGGAATGAGAGCGCAAACGTCTCGAACCCGCGCTGGCGCGCGACGGCGAGCGCCGTCGTCGAGTCGATCCCGCCGCTGAGGAGGACCACCGCTCGCTTCATCATCGCCAGTGTATTATCGAACGCCATGAGCTGGCGATTCGTGTCGTGTGCGGCGCTCTTCGTCACGTGCCTGCTCACCGCGAACACGATCGCGGCCAAGCTGATCGTCGTGGGCGGCGTCGTGCTCACCGCCGGCATCGTCATTTTCCCGATCTCGTACGTCGTCGGCGACGTCCTGACGGAGGTGTGGGGCTACGGTGCTGCGCGCCGCGTGATCTGGCTCGGCTTCGCGTGCAATGCGGTGATGGTGGCCGCGATCTGGCTCGGTGGCGAATTGCCGCCCGCACCGTTCTGGAAGGGCGACGCCGCCTACGCGGAGATTCTCGGCCATACGCCGCGCATCGTCGCCGCCTCGTTCGTCGCCTACCTCGTCGGTGAGTTCGCGAACTCGTTCGTGCTCGCCAAGCTCAAGATCGCCACGCGCGGCCGCTGGCTCTGGCTGCGCACGATCGGTTCCACGGTGGTGGGCCAGGCACTGGACAGCGGCGTGTTCGTCACGCTGGCGTTCGCGGGCACGGTGCCGCCCGGCGTGCTCGCGCAGATCGTCGGTGGACAGTGGGTGTTCAAGGTCCTCTACGAGGCGGCGGCCACGCCGCTCACCTATGCCGCCGTCGCCTGGCTGAAGGCGAACGAGGGTGTGGACGCGTACGATCACGACACGGATTTCAATCCCGTGCGGCTCTGACGAGGTTCAGCATGGAGAAGTTTCGAGGCGTCGACTACTACGGCATCGACGGGCTGCTCTCCGAGGACGAGCGGATGATCCGGGACGCCGTGCGCGACTGGGTGGAGGCCGAGTTCGTTCCGATCATCGCCGAGCACCATCGCGCGGGAACGTTTCCGGTGGGACTTGTCCCGAAGCTCGGCGAGCTCGGCGTCTTCGGCGCCACGCTCAAAGGCTTCGGCTGCGCGGGTCTGAGCAACGTCGCCTATGGGCTGATCATGCAGGAGCTCGAGCGCGGCGACTCGGGGCTGCGCTCGTGCGCGTCCGTGCAGAGTGGGCTCGTGATGTACCCGATCTATGCCTATGGCAGCGACGCCCAGAAGGACGCCTGGCTGCCGCGCCTGGCTACCGGCGAGAAGATCGGCTGCTTTGGGCTGACGGAGCCGGACCACGGCTCCGACCCGGGCGGGATGAAGACGCGCGCCGTTCGCAAAGGGGACGCGTGGGTCCTCAACGGCACGAAGCTCTGGATCACGAACGGCTCGATCGCGGACGTCGCGGTCGTCTGGGCGAAGACCGAGGACGGGGAGATCCGCGGCTTCCTCGTCGAGAAGGGTACGCCGGGTTTCTCGACCCTCGACATCCACGGCAAGTTCTCGATGCGCGCGTCCATCACCTCCGAGCTCGCGTTCCAGGACTGCCGGATCCCGCTCGACAACCTGCTGCCGAACGTGAAAGGACTGCGCGGGCCGCTCGGCTGCCTGAGCCAGGCGCGCTACGGCATCGCCTGGGGCGCGGTGGGCGCGCTCATGGCCTGCTACGACTGGGCGCTGCAGTACGCGCAGCAGCGCGTACAATTCGGCAAGCCGATCGGCTCGTACCAGCTGGTGCAGCAGAAGCTCGTCTGGATGCTGAACGAGATCACCAAGGCGCAGCTGCTCGTACTGCAGCTCGGACGGCTGAAGGACGCGGGGACCGTGCGCCCGCAGCAGATCTCGCTCGCGAAGATGAACAATGTGCAGGTCGCCCTCGATGGTGCCCGCATGGCCCGCGACATCCTCGGCGCCGCCGGCATCGTCGACGAGCACCCGATCATCCGTCACATGCTCAACCTCGAGACGGTGAACACGTACGAGGGCACGCACGACATCCACACGCTGATTGTCGGCCGCGACGTGACCGGATTGGACGCGTTCGGGGCGGCTTAGGCGGGGGCCATTTCGGGGCCGCCACCTAAACCACGCGCTCGCCGCTCTTTTCCGCGATCTCGCGAACCACGGCGTTGATCTTGCTCACCGCGGCGGTGATGCGCTCGGCGGCCTCGGTGGTCGCGCTGCCGGGCGCGCGCATTTCCAGTAGCTGCGCGCTGGCCATGATGACGGCGAGCGGATTGTTGATGCGGTCGCCGAGGAACTCGCCGAGCTCTTTGAGCAGCGCCAGCTGCGCGGCCTCGACCTTGCGATCGGCGCGCTCGGCGAGCGTCTGCCGCTCGGAATCGAGCCGCGAGAGCACCGAATCCAGCGCGCGTTTGCTCTCGGCGACGAGGTCGCGCATCTGTTCCTTGCCGGCGCCGTGCAGCGAGTCGAGCACGACCTGGTGGTAGCGCCGGGCGAAGTCGACGTCGTCCAGCAGGCGCACGAGCGTCGCGTCGTACTCGGCGCGGACGTGGCGCGCGACCAGCCGATCGAGCTCGCTGGCCATCTGCTGCGGGGTGATGTCCTTGGCGTCGAGGTATGCGGTAGCGCCCACGTCGCGGCCGAGGTCGCGGGCGGGGCCGCCGATGAACACGCTGCTATAGAAGATGAAGGGCAGCCGCTCCCAGCGTGCGTCGCGCCGGATCGCGCGGCACAGCTGAAAGCCGTCGAGCTTCGGCATGCGCACGTCGGAGACGACGGCGTCGACCTTCTCGCGCTCCAGGATCGCCAGCGCCGCCTCGCCGTCGGAGGCCGTGAGTACCTCGTGGCCGCCGTGCCCGAAGATCGCCGTGAGCATCCGGCGGTGCGGTGACGAGTCGTCGACGACGAGGATTCGCATCCCCGCCCCAATCTACTCGCTTCGCAGGGTGGGGTCCAGAAGGTCGCGCAGCCAGTCCCCGCTGCGGCTGACCACGAGTGAGGTCAGCAGCAGCAGGCAGCCGGGAAAGATCGAGATCCACCAGGCGGAATCGAGATACTCGCGACCTTCCTGGATCATGCCGCCCCACGACGGCGTCGGCGGCTGGATCCCGAGCCCGAGGAACGACAGCGTGGCCTCCAGCACGATCGCACGGGCCAGCTGCAGCGTCGCGATCACCACCAGCGTGGACAGCACGTTGGGCAGGATGTGGCGGCCGACGATCCGCGGCACCGCGCCGCCCAGCGCGTGGATGGCGTCCACGAACTCCCGTGTGCGCAGCACGAGCACCTGCGAGCGCAGCACACGCGCGTAGTCGACCCAGCCCGACAGCCCGATGACCACCACGAGCGTCGGGAAGCTCGGCCCGAGGACGCCGATGATGCCGATGGCGAGCAGCACGAACGGAAAGGCGAGCTGCGCGTCGGCGATCGTCATGATGACGGTGTCGGTCCAGCCGCCGCGATAGCCGGCGAGGATCCCGAGCGCGGCGCCCACCGCGCTGCCGACGGCGACCGCCGCGAAGCCGATCACGAGCGACACGCGCGCGCCGAAAATCGTGCGCGAGAGCACGTCGCGGCCGAGATGATCGGTCCCGAGCGGGTGCGCCCGCCCGTCGGCGGCCTCGAGGGTGGGCGCCGTCAGTCGCGCGCGCAGTGACTGCCGCACCGGATCGTGGGGCGCCAGCCATGGCGCCGTCGCCGCCACCAGCGCGAGCAGCACCACGAACGCGGCGCCGGCCGCCACCAGGCGGCGCGTGCGCTGGGCCACCCGTCCGCCCCGCGCGGCGTCGGCCGGCAGCGCGTCAGCGGGGACGGATACGGGGATCGAGGAGGCCATACGTGAGGTCGATGACGAAGTTGATGACGATGAAGACGAGGGCCGAGAGGAATACCACGCACTGCACGATCGGATAGTCGCGGTTGTAGATCGAATGGATCGCCAGCCGTCCGAGTCCCGGCCACGCGAACACCGTCTCCGTCACCACGGACGCGCCGAGCAGCGTGCCGAGTTGCAGGCCGGTGATCGTCAGCACGGGAACGGCGGCGTTGCGGAACGCGTGCTTGACCACGACGCGCCACTCGCGCAGCCCCTTGGCACGCGCCGTCCGCACGTAGTCCTGCCGCAGGACCTCGAGCAGCGCCGAGCGCGTGAGGCGCGCGATGGACGCCATGGAGAACGCGCCGAGCGTCATGGCCGGCAGGACGAGATGTGTCCAGTCCCCGCGACCGGAGGTCGGCAGCAGGCCGGCCTTCAGCGACAGCAGGAGAATGAACAGGATGCCGAGGAAGAACGTCGGCGCCGACTGGCCCACCAGCGCCACCGCCATGGCCGCGTGATCCACGGCGGTGTTGCGTCGCACCGCAGACACGACGCCGACGGGCACGGCGACGAGCACGGCGAGCGCGAACGCCGTCAGGCCGAGCTCGACGGTGGCCGGCAGGTAGCCGATCGCCACACGCATCGCGGGCTCGCGAAAGTGGATCGAGCGTCCGAAGTCGCCCCGCACGACGTGACCGAGGAATACCGCGTATTGCACCGGCAGCGGCCGGTCAGTGCCGAGCTCTCGCGCCACGCGCGCGTACTCGCTGCGCGGCGCGTCCGCCGGGAGCAGCAGCGGCACCGGATCGCCGGACAGCCGCATCACGACGAACACCACCGTGGACACGAGCCACACCGCGATCAGCGCGCGAACAAGACGGGCGGCGAGGAAGGCGGCGAGGGCACGCATGGATGAGGCCGGCCGGAGCGCGAGGCCCCGGCCGGCCGACTCCTAGGCGCGGCGGAACTTGAACGCGAAGCGGCGGATCTCCAGCGCCTGGTTCGGATTCGGCGTCCAGTCGACGGACTTCTGCAGTCCGTAGTCCTCGTACGGCTGGATGATGGGGATCCACGGGAAATGCTCGAGGAAGATCTTCGTCATCTCCTTGTATGCCTGGCCGCGGACCTTCTGGTCGACGGAGAATCGCGCCGCCTCGCCGAGCTCGTCGAAGCGCGGGTGGCGCCAGTAATCCTGCGGTCCGCCGGGGCCGAGCAGCCGCCACATCATGCCGTCGGGATCGCTGAGCGTCGAGGTCGGATCGGACCACCAGAGACCCTTGAACGTCCGATCACGGTTCTTCTGCGCCCGCACGGAGTATTCGAGCACCTCGACCTTCGCGTTGACGCCGATGTCGCGCCACATCGCGACGATCGCTTCCGACATCGGCTTGTCGTTGGCCGTGTAGCCGACGGTGGTCTCGATCACGATCTCCTCGCCCTTGTAGCCCGACTTCTTCAGCCGGTCGCGCGCTTCCTTGGGGTCGTACGTGAGCGGCGGCAGCGCGGCGTCGTAGTGATTGTCGCCCTTGGCGATCGGCCCGTTCGGCACGATGCCGCGGCCACGCCAGAGCTCCTTGACGATCAGCTCGCGGTCCACGCCCAGCGAGAGCGCCTGCTTGACGAGCGGGTTGTCGAGCGGCGGAACCTTGCTGTTGACGGCCAGCACGTAGAGCCCGGCGTAGAGCGCGCCGGCCACACGCGTGGTCGCATTGCCGGTCACCCGCTCCGCGTGGTCGGGCGGCAGCTGCGTGACGATGTCGACCTCGCCCTTGAGCAGGGCGGCGATGCGCGGCGCCGTCTCCGGGATCGAGCGCATGACGAAGCGGTCGAAGTCCGGCTTGCCGCCGAAATAATCCGGATTGGCCTCGAGGACGACACGATCGTCCTTCGTCCACGACACGAAGCGCACGGGCCCGGTGCCGATCGGCTTGGCGTTGAAGGTGTCATTGCCGACGGCCTCGACGTATTTCTTCGGCACGATCTGTCCGCCGTAGAACGCCACGCGCGCGTCGAGCAGCGGATCCGGCTTCTTCGTCGTGAACACGACCGTGGTCGCGTCCGGCGCCTCCACGCGCTCCACGGTGGTGAAGACCGTGCTCACGCGCGTGTTGAGCTTGGGGTCCCACGTCCGCTCGAAACTGTACTTGACGTCGGCCGACGAGAACGCGTCGCCGTTGTGCCACTTGACGCCCTGACGGAGCTTGAACGTCCATGTGGTCGGATTCGTCAGCTTCCACTCCGTGGCCAGCGAGGGGTAGAGCTTGCCGTCGGGGTGCCGCGACACCAGGTTGTCGAAGAGGTTGAACGAGATCCGGATATCGTTGGACGACGTGCTGTAGTGCGGATCGAACTTCGAGATGTCGCCGCCCTGGGCGACGACGAGCTCGCGCTTTTGTGTGCTCTGCGCGGCGGCCCGTGCCGTCGGCAGTGCGGCGGCCGCGCCGGCGACGCCGGCGGCCTTCAACAGCTCGCGACGAGTGAGACCGCTCATGAGACACCTCCCGGAAGAGTGGTGCTATTTGCGGGCACTCGGGTCCGGCTGTCAAGCGCGGCCGACCGCCAGAGAGGCGAGCGCCTTACCGTCGCTCGCCGATCGATCGCGGGGGCGTCGGCTCCACGTAGAGCTCGATCTCGTGACCGTCGGGGTCGCGAACGCAGAAGCCGTTGGCGTACTCGCCGAACGGTTCGAGTCCCTGGGCCACCATCTCGCGCCGCGCGGCCGCGAGATCCTGGAGCGTCTCGCCGATCTCGAACGCGACGTGATAGAGCCCCGGCACGCCTTTCGGCTGCGGCCCCGGGCCCGTCGCGCGCGCGAGCTCGCACGACAGATCGTGATGGCGGGCGCCCGCGGAAAAGAAGACGATCCGACCGTCCTTGCCGGTGCCGGTCTCGGCGAGGCCGAGCAGATCGCGATAGAAGCGTCGCGTCGCGGCGAGATCGCGGACGAAGAGCGAGACGTGACCGAGCGCGCGGATTTTCATCGGGCGTGATGTCTCCGTCGCGGCCGTAGTGTACCATTGCTGGGTCATGGCTGATGCAAAGCCGGCGGCCCTCGCGACGGCGGCCGCGTCCCCGTTCGCGACGACCGTCGAGCGTGTGCGGCCGCACGTCGGACTCATCGGCCTTCTCGCTCTCGGACACTTCGTGGTGGACCTCACGCAGGGCGCGCTGCCCGCCGTCCTGCCGTTTCTGAAAGAGCGCCACGGCCTCACGTATGCCGAGACGGGGACGATCGTGCTCGCCGCGAACCTCACGTCCTCGATCATCCAGCCGCTCTTCGGATACTTCGCCGATCAGACGGTGCGCCGCTGGATCCTGCCGACATCGATCATCGTCGCCGGCGCCGGCATGGCGCTCACCGGCGTCGCGCGCGACTACACGAGCATTCTGCTGCTCGTGGCGCTGATGGGACTCGGCGTCGCCGCGTGGCATCCGGAGGGCTATCGCACGGCGTCCGGCGTCGCGGGCGACCGCAAGGCGACCGCGCTCTCCTACTTCTCCCTCGGCGGCAACGTCGGCATCGCGCTCGGCCCGCTGTTCGTCACGTTCCTCGTCGCGACGTGGTCGACGGCGGGCACGCTCGGTCTGATCGTGCCGCCGCTGCTCGTCAGCGCGCTGATGCTGGTCGCGCTGCCCACCTTCGGTGCGCGCACCGCGCCGCCGGCGGCGGCGCATGCCGGGCGCGGCGAGACCATGCCGGCCGCGATGGCGCTGCTCATTCTCGTTGTCATGATCCGCGCGTGGGCGAGCCTCGGGTTCACGACGTTCGTGCCGCTCTACTACATCAACCATCTGCAGGCCGACCCACGGGTCGTCGGCCCGGTGCTGTTCGTGTTTCTCGGCGCCGGCGCGCTGGGGACGGTGCTCGCGGGGCCGCTCGCCGACCGCTGGGGCCCGCGCACCTTCATGCGATGCGTGCTGCCCGCGGCGATTCCGTTCGGGCTGCTCTTCCTCGCGACGCGGGGCGCGCTCGCCGTCGTCATGCTGGCGATGTTCGGTGGCGTGCTCACGGCCAGCTTCTCCGTGTCCGTGCTCCTCGCGCAATCCTATCTGCCACGGTACGCCGGCATGGCGTCGGGGCTGATCGTCGGCTTCGCGTTCGGCGCCGGTGGCCTCGGCCTCGCCGTGCTCGGCTGGGTCGCCGACCACCACGGCCTGCCGGCCGCGCTGGCGATCAGCGCGCTGACGCCGCTGGCCGCGTTCGCCGCCGCGTGCTTCTTGCCGGCGCCCAGGACTCGGTGAAGGAAGTCCTTCCGCTCCAGGACGGTGAGCAGGTGCTGCTCATCGACGCGCGCGGCAAGCGTCACCTCCTCTTCTTGAGGAAGTCGGAGACGTTTCACTCCGACCGCGGCTGGATCTCGCACGATGCGATCATCGGCCAGCCGGAGGGCTCGTGGGTCCGCTCGTCGATGGGCCTGCGGTATCTGGCGGTGCGCCCGACCCTGGCGGAGTTCGTGCTCGACATGCCGCGCGGCGCGCAGGTGATCTATCCCAAGGACCTGGCGATGATCCTGTTCTGGGCCGACATCTATCCGGGCTGCCGCGTCCTCGAAGCGGGCACGGGCTCGGCGGCGCTGACGCTGGCGCTGTTGCGCGCGGTCGGCCCCGAGGGACGCGTGATCACGTTCGAGCAGCGCGAGGAATTCGCGCGGCGCGCGCTGGCCAACATCCACATGCGCTGCGGCGAGGTCACGAACCTCACCATGCGGCTCGGTCCGGTCGAGGATGGCGTCGGCGACGAGGAGCCCGTGGACCGTGTGCTGCTCGATCTGCCCGAGCCGTGGCGCCTCACGCAGGCGATGGCGCGCGTACTGCGTCCCGGCGGCATCTTCCTCTCCTACGTGCCGACGATCATCCAGTCGCACCAGATCGCCGAGGCGCTGAACCGCGAGCGCGAGTGGGCGCTGGTGGAGACGTTCGAGACGCTCTATCGGCCCTGGAACATCGAGGGGACGTCCGTGCGGCCGTTCCACCGCATGGTGGCCCACACGGGATTCATCACGGTGGCCCGGCGCGTGGTGCCCGAGGAGGGGGCGCCGGCGCCCCGGCTCGTCGCACCCGACCGCGACGAGTAGCGCGCCGGACGTCGAGGAGCTCCGATGATCACCGTCATGCGTCGCTATCGCCGAGTCCTGCAGGTCGGCCTGCTCGGCGTCATCGCCGCGTTCGTGCTGACCTCGGTGTACATCGGCTCGATGTCCAGCGGATCGCGCGCCCGGGCCGACGCCATCGCCACCGTCAACGGCGAGGCGATTCCGGTCGATCGCTACCGCCGGGCGTTCCAGTCGTACGTCAATCAGATGACGCAGTACTCGAGACAGCCGCTCACGCCCGAGCTGATCGAGCAGCTGCGCATCGCCGACAACGTTCGCGACGCGCTCGTGGCCGAGGAGATCGTCGTCCAGCGCGCGCGCGGCGAGGGGCTGGCGGCCAGCGACGAGGAGATCAACGCGTACGTCCACACGATGCGCGCCTTCCAGGAAGACGGCCGCTTCACGCGCCGGCAATTCGAGCGCACGCTGCAGCGCGCCGGCTTTACCGAGAAGGATTACGTCGAGGAGGTGCGGCGGCAGCTGACCTATCAAAAGGCCTTCGGCGTCATCCGGGCCGGCATCAAGGTCTCCGACCCCGAGCTGGAGCGCGCGTTCGCGCTGCGGCGCGAGGAGGTTCGCGCGGCGTGGGCGCTGGTGGAGACGGCGCCGCTCATGGCCTCGGCCACCGCCGGGGACGAAGACATCGCCGCATATCTCAAGACGCATTCCGCGGAGTTCCAGTTGCCCGAGCGCCGCCGCGTGCAGTACGTCATGCTGGCGCCGAAGGACTTCCGTCCCCAGGTGTCCGAGGCGGAGGTGGAGAAGTACTACACGGAGCACGCGCGGGAGTTCGAGACACCGCAGCAGGTGCACGCCGCTCATGTGCTGGTGCCGGTACCCCAGACGGGCGGCAGCGAGGCCGAGGACAAGGCGCGAGAGAAGATCGCCGACGTGATCCGGCGCGCCAAGGCGGGCGAGGACTTCGCGCGTCTCGCCGCCCAGGTCTCCGAGGATCCCGGCACGAAAACCAAGGGCGGCGATCTCGGTTGGATTACCAAGGGCGAGATGGTGCCCGCCTTCGAGACGGCGGTGTTCGCGCTCGGCCCAGGGCAGATCTCGCCCGAGCCCGTGCGCACGCCGTTCGGATTCCACGCCATCAAGGTGCTCGAGACACGCGCGGCGTCCAAGAAGCCGCTGAAAGACGTGGCGGCGTCGATTCGGGACCGTCTCGCCGCCGAGGCCGCCGACCGCGCCGCGCGCGCGAAGGCCGACGAGGTGAAGGCACCGCTGCAGAGCGCGAAGGATTTCATGGCCGAGGCCAGACGGCTCGGGCTGACGCCGATCGAGACCACGATGTCCAGACTGGAGCGCGTGCCCATGTTCGGCGGCAGCGATCCGCTGCAGGACACGGCGTTCACGCTCGCCGTCGGTGGGGTCTCATCGGCCGTGAAGACGCCCGCCGGATGGGTCGTGTTGAAATCAATCGAGGCGATCCCGGCCGGGGCGCCGCCGCTCGCCGAGATTCGCGACAAGGTCACCACGGCGGTGAAGCGGCAGAAGGCGGAGGCCGTTGCGCTCGACCGAGCCACCAAGCTGGTATCGGACGCGCGCCCGAGCGACTTCGCCGCCGTCGCGAAAGCCGTCGGCGCGCAGACCGGGGAAACCGTTCGCTTCTCGCGGAGCAAGCCCGCGGAGCGGCTGCCGGGCGACGTGCAGCTCGCGGCGCTGCAATCATCGGCGGGCACGATCACGAGTCCACTGAAGTCGCCGCAGGGCTACTACGTGCTGAAGGTCCTCGAGCGTATCGCGCCGAACATCGCCGACCTCGCCGCCGAGCGTGACAAGCTCTCGCGCGAGGTCCTCGCGCAGAAGCAGAGCCAGGCATGGGAGGCCTGGGTCGCGCAGGCGCGCAGCACAGCCAAGATCGAGATGTTGGCGTTGCCGAGACGCTCCTGACCACGTGCTAAGGTGAGCGCATGGCGATGCAACGCACGCCGATGACGCGAACGGGCTTCGCGCGACTGCGGGACGAGCTCGACCGTCTCAAGCGCGTCGAGCGCCCCAGCATCATCAAGGCCATCGCCGAAGCGCGCGCCCACGGCGATCTGTCGGAGAACGCCGAGTACCACGCCGCGCGCGAGAAGCAGTCGTTCGTCGAGGGGCGCATCAACGACCTGGAGGGCAAGGTGAACGGCGCGGAGGTCATCGACACGCCGCGCGGCGGTGATCGCGTGACGTTCGCGTCCACCGTGCGGCTCGAGGACGAATCCGGCAAAGAGATCCGCTACTGGATCGTCGGCTCCGACGAGGCCGATCCGCCGAAAGGCCGCATCTCCATCCTCTCGCCGCTCGCGCGCACGCTGATCGGCAAGCGCGTGGGCGACAGTGTCACCGCGCAGCTGCCCGCCGGCACGAAGACGTTCGAGATCCTCGAAGTCAACTTCGCCTGGACCGAGTAGCCGCGGGCGCGCCGCGCGCCACGCTTCTGGCGCGGGCGGCCCGCCGCTCGAAGTAGCCTATTGACGTCCTGTAATCGTGCGGCCGACGAAAGCGAGCGCGGCGAGGCCAGTTCCGAGCAGCG
>Ga0066705_10000230_pt1 | contig 13681 bp, 12 predicted proteins | sample GraSoiAngelo_154_FD_66506 | JGI IMG/M metagenome (GOLD analysis project Ga0066705, IMG submission 66506) | Grasslands soil microbial communities from the Angelo Coastal Reserve, California, USA - 14_1009_13_20cm | ecosystem: Environmental > Terrestrial > Soil > Grasslands | place: USA... | reverse complement strand
CGAAAGGCGAGGAAATTAAACAGATTCTTCGACGCAGTGCTGACGGCCACAATAGAAGATCGATCCAATGAGTAGGTAATTCCAACCCGTTTAAACGAGTGATGCAATGCGTAGCTGGAGGAGAGCGTAAATCCCGAGCTCGACTGAGTGTAGTTCTGCAAGTTCTGTAAAAAGGGCGACGGCAAGTTGATCTGCTGGCCGGTCAAAATCGCCGTTTCTCGCGCCTGGTTGAAGTTGTATTTCTGCGTGTAAATTGTGAATCCTGCCTGGATTGGCCGGTCAAACAGGTACGGCTCGGTGAAGCCAAAACTCAAATTGCGCTGCAAGTTGCCGATGCTGGCTTGTACTGATAACGTCTCGCCCAAGCCGAGGAAATTATTCGTGCTATAGCTGATTCCAATAAAGGCTCCGGCCAAACCACTCACGCCTCCATTCAGCCCGATACTGTTCTTCCCTTTTTCGTGGACCTTCAGCGTCAAGTCCACAAGCCCGTTCTTCTCATCCAGGTGCTTTTCGGTAACGTTCGGATCGTCGGGTTTCAAGATGTCAAAATACCCCAACTGATTCAACCGCAACAGGCTGAGCTCCCACAGACGCTGATTGTATTGCTGGCCCTCTTCCAAAGCGATTTCGCGCCGGATCACCTTATCTCGCGTGGTGGTGTTTCCCTGAAATTCTATTCGGCGAACAAAGAACTGCTTGCCCTCATCAACATCAATATCCAGCAGCACCAATTTCTTGTCTTCATCGAAGCTGGTGTTCGGAATGGAAGTGAAGTTGATGTATCCGAGCTCGCCGTACGCTTTGCGGAGATTCTCCAGCCCTTTTGCGATTTTCTCCCGGCTAAAAATGTCGCCGTCTTTGATCGGGAACAGCGAACGCAATGCCTTTTGATTGGGCACAGCCTTGTTGTTCTTAAAAGTAATGGATCCAAGCCGATAGCGTTCCCCCTCTTCGATGGGGATGGTGATATCCACTGCCTTCCCCGGACCCTTCATGATCAGCGGGACGTGAAAGCCTGTGGTGCCGGTGTCGTGGATCTGCGTTTTCGGATCCTGCACCAGCACTTTGAAATAGCCCCGATTCTGGAACTCCGCGCGCACGCGGTCAGTGTCTTCATCTAGCTTGGTGGCGTCATATGTCTTGGCAAAGATGTTTTCCAGGAAGATGGAATGCGGAATGCCGATCGGCCGGAGATTCTTCATAACACTACGGAGAGTCCGGCTGTTGACGTGCTTGTTTCCTTCGAAGCGAATTTTCCCGACTTTGACCTTGGGGCCTTCTTTGACCACGAAGGTGATGCTCACCGCGGACGGCGGAATCGGCCGCACTTCGGTGCGCACCGTCGCAAACTGCCTTCCGTGCTCTGAGAGCAGTTCCTTGATCGTGACCTCCGCTTTTTTCACTTTTGTAGGATCGTACTGGCTCTCCGGCGAAAGCCCCACTTTGCGATCCTTGAAGCGGTCGAGCACATCACTTTTGGAAACCGAGTTCAGGCCGGCGTAGTCGATTTCGCGAATCGTGGGACGTTCTTTAACGTAAACGTGGATCACCCAACCCTTGGTGGTCTGCTCCCGTTCGAATCGAATGTCCTCGAAGTATCCCGTATTCCATAAAGAATTGAAGTCGCGCTCAATGGCTGCCTGATCGTAAACGTCGCCCGGGCGGGTAAAAATGCGGGCGCGGATCGTCTCAGCAGGAATGCGGCGGTTGCCGTGAATTTGGACGTCGGCAACCAGGTCCTGTTGGCCTGATCCGAAAGGGCAAACGACGGCAATGAACAGCAACAGGCCTAGCACCGATCTTGCGCGCCGCTCGCAATGGCTTCTGAATGAAGAAGATGGGGTTAGCGCGACCCGGTTCCAGCCGCACTCCTCCCACTTTGCAGACTTATCCTGATGAGCGCGAAGAATCGCTTCTACCTCATCTTCCGGGAATATGGAAAACCGCAATTATACGGTAGAGCCTGGAAGAGCGTCCAAGCCGACGCCGCAAGTTGCCCTCAAGAAGCGGGCTTGGCAAGCTCTACCTCAACCAAGACGGAATAAAACGTGGCAGAGTTGCCTTAGGTCGGTCAGTTTTTCACAACTAACTTACCGCAACCGCACCTGTTTTCCCAGTTGTCAGTTCCCAGTTCTCAATTCCACGAAGCGCTTGCAGCATTTCTTAGGTATTTATTCCGCCGCCGATTTATCCTGAAAGGCCAAATTCACAGTACAAGGAATATATGCAAGGACTCGAAGGTAAGCGTGTGCTAATCACTGGAGGTGCGAGCGGTATCGGAGCGGCCACGGCGAGAAGATTTCTGGAAGAAGGCTCAGCCGTGGTCGTACTTGACCGTGACAGCACGGCACGCGAGAAGATTCGTCACGAATTGCCCGAACTAGCCGGAACCGTTGACGCCGATGTTTCGAACTTGAAGCAGGTTCAGGCTGCGCTCGACCATGCGGTCCGACTCATGGGCGGGGTCGACGTGCTCATCAACAATGCCGGGATCAGCATTCGGCATAACTTTTTGGACATCACGCCGGATGAATGGGACAGGGTGCTAGCCGTCAACTTGACTGGCGTCTTTTATATGGCGCAGGCGGCAGCCCGGCACATGTGGGAGCGTGAGGGCGGCGTGATTCTGCAGACCGCCTCTACTAACGGCATCATGGGATACCCGTTTTATGCCGATTACAATGCCACCAAGGCGGGCGTGATCGAGTTGACGCGCTCCATGGCTTTGGAACTGGCGCCCAAGATTCGTGTCTGCGCAGTTGCGCCCGGCTATGTGCTCACCCCTATGCAGCGCTTCGAGTACACGGATGAGATGCTCGAAGAAGTGAACCGAAAGATTCCATTGCGGCGCCACGCCAAGCCTGAGGAGATCGCGGCGCTGTTTGCGTTTCTGGCGTCGGATGACGCGGCGTATATAACGGGTCACGTGTACACAATTGACGGCGCCGAAACAGCAGGGAGTTTAGCAGGGAGATGAGCCGGGGCCCTGATGGGTTGGTAGGGCAGGTGTCCTCACCCGCCTTGCCGAGTGAGGCTCGGCTTACAGCGAGGGCCGATTCGAGACATGGGCGATCAGCTTGCGGGTAAGAACTGCATCATCACAGGAGGCGCCTCCGGCATCGGACGGGCCACCGCACTGCTATTCGCGCGCGAAGGCGCAGCTATGGCGATAGCCGACCTCAACAAGAGTGCCGGGATCAGCTTAGTTGAACAGATCAGGAATGGCGGTGGCCGGGCACTCTTCACCCCGGTAGACGTTAGCCGGGCGGCAGACTGCCATCGTATGGTCGAACATACGATCCACGAATTCGGCAGCATCGACATTCTGTTCAACAACGCCGGTATTATTCGCCGCGCTTCAGTAACTGAGCTCAGCGAAGAAGACTGGGACCGGGTCATGGACGTCAACGTAAAATCCATGTTTCTCATGTCGCGCGAGGTGATTCCCATCATGGCGCAGGATGGCGGTGGTTCAATCATCAACATGGCTTCCGGCTGGGGCTTGAGCGGAGGTCCCAAAGCGGCCGTGTACTGCGCATCAAAAGGAGCGGTGGTGTTACTCACGAAAGCCATGGCAGTGGATCATGGGCCGCAGAATATTCGCGTAAACTGCATCTGCCCCGGAGACACCGACACTGCCATGCTTCGCAATGAGGCTCAGCAACTGGGCGAACGCGAAGAGCAGTTTCTTGCAGAATCAGTTCGTCGCCCGTTGGGAAGACTTGGCAAGCCGGAGGAGATTGCGCAAGCAGCGCTGTATCTGGCGAGCGATGCGGCATCATTTGTAACCGGTGCAGCACTTGTAGTGGACGGCGGAGGCTTGGCGGGTTCGCTGTAGCTTCCGGCGAGCTGTTCTGAAACATGCGATTACAAAACAAGGTTGCACTCATTACCGGCGGCACTTCCGGCATCGGCGAAGCCACGGCGATTCTATTCGCGAAAGAGGGCGCAAAAATAGCTATTACGGGCCGCAACGAAACCCGTGGCCATGCCGTTACAGAGCAGATCACAAAGAACGGCGGCCATGCAGTTTTCATTCCCACTGATGTGCGCAAAAACAATGACTGCCAGCTAGCGGCTGATGAGGTTCTTCGTGCTTTCGGAGGCATCGACATCCTGTTCAACAACGCAGGCATTTTTTATCCTCACACTACGCTCGATTGCTCGGAAGAAGAGTGGGACGAACAGATTGACATAAATCTGAAAGGCACGTTCCTGATGTCGAAGGCAGTGCTCCCGCACATGATTGAGCGGCGCAGTGGCGTCATCATCAACAACAGCTCAGGCTGGGGGATTTTGGGCGGCGATGCAGCAGTCGCATATTGCGCCTCGAAAGGTGGTGTGGTGCTGTTGACCAAAGCCATGGCGATTGATCACGGTCGGCAAGGCATTCGCGTGAATTGCATTTGTCCTGGTGACGTGGACACGCCGATGCTTCCGGAAGATGCCCGCATGAGAGGGATGAAGTGGGAGGATTACCTGGCAGGTTGTGCGAATCGTCCACTGGGGCGAATCGGCGCCGCCGATGAAATCGCGAAAGCCGCGTTGTTTCTGGCCTCAGATGATTCTTCTTTTATGACCGGTGCCGCTCTCGTCGTCGACGGCGGTGGGACGGCAGATTGAGCCGGGAACTTTCAGCTTCTCGTTTGCGTCTAGAAGCTCATGGAGCACTAGTGTCCTCCATACAATTCTGGCATGGTTGCCGGAATGGAGTGCGTATGAGACGCATAATACTTTGGGCCCTGCTGACAACCGCGACGATGATGCCCGCACAGCCGCAGACCGCCCCTCCTCCGCCGCCGCAGTCCGCGCGCCAGGCTTTGCTGGAGATGTTTCTCGGCCAAGGCCCCGATCATTTGAAAAAGCACCTTCCCGAGGTCACCAAGAAGGCCTTTGCAAAAATCGAGTCAGGTTCAACCCCGAGCTTTCTTACCGAGGTCGAAGCGATCGGTAAGGAAGCCACTGCAGGAGGCGGAAACCTGCAGACCATGGAGACGGGGCCGGTTCTTCTGGTCACCGAGCAACCGCAGAACCGGGAGAAATTTGAAATTACTGTCGAGCGGGACGACTTGGTTGGAGACGAAGATCAGATCGACCTCTCATTCCAAATGTCACGCAACGGCAAGCCCGAAGCCCTCCCCTTCCTGCCGCGTCTCACCTTCATGATGCAGATGGAGTCGGGCATCTGGCGGCTTAATGAAACCAGTTTTTCGGCGCGTATGCGCTTGGCTGATCCGGATTTTCTTAAAGCCCTAGTAGGGCAGATCGAAGAGAAACAGCAACGCACGAACGAATTCACCGCCAACTTCTCCATTCGCGCGATTGTGGCCGCTGAGACCGCATACCACAGCAAACATCCCGGATATACCTGCTCGCTCTCCGAGCTTGCTGCCGCAAACTCGGAAACGACCGGTGAACGCCCCAGAACGCCTATTGATCCTGATCTGGCCAAAGGCGCGAAACAAGGCTACGTCTTCGCTCTGACAGGATGCGATGCGCTGCACTATAGAATCGCAGCCGAGCCGGCGACGCCGAGTGCAGGACGCCGTGCCTATTGTGCAGACGAGAGCGGCGTTCTCAAGTTCTCTAACAACAGCAAAGCATCCACCTGCCTGAGCAACGGCCAGACCTTCAGCCAGGACGCAGCAGATGTCAGCACGGGTTTCTCTATTGATTAACGCATTGCGCACGCCTACCAAAGTCCGCACTTCGACCCGCTCGGAGCAGTTATTCGAAGACGCTCAGAAATCGCTGATCGAGGGCGTCAACTCACCTTCGCGAGGCGCGGCGGTGTATTCGCCTGCGCCGGTATTTCTGGAGCGAGGCGCCGGCTCCCACGTCTGGGATGCCGACGGAAACGAATATACCGACTTCATGATGTCGTTTGGCGCGTTGATTCACGGCCACGCGCATCCCAAGCTGGTTCAAGTCGTCTCACAGGCAATGGCGGAAGGTTCGCATTTTGCCTCAGCGACTTCGGCTGAAGTCGAGGCTGCGGAGCGCTTCCGGCGGATGGTCTTATCTGCTGAAGCGGTTCGGTTTACTAATACCGGCAGCGAAGCGACCATGTTGGCCTTGCGCTTGGCCCGCGCTCACACCGGACGTACCAAATTTCTGAAATTCGAAGGGCACTACCATGGCTGGTACGACGCCTTTCTTTTGAACGCGCACGGCCATCCGCCGGAACAGTTGGGTCCTCCGGAGAATCCAACTCGCATTCCTGATTCAGAAGGAATTCCGCCGTCTACGTTTGAAGATGTCGTGCTTGCTCCTTGGAATGACGTCAATGCTCTCGAGCGCGTGATGAGAGCCCGCGGCCACGAACTTGCCGCAGTGATTACCGAGCCGATCATGGCCAATATGGGATGTATCCCGCCCCGCGATGGATATCTGCAAAAGATGCACAAGCTGACGCGAGAATACGAGGTACTGCTCATTCTCGACGAAGTGGTCACCGGCTTTCGTTATGCCCCCGGCGGGTGTCAGGAGTATTACGGGATCCAGCCCGACCTCAGCACATTCGGCAAAGCTTTGGGCGCTGGATTTCCCGTCGGCGCTGTTGCCGGGCCCCGCGCGATTCTCGACCGGATGCGTTGGGGAGAGAATATGGTGCTGCACTACGGCACATTCAATGGCCACCGGCTCACGATGAAAGTTGTTGCAGCCAATCTGGATTTGTTATCAGCAAATGACACGTATCGCCGGCTGCATGCATTGGGAGATGCAGCGGTTGCAGGCCTCCGCGAAGTGTTTCGGCGGCGAAAGACGAAGGCAATCGTTCAGGGCTTTGGGCCCATGTTTCAGATTTATTTCACTGAGCGCGATGCGATTCACGATTACCGCGACTATTGCAGTTATGTTGACACGGCCACGTATTCCCGCTTTGTCCATGCTCTGTTGCAGCGCGGCGTTTATATGACTCCTTCGAATGGCTTGCATTGGATTATCACCACCGCGCATTCTGAGGATGACATTCAAGAGCTTATTCAAGCCGCCGACCAGGCCTGCGGCGACCTGGCGTGAAGAGTCCCGACGCAAGAGCGACAGTATTTCTGGGCGGTGGGCGGATTACTTCCGCCCTTATCGCCGGATTGCGACTAAGAGGATACCGGCGTCCGATCATCGTCCATGATCGGCACGCTGCCAAACTCACCCAGCTTAAACGGAACTACGATGTGGCGGTCGAGCCGGACCTCCGCTGCGCGGTCGATCAAGCGCATTTACTGATCATCGCTGTGCGGCCGGACGGGGTCAGCGTGTTGCTGAGCGCAATCGGAACTATCCAGCGGCCCATCACTGCGATCAGCCTGGCAGCGGGCATGCCACTCGCAAAATTGCGCGCTCGTCTGGGACCACCTGTCCGCTGGGCGCGAGCCATGCCTAGCCCGGTGTGCCGCAGCGGTCGGGGACTGACTGCAGTAACCTTCGAGCCAGCGCTTCCGCGCGTCGCGCGGCACGAAGTGAAGCAGCTATTTGAAAAAGTCGGACAGGTAATCGAGATTCCTGAGAGCAGGTTTGACGCATTTACCGTCACTTATTCAGCCAGCCACGGCTATCATGCGTTGGCGGCCCTAGCGGGAGCTGCTGAAAAATTAGGTCTGGATCGCAGGACCGCGATAACTGCCGCGGCCCACGCCTTGGCCGATGGCATCATTGCGTGGCGCGAGGGAAAGGTTTCGCTCAATCAGCTGCTGCGCGAAGCCGCCACTCCGGGAGGAACGGCTGCCACCGTGTTGGCGGCGATGACATCCGCAGGATATGAGAGCGCGATTGCGAGAGGCTTGCGAGCAGGCATTACCAGAACAAAAAAGACTGCCCGACTAGTTTAAGTTTTTTCTTTGCGTACTCTGCGAACCCTCTGCGAACTCTGCGGTTAAAATCTTTTATCGGCCCGCGGCGCCCAAATTAGCTTTCCTTAGTACACCTCTTGGTTTAATCAGAGACTCGGGAGCCCACAGCCGCCCGGCGGAGGAGCCTCAGAAAGCGAACGACCCGATACATCGGGAACAGCCAGCCTGGCAGACTGATCGCAGACCATTCTCCGAGGCTTGGGGTAAGCGCAAGCCGCGACAAGAAACGCGCGCGGTCCTGGCAGCGCTCCCGCACATCCATCATGAGACGAAAATAGCGAACTGATTCAGGATCAAATTCTTTTCCTTGCGAGAGTAAAGTAAGAACTCGATGAACAATATTCTCGACCGCAACATCTCGCTGGACATACTCTTGAACCGCCTTCTGTATCTCCACTCCGAACAGACTATTTGCCAGAAGAAAGCCAACAGCGACGATGCGACAGATCCCGAGCCTGCCCGCTTCCTTACAAACAGCACCCATATCGAGTGCCCGCGATTGTGAAAGCTCCCCGATCTCACGCATCCACGAAAGTTGTGTCCAGGCATGTTTGGCGGCGTGAACGCACAGTACCAATATTAGGTCTTCTGAGCACAACGTTCGCACGGAACGTCCACATAGCTCGATGGTGACGGCTCGCTTGAAGAAGCGCTCGACATCGAAATCGATCGCATAAAATCGGGGCAAAATTCGCCATTGAATCTCAAGAAGATTCCGCTGCTCACCAAGATCAAAAACCCATTCATAGCCCTCGGCGACGTAGGCCCGCTCTTCGGGCGGGGAGAGTCTGAGGCTTGCTTCGTAGCCCAGCTCCGCGAGAGCGTCTTTGATTTTGGGCAGATCGTCTGGCCGCACCAAGAGATCGAGATCGGCAAACTGTCGCGACGTGACATTGCCGTAAAGAATTTGCGCCAGAACGGGTCCCTTGTATGGCAGTGCTCCAATGCCACAATCTTCGAGGTGCTCAAGAATCCGCAGCAGCTCGCGGGTAAGCCACAGGGCCTGATGGATGCTGCGGTCATACCTCTGGCGAACCGGTAACATTTCGCTGAGCAGTACACCGTCGACTCGAGCTACAGCCGTATAAACCTGTGCAATGACTCCGTGATGCTCTGCCAGTCGCGCCACTCGCTCCCAATCCACCGCAGACCGCAATGCATACTGAACCCGCTCCCTTGTCTGATCGTGAGCGCAGCATGCCAGCAATAACTCAAGCTCGGGATCGCCGCTGAAACTCGATGCGTACTCCCGCTGGACCAAAACCTGTGGCACGCTATTTGGCAGAACGGCAGACGGCACGCTACATCCTTGTCGTTGAATTATTCATGTGCATGGAACTCGCCTTAGCGGACACTATAATACGAGCGCTTCCGGTTACAACTTCCGGCGCAACTCAACAGTCAACGGACAGTGTTGTTCTCGAATCTGTCACAAAACACTTTCGCCATCGTCCTGCTTTTTTCAATTGGATCAGCCGCGAGCAAAGCGGAGAGACACACGCCCTAAAAGAAGTCACACTTCACGTTGAAAGAGGCAAGGTTCTGGTTTTGCTCGGGCCGAACGGCAGTGGTAAGACGACAACTCTGAAGCTGATCTCAAGTATGCTTCTGCCTGATTCTGGCCGTGTTCTGGTTGAAGGCGCAGATACATCTTCACAAGCCGCCAAGGCGCGCAAGCATGTGGGCTTCGCGGTCGCGAATGAGCGATCATTTTTTCCGCGGCTCTCTGCCCGCGAAAACCTGGATTTTTTTGCCACACTCGAAGATGTTCCTCGCAAACTTCGCCCGGAACGCATCGAAGCGCTGCTCGAGCAAACTGGACTTATTGACGCCGCCCATATGCTAGCCATGAAGTTTTCCAGTGGCATGTACCAGCGGCTCGGGATAGCCCGCGCACTGATCAAGCAGCCTGCTGTGATTCTGCTCGATGAGCCGACGCGCAGTCTTGATCCCGCCGCGACCTCGCGTCTTTGGGATTTAGGTCGAGGTTTGGCCGCGCAGGGCGCAACCGTAATCCTGGCCACACACAACTTCCAGGAGGCCGCCGCCGTCGGAGACTTCGTCGCTGTGTTGCGTTGTGGCCAGCTAGTTGCCTATCGCAGAATTGGAAAAGCGTATACCGAAGAGCTGAGGTCGCTCTACTTTCAAACGACCGGTGAGCCGGACGCTGAGCAGATGGCGAGGAGCCACGGATGACCCTGCTCAGATTGTTCGACAAAACAGCCGTTATCCTGAAGCGTGATCTCCTCACCGCGCTCCGTTATCGAAACGGCTTTCTCCTGACCGGCTTCGGTACCGCTGCCGAACTGGCAGCGTTCTATTTTCTTGCGCGAGCCATCGGGCCAGGATTCCGGCCGGAGGGAGTCGATTATTTTCCATTTCTGCTCATAGGTACGGGTTTCTATACATTTCTCGTGATGGGCATCCATTCATTTTTGCAGGTCGTCCAGGAGGCGCAACAGACAGGCACTCTGGAAGTATTGATGACGACCTCCACTCCCGCTCCAGTACTGCTTTTTCTGAGCGCAATGTCGGCCTTCGCCGGACACTTGATTCAGCTTGTCATCTACATCGGTGGTGGACTCTTGCTCTATCGTGTTCCGCTTGAAAATCCCAACCTCCTCGGCGGTGCAGTCGTAATGCTGCTTTCGTTAGCAATTGCGGCGGCACTGGGAATTTTCGCTGCCGCGCTGCAACTTGCAATTCAGAAAGGCTCTGCTCTGCTGTGGCTGTTCGGGTCGGGGACATGGTTTTTAACCGGCACTCTTTTTCCAGTCGAGACCCTTCCGAAGCCGCTGTATTTTCTTGCCGAAATGGTTCCCGTAACACACTCGCTCAACGGAATGAGACTCGCTCTCTTGCAAGGGGCCAAGTTTGGCGCGCTACGAGGAGAAATTCTGAGTCTGGCGGTTTTTGCTGCAGTCATGCTGCCTCTGAGCCTTATGGTCTTCTCCCATACGCTCCGTCACGCGCGGCTCAATGGCACGCTTTCTTTTTACTGAGACCCACATTTCGTTAGCGTTTTGTCTGGCCTTGATTTAAACTGCGTCGTCCACAACAGCTCAGTGGTTCTGCAACACGAAATCGCCATAGAAATCGGCAACGTGCCAATATTGCTCCGCACGGTCGATGAGAATTTCCGCGATCTTCTGGCATCACATTACGCGGGATTCATCGCTAATCCCACAAATCCACAAATTGAATTCGATGTGGACGTAGTTCCACTCACGCCGAAAATCAACGAGGAGATCCCGGATACCGACGACAATGACGTCAAAGTCAGCATCACCGATGGCGAATGGTGCTTTCGGCGCAGCGACTTTGTTGCGCGGTGGGATCCTAGGCAACGCCATGGGCGTGTCCGACAGCCCGCGACTCCGTACTCAGTTGATGCCTTTTTGCGCATCATGCACACTCTGATTTTGGCGCAGCAAGGCGGATTTCTCCTGCACGCTGCCAGCGCCGTGCGCAATGGTAGGGCGTTTATATTCTCTGGGGTTTCGGGCGCTGGCAAGACAACGATTTCGCGGCTCGCTCCGCCAGACGTTCGCTTGTTGACCGACGAGATTTCTTACATTCGCCGGGAGGGGGAAGATTACGTAGCCTGCGGTACTCCGTTTTCCGGAGAGCTCGAACGGCCTGGCACGAATTGTGTCTCCCCCATACATTCTGTATTCTTACTGGCGAAGGGCACAGAAAACAGAATTGATCCTCTGCCAGCCTCGGAAGCCCTTCGATGTTTGTTGCGCAATATTCTCTTCTTCGCTGAGGATACGGACTTAGTAAATGGTGTTTTCCGTTCAGCGTGGCATTTCGTGCAGAAAGTCTCCGTGCGGCGGCTTACTTTCTTACCCGACGACCGCGTTTGGAGCATGATCGCCTGACCGAAAAGTACATCGCGCGAAGTTCAGCCATTGCCGCCCGCATGCTGGGTGGTGAAATGATGGTCATGTCCGCAACGGACTCTACATTTTTTACTCTGAATGAAGTGGCGACTGCGATTTGGCAGGCCGCCGACGGCCGTACAGCGCTTTCAGAAATCGTTACTCGCAAGGTCTGTGCCGAATTCGAAATCGACTCCGAAACAGCGCAGCATGACGCTGAGCATTTTGTCGAGGAACTCTCGCGCCATGGCATTTTGCTGGTTTCCGACCATCCTTTCGAGCCACCGGCGCTTTCTTGAGGTTAACCCTAGCTTCACGATAATCTGTGCGGCATATTTGTGTGGTTACTTTAGTGTGCTCCTGGTCGTGACCGAGTTCCAATTCAGCAGCATTCCCGACGTAAAATTCTGAATCAATGGAATCCAATGCCAAATCATACGAAGCAGAACGCCGCAGCACGCGCATTCGGGCACAGATTCCCTTGCGGGTCACCAGTCTCAATCCTGCCATTCAGTTTTCTGAGCAGTGCCACACGCTGGTGGTAAACACGGAAGGTTGCGGAGTGCGGCTGTCGCGCCCCTTGGAGGCGGGAGTTCCCGTCCGGCTGGAAGAACTTCCTGGTGGGCACACTGCAACTGCGTTAGTGGCAAATTGCGTACCGCTTGGAGCTAAATTCTGGATCGTGGGCTTGGCACTGGACGAGCCGGGCAATATTTGGGGCATTCATCCAGTTCCTGCGAATTGGGGCGAACAGGCGAAGCTAGCCACTCCAACCATGCCTACGCCATTAGCTGTGAAGAAAGACGAATGGCCCTTCACACAGTTCTCCAGCAGAGGAGAATTTCATCCCGGCCGGAAGTAACTCAAAATGCCGCGCGTAGATCGGTGCGCGGCCGAACCAGATCGTCATCGCAGGTTTAAATAAGCGGTTCTGTGATGCAGGCGCGGACTATCGGTTCAGCAGCTTGGAAAAATACCGATTGTCATAAAACATCGTGGTGTTGTGGACGAATTCCAGCACCCGGTGCATCTTTTCCCTTTCGTCACGTCCCATATCATTGAACCGGATGGCGACGCCGCACCCGGGGTCGATACGAACCACACTCCCCTCGGCCTGCATTCTGCCGTCGTCGATGGAGAAAACCAGTCTCACTTTGGCGCCTGGGGTCAGAATAGCGCTGGTTTCGACGAAGCACCCGCCCAAGCTGATGTCGGTTAAATTTCCAAACACCGGGCTATCCCCATCTTCGGGCCGTAGTTCGATTGTGACCCGGCATTTCATGCGCGGATACGTTCTGCGATTTTTGCGCGAAGGCTGCTCCTGTTTTTCGATGTACATACGACGATCAGCTTCAGCCAACAGCGATTCCGCGTCTTTTCCATCCCCGGGGTAAACTGCCTGGCCCACGCTGAGAGAAAGAATATCTTCTCCGCAAACCTCCACACCTGCTTGCTTCGCCAGTTCGCGAAGCGAGTCGGCTTTCTTGGTGGCAGTTTCCGCGGTCAAGCCCGGCGCGACGATTACGAATTCATCTCCGCCCATCCGAGCGACGTAGTCGTACTCGCGGCAAGTGTCTTTGAGAGCTTGCGCAAACAGGCGCAGGACCCGGTTGCCCTCCAAATGGCCAAAGCGGTCATTGATCTGCTTGAAGCCATCCATATCGCTGACCATCACGATGAGCGAGGAATTGTCACGCTTGCAGCGTGCTAGTTCCCGGTCGAGTTGCAGGAAAAGCGAGCGCGCATTCGGCAAACCGGTCAGATAATCTGTGACGGCCGAATTCTCCGCCTGTTGATATTTCAGAGCATTCTCGACCGCGAGCGCCATCTTGGAGCTAATCGCCAGCAGAATGCGCAGGTGATCGGAAGTGAAGGCATCGTGATCGGCGTGATATACAGTAAGCACGCCGACCACTCCGGCCAGCCCCTCCAGCGGAACTGCCA
>Ga0066705_10000229_pt1 | contig 13697 bp, 7 predicted proteins | sample GraSoiAngelo_154_FD_66506 | JGI IMG/M metagenome (GOLD analysis project Ga0066705, IMG submission 66506) | Grasslands soil microbial communities from the Angelo Coastal Reserve, California, USA - 14_1009_13_20cm | ecosystem: Environmental > Terrestrial > Soil > Grasslands | place: USA... | reverse complement strand
AAAGGTGCCGCCCAAGGCGCCGACGCCGGGCGTGTCCATGATTTCAGCGCGTCCGGTAACCGCTGCCAGCGGCAGACCCCCGCTCAGCGACTTCGCCATCGCGACGAGATCGGGCTCGAGGCCAAGACGCTCGCACGCAAACAGCGTTCCAGTGCGAGCAAAGCCGGATTGCACTTCATCGGCGATCAGCAGGATTCCATGCTTGCGGCAAATCTCAGAAAGAATCGGGAAGAATTCTGCAGGCGGAGTGATGAATCCACCTTCACCCATCACCGGCTCGACGATCACTGCCGCCACCGTTTCTGCGGCGACGACTCGCTTGAACGCGTCCTCGATGTGGTGGGCGCAATATATCTCGCATGACGGATATTCGAGCGAATACGAGCAGCGATAGCAGTACGCGAACGGAACCCGGTAGACGTCGCCGGGGAAGGGCTCGAACCCAGCCTTGTATGGATGCGTCTTGCTGGTCGCGGCCATGGCCATGTATGTGCGGCCATGAAACGCGTCTTCAAAAGTGAGGATAGCGGGTCGCTGGGTGTAGGCGCGCGCGATCTTGATGGCATTTTCCACGGCTTCCGCGCCGGAGTTCAGCAAAACGGTTTTCTTGGAGAACTTGGCTGGCGTAAGAGCGTTCAGGCGCTCAGCCAGCGCAACATAACTCTCATAGGGAAGCACGTTGAAGCTGGTGTGAAGGAAGCGGTCTAGCTGGCCGCGAATGGCGCCGATCACCCGCCGAGCACGATGTCCAGTGTTGAGACAGCCGATGCCGCCAGCGAAATCAATCAGGCGGTTGCCATCGACGTCTTCCACAACGGCTCCCTCAGCCTTGTTTACGAATACGGGCGTTGCGTGGTAAGCAGCGCGAACTACGGCTGCTTCGCGGCGACGCATGAGTTCGCGTGAGCGAGGACCGGGAACTGGTGTGTGTAGTCGAATGGTGGGCATTTTAAGTTATTAGTCGTTGGTCGTTGGTCATTAGTCGTTGGCCAGCAGCCCGACTAACTTTGCAATACCCCTAGGTTGAATCCAACTCACAGTCAACCCAAGTCGGTGCAACTGGCAACTGACCACTGGCAACTGCTTTTCAGTACCAGCCTATGGGCGCCTCGTTTAGGTTGATGTGCACCTGCTTGGTCTCGAGATACTCTTCGATGCCGCCCGGTCCTAACTCACGGCCAAAACCCGATTGCTTGTAGCCTCCCCAGGGCGCTTCTACGTAAGTGGGCTGCATGTGGTTAACCCATACAATGCCCGCACGCAGAGCTTTGACCGCGCGAAACGCTTTGAAAATGTCGCGAGTCCAGACTGCAGCCGCAAGGCCGTAGGGTGTATCGTTCGCGATCTTCACCGCATCTTTTTCATCTTCAAACGGAATCACAGCGGCGACCGGACCAAAAATTTCTTCGCGGGCAATGCGGGCGGAATTGTCGACATCATAGAAAATCGTCGGCTCGACATAGTAGCCCTTGGCGAACTTCGCAGGCCGTCCACCGCCCGCCGCCAATTTTGCTTCTTTCTTGCCGATGTCCTGGTACGACCGCACCCGCTCATATTGCTCTTTGCTGACTAGCGGCCCCATCTTCGTTTCGCGCTCGAGCGGCGGACCCAACGTGATCTTTTTCGTTTTCTCGGTCATTGCATCGACGAACTTCTTGTAAATCGGCTTTTGCACAAGGATGCGGCTGCCCGCAGAGCACACTTCACCTTGATTGATAAACACTCCAAACAGCGCGCCGTCGATCGCGGCTTCGAAATCCGCATCGGCGAAGAATATGTTCGGCGATTTCCCACCAAGCTCTAGCGTGACGCGCTTCACGGTATCCGCAGCTTGCTTGACGATAATCTTGCCCACTGCCGCGCTGCCGGTAAACGCGATCTTATTCACGTCCGGATGCTGCACGAGCGGGGCGCCGGCAGTCTCCCCGAAACCAGTGATGATGTTCACTACTCCTGGCGGCAACCCCACGTCGGCCAGCCAATTTGCGATTTCGAGGGCTGTAAGCGGCGTTTGCTCCGCTGGTTTCAGAACGCATGTGCAACCTGCTGCCAGGGCCGGCGCCAGTTTCCAGGCTGCCATCATTAGCGGATAATTCCACGGAATGATCTGCCCGGCGACGCCAACCGGCTCTTTCAGCGAGAGGCTCATCGCATTGTCAGGCACGGGATTTACGTAGCCCACCACCTTTGTGGCCAACCCGCCGTAGTACTCAAAGCAGGTCGCCACATCATTGATATCGAATTCGGCTTCGACAATCGGCTTTCCGCAATTGCGCGCTTCGAGTTCGGCGAGCTGCGCAGCGTTCTGTCGAATCTTCTCAGCCAGCCGGAATAGCACCCGGCCACGTTCCTGCGCTGTAGTCGAAGCCCAGGGACCGTCCTCGAAAGCAGCTTTAGCCGCGGAGACAGCTCGGTTCACGTCATCAGCGTTCGAATCCGGAACCTGCGCGATAACTTCTTCGGTAGCGGGATCGTATACGGGGAATGTCTTGCCTGACTCGCTCTCGATCCACTCGCCATTAATGTATGTCTGGTACGTGCGGACTTCGGTTTTTACGCCTGCCGGCATTGTGACCTCCTCTGACCTGCACGGGCGAGACGCCCGCGCCTACATCGCTAATCGCACACAGCCGAGGGCGGCTGTCCCTACGTGGTTCTTCTGACCTGCACGGGCGAGACGCCCGCGCCTACATCGCTAGTGTTGGATCTCCGCCGGCCGTAAACAAAAAAGAAAAATGCGGCTAGTCCTACAAAGGTCAGAGTTCCGCCAAACATCCACACCTCGTACCACCACAAAGATGAAATCTGTTGCGCGGGGAAGAATACCAACCCTATGCCCAGGATCGTGGTTAGCAAACCGCTCAGCCCGGCGGCAAACATTGTGCCGCGTCCGTAGCGTCCCCTGGGTTGAGATTCCTTGGCCGCGAATTTCAATAGCGCCGCAAACATATACAGAAACGGTACCAATTGCAGCACGACGGCCAGTGAGAGCAGCTTCTGAAATGTCTCCTGTACTCCCGCACCGGCAAAATTCAATACCACCAGAAGCGTCGAGATGATTCCCTGCACAATCAGCGCTGCGTATGGAGTTGCATAGCTCGGATGCAAGTTGCCCAACCATGCTGGCATGTAGCGATCAAGTCCCGCGACAAAAGGAATGCGCGCCGAGCCTCCCATCCAAGCTGACCCAATTCCCGCAATTGACAGGCTCAACATCAGCGAGAACGGAATCACGATCCAGCTCAACCCTACACGGCCAGCCATATGGCTCACCGCCTGCACAATGCCCTGAAGCACGCTCACGTTTTTACCGACCGCGATGAGCAGCGTGAGGGTTGCGCCCACGTACAGCGCTCCCGATACCACTCCGCCCCACGCTACTGCGCCTGGTAAAGTGCGGGCCGGATCGCGGATCTCATCGCCCATCACTGAAGCCAACTCGAGCCCCACCAGGCCAAAGCACATCACCCCGAACGAATTCAGCACGAATCGCGGGTCCGCGGGAATCCGAAAATCTGCCGCTGTGATGGTCGTTGCAAACCGAGTCCACATTATCGCGCCCAGGCCGACCAGTACCGCCGCAGCTACGCCCGTTCCAATCGCGCCAATATTATTGATCCACTTCCCCACGCCCAAGCCCACTATGTTCAATGCCGTCAGGACCGTGAGCAGCGTCACCGACGCGACCAGCGCGAAGACTCTGTTATCGGCCAGCGCTTGATGGCGCGGGCCAAGCACATAAACTGAAACGCCGACAAAGTACAGCATCACCGTCGGCACATAGAGCATGTTGTTCGTCCAATAGCACCAACCGGAGAGGAATCCATGAAAGTCGCCGAAAACCTCTTTTGCCCATAGATATACGCCACCTTCTCCAGGATAACGTTGCGCCAACTCGATCACAGCGATGCCCTGCGGCCAGAAAAAGAGCAACAACGAAATAATCCAGAGCCAAACAGTTACCCCACCATTCGCTGCAATGCTCGGCACAACGTTGAGGTTAAACACTGCCACCACGAAAAGCAGCACCAGATCCCAGCGGCCTAGAACTCGCTTCAAGTGCGGTGCGCTGTTTTCGTGATTGTCAGTTGGCAAATGGACTCCAGATCAACACGCCGAGTGGGTGCCCCACCCCTTCTCGCGCTCTTTGCAAAAGGGTGGGAGGTGAGTCAATGTGCCGCCATCGCTGCCATCCGCTCTTGTTGCGCGGCTGCCAATGACTCGGCAATATCCTCAAACGCGGTGAGGTGCTTCTCGATATCCGCCTCGGTGTGCTGGACGGAAATCGTCCACTGCTCGTCCCACCAATACGGTTGCGCCATCACGCCACGATTGACCATGCCAAACCAGTAATGGCGCCACAGATCTATGTCTATGGTAGTCCAGTCGCGATAGTTGCGAATCTCCTGGGGATAGAACATCAACGCACCGTTCGCGCCGGCTTCGGCGACGTAGGCTTGCAGCCCAGATTTCGCGACCGTCTTCCGATATCCCTCAACCAGCTTGCGGCCGAGCTTGTCCACATGCGCGTAATTTTCACGGGTGAGGACTTCGCGAAAGACTGCCAAACCCGCCGCCATCGAAACCGGATTCGTGTTGTATGTTCCGCCGTGGAAAACCTTGTGCTGCGAAATAAGGTCCATCACGGAACGATGCGTGCCGAACGCGGCCAATGGAAATCCGCCGCCAATGGACTTCGCCAGGCAGATCATGTCGGGCATGACGCCAAAGTATTCTGAAGCTCCGCCCCATCCGAGTTTTGCGCCCGTCTTGACTTCGTCAAAGATCAGCAGCGCTCCATTCTTGGTTGCGATCTCACGCAAGCCTTGCAGGAAGCCCTTTTGAGGCAGGCACAGACCAACATTCATCAGAATCGGTTCGAGAATAACCGCGGCAATCTCGCCGGGATTCTCGCGGAAGCGCCGCTCGACTGTCGCGAGATCGTTAAAGGTAGCGACAAGCACGTTTGCAACGCTGGCTTTCGGAACTCCCAATCCCGCGGGCACCTGTTCAGGATTCTTAACATCGCCAAACTCAGGTGCGTGCGGCTTTACGCTGACGAGCGCCGAGTCGTGCAAGCCGTGATATGCACCTTCAAATTTAACGATCTTGTCGCGCCCCGTCGCCGCTCGTGCCAAACGCACAGCATGCATTGTAGCTTCTGTTCCTGACGAGCCGAAGCGAACCGTCTCGACCGGAAAACGATTGCAAATCTCCTCCGCCAGCTCCCATTCCATGTTGTGCGGCATGCCAAACATCGTGCCGGTACTCAGGCGCTTTTCAACCGCCTTCATCACCGCGGGATGGCAGTGCCCCGCCATCAGCGCGCCGAAACATAGATTATGGTCGATGTAATCGTTGCCATCTAGATCGCGGAAATGCGATCCCTGCGCCTCTTTCACGAAGATTGGATACGGATCGTAAGCGCGATAATTGCTGGCCACGCCCAGCGGAATGCGCTTCAAGTTTTTCTTATGTGCTTCCGCCGACTTTGGTGTGCGGCGCACGAATGTGTCGAGTTCCTTTTGCAACGCGGGATACATTGCGATCTCCGAAATGCTCAAGCCGCAGGTCAGATGCAAGCGGCCATTAGATTTGTGCCCGGGCGGCAAGGGCCGTCCAGGGGTTTCAGCTAGAAGAACAATTTTAGAGCGAACTGCACCAGGCGCGGGTCGCGGACCTGGGTGACTTGTCCGAACTGGGATCCGTCAGAAACGTTTCCGTCCGGATTAAAAAACTGAGTATGGTTGAAGATGTTAAAGAACTCGGCGCGGAAGTCAACGTGCGTGTTTTCGGTTATCGGAATCGTTTTTAAGATCGCAAAATCAGTGTTGCTGATGTGTGGCCCGCAGCAAATCGTACGTTTAGTGTTTCCTAGTGTGCCTAACAGCGAAGGCTCAAAACATTCAAACTGCGCCCCAGCGCTACAGAGTGGGGCGGTGTCATCAGTGGCGTTGTCAGTGAAGCTGTTTGGGTCGAAGTAGTAGTTATTGTTCGACTGCGGCCTCAAAGTGTGGAACGGTGCAAGCTGCGCCGGCTCGCCTGGCAATTCGAAATCGAAGCTGTACATCAGTTCGTTATCAGCGAGGGTCGATATGCGAATGGGAAACCCTGTCTGGAAACTGGTGATGCCAGAAAACGCCCAGCCGTTGAGCAGCTTGCCAGTCGCTCCGCTGTATTTGTGGGTAGGCAGCTCCCAATAGTAGCTGAGGACAATGCGATGACGGGCATCGAATGCCGATAGTGAACGGCTGATACGCGGATCAATCGGATTCAGAATGCCCTCAAAGCTCGACGCCTGGTCGAATGACTTACTGAACGTGTAAGCGGCCGTGAACTGCAGGCCATGAGCAAAACGCTTGTCGAGCGATGCCTGCAATGAGTTATAGGACGAGTTCGCAATCGTATCTTGAGCGAAGATGCTGCTGAAGACTGGAATGCCGTCAGCCGGGCAACCATTCGTCCACACCTCATTGACCGGGTCCCACCCGCCAACCGGGTTGCACTGCGGAGAAGAGTATTTGCGCAGTCCGACTAGTCCAATAGGTTGTGCGTTCGGTCCAGTTACGACCTGACCGCTGGGCAAGTGTAGCGCAAAGCCATTTGGAATTTCGTTCGCGTCAATTCCGAATGCAGTATCAGCAAAATACGGTCCGCAGCCTAGACTATCATCTCCCGTCGCGATCGAAATGTTATTCAGGTCCAGACAAGTCTGGGGATTTCCGTAGTTGATGTCGTGTGTCGCCAGCAACCGGTGGCCTTGCGATCCGACATATCCGATCTGGAATTTCAAGTCTCTGGCTAGCTCACGCTCGATCGTGAGGTTGTATTGGGCTGAGTACTGGCTACGCATATGCGGCTGAAATTGTCCGAACAGCGTATTCGGACGAAACATTCCCCAGTCCACGCCTTGGCCGCGCGGCGGATCCAGAATACCGTTCACGCCAGACAACGAAGCAAGGCCGAATGGGTTTGGATAGGAAAAGCCACCGCTCTGATCGAGAAAAGGCTCGTTCAACAGGGTATTAAAGGGGAAAGTGCTTCCACCAAATGGCGGCTCAGCGCTGAACTGTTCCAGCACCAGTTGCTCGATTGGGTTATAGAACAGCCCCCAACCCGCGCGAATGCTGGTTTTGCCGGAGCTTCCGGGGCTCCAGGCGACTCCGATTCGCGGAGCGAAGGCTTTGGAATATGTTTGTGTCAAGGCATTGGGTACTCCCGGGTCTCCCGGCACAACCAAGCCGACCGGGGTCATCGAAGAGCAATCAGTGTTGGCGGTGTCTTTGCAGGGATAAACCTTGCTTACCTCTCCCGGCCGGAAGGTTTGTACGCGTTTTCCGACGTCCGCGATCGGAGTATTCAGTTCCCAGCGCAGCCCATAGTTGAGCGTCAGGTTTGGCTTGATCTTCCAGCTGTCCTGTGCGAACAAATACAACCCGGTACTGCGGACGTTCTCATGCTGCGCTGAGCCCTGGCCGTATCCACCAGGCAGTCCGAGCAGATAGTCAGAAAGTGCGGTATCACCAAGAGTGCTGTTGGTCGAGGTTTGGTCCACAAAAAATTCGCCGTTGACATCGAAGTACAAAAGCTGATCAAACCGCTGCCGGCGCACGTCGCCGCCAAACTTGAGCGAGTGAGTGCCAACAACTTTGCTGATGCTGTCGCTCCACTGAAACGAGTTTCCCACCTGGGGCAGTTCGCCTTCGCCGTTGTTCCCGATATTGAACCCGCCACTCACCTGAATAAACGGAAGCCCCTCGTGTTGTGAACCGAGATTCGGATGAATACCAAGTGTGTTGGCCTGCGTGCCGTCTGAGAAGCAAGGCACACCCGAGGGAAAAGCCTGCAGCAACCAACTGGGAGGGGTCGGACAGGAATTCTGCACTGTCGTCGTGAACACCGGATGCTGGAACGTTCGCTGCCCTTCGCGATTGTAGTTAAAGCGGAACTCGTTAACCGTTGTGTTGTTAAGCGTCCAGGTATGGGTAATATTCCACTGCTGAAAACGTTCGTTAACAATGGAACCGAAGCCAGGAACGCTCGCTCCGGCGGCCTCAAATACCGCAAACGGCGAGACCAAGTGGTGATCGTCAAAATAGTAGTAAATGCTGAGGTTCTGATTACTATTGATGCGGTGATCAAGCCGGACCGTAAACTGGTCGCCGCGCTCAGGCTGCACTGGGGTGGTAACGAGAGCGCCACTGCCGGTAAGTGGAGTGGGAACATACTGCAGCAGGTCGACAGCAGTCGGATCCAGGCACGTTAACGGAATGATATTGTCTCGATTGTTGACGACGTCTGTAAAAATGCCCGTGGTCAGACGCTGGTTGGTAACCGGATCGTAAGTTGCCCCATACGCAGCACCGTCGGCTAAAGTCGCTTGTCCCTGGGTCTGGGCAGCGATAGCTGACGCGCAATCGGGACGCTGCTGAAAGGGAAAAGCGCTACTTATGGCACCAGGGAAAACCGACTCAGCCGAGAAGTCAGCGTAAGGCTGTGTCGCGCTGGGTCGTTCAGCGACCGTCGGAACAAACACCAACTGCGACCGAATGCCCTCACGAATGCGACGGCCTTCGTAGGAGGCAAAAAAGAATGTGCGGTCTTTCTTGACCGGGCCGCCTAAGGTTCCTCCGAATTGGTTTTGGTTGAATTGCGGCTTGTCGCAAGAAACATTGTCTACAGCCGTGAGGCAATAAGGATTAGCATTGAGCTTGGTATTGCGGAAGAACTCATACACGTTGCCGTGGATCGCATTGGTTCCGGATTTCGTGATCACGTTCACGACGGAACCAGAGTTGCGGCCATACTCCGCGTCAAATGTATTGGTCAGGACACGGAATTCAGCAATACTGTCCGGGCTGGGCTGCACGGTAGGAAGGTTCACAAACTGATCGTTTGCGTCGCCACCGTTCACGCTGAAATTGTTGGCACGCCCCCGTCCGCCGTTGACTGAAACCGAACCGGACTTGTCACTGCCGTAAACGATCTGATTTCCCGTTCCGGTGGTTGACATAACGCCGGGTTGCAATTGCAAGAACTGATAAGTATCGCGCGCATTCAAAGGCAGTTGGCTCACGCTGCGGTCATTCACCACCGCCCCCAACTGTGTGCTGGTCGTATCCACCAGTGGCGCTTCGGAGGTCACTTCCACTGTTTCCTGCGCCTGGCCGAGCTGCATGGTAGTGTTGAGATTGACGACTTGATTGACATCCAACGTCACATTTTTGCTGATGATCTTCTTGAAGCCGGTGCGTTCGAATTCGACTTCATAGGTTCCGACCGCCACTTCGGGAAAAACGTAGTCGCCGCTGTCATTGGTTTGCGTGCTGCGGCCAACGCCGGTCGCCTGGTTCGTGATCCGCACCGTCACCTTCGAGAGCACCGCCCCGGTCGGGTCAGACACGCGCCCGATAATTCTGCCCCCCGTGCTCTGTCCTAAAGCCGGGGATGTAAGAAGAGCGAGCAATCCAAACAGTGCCAGCCACACGACCAGCAAACGGCGTGTCATCGACGCATGCATGGGACCTCCAGGTCACGGACGGAAATTTGTGAATGCTAATAACGAACTGCTTGCGCTCGGAACAAACCTTGCTATAATCGCGCAAGGTTAGAGAACCTCCCCGGTAACTGTCAAGAAAAAAATAGTTTGACCCTGAGGCCCGCCGCGCGGGATTGACGCCTTGGAAAAGATTACCGCCGAGTCCAAACCTTACTTGAAGATTGGGGATGTCGCCCGACTGGTCGGGTCGTCTCCGTCTGTAATTCGCACTTGGGAAAGCCTCGGCCTGGCGCGCCCACGGCGCACCGCCAGTAAGTACCGGCTTTATTCCCCAGAAGATGTCAAGCTGCTGAAGCGCGTCCGTTTCCTGCGCAGAGTTCGCGGATTGAATGCGCCGGCAATCGTGCAGATGTTCAAGCGCGAGGGGGTGGTGCGCACCAGCCCGGATGGCGCGGGCAGCGCGATCGGAAATCGTCTCCGCCAATTGCGCGCGAAGCGCAGGCTATCACTCGCCGAAGTTTCAAAGTCGGTGGGCATCTCGCTGGGATTTCTCAGCGCCCTGGAACGCTCGCAGATGAGCGCGTCAGTAGGCACGCTGCGTAGACTCGCACGCTTTTACAAAACTAATATTCTCGACTTCTTCGATCCATCCGAATCCAACAGCCGCCTGGTTCGGCCAGACGGTCGCAAGGTTTTAGAAGCTGGGCCGGGCGTGCGCATGGAACTGCTTGCGTGGGGCAATACTGTTATGGAGCCGCACCTTTTCCGAATCGCTGCCCAGGCTGGCAGCGGCGAGTCTTACACACACGAAGGCGAGGAATTTCTATATATTTTGCGCGGGCAGTTGCACATTTCGCTTGACGGTGAGGAATACCGGCTCAGAACGGGCGACAGTTTTTATTTTGAAAGCGCGACCCCGCATCGCTGGAAAAATCCCGGCCGTAGCGAGACTTGGGTATTGTGGGTAAACACCCCGCCGACGTTCTGAGCGGTTGCGCGGAGAACTAGGAGAGTGACTTTGATCAAGCCTGAGGTTTTTCGCCTCAATCTGTTACTGGCTGTAATTTCCCTTTGTTTAGGATTGCACGCCGCGAATCCTCCGGCGAATCCTGCCGACACAATTATTCTCAACGCGCGCATCTACACGGTGAACCCGCAACAGCCTTGGGCAGAAGCGATCGCCATCAGCGGAGAGAAAATTCTCGCCGTCGGCAGCGCCAGAGAAATTCAAGAATATCGCCAGGCCTCAACAAAAATTATTGATGCCCAGGGCCGCCTCGTTCTCCCCGGCTTTGTGGATTGCCATATCCATTTTATGGATGGGTCGATGGGTCTGACCCAAGTCAACCTCAATGAAGCGAAGACAATCGCTGAGATCCAAAAACGAGTGAAAGATTACGCCGAGTCGCACGCGAAAGAGCCATGGATCACCGGAATGGGATGGGCGTATCCGACGTTTGCTCCATCGGGGCTTCCGGATAAAAAAATCCTCGATGAGGTCGTCCCGGAGCGGCCCGTATATCTGGTCGCGTTCGACGGCCACAGCTCCTGGGCAAATAGCAAAGCCCTGCAGACGGCCGGAATCACTCGCGAGACTCCCGATCCGCCGAATGGAAAAATTGTTCGCGACGAAAAAGGTGAGGCTACCGGTGCGCTGAAAGAGAGGGCTGGAGATTTGATCGCGCGAGTCATGCCCAAACCCACTCGCGAAGAGCGGCTCGCCGCGTTGCGCTTGGGAATCCATGAAGCTAACAAAGTTGGACTCACGCGTGTGCACAGCGCCGGACAAGATTTTGAATGGCTCGACCTCTATGACGAACTGCGACGCAACGGGCAGTTAACACTGCGATTTTATATCGCCTACTTCCTCGATCCTCCGGAACTGACGCCCGAAGCGATCGACAAAATCGAGCAGGCGCGTCGCACATATCACGACGAGTGGATTTCGGGCGGTGTTGTAAAAACCATGCTGGACGGCGTCGTCGAAGCACACACTGCGGCCATGCTCACTCCTTATAGTGATGACCCAAGTCAAATTGGCAAACTATTTTGGGATCCAGCGAAATACACGCAAGCCGTCACCGAGGTTGACCGCCGAGGTCTGCAAATTTTCACTCACGCGATTGGAGATAAAGCAGTGCGCCTGGCGCTCGATGCCTACCAAAACGCCGCAGCAACCAATCACACGACGGATGCACGGCCGCGCATCGAACACATTGAAACCATCTCAGCGCAGGATATTCCTCGATTCGGCAAGCAGGGAGTCATCGCCAGCTTTCAGCCGCTGCACGCCTATCCAGATGACGATACGCTGAAAATTTGGGCGCGCAACGTCGGCCCCGAACGGGCGAAACGCGCGTGGGTCTGGCACAGTATTGAGAGCACAGGCGGTCGACTGGCATTCGGCAGCGACTGGCCGGTGGTCACTCTAAATCCCTGGCCCGGTGTGCAGAATGCACTCACACGCCAGACAACAGAAGGCAACCCGCCCGACGGATTCGTTCCCGGTGAGCGAATCAACCTGGAAGACACGATCAAGGCATACACGCTTGGGGCAGCTTTCGCAGGTCGTCGGGAAAAGACAGAAGGCTCGCTCGAGCCCGGTAAACTTGCGGATTTGATCGTGCTCTCGCAGGATTTGTTTAAGATCAAGCCGAACGAGATTGCGAAAACGGAAGTGCTTTTGACGATGGTCGGCGGAAAAGTTGTGTACCAATCACAGGCAGGGCTGTCAGCGGAGGCGAAGTGAGGCGCCGGTTTCGTGCACTCTTCTTGCTGCTGGTCTTAGTTGTATTCGCTTCGTGCAGTAAAAAAACACCGACGTTGAATCTCCTCGTTTGGGAAGGTTATGCCGATCCCTCTTTTGTTCGCGGCTTCGAGGAACAATATCACTGCAAAGTTTCGGCCTCATACATGGGTTCGAGCGACGAGCTGGTCGCCAAGCTGCGTGGGGGCAGCGCCGGTAACTACGATGTGATTTCGCCATCGAGCGATGTAGCAACTTCCATTGCCTCTGCTGGCTTGACGGTTCCTCTCCACCTGGCAAGGATTCCGGCGTACCAGCAGCTTTCACCGCAGCTCACTACTTTGCCGTTAGTGCATGTGAAAGATCGGGTTTATGGCGTGCCGTTTACCTGGGGGCCGAATCCGATGATCTACGACACCACGGCTTTTTCACAGACGCCCGATAGCTGGAAGGTTTTCTGGGACCCGAAATACCGCGGCAAGATTTCTGTTTGGGATGATCTTTCGACTGTGTATATGGCGGCCCAAATACTCGGTTACGACAAGCCGAGCCCGAGCCAACTGTACAACCTCAGCGACGAGCAGCTTGAGGCGGTAAAGAAAAAGCTGCTGGAGCTAAAACCGAATGTCCGTAAGATGTGGGCAACTGGCGCCGAACTGACGAATTTGTTTCAGAATCATGAAATCGTCGCAGCTATGGGATGGCCGCTGAACACGGCTGATCTCAAGAAGATGAACTTTCCAGTAGCCGAGACGATTCCGCGAGAAAATACGACTGGGTGGATTGACCACCTGATGATTACTTCCGCCAGCGACAACAAAGAACTGGCGTATAAGTTCCTCGAGTACATGGTCGAGCCTAAAACGCAAAGCCTGGTAAGCGAGAAAACCCATTACGTTCCCGCGAATCCACAGGCGGCGCAATTTTTGAAACCGGACGAAATCAAAACCCTTCACCTGGATGATGTGGACAATTATCAGAAGCGCATTTACTTTTGGCAGAATGTACCGCGAAGGGCTAAGTACAACGAGATTTGGAACGAAGTAAAAGCCGCGCAGTAGCGTACTAGTGCGGGCACTCTCGCCCGACAAATTTTGAGCGGTTTCGGTGACCTGAACCTCGCCAACTATGGCCAGTGCCATTCATCCCGAAGTTTCGGCGAAAACCGCAAACCCCACAACACGATCCCTTCTCAGCATTCGGAACATCGGCAAATCGTTCGGACGTACGCCCGTTCTGCGCAGCATCTCTCTCGAGATCGCCGAAGGCGAATTTCTCACCATCCTTGGCGAGAGTGGATCGGGAAAGACTACCCTGCTGCGCATCATCGGAGGCTTTGAAACCGCGGACTGCGGCGAGATCGTGATGGCTGGCGAGCGCCTCGATCGTCTGCCTCCTTACCGTCGCCGCGTGAACACAGTGTTTCAATACTATGCCCTGTTTCCGCACCTT
>Ga0066705_10000226_pt1 | contig 13744 bp, 15 predicted proteins | sample GraSoiAngelo_154_FD_66506 | JGI IMG/M metagenome (GOLD analysis project Ga0066705, IMG submission 66506) | Grasslands soil microbial communities from the Angelo Coastal Reserve, California, USA - 14_1009_13_20cm | ecosystem: Environmental > Terrestrial > Soil > Grasslands | place: USA... | reverse complement strand
GACACCGGCGCGCAGGCAGGCGATGCCCTCCGCGCATCCGGACGGCGCTGCCCCGGCGAGAATGGGTCCATTGGCCGTGACCAGTCCGCGCCCCATCAAGCCGGCACCGCTGGCATCGAGCGAGAGCAGGACCGCGTGCAACGGAGGGGCGAGGCGCATCCAGAGCCAGACGGGCCCCTTTGCGCGGCTAGCCAGACCGGCAGGCAGCGGGGAAGGACGCGACATCGCCGCCAGCACCGCCATCGGGTTGGCGCCGGACGCCGTCAAGAGGCGCCCTCCCGCGATCCGGCCGGCACGACGTGGCGTCTGGCCCAGCCATGTCGCGAGCATTTTTTTCGCCGCACCCGCGTCGTGGACCGGCGCAGCCAGCCCCATTCCATCACGCGAAAAGACGACCAGTCGCGCTCCGCGCGCCGCGAGACCCCACTCCGCCGATTCGGAGAGCAGGTCGACCCCCAGGCGGTCGCTCAAAGTCGAGCCGATCGGGTGCGGGCCGAGGGATGGCGCGTGCGTGCCGGCCTTCTCCAGCAGCGCGCGCAGCCCCGACACATCCTCGATGGAGAGCACTGCGTCCGGGGACGCGGGCACCAGCACCGCGGCTGCGAGCAGGAGGGGCAGCAAGCTAGTGCGGGAGCTGCGTCCCGGCGCGCTGCGCGGCCAGCGCCAGCGTCTCGGCCTTCTCGCGTGCGCGGCGCGCCATCGCCCGGCGCATGTAGCCGTAGCCGAGAACGAGGGCGGCGAAGAGCGGCGAGAGCGCGGCCCCGACGGTCCAGCCGGAGTGTGCGGCGAGGAAGCCCCAGATGGCGCGGGCGGCAGGCGTGAAGAAGTCCCCATACCAGAACAGCGCCCAGATGGACGCGCAGAGCGCGAAGGCGAAGACGTTTGCGAGGAGGAAGAAAATGACTCCCCGCCGTCTCGGCATGGGGAGTATGTACTGTTTCGCTTCAGCCACGGGCGCGCAGCCTAACGGCGACGCAGCGGCTCAGTCAACGACGGCGACGCACCGGCAGAGCTTGTCGTGCAGCGTCTGTCTTCGCGGATCGACCAACGCGAGCACGAAGCCGGACAGGCCAAGCGATGCGGAGAAGAGCGATAGAACGGCACGCACGAACGCCGTGAGCGGTCCTGGCGCGGGGCCGTCCAGGGTGTGCAGACGCTGTCCGGTCAGCGCCATTCCCGGAGTGCGACCCCACAGAGCCACGAAGATCCAGGACCAGGCGAGCGCAAGGACGGCGGCGGCGCCGAGCCACGGCCCGGGCGTGACGAGCACCGTCTCGGACAGCGACCGGCCCGCCGCGAACCGCGCGGCGATGACCAGCTGGAGCACGAGCCATGTTGCAATGCCGGCGAGATCGATCGCCCAGCCCGCCAGCCGCCTCGTTCTCGACGCCCATCCCGTGCGGCGAGTGGGTGCCGCAACGCGAGGAGGTGGGTCGGAGGCGAAGGACACCGCCACCGGCGCGACGGGCACGTCGGAGATGGCGACGCTCACGGGCGACGCCGGTCCCGAATCGAGCGGCCTGCGCTGCATGCGGCGAACGCTACGTCGGTTGCGCGCGCGGTCAATTAATCTTTCCCACGCTTGTTTGCAGCGGGGAACGGCGCTATGCACCGCGGGCCCCTCAAGGAGCCGCGCATGGCCACGCGTATCGAGAAGGACACCTTCGGCCCCATCGAGGTCCCCGCGGAGAGACTCTGGGGCGCCCAGACCCAGCGATCGTTGACGAACTTCCGCATCAGCAGCGAGAAGATGCCCGCGGCGCTGATCAAGGCGCTGGCGCAGGTGAAGCGCGCAGCCGCGCAGGTGAACCTCGACCTCCGCGTTCTCGATCCAAAGAAGGGCAAGGCGATCATCGAGGCGGCGGACGAGGTGATCGCGGGCAAGCATGAGGGCGAGTTTCCTCTCGCCGTCTGGCAGACCGGCTCGGGAACGCAGACGAACATGAACATGAACGAGGTGCTCGCGAACCGGGCCAGCGAGATCCTCGGTGGCCGCCGCGGCGAGGAGCGGCTCGTCCATCCCAACGACGACGTGAACAAGGGACAGTCGTCGAACGACGTCTTTCCGACGGCGATGCACGTGGCGGCGGTGCCGGCCGTCGTCGATCACCTGATCCCCTCCGTGCGGCTGCTCCGGGACACGCTGGCGCACAAGTCGGAAGAGTTCGGCGACGTCGTCAAGATCGGCCGCACGCACCTGCAGGACGCGACGCCGCTGACGCTGGGACAGGAGATCAGCGGGTGGGTGGCGCAGCTCGATCACGGCATCCGGCACGTGGAGAGCGGGCTGCAGCACATGCGCGAGCTCGCCATCGGCGGCACCGCTGTCGGGACGGGACTGAATGCTCATCCGGAGTTCGGCGACCGCGTCGCCGCGGAGATCTCGAAGCTCACCGGGCACCCGTTCACTTCGGCGCCGAACAAGTTCGAGGCGCTGGCCGCGCACGACGCGCTGGTGTTCGCCCACGGCGCGCTGAAGACGCTCGCCGTCTCGCTGATGAAGATCGCCAACGACGTCCGCTGGCTCGCGTCGGGCCCGCGGTGCGGGCTGGGCGAGATCAAGATTCCGGAGAACGAGCCGGGCAGCTCGATCATGCCGGGCAAGGTCAACCCGACGCAGAGCGAGGCCATGACCATGCTCTGCGCCCAGGTGCTCGGCAACGACGGCGCGGTCAATCTCGGCGGAGCGATGGGGAACTTCGAGCTGAACGTCTTCAAGCCGCTCATCATCCATGATTTCCTGCAGTCGGTCCGCCTGCTCGCCGACGGCTGCCGGAGCTTCAACGACAACTGCGCCGTGGGAATCGAGCCCGACCGCGAGCGGATCGGGAAGCTGATGCGCGAGTCGCTGATGCTGGTCACCGCGCTCAATCCGCACATCGGCTACGACAAGGCGGCGAAGATCGCCAAGACGGCGCACAAGGAAGGAACCACGCTGAAGGAAGCTGCACTCAAGCTCGGATTCGTCACTGCCGAGCAGTTCGATCAGTGGGTCCGGCCGGAGCAGATGGTCGGCCCGAAGGCGCCCAAGTAATCGTCACGGATTGAGCAACGTCATCGTCCACGGCGCGTCGGCGGAGGCGCGCGTGTACAGGTCGCGCTCGTGCAGGCGGCCGGACCGGTTGCGCCAGAACTCCACCGCGAGCGGAGTCACCCGGTACCCGGACCAGTGCGACGGGCGCGGAACCGGCTTTTCTGCGTACTTGCGGTCGAGCTCCGCGAAGCGCTCTTCCAGTTCCTCGCGCGACCGGAGCGGCGCGCTCTGGTCCGAAGCCCAGGCGCCGAGCTGCGAGAGGCGTGGCCGGGTCGCGAAGTACGCGTCGGCTTCGGCCTCGGTCACGCGCACGGCGTTTCCCTCGAAGCGGATCTGGGACTCGAGCTGCGGCCACCAGAAGATGAGCGAGACCCCGGGCTGCGCGGCGATCTCGCGCCCTTTGCGCGAGCGCGTATTCGTATAGAAGACGAGTCCCCTCGCGTCGATCCCCTTGAGCAGCACGATGCGCGACGAAGGACGACCGTCCACCCCCACGGTCGACAGAGTCATCCCCGTGGGCTCCGCAATCGCCGGCGTCTTCTTCGCCCGCTCGAGCAGCTCGACGAATCGCGCGATGGGATCCATTGGGGTCGCCGTTCTAGCATGTCGATGCTAATGGAGGCCCGTGGAGAAGCTCCTCGCCCGCCTCGATCGACGCTTCGGGCGGCACGCGCCGGAGGGGATCATCCTCTGGGTGGTCGGGATCTCGGGCGCCCTGCATCTGCTCGTGTTCGCCCGGCCCGAGATCGCCCACCTGCTCTGGCTGGACCCCGCGGCGGTGATGCGCGGAGAAGTCTGGCGCATCGTCACTTTTCTCTTCGCTCCCGTCGGCCCGGTGACCGGCTCCGGCCTGCTCTGGACGGCCCTCGGGCTCTGGTTCTTGCACACCATGGGCACCGCGCTCGAGGCGCAGTGGGGCAGCTTCCGATTCGACATGTTCTTCTTTCTCGGCGCTCTCGCGACGCTCGCGGTGTCGTTCGTCGTCGGACCTGCGAGCGGGCGCTTCGTCGCCGAGGCGCTGCTGCTGGCGTTCGCCGTGGAATTTCCCGAGTACGAGGTCCTGCTGCTGATCCTTCCGGTGAAGGTGAAGTACCTCGGCTTTCTCAGCGGCGGCCTGATGGTCTACGCATTCATCACCGGCGATCTCGCTACCCGGGCGGCGGTCGGCGTGGCGCTGGCTGACTTCCTGCTCTTCTGTGGCAGCACGCTACGGGATCGGATGCGCGGCGCAGCGGCGGTCCGGCGAAGGACGGCACCCGCGTTCTCCCCGCAGCCGCGCAAGGCGCGCGTGTGCGCCAAGTGCGGAAAGAGCGAGGCGGACGATCCGAATCTCGAATTCCGCGTCTGCGACTGCCAGGACAAGTGCCATGGCAAGCTGACGGAATACTGCCTCGAGCACGCGCGGGCGCATTGACGCATCTCTTGGCCTGTACAGCCCCAAGCCGTAGCCGCAAATCCGCACCTCCGGTGCGGCAGCCGCTAACAGAACGGCCACCGCGGGCGCCAGCCGACGTGGGTGAACCGGAGCTGCGTCTGGGTCGGCACGCCGAGTCCCAGGAGGCGAAGCGTGCCTGCCAGGTAGCGGGCGGCGAGGAGCGGCGCCAAAACTCCCGCCCACATCTCGTGCTGGTCGAGCCGCGACGTCGGACCGGTCGCGAAGAAAAGCGCGTCGGAGGCGTCGCGCCAGGCCAATGGCGCGAAAGCGCCCGAACAGACGTGCTCCTCGGTCGTGAGGATCGCCGACATCGGCGCTGCGACGCGCGCAACGTCCGCCAACACCGACGACGCCAGCAGGGAGAGCAGAATGGCCACGGACCACGCGAAATGCGGCATGGCGGCCTCCTGACGACAGCCCACACCTTGGCGCCCACGCTGTCAATGCAGTGCCACGATCGTTGTATGGCGCCGACGGCTCAGCCGAGGTCGCCGTTGACGTGCAGGACGACCGCCAGTGCCGCGAGCCCCGCCGTCTCCGTGCGCAGGACCCTCTTTCCCAGCGTGACCGGAAGGAATCCGCTCTCGACGGCCCGCTGCCGCTCGGCGGGCGAAAACCCTCCTTCGGGTCCGACGGCAACCAGCGATCGGGGCACGCCGCGAGCCGCGTCGCCGAGCCGGAGGCCGTCGTCCGCCGGATCGAGCAGGAGCGCGCGCCGGTCCGCCTCCGCTCGCAGCAGGGAAAAGACGTCCTCCCACGGCGACGGAGCGTCGATGCGTGGCACGTCCGCGCGCCCGCACTGTCGTGCCGCCTCCTGCGCGACGCGGCGCCAGCGATCGGCGCGCGTAGAGCCGCGTCCCGCCTCGAGCCGCACGACGGCGCGCTCGGCGGCCAAAGGCATGATCCGGGCCGCACCCAGCTCGGTGGCCTTCTGCACCACCAGATCCATCTTCTCTCCCTTCGCCACGGCCTGGACGAGCACCACGTCCAGCCGGCGTGGGTCGCGCGGCAGCGCGCGACCGATCTCGAGCTGGTCGCCGGAGACGAACGCCGAAAACCTGCCGCCCTGCCCGTCGAACACCTCGACCTCCGCGCCGGACTGGAGCCGCAGGACGGTGAACAGATGACGCGCCTGGTCCGGCGTCAGTTTCACGCGCGGTCCCGCAACGAGCCGGTCAGGGGGAATGAAGAGGCGATGGATGATCACGGCCGGGCCAGCTCGATTCGCAGCCAGCCCTCACGCTCCTTGCGCGCCAAGGGCCGCAGTCCCTGCGCGACGTACGCGCGCTCGGCGTCGTCGCCCTGGGTGCAGAGAAGGCCGGAGAGAACGAGCCGCCCCCGATCCGCGACCTTGCGCGCGATCGCCGGAGCGAGCTCCTCGAGCGTGTTGAGGAGGATGTTTGCGATCACGATCGTGAACCGGCCTGGCACCTCGTCCGGATCCGCGGTCAAGGCCCAATCGACGTCGCTCACCCCGTTCAGCGCCGCACCCTGCCGCGCCGCCTCGAGCGCCACCGCGTCATTGTCCGTCGCCACCACCCGACGTGCGCCCAGCTTCTTCGCGAGCAATGCGACGACGCCGCTGCCGGTGCCGACGTCGAGCAGGTCGGACCCGGGAAGCTCGCTGAGCAGCTCGTCGCAGCGCTCCAGACAGAGCGCAGTCGTGGGATGGCTCCCGGTCCCGAACGCCATGCCAGGCTCGATCGCCACCGCCACGCCGGTTCCCGGCGGGTCTTCCCATGGCGGATGTACCCAGGCCCGTGGCCCGACCTGCATCGTGCGGTGGTGCGCCCGCCACAGCGCGTTCCAGTCTTCCTCGGGGATCTCGACCGGCGGCTCCGCGCCCAGCGCGCTCGCGGATTCGCTCGCTGCGCTCCGGTCGGCGAAGTGCGCGATCGCGCGGCCGCGACCCTCGGGCAGGGGCGGCGTGCCCGGCATCAGAGGCATTCCGGGCTCCTGCAGCTCGACGCCGAGGGCGCCGCGGTCGAACAGGTCCGCGGCGAGGATCTCCAGTTGTTCGGGCGGCGCGACCAGCACCAGCGCCCAGCTCACCGGCCGAGCTCCTGCGGGACCGCGCCCTCCGGGGCGACGAGCGCGATCACCTCGCGCGAAGGCGTCAGCAGGCTCTGCGCCGTGGCCAGCACGTCCTCGGCGCTGACCGCCGCGACGTTGGCGGCGTACTTCGCGGAAGCGTCGGCGCCGAGGCCGTAGCACTCGTCGAACGCGTACACGGCGGCGCGCGCCGAATTGCGCTGCAGGGAGATGGCGTGCGTGCCGATGAGATGATGGCGGGCGCGCGCAAGCTCGGCGGCTCCGATGGGCTGCTCGCGTATGCGCCGCAGCTCGTTTCGAATCCCGTCGAGGGCTTCCTGCACCTTGCCGGGACCGCAACCGATGTAGACGGCGAAATAGCCCGGGTCGAGGCCCTCCATGGAGAAGCTGGTGACGCTGTACGCCAGGCTGCGCTTGTCGCGCAGCTCGACGAAGAGCCGCCCGCCCTGGCCGGAGAGCACCGCCGAGAGCACTTCCAGCGGCCAGCGCGCCCGATCCGACAGGCGCGCGCCGGGGAATCCGAGCACCAGGTGCGCCTGCGCCTTGTCGAGCTTCTTCACGGCGAACCGCGGCGCATCCGGCGGCTCCTCCTGGACCGGCGCGATCGACACGCGCGCGGCGGGCGCCGACGTGAACCTGCGCAGGACCTGCTCGCGCACCTCGGCGGGATCGACGTTGCCGACGACGGAGATCGTCAGCGCGCCCGGCGGATACTGCTGCGCGCGATACCGGGAGAGGATGCCAGGCTCGAGCCGGGCGACGCTGCTTTCCGTGCCGAGCGTGTCGAAGCGATACGGGTGCTTGCGATAGAGCGTCTCGCCAAAGAGCAGGAACGCGACTCCGGCAGGGTTGTCCTCGCGGGACCGCAGCTCGTCGATCTGCAGGGTGCGTTCGCGCTGCACCTCCTCGGGATCGAACGCCGGGGCGGAGACCGCCTCCGCGAAGATGTCGAATCCCTCGCGCAGATGCCGGGAAAGGAGCTCCGCCCGCAACCCGAAGCTGTTGCGGCCTGCATTGCCGCCGATGGAGCCGCCCATCGCCTCCATCTCGCGCACCAGGCGTTCGGGACCGCGGGTCTGCGTTCCCTTCGACACCAGCCGCGCAAGCAGCATGTTGATGCCCGCGTTGGAGCCGTCCTCCGCGCGCAGGCCGCCCTGCCACGCAGCGCGCAGCGCGACCAGCGGCACCGCCCGCTCCTCCTTGATCAAGAGGACGCCTCCGGACGGCAGCTCCTCCCGGAGCAGGGGTCCGGTTGTCGCGCGCTCGGCGAATCTGATCGGAGCGCGCTTCTCGGGCGGCGCGGAAGAGGGCGCAGCCCGAGGGCGGACGACGGCCGCCGCCTCTTGCAAGAGCTCCAGCATCTCCCCTTCTGGAGGACAACCGCGCTCCGGTAACAGCGCCGCGAGAACGGCGGCGGAGGGATCGATCCAGCGCTCCGCCGCATCTCGTACCCGAGCCGGCGTGAGCCGGGCGACGTGATCGAGGTAGCGCTGCTCGAATTCCACGCCCCCCGCGCTCGATTGATAGAAGCCGAGCTTGCGCGCCTGTCCCTGCACGGTCTCGCGCTGGTAGACGGCGTCGCTCTCCAGCAGACGGCAGGCGACGGAAAGCTCTTCGCCCGTCACCTCTTCGCTGCGGAGCCGGTACGTTTGCGACAGCGCCTCGCGGACCGCATCGCGCGCAGTGGCAGGCTGCAAGGTCAGGCCGACGATGGTCAGTCCCGGATCGACCGGCGTGTAGCAGCTGGCCTGCACCTCCGTGCAGAGCAGGCGGTCGCGCTTGAGGGCACGATGCAGGCGAGACGCCTCGCCGTGGCCCAGCACGATGGCGAGGGCGTCCAGCGCGGCCACGTCCTCGTGCACCAGTGGCGGCGAAGGCCAGGCGATGGAGAGATATCCCTCCTTGAGCGGCTCGGCCCGCATCCGCGCCAGCGGCAGCTCCCGGTGTGGTTCCGGAGGCCGCGACGGGGCTGCAACGAACGGGTCCTCTGGCCAGCGGAACGACTTCTCCGCCAGCTCGAGCGCTTCGGCCTCGCGCACGTCGCCCACCACGACCAGGACGGCGTTCGCGGGCTTGTACCAGCGCCGGTAGAACCGCAGGATCCCCTCGCGGGTGAAGCCGCGCACGCTCGCTTCGGTGCCGATCACCGGCTTGCCATAGGGATGGCGCGTGAAGGCCGAAGCGAACAGCTCGCGCGACAGCTTGCGCGTGGGCGAGTCCTGGGTGCGTCTGATTTCCTCGCAGACGACTTCGATCTCCCGCTGCAGCTCGACCGGATCGAAGGCCGCGCTCGTCACGGCATCGGCGAGCACGTCCATTCCTTCGGCGAAGAAGCGCGAGGCGAGCACGACGTGATAGACGGTCTGGTCGAAGCTCGTCCAGGCATTGATCTCGCCTCCGCAGGACTCGACGGTGCGGGCGATGTCCCCCGGCCCACGCCGCGCGGTGCCCTTGAAGAGCATGTGCTCGTGCAGGTGTGCGATCCCGGCCTCGTCGGGGCCCTCGTCGGCGCTTCCGACGCGCATCCACACCTGGATGGCGACCACCGGCGCCGCGTGGTTCTCCTCGACCAGCAGCGTCAGCCCATTGGGCAGCGTGTGTCTCACGGGATTGAAGGTAGCAGGGCGCGCGTCCGCGCGCCGCCACTTTCGCGACGACCGTCAGGACCGGAACGCCGCCAGCACGCGATCGCGAGCTGCACTGCGGATCCCGCTACAGATCTGCGGGCCGCAAGGTGCTTCGCCCGTTCTCCTTGGCGCGCGAGACGGCCTTCTCCACCGCGGCGCGGACGTGCTCCGAGAGCGCCGAGATGAACTCGTCCGAGGTGCGCATCTCCTTTTCGCGGATCAGATCGCGCACCTTGCTCTGCACGATCAGCAGGCCAGTGTCCTTTTTCGCCTCGGTGTTCTCACCCATGGCGCGCTGCTCTAACAGACGCCCCGCCGCCTTTCAATCCGGCGCGGCGCTCCAGGTGCGCAAGAAAGCGCGCGCCGCCTCGAAGTCGGCCGGCAGGGGCGCCTCGATGTGCAGCGGGCTGCCCCCGGGATGGCGCAATTCCAGCGAGAGCGCGTGGAGCATCGGGCGCCCGAAGTCATGCCGCACGCCGGCGGCCGTGGTGAGGAAGGCGGGGCCGCCGTGCGCCTTGTCTCCGAGCAAGGGGCATCCGAGCGCGAGCAGGTGCACGCGGATCTGGTGCGTGCGCCCGGTCTCCGGCAGCGCTGCGATCATCGCTGAGCTCCGATGGCGCTCCATGACGCGCCACCGCGTCAACGCCGGCCGCGATGCAACGGGGCCGTCGGCGATGCCTGTGTCCGCCGACGGCGCCGGTGAGACCAGAGCGCGATATTCCTTGCGGACGCGGTGCTCGCGAAATTCGCCGAGCAGCGCCGACTGGGCCCGCCGCGTGCGCGCCAGCAAAGTCACCCCGGTCGTCCCGCGGTCGAGGCGGTGCACGAGCAACGCCTGCGTCTGCTGTTCCCCCATCTCTCGCAAGAGTGCGCTGCACAGCTGCGGCAACGTGTCGCCCCCGGCGAGATCCTCCTGCGCCGCGACGCCGGCGGGCTTGTCGATGGCGACGACTTCGGCGTCGAGATGCAGGATGCGGTCCTTGCCGACCGGAGACGCCCGCGAAGAGCGCAATGCCAGCTCGACCCGATCGCCGGCCCGCACGGCGCACGCGAGCTCCTTCACCCGTTTGCCGCGAACGAACGCGCCTCCCCGCAAGATCGCTTCGCGCGCGGTCTCTTCGCCAATGGCGCCCCGGCGGAGGACGAAGTCGAGCAGCGGCTCGTCGCGATCGGCAACCAGCCGGAGCCGGGAGGGTGGGCGCCTCAGCCCTTCTCCACGACCCGGACGGGAAACTTGCTCAATGCCGAGCAGACCATTCCTTCTGGTCCGGCGACGAGGTCGAAGAACACCGCCCTGGGGGCGAGCGCCACGGCGCCGGGACCGAGGGGGATGCGCAGCTCGTTCCCGGCGGCGGTCGTCTCCAGCACCAGCTCTCCAGATCCCTGGACGCAGACGAAGGCGCGGTCCGCGTCCGGGTGCTTCTTCCAGCCGGTCCTCTGCCCGGCCTTGAGGTAGATCCCGTCCACCAGCAGCTGATCGGTCTTGACCGCGTGCAGGACGTTGGGCTTGTCGTCCGAGTAACGCGCATCGCTGATCAGGTTCACGCTCTGCACTGCGGGAATCTCCTAGAACCGCGCCGGGGCCGGCGTTCCCGACTTGTTGAAGAGGAACTTGGTGATTCCCCAGCCGATGATCACGAAGACGACCGCGACGACCCAGGCGTAATCGCTGCCGTACACGGTCGGAAAGTGATTCGCGACCATGAAGAAGATCAGCGGCATCGACATGTACGTGTTGTGCTTGCTGCGCAGGCCGGCCAGAGCGGCCACCGATGGATCGGCCGCGGGCCCGGTCCCCTTCACGCCGGCGATGATCTTCCGCTGGTTGGGCCAGATCCGCATCCAGACGTTGGCCGCCATGATGGTGCCAAGCAGGCCGCCCGCGTAGATGAAGATCGCGCGCCCGCCCATGAAGAGGTGGAAGATGAAGACCACCACGGCGAAGAGGACCAGGGAGACGATCATCCCGGTGGTCTCGTTCTTCATGTTCTTCCAGAGCACGTCGTAGATCGCGAAGCAGATGATCACGATCAGGAGTCCGATGCCTCCCGACCCGTAGCTGGACATGCGGTCGTTGCCCATCGCATTGCCTGCCCAGTACACCACCCAGAGCAGGAGGATGCCGGTGACCCAGGTGTATGCGGCGCCCCAGCGGAACCAGTAGAGCGCGCGCGGCATCAGCTCGGGAATCACCTTCTTGCGGGAATCCGGGTCGTACGTCTTCGCCAGCTGGGCGTTGACGAAGTTGAAGAACCAGAGATGGCCGATCCACATCACGCCCGCCAGTACGTGGATCCAGCGGAAGACGAGGTTCAACCACTCGGCGACATTCGAATCCATCCACCCTCCTCGGCAAAAGGAGCTTTCGGCGCTCACACTAGCGTTCCCCGATCGCTCCGTCGAGAGAGATCCGAAGAAGCAGGCGCGTGCCTGCCGCACTTGCGCCGCGCGATGCGCATCTTGCCGCGCATGAAACGGTACGAGCCGAAGCAGTTCACGAGGCTGAAGGGTCTGTCGGGAATCTCCGACGGTCTGTTGCAGGACCACTTCAAGCTCTACGAGGGATACGTCAAGAACGTCAACGAGATCACTGCCCAGCTGGAAGCGCTCGCCAAGGAAGGCAAGGCCAAGGGCACCAATCCGGCGTTCGCGGAGCTCACCCGCTGGCTCGGATTCGAGTACGGCGGCATGGTGCTGCACGAGCTCTACTTCGGGAACCTCGCGCCCGAGCCCGACGCGCTGAACAAGGGCGGTCCGCTGGCGCAAGCGCTGGCGCAGGGCTTCGGCAGCGTCGAGGCCTGGCTGGACGATTTCAAGGCCATCGCCGTCATGCGCGGCGTCGGCTGGGCCATCGCCTACCAGAACCCCGAGAATCGCCAGATCTCGAATCACTGGATCACGCTGCACAACGACGGCCATCCCCCCGGGTTCAAGCCGATCGTGGTCATGGACGCGTGGGAGCACGCGTTCGTCCCCGACTACAAAGCCACGGAGCGCGCCAAATACATCGACGCGTACTTCCGGAACCTGGACTGGCGCTCTTGCGAGGGGCGGCTGATCAAGTAAAGACGGCTCGTGCTCCGCGAGCTGCCAGAGCTTCGCGAGGATGCCGCGGCGCTCGCCTCCGGGCTCTGCCGCGAGCGTTACCGGCGCGCCGCTGGGCTGCCGGCGCTTCAGTCCCTGCGCGAGCTCCTGCGCGCGCACAAGCTGGCGGCGAGCGCCGAGGGGACCGCGCAGGCGCGCGAGGCGCTCTCGAATGCGGAGGGCGAGGATCCGCGCAGGCCCGGCCGCATTGTCCGCCTGAGGTGGCTGCTCGCATTCCTCGCGCGGACGCGGGCGCTGGCGCTCGAGCCCGGCGCCGCGCAGGAGCTCTTCGCCCTCGCGCAGCGCCCCTTGGTGCGTCCGCCGGGGGATGCGGGGTTGCACGGCGCGATTCCGCCGGTGGCCCTGGAGCGAAATCTCCCGGCCGAGCGCGCGCGCGAGAAGCGGGCGGAGCTGGAAGCTGCGCTGGCCGCGGCGCTGCAGCCAGCCGACGGCGCGCGCAGCGCGAGCTGGGATGCGGCGATGACGGCGCGGTCGGAAGCGGGCCTCCGCGTTCCCGACGGCGCGGCGGAGTGGTCGGAGAAGGTCCTCGGCGGAACGGACGCGGTCCTCTCGGATCTGGGCTTCTGGCTTCTCGAGCGCCACACGGGAGCGAAGCCCGGGAGCGCGGCGCGACACGACGTCCTTCACCTGCTGCACGCGCCGCGCTGTGCGGGCGCATTCCCGGCGGGGGAGATGCAGCGCGCGGTGCGACGTTGGGCGGAGATGCTGCGGCTCGAATTCGAGGGAGTGAAGGTCGACGACGAGGATCGGCCGCTGAAGCATCCGGGCGCGCATGCGGAGCCGATCGATCCGCCGTGGGAAGTCGCTCTCACCTTCCTGCCGCAAGAGGGGCCGTGGGCGCTGTCGCGGCTCCTCGCCGCGCTCGGGATTGCGTTGCTCCGCACGGGACCACCTCCGGACGCTCCGCCTGAGGATCTTTGGTTCGGTGATCCGGCAGTGGCGCATGCCTGCGCTGCGCTGCTCGAGGGTCTGGTCCGCGATCGCGAGTGGCTGCGCCGTTGCGCGAAGGTCGAGCTGGCGCGGGACGATGAGCGCGCCATCGCAATCGCGGCGGTCATCGACGCCCGCCTCGCCGCGGCGCGGACGCTCGCGGCGCTTCAGGCGCACGAGTCCGGGCTGGGCTCGAAGGCGGCTGCCGCTCACCGGGACCTCTTCGTCCGCGCGACGGGCGCGGAGCTCCCTGCGGGCCTTGCGCTGTGCGATCTCGATCCCTGGCTCGGCGGCTTTGCAGAGCTTCAGGGGCGTGCACTCGCCGCCCGCATCGTCGCGTTCCTGCGCGAGCGCTACGACGAGGACTGGTGGCGAAACCCCCGCACCGCCGCCTCCCTGAACGGCTTGTGGGCCCGCGGCGGACGGCCGACCTGTGCGGAATTGTGGACGGAGCTCGGGGGCGAACCCGCGGTCGATCCGTTGGTTTTCGACCTTTCCCAGGGGTGCCGGTAGCCTCGCGCCCGCTTCCCGATGACAATGGGGGAAGGCTCGATCCTAGAA
>Ga0066705_10000221_pt1 | contig 13797 bp, 14 predicted proteins | sample GraSoiAngelo_154_FD_66506 | JGI IMG/M metagenome (GOLD analysis project Ga0066705, IMG submission 66506) | Grasslands soil microbial communities from the Angelo Coastal Reserve, California, USA - 14_1009_13_20cm | ecosystem: Environmental > Terrestrial > Soil > Grasslands | place: USA... | reverse complement strand
GTTGGCCGAGGGCGTCGGAACGGTGCAATTGCTGAACGAGAAAGTCCGCACAAACCCGTATCTTCGGCGATGCCAGCCCGGAAGATTGAAGCAATAAATGCACCGGCGCGGGCGCCGGCTCGTGATCGCGCAGAATGCGCCGCAAGTGGCCCGCCGCCAGCTCCGACTTGATTTGCCATGACGGGACCCTCACCACCCCGGCGCCGTCTTTTGCCGCCGCGACAAGCGCATCGAGGCTATTGATCCAGAGCCGACCAGCTATCCGGATTTTGCATTCCGCTTTTGCGTTCTCCTTGAAGCGCCACTCGCCGACACCCGGCGTATCCGAGAACACCAGACAGGCGTGATGGCGTAGATCGGCGGGCGAGCGCGGAACGCCGAAGCGCTTCAGATAGCCTGGCGCTGCACAGACGATCATCTGTACATCCGCGAGCTTGCGCGCGATTAGTTGCGAATCCGGCAAATGTCCGACGCGAAGCGCGACGTGAATGTCCTCCTCGATCATGTCGACGGCGCGGTCGAGCAGCAACAGCTCGACGGACACGGACGGATGGCGGCGCAGGAATTCGGCGAGCAGCGGCGCAATCAGCAACCGACCCATCAAGCTTGGCGCACTGATGCGAAGGCGCCCAGATGGTTGCTGCCGGCCCGACGATAACGCCAGTTCGACCTCCTTGAGCTCGCCAAGGATCGATTTTGCGCGATCGTAAAGAAGGCGCCCGTCATCGGTGAGTACGAGGTGGCGCGTCGTTCGCGTGAGCAGACGCGTCCCGAATAGTTCTTCCAGCGCGGAAATCTGTCGGCTCACCGATGTCAGCGAGCTCGGCAGCGACCTCGCCGCAGCGGACAGGCTGCCGGCCTCCACCACCCGCACGAACGTCGCTATTGCCGCGAACTGGTCCATGCTGATCCTTCCGTATCTCGCAAAGGTCTTCCCCGAATTGCGCTCATACTACCGTAATCCACAACGGTCTATGCTGCCGGGAAGTTCACGGCTTACGGAGTTCGACATGACCCAGATCTCCCGCGCGCCCTGCCAGCCCCGCGAATCCGCAGGCGGCGACAATTTGGCGTGCCCGCTCGCCTTCTCGGTCACGGGGCTGCTCATGCACGGGCTTGCATTGATGGTACAGAACCATGATGGATGGCCGGCGCCGATCGGATTTACCTTGATCGCGGCCGCACCGGCGCTGGCAGCGATCGCCGCCCTGCACTTTGCCGGCGATCTTGACGAAGCTCGTTCCTGAAAGCGGACACGCAAATGATAGCCGGACTCGATCCCTCCGCGCTCGCCGAGCTCGCGCTAATGCTCGTCGCGGTCGGCGCGCTGGCAGGCTTCCTCGCCGGCGTATTCGGCATCGGCGGCGGCGCGGTCCTGGTTCCGGTATTTTACGAATGCTTCCGGCTCGCCGGCGTGCCCTTGGAAGTACGGATGCCGCTCTGTGTCGGCACCTCGCTCGCCGTCATCATCCCGACCTCGATCAGCTCGTTCCGCGCCCATTACCTCAGAGGCGCGGTCGATATGAACATCCTCAAGATCTGGTGGCTGCCGATCGTGATCGGCGTGGTCGCCGGCAGCATCACGGCGCGCTTTGCGCCGGAGCGGCTGTTCAAATACGTCTTCGTCATGGTGGCGTGGTCGGCGGCGACGCGACTATTGCTGGCGCGGGAGAACTGGAAATTCGGCGATGAGATGCCGAAGGGGCCGGTGATGCGGCTCTTCGGCTTCCTCGTCGGAATTCTCGCCACCTTGATGGGCGTGGGCGGCGGACTGTTTTCGAACCTGTTGATGACGTTCTACAGCCGGCCAATCCATCAGGCAGTCGCGACCTCCTCGGCGCTCGCCGTGCTGATCTCGATTCCCGGCGCGCTCGGTTACGTCTATGCCGGCTGGCCGGCGGCGGCGCGCTTTCCCGATGTCGTGGCGCTGCAATTGCCGTTCGCGCTGGGCTATGTCTCGCTGATCGGGGCCGTGCTGGTGATGCCGACGAGTCTTTTGACCGCGTCGCTTGGTGTCAAGGCGGCTCACGCTATGTCGAAGCGCACGCTCGAGGTCGCATTCGGCTGCTATCTGTTTATCGTCGGCGCCAGGTTTGTGATAAGCCTGCTGTACGGACAGTAGCAGTCGCTTGCTGGGCGTGAACTCGAAGGGCTCGCATTCTTTACGCTACGAGTGATCGCGCTTGCCGCCGAGGTAGTTGAATGAGGCCGCAGGAGTTCTCGCAAATGCTCGTGAATCCTCGGCAGCCTCGTCTTGCTCCATAGCCCGGTCCCCCAGCATCGACGCGCTCACTTCGCCTTCGTGTAAATATCCGAATACATATCGCGCAAAATATTCTTCTGCACCTTGCCCATGGCGTTGCGCGGCAATTCGTCGACCACGAACACCCGCTTCGGCATCTTGAATTTCGCCAAACGGCCGTCGAGCGCCTTCAGCACCGACGCTTCGCTGACGTCGGCGCCCTTGTTGCAAACCACGACCGCGGTGACGCCCTCGCCGAAATCGGCATGCGGCACCCCGATCACGGCGGATTCGATCACGCCCGGCATCGCGTCGATCTCGCTCTCGATTTCCTTCGGGTACACATTGAAGCCGCCGGAGATCACGAGATCCTTGCCGCGGCCGAGAATGTGCACATAGCCCTTTTGATCGATTTTGCCGAGATCACCGGTGATGAAGAAGCCGTCGTCGCGGAATTCGGACCTCGTCTTTTCCGGCATCCGCCAATAGCCTTTGAAGACGTTGGGGCCCTTGACCTCGATCATCCCGACGGATTCACGCCCAAGCTCCTTGCCGGTCTCGGGATCGGTGACGCGCACGGAGACGCCGGGCAGCGGATGGCCCACGGCGCCGGCGACGCGTTCGCCCTCATAGGGGTTCGAGGTGTTCATATTGGTCTCGGTCATGCCGTAGCGCTCGAGCACGGCGTGGCCGGTACGCGCGGCCCACTCCCGGTGGGTGTCGGCAAGCAGCGGCGCTGAGCCCGAGACGAACAGCCGCATGTGCCTGGTGGACTCTTTGGTCAGCGCCGGGCTCTGCAGCAGCCTGGTGTAGAAGGTCGGCACCCCCATCAGCACGCTCGCGCGCGCCATCAGCTTGATGATCACGTCCGGATCGAACTTCGGCAGGAAAATCATGGAGGCACGAGCGAACAAGGTGACGTTGCTCGCCACAAACAGGCCGTGGGTGTGATAGATCGGCAGCGCGTGGATCAGCACGTCTTTGTTCGTGAAACGCCAATAGTCGACCAGCGAAAGCGAATTCGACGCGAGATTATCGTGGCTGAGCATCGCGCCCTTGGAGCGGCCCGTGGTGCCCGAGGTGTAAAGGATTGCGGCGAGGTCGTCGTTGGTGCGGGCCACCGTTTTGAACTCGGAGCTGGCTTTGTCGGCGGCTTCCGTCAGCGAACCCTTGCCGTCAGCCCCGAGCATCTCGACCTTGGCGCCGGTCTTCCTTGCGATTGCACCGATCCCTTCTGCCCTGGAAGGATCGCACACCACCAGCGATGGTTCGGCGTCGGTGATGAAATATTCCAGCTCGTTCAGCGTGTAGGCGGTGTTGAGCGGCAGATAGACCGCGCCGGCGCGGACCGCCGCCAGATAGAGCACGAGGCCCGAGACCGATTTTTCGGTCTGCGCGGCGACGCGGTCACCGGGCTTGACGCCACGGCTCACCAGCACATTCGCCGTCTGGCCGGCGCGCGCGATCAGATCTCCGTAAGAGATGCGCTTGCCCTCAAGGGTTTCGATCGCAAGCCGGCCGGGATCGTCAAGGCCGTCAAACAGGCGAGAAAACAGATTGGCGTTGGCGATTGAGTTCATGCAACATTCCATGGGCGGCGGCTGATCAGGTGGTTGGATTAGCAAAAACGCCCATCAAAAAGCAACGGAGACAGCTTGCATGACAAATGGCGGGAAACGCGTGGCCTGGGTGACTGGCGGCGGCAGCGGCATCGGCGAAGCCGGTGCGGAAGCGCTGGCGGCGGATGGCTGGACGGTGGTGGTTTCGGGGCGTCGCAAGGACGCGCTCGATACGGTGGTGGCCAAGATCGAAACAAGCGGCGGCAAGGCTGAAGCGATCCCGCTCGACGTCTCCATCGCGGCCGACGTCAACAAGGTCGCCGAGCAAATCCTCAAACGTCACGGCCGGATCGATCTTCTGGTCAACAGCGCCGGCGTCAACGTGCCGAAGCGAAGCTGGGCCGACATGGAGCTCGAAGGCTGGGACAAACTGGTCGATATTAATCTCAACGGCGTGCTCTATTGCATGCGCGCGGTGCTGCCGGCGATGCGCAAGCAAAAGGACGGCTGCATCATCAACGTCGCATCATGGGCCGGCCGTCACGTGTCGAAAATGCCCGGTCCGGCCTACACCACGACCAAGCATGCGGTGCTGGCGCTGACCCATTCCTTCAACATGGACGAATGCGTCAACGGCCTGCGCGCCTGCTGCCTGTCGCCCGGCGAAGTCGCAACCCCGATCTTAAAGCAGCGCCCGGTGGTGCCGTCGGAAGAAGAGCAGGCGCGCATGCTGCAATCGGAAGACCTCGGCCGCACCATCGCGTTCGTCGCCGGCATGCCGCCTCGCGTCTGCATGAACGAGATCCTGATCAGCCCGACCTGGAACCGCGGCTTCATCCAGACGCCGCATAGCCGGGATTAGCGGCTTCCTTACAATGCGAGCCAACGGGTCGCGCGAATACGCGCCCGATGACAGGCTCCGCGAAGCAATCCGCCGCACCGCGATAACCTGCATGGATTGCTTCGTCGCTCGCGCTCCTCGCATTGACGGAGAGGCGCATACACGGCCATTGCTTCAAAAAGTTTCAAATCCGCAAAAATTTATAATTCGAAACCGCGGCCAAAACCTCCCGTAATTCCGAGCAACGGCGACGCCGATCATCAACCAAGCAAGCGTCGTTGTTGCCCCTTCACCGCCGGCGCGGCCCGCCGGTCAACCTATTCAATCGGGAGACTATCCATGTCCAAGCGTATTGCCTTTTTGTCCGCCGTTGCCTTCGGCGCATTGGCCCTTACGGCTACCGTCGCAGCACCCGTCAGCGCGCAGGAAAAGACCGTGATGGTCGGCGGCGCGGCGATGTTCCCCTCCAAGAACATCATCCAGAACGCCGTGAATTCCAAGGACCACACCACACTTGTTGCCGCCGTGAAGGCCGCCGGGCTGGTCGAAACCCTGGAAGGCAAGGGCCCGTTCACGGTGTTCGCGCCGACCAACGCCGCCTTCGGCAAGCTGCCGGCCGGCACCGTCGACAATCTGGTCAAGCCCGAGAACAAGGCGACCCTGACCAAGATCCTCACCTATCATGTGGTCCCGGGGAAGCTTGACGCGTCCGACCTGACCGACGGCAAGAAGCTCAAGACCGCCGAAGGTGAAGAACTCACCGTGAAGCGGTCCGACGGCAAGGTCTGGATCATCGACGCCAAGGGCGATAGCTCGATGGTCTCGATTTCCAACGTCCATCAATCGAACGGCGTCATCCACGTGGTCGACACCGTCTTGCTGCCGGCGTCGTAACCCGCGCGCCCGATTAGTTCCCGTTCCCCAACGGGACGCGCAAGGAAGCGAGCCGCGGAAGCCCGGCTCGCTTTTTTGTGACCGTCACGTCCACCATCAATGATTCTGATAGCGCCAATGCGGTAACAGAAAGCCGGTTCCCAGCGTATAAGCGGGGTGACGGACGCCAAGGACGAATCAGCCATGTCGAGCCTAACAGTCAGCGACCAGCACGTGACGCCCCCGACCGGCAAGGTCATCCAGCCCGGCTGGGTCCGGGTAACGCACTGGATCAACGCGTTCGCCATGGCCCTGATGATCATGTCGGGCTGGCAGATCTATAACGCATCGCCGCTGTTCGATTTCCGGTTTCCGAGCAGCATCACGCTCGGCGGCTGGCTGGCCGGGGCGCTGCTGTGGCACTTCGCCGCGATGTGGCTGTTAGTGGTCAACGGCCTCGTCTATCTTACCGTAGGTTTTGCCACCGGCCGCTTCCGCAAGAAATTGCTGCCGATCACGCCGAGCGGCGTGATCTCGGACATCAAGGCGGCGCTGACCTTCAGGCTCGCGCATGACGATCTGACCAAGTATAATTACGTGCAGAAGCTGCTTTATACCGGCATCATCGTCGTCGGCATCGTCATCGTGCTGTCGGGCTTGTCGATCTGGAAGCCGGTGCAGCTGCATTGGCTGGCGGCGCTGTTCGGCGATTACGACATCGCGCGTTACGTGCACTTCATCTGCATGTCTTTGATTGTCGCGTTTCTCATTGTTCACGTCGCGTTGGCACTGCTGGTGCCCAAAAGCCTGCGCGCCATGATCATCGGCCGCTAAATTTCGAGGAGAGATACCATGGGCCGCATGCGTTCGCTTCTGATCCCGGGCGTCGACAAGAAATTGCTGGTCAGGGATGCCGTGAAGGTGATGCCTGATCCGGCGCGTCGCCGCTTCATCGCCGGCGGCGCCAGCCTGGGTGCGCTGACGCTTTTGACCGGATGCGACATCACCGACAGTTCCTCGGCCGAAGAGGTGTTGAAGAAAGTCTCGAAATTCAACGATGCCGTGCAGGCATGGATCTTCAATCCCGACGCGCTGGCGCCGACCTTTCCGGAAAGCGCGATTACAAAGCCGTTCCCGTTCAACGCCTATTACGAGGTTGACGACGCGCCAGAGATCGATGGCAAGTCATGGAAGCTCGAGGTGCGAGGCCTCGTCGACAACAAGAAGTCCTGGACGCTGGAGGAGCTCTACAAGCTGCCGCAGGTCAAGCAGGTCACGCGCCATATCTGCGTCGAGGGCTGGAGCGCAATCGGGAGCTGGAGCGGCACGCCGTTGCGCGATTTCCTCAAAATAATCGGCGCCGACACCAGCGCCAAATATTGCTGGTTCCAGTGCGCCGACAAGGAAGGCTACAACTCACCTTTGGACATGCGCACCGCGCTGCATCCGCAGACTCAGATGACGTTCAAATTCGCCGACGAGATCTTGCCCCGCGCCTATGGCTTTCCGATGAAAATCAGGGTGCCGACAAAACTAGGCTTCAAGAACCCGAAATACGTGATCTCGATGGAAGTCACCAACGAGTACAAGGGCGGCTACTGGGAAGACCAGGGCTACAATTCGTTCAGCGGCAATTGAGCCGCGCGACGTTCCTGCACTCCGATCGAGCCGGCGCATCCAGCGTTTGACGCGGCGTGTCTTCTTGCCATCACGGCGTCGAATGCAATTCCCATCTCGGGGAGGGATGGAGCAAACCCGGTAAATAAGTCAAACGCATCGGCGGCGGCATAGATCGCAAGCTCGCGCCCGGTCATGACGGTAGCGCCCTTGGCCTGGGCGGCGGTCAGGAGCGGCGTCCACAGCGGAGAATAGACGGCGTCGGCGACCCACAGTCCGGGATGCAGCAGGCTATCCGGAACCGGTGTGCCAAGGCTCGGCAGCATCCCGACCGGGGAAGCGTTGACTACGCCCGCAACGCCGTGCAGCGCCTCCTCGACGCTGGATGCCACCCGCGTGTTGACGTTTGATTTCCCGTGGCCGTCGAGCCTTGCGGCAAGGTCCGCAGCCTTGGCCTGCTCGCAATCGAACAGCCGCAATTGCTCGACGCCTAACCCGACTAGCGCAAAGGCAATTGCCTTGCCGACGCCGCCCGCGCCGATGACGGCCACCGCGCCATTCGAGGAGCCGCAGACGAGTGCGGCAACGGCCCGCGCAAAGCCTGTCGTGTCGGTATTGTGGCCGATCAATCTGCGATCACGCACCACGATGGTATTGACCGCGCCAATCGATTCGGCGCCCGGCGACAGCTCGTCGAGCAGTTCGAGGACGGCTTCCTTATAGGGAAACGTGACGTTGATCCCGGCGAAACCCAGCCGCCGGACGCCTTCAAGCAAAATCCTTAACTCCTCTCGCCCGGCGCCCGCGATCTCGATGAGCTGATAGTGGCAGTGAAGCTCCAGCGCGTCTGCCGCCCGCTCGTGCATGGCCGGCGCCGCAGACTGCGCGATCGGCGCGCCGAGCAAGCCGGCCAGAATACGGCGGCTCCGAGAGACGGGGCTGTTGGTGGATTTCATCATCGTTTCGCTGGCGTCGACAGGGTTTATTGCGAACTCCCATGGCCTGGTCGATGTCACGATAGCCCACCGGCAAGCCAACTCAATTGCCATTCTTAAGAGGTGCTCGAAAGTTTCCTCTGGAACATTGCGGCGATGGCACCGAGAGCCAGCATCGCGGCGGAAACGTTCAGGGCAAATGACAGGCTGCCCATAGCATCCGTGATCGTGCCTACCAAGAGGGGTCCCAGCGTCTGGCCAATCCCGAACGCGATCGTCATCGCCGCGATCCCGGCCGGCCAGCGGGCCGGTGGATAGTTGAAGCGCACGAAGGCGGTGGTCGATCCGACTACTGCAAAAAAAGCCACGCCGAACACCAGCGCCGATATCGCCAGCAGCAGCGGCGAATGTCCGAAGATCGGCAGCGCGGCGCCGATCGCGTTGACGCCGAGGATGATGGTGGTCGGGAGGCCCCCACGATCGAGCGCGAGCACGGACCGCCATACCCATGGCGTCGCGAACGCGCTGATGCCGATCAGGCTCCAGAAGACACTTTGCGCTGCGGCTCCACCGCCGCCGTCGCGGACATAGGCGATCATGAAGGTCATATAGGCGATGTAGCCGGCGCCAAACAGGAAATAGCCCACGAGATAGATCAGCACCGGCCGGATGGAGAATGCGCTACGTGTCGTACGGTCAACGGCGGCACGAGTATCGAGCGGCGCAAGCATGAGCGGGATAGTCATGACGACCGAAAGCAGCGTCAGCGCCCACCATACGATCCACCACGAGCCGGGGCCGAAGGCTTGCAACACGAACGGCGCGATCAATCCGGAAGACAGGATGCCGAGCCCGGGTCCGGCATAAAACAGGCTCATGAGAAAATTGGCCCGCTCGGGGCGTGATTGCGCAATCGTCGTCGCCAGTGCCGCTCCGCCGACGAATACAGCCGCACCAGCGACGCCAATGAGCAGGCGGGCCAAGCTCAGCACCACGAAATTTCCGGACAGCGCGCACAGCGCGAGCGACAAGAGGCAGGCCAGCGTCGCCCAGCGGACGGTGCTGGACAACCCGAAGCGGCGGATCATGCGCGACGCGAGCAGGGCGCCGGCGAGGTAGCCGACGGCGTTGATGGTGTTCATGAAGCCGGCGGCCGAATACGACCAGCCCAGCTGATCGCGCATGTCCGGCAGCACCAGCGCATAGGCAAAGCGGCCGATGCCGAGACCGATGGTCGGCGCCAGCGACAAAATCAGGATCAGCCGCGCGGGATGCGCGTAGGTCTGGGGACGATCGGGGGCGTGCAAGGGATTACTCCGGCAACGCGCAATGTGGCAGGGTTCGGCGCCCTTGCACAGGGCGGCGCCGGCAATGGTGTCTTGCCATCAGCGCAATGCCGCACTAGCACTCCGCGCACAACCGGCATCTTGAGGAAATACCGACCATGGCGACCCACAAACTCCTGCTGCTCCCCGGCGACGGCATCGGCCCCGAAGTGATGGCGGAGGTGAAGCGGTTGATCGACTGGTTGAACGCCAACGGCATCGCGCATTTCGAAACCGAACAGGGCCTGGTCGGCGGCTCGGCCTATGACGCGCACAAGGTCTCCATCACCGAAGACACCATGGCCAAGGCGAAAGCCGCGGACGCCATCATCTTCGGCTCGGTGGGTGGGCCGAAATGGGACAGCGTGCCCTATGAGGCGCGGCCTGAGGCGGGCCTGCTTCGCTTACGCAAGGAACTCGGCCTGTTCGCCAATCTGCGCCCCGCGGTGTGTTATCCAGCGCTGGCCGATGCGTCCAGTCTCAAGCGCGAGGCGGTCGAAGGCCTCGATATCATGATCGTGCGCGAGCTCACCGGCGGCGTCTATTTCGGCGAGCCGAAAACCATCACCGATCTGGGCAACGGCCAGAAGCGCGCGGTCGACACCCAAGTCTATGACACCTACGAGATCGAGCGCATTGCGCGCGTCGCCTTCGACCTCGCGCGCAAGCGCCGCAACAAGCTAACCTCGATGGAAAAGCGCAACGTGATGAAAACGGGCGTGCTGTGGAACGAAGTGGTGACGCTCCTTCACGCCCGCGAATACAAGGACGTGACGCTCGAGCATCAGCTTGCCGATTCCGGCGGCATGAATCTGGTAAAATCGCCCAAGCAGTTCGACGTCATCGTCACCGACAACCTGTTCGGCGATATGCTGTCCGATATCGCGGCGATGCTGACCGGCTCGCTCGGCATGCTGCCGTCGGCGTCCCTCGGCGAGGTCGACGCCAAGAGCAAGAAACGCAAAGCGCTTTATGAGCCGGTGCACGGTTCGGCGCCCGATATCGCTGGCCAAGGGCTTGCCAACCCGATCGCGATGCTCGCGTCGTTCGGCATGGCGCTGCGCTATTCCTTCGACATGGGCGCGCTCGCCGACAAGCTCGACGCGGCAATCGCCTCCGTGCTTGCAAGCGGCCTGCGCACCGCGGACATCAAGTCCGAGGGCACCAAGCCTGCGAGCACGACGCAGATGGGCGAAGCGATTTTGAAGGAACTCGAAAAGCGGCACGCCTAAATTCGAGGCCGTCATGGCCGGGCTTGTCCCGGCCATCCACGTCTTCAGGCGCTTCAAGGAAACAAGACGTAGATGCCCGCGACAAGCGCGCATGACGCCGTCAGTCGATCGCGATCGCGCTCAATACAGCGGGAACGTCTGCGGATACCATCCGCCAAGGTCGGATGGCGGATTGAGCGGCTGCCGGTCGATCGGGCGGTTCTTGTTCTCGCGCGCGAAGGATGGGTATCCGATCTCCGGCGGGAAGGCATAATCCTGGAATTTGCGGTCACCCGGCAAGACTTCGGTACCGGCATCGAGCCAGGAGCGCTTGGTGACATAGATCCGGGTATGCGGCCCCTGCTGATAGGACACATTCGGTCCGTTCGGTCCGTAATAGGGCCGACCGCGGTTATCGTAGGCGCGAGGCGACTGGGCATTGGCGGGAACATTGAAGCTGATCGCGATCACGGCTCCTGCCGCCAGCAACAGCGCGAGCTTGCTCGCGACAGGGAATTTCCAAATCATCACGTCCTCGTTGGGGCTATCGGTTTGGCTACCATCTTAGGCCGGCGGGGTATGTCGTCACTAGGTCAATTGAGCCACACCGCGCCACAATAATACGCCGCGAAGCGAAAAAGTTGCATCAAAACCAGTATCTTGATGCGCCGTGGCAATTAGAAGGCGCCGCGCAGCCTGGGGTTCGCGGCGGCCGTCACCCAGTCGGCGGCAGCCGTGGGCTCAGTGGCGGCACCGCAACCGCCGCGCCTGAGCTCCGCGCGGGCGAACATTTCACCGAGTTTCGGTTCATTCCCCGAGGTGAGCAAAATCAGCCGGTTCAGCGTGCAGGCAATCGCCGCGCGCTGCGCCGGCCAGCCGTTGCCCCGGCACGACCACCCTGAAACCTGCGGATCGGGCGCCTCGAAGCGCCTGGTGAAGCCAAGACATGACGGCGCCGCGTCCGTTTCGCCGGCCCGCCGGAGCAGCGTGACCATGCCGAGGATGCCGAAGGATACTATAAGTATCTGTTTTCTCTGGCGGATCGAGCGGGCTGACGGCGAAGGTCGGATACGAACGGCTGGCAGCGCTCCACCCGGCCCTGACGGGCGGCTCCGCCGCGCCCCATGCCGCCGACCATAGGTCGAAAAAATGTACCCCGACGATGCCAAGCCATGCGAGCGCCCCCACATAGGCAAACAGCCGCGCCAGCGTAGCACAGACTTCATCGGCAAAGCTGGTCAGTGCGGGGTGAATTCTCGTCGTATAGTGGGAATTGGCGGGACAGGGCGGAAACGAACGCATCAAAACGCCATGGTAACGTTGTATTGACGGTGTTTCTCGCATAGAAGCGCTGCCTCTTCCCTTTCCGCTCGCAGCGGTGGAGAGGCATTTTTCTTCGGAGAGTGAACGATGGGTTACAAAGTCGCAGTGGTTGGCGCGACCGGCAATGTCGGACGGGAAATGCTCAATATTCTCGACGAGCGCAAATTCCCGGCCGACGAGGTGGTGGCGCTGGCGTCACGCCGCAGCATCGGCGTCGAGGTTTCCTATGGCGACCGTACTCTCAAAGTCAAAGCGCTCGAACATTACGATTTCTCCGATGTCGATATCTGCCTGATGTCGGCGGGTGGCGCGGTATCGAAAGAATGGTCGCCGAGGATCGGCGCCGCCGGAGCCGTCGTGATCGACAATTCGTCAGCCTGGCGCATGGATCCGGACGTGCCGCTGATCGTGCCCGAGGTCAATGCGGATGCGGCCGCGGGATTCGTCAAGAAAAACATCATCGCCAACCCGAACTGCTCGACCGCCCAGCTCGTGGTCGCACTGAAGCCGCTGCACGACAGGGCGGTGATCAAGCGCGTCGTGGTCTCGACCTATCAATCGGTGTCGGGCGCCGGCAAGGATGCGATGGATGAACTGTTCACGCAGACCAAGGCGGTCTACACCAATGCTGAATTGATCAATAAGAAATTCCCCAAGCGGATCGCCTTCAACGTTATCCCCGAGATCGACGTGTTCATGGAGGACGGTTACACCAAAGAAGAGTGGAAGATGATGATGGAGACCAAGAAGATTCTTGATCCCAAAATCAGGCTGACCGCTACGTGTGTGCGGGTGCCGGTGTTCGTCGGCCATTCCGAGGCCGTCAACATCGAGTTCGAGAAGCCGATCACGGCCGATGAAGCGCGCAACATCCTGCGCAACGCGCCGGGGTGCCTAGTGATCGACAAGCACGAGCCGGGCGGTTACGTCACGCCTTACGAGGCGGCCGGCGAAGACGCGACCTACATCAGCCGCATCCGCGAGGATGCAACGGTGGAAAACGGCCTCGTGCTGTGGTGCGTGTCGGACAATTTGCGGAAAGGCGCCGCGCTGAACGCGATCCAGATCGCGGAGAGCCTGATCAACCGCAAGCTGCTCAGCTCCAAGAAAAAGGCAGCGTAAGGCAGGTTCGGGGAGCCGGGAAAACGCGATGTCCGAGCAACCGGCTCCTTCCCGGCCCAACCCCGTGCTGCAGCGCATCGGACGCATGTTGGAGAACGTGCTGTTCGCCAGCCGCTGGCTGATGTTGCCGTTTTATGTCGGACTCGTCGTCAGCCTCGCCGTGCTCTTCCTCAAGTTCCTGAGGATGCTGTGGGACTTCGTCCTGCACGCGCCCGGCGCCAAGTCGACCGACACCATCCTCGACGTGTTGTCCCTGATCGACGTTATCCTGGTCGGCAACCTCATTCTGATCGTGGTGTTTTCCGGCTACGAGAATTTCGTATCGCGTATCGATACCAGCGGCCAGCCGAACTGGCCGGTATGGATCACCAAGATCGACTTCGCCGGGCTGAAGCAGAAACTGCTGGCGTCGATTGTTGCGATCTCGGCGATCCATGTGCTGGAAGCGTTCCTCAATATCGATGCCGCGTTCGATGCCACCAAGATGACCTGGCTGGTCGCCGTGCATCTGGTATTCGTGATCTCGGCGCTGCTGCTGGCGCTGTCGGATCGCCTGGCGGCGGACAGAGGGGGCGAATAGTGAGTTGCGAATAGTGGGAACTTCTATTCGCTACTCCCTATTCGCTATTCGCCCCCAACTCCCGCATACTGCGGAATTCCTTCGACGCTTTGTCGAGTACGGACAGCGTGCCTTCGGAGACGCCGAAATAGGCGCCGTGCAGATGAAGCTCGCCCCGCTCGACCGGCGT
>Ga0066705_10000212_pt1 | contig 13955 bp, 14 predicted proteins | sample GraSoiAngelo_154_FD_66506 | JGI IMG/M metagenome (GOLD analysis project Ga0066705, IMG submission 66506) | Grasslands soil microbial communities from the Angelo Coastal Reserve, California, USA - 14_1009_13_20cm | ecosystem: Environmental > Terrestrial > Soil > Grasslands | place: USA... | reverse complement strand
CGCTTCACGCCGTGGAGGGATCACACCGGGCGGCTGCGCTCGATGATGTCGGCCGCGCCCTTGGCAAGCATCTCCAGGGCGACGGCGCGGCCGAGTTCACGCGGGCGATCCGCAGGACCCGATCGCGATGCCTCGATGAACAGCGCGCCCGCTTCGTCCAGGACCGAGGCGGTCAGCGACATCTGCGCGCCCTCGATGACGGCAAATCCCGCGATCGGTGAGTTGCAATGGCCATTGAGCACCCACAACACCTCGCGCTCGGCATCGGCGCATCGATGCGCGGCCGGATCGTCGATCGAGGAAAGAAGCTGGCGCGTCTGCCAGTCCTGCGCGGCGCATTCCACCGCGACGATGCCCTGCCCGACCGCCGGCAGCATGTCGCAAATCGGAAACTCATAGGCGATGCGGCCGGCGAGGCCGACGCGCTCAAGGCCGGAGCGCGCCATGATCAGAGCGTCGGCCGGTCCGACCGCGCCGCCATCGGGAAGGCGCTGCAGCTCGGAATTGTCGAGCTTACGCACGCGCGTATCGGCCGCGCCGCGATAGTGAATGATCTCGACATGGGGAAACAGTCTTCGCGCATAGGCCGCGCGCCGCACCGCGTTGGTGCCGACCTTGAAACCCTGGCCAGCCGAGCGCCTGAAATCCTCGATCGAGAGACCAGGCCGCAACACAAGGACATCGCCGGGCGGATCACGCGCCAACGTCGCGCCGATCACAAGGCCGGGGGTGTCTTCATTGCCCGGCATGTCCTTGAGCGAATGCATCGCGGCGTGCAGCTCGCCCGAGAGCACGGCCTCGCGTATTTGCGCCACGAACGCGCCGCCCTTGCCGCCATGCGGCAGCAGCTTGCCGGTCTGGTCGATGTCGCCAGTGGTTTCGAATTTCACGGTCTCGACGTCGAGGCCGGGCAACGCCGCGGTCAGGCGCCGCGCGATCTCAGCGGTTTGCGCCAGCGCCATCGCGCTCTTGCGCGTGCCGATCCGCAATCGATCCACCACTAGCTGCGCTCCCCTGTCATCGCGCATCCTCGACAATCATATCGGAGGCTTTTTCGGCAATCATGATGGTGGGGGCATTGGTATTGCCCGACATCAGGTCCGGCATCACGGAAGCATCGACCACGCGCAGGCCCGCAATGCCGCGAACGCGAAGCCTTTGATCGACCACGGCTAGGGGATCGTTGCCCATCCGGCAGGTCGAGGTCGGATGATAGACCGTGCTGCCGGTCTGGCGGCAGAACGCCAAAATGTCCTCGTCGCTCGCGACCTTCGATCCCGGGTAGAGCTCGTCGACGCAATATGATTTCAGCGCCGGCGCGGCCAGGATCTTGCGCAAAATCCTGACGCCATCGATGAAGGCGGTGCGGTCGGTCTCGGTGGCGAGATAGTTGATGCGGATTTCCGGCGGCATGGCTGGATCGGCACTTTTGATGCGAAGCGAGCCGCGGCTCTCGGGCCGCAACTGGCAGACCGACGCGGTAAAGCCGGAGAAGCTATGCAGCTTCTCGCCCATCTTGTCGGTCGAGAACGGCAGGAAGTGAATCTGGATATCAGGGGTCGCCAATCGAGGACTGGTCTTGAAGAACGCGCCCGATGTTCCCGCCGCGATGGTGAGCGGGCCTCTTCGAAGCGCCGCGTAGCGCACGCCAGCCATTACCCTGCGCAGGGGATGATTGACGGTGTCATTCAGCGTGACGGCTTGCGCGCAACGCGTGACGATGCGGACCTGCATATGATCCTGCAGGTCGTTGCCGACACCGGGCGCGTCGAGCACCACGTCGATGCCGTGCTGCTTTAGGAGATCGGCGGGGCCGACGCCGGAGAGCTGCAAGAGCTGCGGCGAGTTGTAGGCGCCGCTTGCGACCAGAATCTCCCTTCGCGCTCGCGCGGTCCGCAAGGTCCCGTTCTGAGTGTACTCGACAGCCCGGGCGCGGCGCCCCTCGAACACGATGCGCTGCGCCAGCGCCGAGGTTTCGACATGCAGATTGCCGCGTTTACGCGCGGGGCGAAGATACGAGAACGCGGTGCTGGCGCGTCGGCCGCGCCGGGTCGTGGTCTGGAAGAATCCGGCGCCTTCCTGGGTGGCGCCGTTGAAGTCGCGATTGGTGGGAATGCCGACTTCGGCTGCGGCCACCACGAAAGCCTCCGATAAGGGATCGGCGTGCCGCCAGTCCGACACCGGCAGCGGGCCGCCGGTGCCATGATATTTGTCGGCGCCGCGCTGCTGGTTCTCGGCTTTCTTGAAATAGGGCAACACGTCCTCATAGCCCCAGCCGGCATTGCCGCGCTGGCGCCAGCGGTCGTAATCCTCGTGCTGGCCGCGCACGTACAACAGGCCGTTGATCGAGCTCGAGCCGCCGAGCACTTTGCCGCGCGGCTGAAACACCTGCCGGCCGTTCAGCCCCGGCTCGGGCTCGGTCTGATACATCCAGTTGACGGATTTTTCCTTGAAGAGCTTGCCGTAGCCGAGCGGCACATGGATCCAGATGTGGGTGTCTTTGGGGCCGGCCTCGAGCAGCAGCACCGAATGCTTGCCGTCGGCGGTCAGGCGGTTCGCCAGCACGCAACCTGCCGAACCCGCGCCGACAATGACGTAATCGAATTCGGAAGCATTGTTATTATTGTTCATTAGGTCTCCCACGCCCGTATCGTGGCCAACAGGTAGCGGGGGCATCCCACAGGGTCAATTGCAAAACGGGTGATTTCGATTGACGATGGCGGAGCCGCCCGGCGACAATGAACGCAAATAATACGGAGGAAACTCGAATGAGCGTCTCTCGCCGCCATGCGCTGGCGTCCTTGATCGCCGCCGCCTTGCTGGCGATGCCTGCAGCCGCGCACGCCGAAACCATCCGCATCGGACTGCCGACCAAGACCTACTGGCCCACCACGGTCGCCGAAACCGCGGTCAAGCAAAAGCTGTTCGAAAAGGAAGGCATCACCGCGGAGCTTACGATCTACCGCAGCGGCGCCGAGACCTTCGAGGCCATGGCGGCCGGCGCCGCCGACGTCATCCTCGATCCGCCGTCGCTGGTCTCCGCAGGCCGCAAGAAAGGTGTGATGTCGCGGATCGTGGCCAACGCCTCGATGGGCAATTTCGGCTGGCAATTGATGGTGCCGGTGAAATCGACAACGGAGGTCAAGGACCTCAACGGCAAGAAGGTCGCGATCACGGCGGCCGGCTCCGGCTCGGACCTCCTGGCGCTATGGACCATCCAGGATCGGAAGATCGACTTCACCCGCGTGCCGGTCGGCGGCGGCGGGCTGGTGCCCAATCTGCTCGCCAATAATGTCGATGCCGCGGTGGTATATTCGCCCCTGAGCTTCCAGATTTTGAAATCGGGCGAAGCGCGAACCATCCTGGATTATGCCAGGGAAGTGCCGCCGAACCTGACCGCGGGCTGGATCGTGCTCGACAAATTCGCGCAGGAAAAACCAGCGCTGGTTCAGAAGGCGCTCAACGCCCTCTATGGTGCTGTCGCCTTCATGCGCAACAATCGCGACGCCACGATCAAGCTGATCGCAGACCTCTATGAGATGCCCAGTGAGATCGCCGCGCTCGAATACGAGAACACGATCTTAAAGCTCGAGACCGACGGCAACATGGCGGCTTCGAACGTGTCGGACGCCGTTCAATTGTCGCTGGACCTCGCCAAGCTCGGCGGGCTGAAGGACATCGTGCCCACGCAAGAGGTCATCTCAACCCAGTTCAAGCCGGTAGCGACCAAGCCTTGAGATTTTTCGCGATGGCACTCGGAATCAAGCTTGCCCGTGCCGCAATCGTCGTAGCGATATTCGCGCTATGGGAAGCGTTGTCGCGCAGCGGCATCGTCAACCCGCGGCTCTTGCCTGCGGCGTCCGATACGCTCGCCATGCTCGGGCAATTGCTGCAGCGCGCCAGCGTGCGCAACGACCTCGCCGTGACCGCGAGCGAGGTGCTGACCGCTTTTGCGCTCGCCGTCCCGTTCGGCGCCCTGGTCGGATTTTTGATCGCTGAAAACCGATGCTTTGCCGAAGTGGTGAAGCCGTTATTGTTCTTTGCCTTCTCGATCCCGAAATCGATCTTCCTGCCGATGTTCATCCTGGTGTTCGGCGTCGGCTTTGCGCAGAAGGTGGGGTTCGGCTTCTTCTCGACCATCTTCATCGTCATCATGTCGACCACGACGGCGGTGGAACAGGTCAAGGTCGAGTACCTCACGGTCGCCCGGTCCTACGGCGCGACATCAGCGCAGACCGCGTTACGCGTCTATCTGCCGAGCATGCTGCCGGTGCTCCTGGAAGCGCTGCGGATTTCGATGATCTTCAACCTGACCGGTGTCATCCTGGCTGAAATGTACGCCTCGCGCGACGGCATCGGCCATCAGATCGCGAGCTGGGGCGAGAACTTCCAGATGAAGCAACTATTGGCGGGCGTGGTGATGATCGCAACAATTGCGATTGCCTTCAACGAAGCGGTCCGATGGGTGGAAACGCGATGCAGCCATTGGCGAACATAACCCCGCTCAAGAGCCTCCCGCGGGCCGGCGCGATTGAAGTCCGCAGTGTCGGGCAGGTCTTCAAGACCTCGACGCAGGACGTCGTCGCGTTGTCGGACGTCTCGCTCGAGGTCAAGCCGGGGCGTTTCGTCGTCATTGTCGGGCCGAGCGGCTGCGGCAAGTCGACCTTGCTGATGATGATGGCGGGCCTGCGCCAACAGACGTCGGGCACGGTCACCATTAACGGCGCGCCGATCCTCAAGCCAGATCCGGACAGGGTCGGCGTGGTGTTTCAGGAGGCGAGCCTGTTTCCATGGCTGACGGCGGAAGAGAATGTCGAATTTCCGCTGGCGCTGCGCGGCGTGGCAAAGAGCGAGCGCCGCGCCAAGGCGCAGGATGCATTGCGGCTCGTCGGCCTCGACGGTTTCGGCAAGCGTCATCCGCATGAACTGTCCGGCGGCATGAAGCAGCGAGTCTCGATCGCGCGCGGCCTGGTGCAGGACCCGCCGGTGCTCTTGATGGATGAGCCGTTTGCCGCGCTCGACGAACAGACCCGGATGACGATGGGCGACGAGCTGCTTCGCATCTGGGCTGCGACCGGCAAGACCGTCGTGTTCGTCACGCACAGCCTGACCGAAGCGGTTTACCTCGCCGACGAAGTCGTCGTGATGTCGCCGCGTCCCGGGCGTATCGTCGATCATTTGCAGGTGCCGCTCGCGCGGCCGCGCACCTATGAGATGCTGAGCGGGGATGCCTTCGGCCGCTTGCGCGACCGCATCTGGCGGCACATCAAGAAATCGGCGTGAGGCGAAAGATGACCGCAAGAGCGCTGCGCCGGTTGATCGTGATGGGTCTCATCGTGTTGTGGGAAATCCTGCCGCGCAGCGGGGCCATTCCCGAATTGTTCCTGCCTTCGCTATCGTCAACACTGTTGGCCGGCTGGAACGAGGCCGCCGAATATGGCCAGGCGCTGGCGGTGACGCTTTCAGAGGTCGCAATCTCGTTTGCCTTCGCCTGCGGTGGCGGCATCCTGTTCGGCGCCGTGGTCGGCAGCCTGCCGCGGCCGCGCATCCTGATCATGCCAATGATCTCGAGCCTCTATGCTGTGCCGCTCGTCATCCTCTATCCCGTCTTCACGGTGTGGTTCGGCATCGGGTCGGAATCCAAAATCGCGTTTGCGGCGATCTATGGATTCCTGCCGACGATGCTTTCGACCGCCGCCGGCATTCAGACCATCGATCCGCAGCTCCTGCTCGCGGCGCGCAGCATGGGTGCGACGCTGAGCCAGCGTCTCGTCCGCGTCATCATTCCGGCCGCGATCCCGACGGTGCTGTCGGGCTTGCGGGTTGGCGGCGCACTGGTCATCGTCGGCGTCGTCGTCTCCGAAATGCTGATTTCCTCCGCCGGCATCGGCTACCTGATCTCGCGCTACCGGACCATCCTCGACACGCCGCATGTGTTCGCGGGGGTCCTGTTGGTGCTGGCGATGGCGGTTGCGTTCAATGCCGCGATCAAATGGATCGAGCGCAGGTGCGCGATCTGGCGAACCGGGACGCAGGGTGGCCAGCACGCCGCCGAGGAGATTGCAGCGAGCGCGCTGCAGCCCGCGACCTGACATGCCCGATTTGGCAAAAGCAAAACGAGGAGAACACCCGTGAACCTGCCAAAGCATCTGTTGCCGACCACAGTGGTCGGAAGCTATCCGCAACCCGAATGGCTGGTGGACCGCGCCATGTTGTCAAAGTCGGTACCGCGCACGCGCATGCATGAGATGTGGCGGCTGCCTGCGGAACACCTCGAGGAAGCGCAAAATGACGCCACCATCGTCGCGATCCGGGACATGGAGCGCGCCGGCATCGATATCGTGACCGACGGCGAAATCCGCCGCGAGAGCTATTCCAACCGCTTTGCCACCGCGCTCGACGGCATCGATGCCGACAACCCCGCCATCATCGTGGCACGGACGGGACAACAGACGCCGGTGCCGCGCGTGGTGGGAAAGGTGCGGCGCGGCCGCCCGGTCGAACTGCAGGATATGGAATTCCTCCGCCGCAACACCGATCGCGCCGCCAAAATCACGCTGCCTGGTCCGTTCACGATGAGTCAGCAGGCCAAGAACGAATTTTACGAGGACGACGAGGAACTGGCGATGGCGTTCGCCGAAGCGGTCAATGCCGAGGCCCTCGACCTCGAAAAAGCCGGCGCCGACGTGATCCAGCTCGACGAGCCCTGGGTGCGCAACAATCCCGATCTCGCCAGGCGCTACGCGGTCAAGGCGATCAATCGCGCATTGCAGGGCATCACCGTGCCGACCGTGGTCCATTTGTGCTTCGGATATGCCGCGGTCGTGCCGGGCTCGACCAAGCCCGCCGGGTATTCGTTCCTCGCCGAACTCGCCGACACCAGCGCGGATCAGATCTCGATCGAGGCAGCGCAGCCAAAGCTCGATCTCGGCGTGCTCAAGGATCTCGCATCGAAGAAGATCATGCTCGGCGTGCTCGATCTCGGCAACCCGGAGGTCGAGACCATTGCGGACATCGCCGATCGCATCCGCAACGGCTTGAAGCATGTCGCGGCGGACCGGCTGGTGGTCGCGCCCGATTGCGGCATGAAATACATGCCGCGTGCTGTCGCGTTCGGAAAATTGAAAGCGATGTGCGACGCCGCGACAATCGTTCGCAAGGAGATCGGCTAGCGGCTTGGCAAACAGACGCCGCGAGCGTACCGGAGGCCTGACAGAACGATGCACTTGGGCTAGAAGCAACCCGGGGCGTTGGTGAGGGAGAAGGTTCGGTGCACCACATGAAAGTCGTTTGTCTTCTGCTCGGCCTGGCCTTGATCCCGGCGCGGTCCCAAGCCGGAACGATATTGATCACCGAACAGGAAGCGAGCCTGCCCAATGGGCGTGCCGGCGCCACCTCCCGCGGCATTACCCGTGGCCCCAGTGTCGAATTGGTGCAGCCCGCCGAGGCCGCGCATTCGCCGGTCCATTTCCAGGTCAGGTTTCAGGCGTTCGGCGGCAACAAGATCGATCTCGACACGCTCCGCGTCAGCTATCTCAAGAGCCCGGAGGTCGATCTGATGCCGCGCCTGATGCGATTTGTCCAGCGCAGCGGCATCGATATCCCGGACGCGGAGATCCCGCCCGGCGAACACTCGTTTCGCATCGAGGTTTCCGACAGCGAGGGGCGGACCCGAAGCTCCATCCTGGTTTTCAAGGTCGTGCCATGAACGGCGAGAAGTTGCTTTGTCCGTTTGCATTGAAGAGAACAGCCCTGACGCCGTCATTTGCAGCCTGCCAAGGGCTTTCTGATCAACTTGACCGGCTAGCATCAGCCTGTCGCTGAATATTCCGTCGCGTCACGCGCTGCATTTATGGAACCGGGAATAAACGTCCTCGGCGGATGATCAGTCCCCTTTGGAGAGGTGTAGCGCCAGGTGGCGATCCGGTGGTCATTCCACTGCGCCGCTCGTGTTGGAGTTGCGCCGTGGGGTGGGGCCTTGAGCATTCATTACGGTAAATCTGCACTTGATCTTTTGGGCTCGGCCTCGTGGCCCGAACGCGAGGATCTGTCGATCGAGTTGCTGAAGCTATTGGGGGCTGCGCAGGCGGGGGGATCGACGATCGCCGAGTGTCGTGTCACCGCCAGCCGCATTGATCCGTCGGACGATCATTCCTGGTACCGGGAATGGAAGAGCATTGCGGATGTGAACCGCGAGCGCGGTAACGCTGCGCTGCGCGAAGGCCACGTGTTGACCGCGAAGAGCAACTGGCTGCGCGCCGTCAATTACTACCGGACGGCGGCGTTTCCATTCGATCGCGACGACAGTCATTGCCGGGGCGCGATTGACAGCATGCGCCAATGCGCGCGCGACTACCTCCAATGCTGCGATCCGCGGGGCGAGGTTTTGCTGATCCCCTGGCCAGGTGGGTATCCACTGGAAGCCTATTTCCTGCCGGCCGCGGAAACGGCCCGGCCTTCGCCGGCAATCATTTGCATGGGAGAGCCCGGTGAGCGAAAGGAAGAGTTCCTTCATAAGGTTGCGCGGTACGCCAGCGAGCGCGGGATAGCGCTGCTCGCTGTCGATTTGCTTGGAGCCGGGACCGACACGCAGTTCGACCAGATCGTCGGTCGTTCCGACCTCGAAACGACCGTCGGACACATCATGGACTATCTTGTCGAACGGGAAGATGTCGATAGCAGCCGAATCGCCATCCTCGCCGATGGATGCGGGTCTTCCTTCGTGGCGCGTGGGATCGCCTTCGACGATCGCTTTGCCGCGGCGGTGTGTGACGGCGGCATCTGGGATTTGCACGAGCGCGCCTTCCTTGCTGGGCGCCGTGCTCCGTTCGACGCGGAGCTTTCGCGCCCGGATCTCGAGCTTGGCCGGGTGCCGCGTAACATCAAATGCCCGGTCCTGATCACCGCCGGCGAGTGTGGCTGGCTGAAAGCCGAGCGCGTGCGGGGATTATACAGGCAGTTCGAGGCGGGCGGGCGCGATGTGACGCTGAAAATCTTCACCGTCTCCGAGACCGCTGCGATGCAGGCGCATCTCGATAATCCAACACTCGCCAACGAGTATATTTTCGATTGGATCGCTTCGCGTCTGGCTACCGACAGGTATTAGCGCTTCCCAGGCGGACGTTCATTCAGCGCGGGCAAAGGGGTCACGCATCGACAATCACCTTCAGGCACGCCTTTTCCAGGCGGTCCTTCAAGCCGCTGAGTGTATTGGTCAACTGATCCAGCTGCTTGTCGCTGAGTTCGGCAAAAATGAACTCGTTCAGCGCTTCCTGCTGGGCCGCCAGACCTGCCAGATGCTTGTAGGTTTTGTCGGTCAGCGACATCTGCACGATTCTCGCGTCTTCGGTCGAAGTCTTCCGGCGAAGGAAGCCCTTCTTCTCCAACAGCTTTGACTGCGTCGTGATGAACGAGGAATCGACATGAAGCTTCTTGGAGACGGCATTGACGGGAACGCCGTCCCTTTGATCGAGATCTGCGAGTGCCATTAGGATCATCCACTGGGGACCGCTGATTCCGAGAGTCCTTGCCCAGAAATACCGCAGTTCCTCCAGGTGAGTGCTGACAGAATCGATCGCCCAGGCGAATCGCCGGATGGTGTCCTGATTTTTGGGGGCCGTTTCGCTCAAAGCAACATTCCTTGCCGCAGACTTAAGGATTTGCGTCCCCTTGTCGTCCTCCCCCCGATCTACCTTGGTCTGTTTCATTTCCAAAACAACCAAAAAGGTCATCGGCGTATATCGATAGGACCTGATCACCGGGGCTACAATCCCGAACTTACCGAGCGGCACGCGGGCTGGCTCCGGCATTTAGGCTCCGTTGCAAAAAGGACACATCACTGCGATAACGAATATCTGATGAAATAAACTATTTTGATTATATAAATAGCACATGCATATTCACCTCCAGCCGGCTGGGGATGCCGGATCGTCCCGTTAGGACTTCGTTTCTCAATCCTTCCGTCGTGCGGGGGCGAGTTGCGAAACGACCTGGCGGTTTTCGGAGCCAGCCCTGACGGGAATTCCCCCGTGGGCACGGAGCCTTCCGAAGAAGAGAGCAACTTGGAGGTTGACATGAAAATGATTAAGAGCCTTGTCCTGGGCTCGGCGGCGGCTCTGCTCGCCGTGGGCGGGGCACAGGCAGCTGATCTTCCCGTGAAGGCCAAAGCGGTCGAATACGTGAGGATCTGCTCGCTCTATGGTGCCGGATTCTTTTTCATTCCGGGCACAGACACCTGTATCAAGCTGGGTGGTTATCTGCGCGTTGATACCACTTTCAACGGTGGTGTCTACGATGCTCCATTCTGGAGCGGTGACGGCGGTTACGAGCCGGGCACGGGCAATCGCTTCACCGATCGAATCAATTCTCGCGCGCGCATGGCCTTGCAGATTGATACGCGCACTGCTTCCGAATACGGCATTGTCCGTACGTTCGCCCAAGCTGACTTCCAGTTCAGCACCTATGGTGGCACCGTCGCGAATGCTTCTCTCAACGGAGCTGCGCTTGCCGGCACGCTGAACAACGACACGCCCGGCAACGGCTATACCGCGGTCGAATTGGCCTTCGTCCAGTTCGCCGGCTTTACGTTCGGTAAATCCGCTTCGGCCTATGCCCTACCGTGGAATGGTTATGGTGGTAACAACAATACGTCGTTCTTGATCGGCGGTCCCGACTACGTGACCGGCGTGTACAACGTCCAGTACACCCAACAATTTGGCAACGGCGTGTCTGCCACGATCGGGCTCGATGAAGGCCTCGTGTTTAACCGCACCCAGCTCGGCAATCTGGATGTGTTTACGCTTCCCGCGATTTATCCAACCAACGGCGTGCAGACGCCAGCTACTCTGTTTCAGGGTGGATACGGATTGGGTGCTGCGGCAGGTTCGGTGGTCAGCCGCACGACCGGCGCGCCCGCCAACGGATATGGCGGACAGTTCGCGCCTGATATCGCGGCTAACGTCAGGGTTGATCAGGCTTGGGGTATCTTCCAACTCTCCAGCATCGCACATTATATCAATGCGTCGTACAACTTCCTTGACAGCGCCACCGATGCAGGCGCGCAGGGCTTCTCAAGTCCGTACGGTGCCGGTGCCTACATAGTTTGCCCGGCAAACGGCATCATCAACACCGTGCCTGGACAGCCTTGCAGCTCCTTGACTTCGGGTCACCCTGACGGCAAGTGGGGCGGCGCCGTGACTGCAGGTCTCCAATTGAAGAACTTGCCGACGGGTGCCGGCGATCTTCTAAACGTCGACAGCACGTTTGCCAAGGGCGACACCAAGGCCGTCATTTCGACCAGCGGCGCGTCTCCGACCTTCGCGATGTTCCGTGGTACCAGCTCCCTCAATCCCAAAGTCGGGTACGGCTATGTCTCGGACGGCCTGTTTAGCAATGGCAACGGCCTGAACGGGCCAGGTGTCGCCACCAACGGGATCCAGTTGACCAACGCCTATGGTTTCCGTGGCGGGTTCATTCACAACTGGGACCCCTACTGGCAGAGCAGCGTGTTCGGAAGCACATCATTCGTACGCTACAACAATATCGCCAAGAACGCCTATTGTAATTCGGTCTCCGGCAATCCCTTGTTCGGTTGGGGCAACAGAGGTGCAAATCCCACCTCGACCTGCAATCCGGATTTCAACATCTATCAACTTGGTTTCAGGACCGGTTGGACGCCTGTGAAAAATCTGACGTTTAGCGGGGAAGTTTTCTGGTCCTACCTCCACCAGAACTGGACCGGTACGACGCGATCGTTGTTTGGTGTGAACCCACCTTTCCTGGCCACGACATACACCTTCGCAGACCAGCAGACAGTGTCCTTCAATCTTCGGGTTCAGCGGAATTTCTGACCTTGTTGGTGTGAAGAACTTCCGATCCCTCCAAGTAGAGGAATACAGAACCCGGCAGCCTGGCTGCCGGGTTTTTCTTGAGCGGCCGTCAGCTGCGAAGCGCTGGGTACGACGCATGAGGGCAAAAATAAATTTGTATGAGTCACTAAAGTAATTGAAAAATGTATTTAAACAATGTATAAATTCATTGTTGCTGACCTGTGTGGCCAGCCGCTTTTTCGAAGGAGAACTCTAACCAAGCTTCTTTGTTAACCTCCAAAAGCCTCCGGCAATGCCCTGCCGGAGGCTTTCCAATTTTGATAGCCCCCAAGCGACGGTGCCTCGGCGCAGATGATCAAGGACGCAGATGCGGTTGCGTGTTCGGCGGGGGCGCGTCCTCCATCACTGCCTGCTCAGGCAATCTGTCTCCGTGCACGGCTAGCGGAGTACCGATCCAGAGCGGATCGGCCAGATGGTCCCGGCGCGGGTTTGTCGTATTCGGATGGACCAGAATGCTCAAGCTTCCATGATTGAGCATCAGCCACGGCACCAGTTCGGAAAATACTTCGGCAGCAAGCGCGACCTGAAACATGGCCTGATCATGAGGGCCCACCTTGGCGTCGTGCCAACGCCCCAAGGTGACGGAGAAACGCTCGCCGATCCAGGTGCGCAGCCGCTCGGCCTCCAACCGCGTTGTCGCCGGGTCGTAGTAGACGTGAGCGTGGTAGCTTGCGATCTCGCTTGTCGATCGCGGAGCCAGACTTTCCGGCAAATTGGTCATGGCTGTTGCTCGTCGTCGGTGACCGGCGAGGTGATCACCAGGAATATCAGATCGACGAGGCCCGTATTCGAAATCGCATGTTCGACGCCCGGCGGCAGGAAGATGAAATCATGTTTTCGCACCACATGGTTGTTGCCGGCAATCTCCATCAGCCCGTCGCCTTCGAGCACGTGGTAGATTTGCTCCTGGACGCGATGCTTGTGCCTGCTGACATGGGCCATCGGCTGATACATCGAAATCCGGTAATCGAGGTGACGCGAGCCCGCCGTTTCCGGCATCACCAGCGGCTTCGACAGCGCGCCGCCAAAATGATTGGGAAATTCGCGCCACGGCACTTCCGCGATGTTGCGGATGAAGGCGCCGTTGTTTGCTGAAACCATTGTCGTTTCTCCCTCAGGTAACCAATCCGCCGTGATCTACTACGTCAAGCCGGATCGCAGCCAGGTCTATTTCGTCACCAGCCAGCCCGCGCCGGAGTTCATTGTCGAATCATGATCGGCCATGGGAGACGTCAACGAGCTGCGTAAAGCCTTCTACGATTTCCACCCGGAAGTTCGCCACGTGCTGGCGGCCTGCCCGTCGGTGCACAAATGCGCACTAATCGATCGCAATCCGCAATCGCATTGGAGCAAAGGCAATATCACCCTTTTGGGCGACGCGTGCCATCCGATGACCCCCTATATGGCCCAAGGCGCGGCGATGGCGATTGAAGACGCCGCCGTGCTTTCGCGCTGTTTGCAGGGTGTTGATCGCGACGGCGTTGCGGGCGCATTCCGCCGTTTCGAGGCGACCCGCAAGCAGCGGACATCACGCGTTCAATTGAACCCGCGTACCAATACCTGGCTCAGGGAACGCACCGATCCGGATTGGGTCTATGGCTACGACGCCTGGAATGAGCCGCTGGCCGCAAGCGAGACGGCGTGAGCGGCCTGCGCTAAGAGAGATTGCGCTGCGCCAGCACTTCCACAACCAAATTCCATTGATTGTCGCCGCCGGGGGATTGCTCACCCAACCAATGAAATGAATTTGGCGTGATCTTCGTAAAGCTCCATCGCGACAGCGCGCCCTGTTCGGTCTTGCCCTCCTGCACGATGTCCTCGCCGCGTGACCGGCCAATCTGCTGTCGAAAGGAATTCGTTGCGGGATCGATCCAGTAGATGCGCCAGGCGTCGAGATTTGGGTCATAGATCCTTAAGGTCGTTCCGTACCAGTTGCCGGCGACCGCAAGCGGCGGCGCATTCGCCCGCTCAGCCAGGCGCGGTGTCATCCAGACGTCCTGGATGCCCCGCCCTTGCAGTATCCAGCCAAAATGGATTTCACCGGACGCTTCGTGCCGCGCGCCATCG
>Ga0066705_10000209_pt1 | contig 14007 bp, 14 predicted proteins | sample GraSoiAngelo_154_FD_66506 | JGI IMG/M metagenome (GOLD analysis project Ga0066705, IMG submission 66506) | Grasslands soil microbial communities from the Angelo Coastal Reserve, California, USA - 14_1009_13_20cm | ecosystem: Environmental > Terrestrial > Soil > Grasslands | place: USA... | reverse complement strand
CCCTACGAGGCCAAGGGCCTGATGAAGACCGCGATCCGCGACGACAGCCCCGTCGTGATCTTCGAAGACAAGATGATGTACCGCGTGAAAGGCCCGGTGCCCGCCGAGGACTACACGATTCCGTTCGGCGTCGCCGACGTCAAGCGGCAAGGGCGCGACATCACGATCGTCGCCACCAGCAGCATGGTGGCGGTCGCCCTCGGCGCCGCCACGTTGCTGCAGGACGACGGCATCAGCGCCGAGGTCATCGATCCGCGGACCACCTGGCCGCTCGACAAGCCGGCGCTCATCGACTCGGCCAAGAAGACGTCGCGCGCGCTCGTGGTGGACGAGGGCTACGAGCGCTATGGCGTGACGGCCGAGATCGCCTCCGTGATCGCGGAGGGCGCGTTCTATTACCTGGACGCGCCGGTCAGGCGCATCGGCGCCATGGACGTGCCGGTGCCGTTCTCGCCGGTGCTCGAGGACCTCACGGTGCCGACCGAGCAGCGCGTGGCCGAGGTCGCGCGGGCGCTGTGCCGGAAGGCGTGAGCGTGCGCATCGACGTCGACCTCTACAGCGACACCGTCACGCGGCCGACCGCCGACATGCGGCGCTTCATGTGCGAGGCGGAGGTGGGCGACGAGCAGAAGATGGAGGATCCCTCCGTCAACCTGCTCTGCGAGATGGTGGCCGAGCTGCTGGGCAAAGAAGCGGCCGTCTTCCTGCCGTCGGGGACGATGTGCAACGAGATCTCGCTGCGCGTGCACGCGCGGCCGGGCGAGGAGGTCATCGCGCACCACACCGCGCACCCGATCCATTTCGAGAGCGGTGGACCCGGCGCGCTGGCCGGCGTGAACATGCGCGCGGTGGACGGGCCGCGCGGCCAGTTCGATGCGGCCGCCGTCGAGGCCGCGGTGCGGCCGCCGTTTCGCCATTTCCCGCGCACGCGCCTGCTGTGGGTAGAGCAGACGAGCAATCTCGGCGGCGGCTCGGTCTGGCCGCTCGCGCGCGTCGAGGCGGTGACCGCGGTCGCGCGGCGCCACGGGCTGGCCACGCATCTGGACGGCGCGCGCCTCATGAACGCGGTGGTCGCCAGCGGCGTCTCCGCGCGCGACTACGCAGCGCCCTTCGACTCGGTGTGGATCGACTTCACCAAAGGTCTCGGCGCGCCGGTCGGCGCGGCGCTGGCCGGCAGCCGCGCGTTCATCGACGAGGCGTGGCGGCTCAAGCAGCAGATGGGCGGTGCCATGCGGCAAGCCGGCATCATCGCCGCGGGCGGCATCTATGCGCTGCGCCATCACGTGAAGCGTCTCGCCGACGATCACGCCAACGCGCGCCGGCTGGCGCAGGGGCTCGCCGAGCTGCCGGGCGTGCGCATCGACCCGTCCACCGTGGACACGAACATCGTCTTCTTCGAGACCAGCGCGAACGCGGCGGAAGCTGTCGAACACCTGCTCGCCCACGGCGTTCGCATGGGCGCGCTCGGTCCGCACACGATTCGCGCGGTCACGCACCTCGACGTCGACGCGGCGGGCATCGAGCGCGCGCTGGCCGTCGCGCGCGAGGTCTTCACCGGCCTGCCGGGCTGAGACGCGATGCCGACCAACGTCATCATGCCCGCGCTCGAGCTGGCGCAGGAGACCGGCAAGATCCTGCGCTGGATCAAGTCGCCCGGCGACAGCGTCGTGAAGGGCGAGCCCTTGCTCGAGATCGAGACCGACAAGGTCACGGTGGAGATCGAGGCCCCGGCCTCCGGCGTGCTGCGCGACGTCACGGCATCCGTCGGTGACGTGGTGCCTGTCGGCAAGACGATCGCGGTCATCGTCGCGGCGAGCGAGGCGACTGCCCCGCCACCGAGCGCCGCGCCGGTGGCTTCGCCGTCGACCGGCGCCTCCCCGGTGAAGGCGTCGCCGCTGGCGCGCCGGCTGGCGGAGCAGCACGGCGTGGATCTCACACGGCTGCAAACGGCCGGCGGACGCATCGAGAAGGCTGACGTTCTCGCCTACGTCGAGCGTGAGAAGTCGCCGGCGGGCAACGGCGCGGCGGCGCTGACCGCGCGCGTCGAGGAAACGCCGACGGGCGCGCACGTCGGCGAGGCGACGTCGGCGCGGCTCACGGCGGCGTCGCCGAAGGCGCGCCGGCTCGCCGCCGAGCGCGGCATCGACGTGGAGGTCATGCGCGGCTCAGGGCCGGGCGGCGCCGTGCTCGCGGCGGACGTCGCCGCGGCAGCGGCGCCCGTGACACCGACACCCGCGGTGAAGGCGCCCGCCGCGCCCACTCCGGCGATGGCCGGCGCAGCGCAGGGCGTGAGCAACGTGTGGCGGCTCATGGCCGATCGGATGACGTCGAGCTGGACGACGGTGCCGCACTTCTACCTGGTGCGCGAGGTCAACGTGAGCCGCCTGAAGTCGTGGCTCGAGATCGCGCGCAAGCAGACCGGCGCGCACGTGACGTACACGGACCTCCTCGTGCGGCTCACCGCGGCCACCCTCGCGCAGCATCCGGCGGTCAACGCTTCGTGGAAGGACGGCGCGATCGTTCGCAACGCCGACATCAACATCGGTCTGGCGGTCGCGCTCGACGAGGGGCTGATCGTGCCGGTGCTCCACCGCGCCGACACGCTGAGCCTCGCCGAGCTCGCCACACGCCGCGAGGATCTCGTCGCCCGCGCCCAGGCCGGACGGCTGCGGCCGGTGGACATTCAGGGCGGCGGGTTCACCATCAGCAACCTCGGCATGTACGGCGTGGACGCGTTCAACGCGATCGTCAACCCGCCGCAGGCGGCGATTCTGGCGGTCGGCCGCATCGCCGATCGTGTCGTCGCCGTCGCCGGCCAGCCGGTCGTTCAGCCGACGATGATGCTCACGCTGTCGTGCGACCACCGCGCGCTCGACGGCGCCCGCGGCGCGCAGTTCCTTGGCGCGCTCGCCGCGCTGATCGAGGAGCCGCTGGCGCTACTGGTATGAGGCGCGGACTCGCGTACCTGCTCCTCCTCGTGTTCGTGTTCGCCGGCTGTTCGATCACGCAAGAGGTCAAGCCGGTCGCGCTCGCGCAGCTGCCCACGAAGGAAGTTTGATTCCTTGACGCTTACAAGAAGGCGCTCACAGACAAGGGCCTGAGCGTTCGGGTGATCGACCCAGAGGCGGGCGTGACGGCGTGTCCGCTGCTGACGACCTACGTCGCGAACTGGCGGTGGGATTTCACGATGTATATGGCGTACGCGCAGATGGTCGTCTACCGGGACGGCGCCGAAGTCGGCAAGGCCGTATACGACGCCGCCGGCGGCGGCGGGCGCTTCGACAAGTGGATCAACGCCGACGAGAAGGTCCGGGAGCTCGTGAACCAGCTCTTCCCCGGCTAGGAGCGTCCTCGCAGGGCGGCCGCCACGGCCGGGTCGTCGAGCATCTGCTCTAGCTTCGTTTTGAACGCAGCTCCCACGATGTCGCCGACCGCTGCCGGGGATAACGGCGCGGCGCCGAGATTGTCGTTGCCCTGCAGGCGTTTCTCGGCGAGGACGGCGCCGGTGCGATCGAGCACCGTCATCGTCATGTCGTAGTTGAGCGCGACCCGCATGACGCTATCGCTCTTCCATTCCTGCAAGGTCAGAATCAGCGCGCGCTCGGCGCCGGCGCGCACGGCCTGCTGCCGCGCGTCCGCCGCCGCGAGCGAGTGCGCCACGATGAGCGGCTGCGCGCGGAAGCCTTTCTTGTTGAGGGCGTTGACGAGGGCGGTGGTCATCGCGTCGGCGAGCGGCTTGTCGTCCGCGGTGCGGACATCGAACGGGTTGCCGAAGCCGCCTCGCTGCAGGCCGACGAACTGCGGGTCCTTGGAGCCGGACCGAACGTATTCGCGCTGATCGTGGGTCGCCACGCCAATCGCGGTCGTTCCGGACAGCTGCGGGTTGGCGACGACGCTCTGGTATGCGTAGCGATTGCCGATCGCGCAGCCGGTGAGCAGCACGGCGACGACCGGCAGAAACAGGGCGAGTCTCCTCACGGCGGTTCCTCCCGCCGCGAGGCTACAACAGGGGCTCAGATGAACAGATGAGAATTGTGCTCGCCGTTGGTGCGGGCGCGCTCTCGTCGCCACGACCGCGCGTACGGGTCGAACGCCGCGCGCGATTCCCAGCGGGCCCGATGCAGCACGAGCAGCGCTGCGCAGGCCGTCGTGAGCGCGGCGCCGAGCAGCCAGAGCGGCCAGCGTGAGCGTGCCATGGTCTCGTCCCCCGGTGAGCGCCGCGTGGTCGTCACGCGGCAAGAAACGATCGCAATGGCCGTGCCGGAATGGAAAGTGCGTTCCGGCACGCGCTTACGAAACGGCACGCCGGCGCCGCTGGTCAGCGGTTGGCCGCGCCGGCGGTCATGAAGTGCTCAGGCGTACAGGTGGAAGCGCCGTAGCTCGGGAAAGCGCTGCATCCACACGGCCGCGATGACGATCGTGCCGATGCCGCCGACGAGCACCGCGGCGACGGGGCCGAACAGCGCGGCGAGCAGCCCCGACTCGAACTCGCCGAGCTGGTTGGAGGTGCCGGTCGTCAGCGAGTGCGCGGCGCTGACGCGGCCCCGCATGGCGTCCGGCGTCCGCAGCTGCACCAGCGAGTGTCGAATCACGACGCTGAGGAGATCGGCGGCGCCGAGTACCGCCAGCGCGACCAGCGACAGCGGCAGCGCGGTGGAGAGGCCGAAGACGATCGTCGCCAGGCCGAAGACGATCACACCGCCGAACAGCACGGGGCCGGCCTGGCGCCCGACCGGGCGCCGGGTGAGCACGACGGAGGTGGCGAGCGCGCCGCACGCCGGCGCCGCGCGCAGCAGGCCGAGGCCCCACGGCCCGGTGCCCAGGATGTCGCGCGCGTAGATCGGCAGCAGCGCGGTGGCGCCGCCGAGCAGCACGGCGAACAGATCCAGCGAGAGCAGGCCGATCAGCAGGCGCTGGCGCGCGATGAACGCGATGCCCGAGAAGAGCGAGGCCGCGGTCATCTCTTCGCGCACGGCGTCCGGTTGGGCCGCGCGAACGAGGACGATGAGCGTCGCGCCGACGACGTAGAGCGCGGCCACCGCGGCGTAGACCGGCGTCGGCCCGAGCGCATAGAGCAGGCCGCCGAGCGCCGGGCCGACGATGCGCGCAGTCTGGCCCGCCGACGTCACGCCGGCGATGGCGCGCGGCAGCGTGGCCAGCGGCACGAGGTGCGGAAGAAGCGCGGCGCGCGCGGGGTTCTCGAATGCGCGCGCGGCCCCGAGGATCGCGACGACGGTGAGGATGCCATCGCGGCCGAGCCAGCCGCCGAGGCTGCCGATCGCAAGCGCGGCATTGCCGGCGGCCTGGGCCATCTGGCAGGTGACCACGACGAGCCGGCGATCGCAGCGATCGGCGACCTGGCCGACGACGAGCGTCAGGGCGACGGTCGGCACGAACTGCACGAGCCCGACGAGGCCGAGGTCGAGGGCGCTGCCCGTCAGCGCATAGAGCTGCCAGCCGACGGCAACCGTCTGCATGTGCAGGGCGAGCGTGACGAGAACTCGCGACGACCAGAACAGTGCGAAGGACGCACGAGCTACCGGCAACCGGCGCGTGGCGCGTTCGGAGCCTGTCGAGGCACGAGCGTGCAGGCGAACGTCGCGGGCTGCGCACGGTAGTCCGCGAGCAGGCGCTCGAGGCGCTGCAGCGTGCGCTCGCGCTTCGCGAGCCCGATGCCATAGATCGCGAGGTCGTTGACCAGTCGCGTATAGAAATGATGCTCGGCGTCCCCGCCACCCGCGCGCGCCACGCACGGCGACGGCTTCTGCGCGACGCCGAGCTGCGGGCCGAACGCGTGGACGAACTCGGCGATGACCGACTCGTCGCGCAGGTCGCGAGGAACTTCGGGGAAGCGCGCGAAGAACACGTCCACCGTCATTGGACCGACCCTCCGACAACGATTATAGGAGCATTTTGCGCTAGCATAGCGGCCACCTCGCACCGAGGGGGCTGGAGGTCTGCATGGCCCTGATGAAACATCTGAACGGCCTCGTCGACGTCGACCGCGGAATCATCAGCCGCGAGATCTTCGTCAACGAGGACATCTATCGCGCCGAGCAGGAGCAGGTGTTCGCGCGCGCCTGGCTCTTCATCGGCCACGAGAGCCAGATCCGAAATCCCGGCGACTACCTGGTCTCGTCCATGGGCGAGGAGTCGGTCATCCTGTGCCGTGACCGGAGCGGTCGCGTGCACGTGTTCCTCAACTCGTGCCGCCACCGCGGGATGAAAGTGTGCCGCTACGACGAGGGCAACACGATCGAGTTCCAGTGTCCGTACCACGGCTGGAGCTATGCGACCGACGGCACGCTGGTCGGCGTGCCGTTCGCGAAGGACGCCTACGGCGCGCAGCTCGATCGGTCGCAATGGGGACTGATCGAGGTCGCGCGGCTCGAGGTCTACAAGAGCACGGTCTGGGCGACGTGGGATCGGTCGGCGCCGTCGTTTCTCGATTACATCGGCGGCTACAAGGTCTACCTCGACCTTCTGCTGGACGCCTGGGACGGACGTGAGGGCGGCACCGAGGCGATCGGCGGCATTCACAAGTGGCTCGTCCCGTGTAACTGGAAGTTTCCTGCCGAGAATTTCTCCGGCGATCGCTATCACGGCGTGAGCCACCGCTCGGTCGATATGGTGGGCATCGGTCCCAGCGGCCAGAGCCGGCGCGACATGGGCGAGCGCAATCAGGCGCGCTGGCTCGACGTCTCGTTTCCCGAGCTCGGCCATTCGATGATCGCGTTCCTGCGTCCGCACGACGCGCCGCTGGCGCCGGCCTATCAGGACGCGCCCGTCGTCGCCGACTACTTCCGTCGCTGCGAGGAAGAACGCAAGCGCCGTCGCGGTGATTCGTGGCGGCTCTTCGGCGGACCGGGGACGATGTTTCCCAACACGTCGCCGCTCGCGCGCCAGCCGCGCACGCTGGCCGTGTGGCACCCGCGCGGGCCGCACCAGACGGAGGTCTGGCGCTGGTATTTCGTCGACGCCGACGCGCCGCCCGAGGTGAAGGACTTCCTGCGTCACTACTACATCCGGTATTCCGGCCCGTCGGGACTGACGGAGCAGGACGACATGGAGAACTGGAACTACGCTCACAAGGCCAGCCGCGGCACCATCGCGCGCCAGCATCCTTATAACTACGAGATGGGCCTGGGCCGCTCGACGCGCGCCTTCGAGGACCATGGCCTGACGCTGCCGGGCGCGATCACCGACGTGACCGTGGCCAACGCGAGCGAGCACAACCAGCGCGGCTTCTATCGGCGCTGGCGGCAGTTCATGGAAGCATCGAGCTGGGACGAGCTCAGATGAGTGTCGCTGCGCCAATCCCGAGGCGCGCCACGGCTCTCCGCCGGGGCGCGGCCGAGCGATGGGGGTCTGGGGGCCATTTCGGGGCCCCCAGGACGAACGGTGAGTGACGTCGAGCGGCTGCTCCTTCGGCAGGAGGTCGAGGAGTTTCTCTACCGCGAAGCCGAGCTGCTCGACGAGCGGCGCTACGAAGAATGGCTGGAGCTGCTCACCGACGACGTCCGCTACTTCATGCCGATGCGGCGCAACGTGCCGCACGACGAGACCGAGCGCGAGTTCACGCGTGAGGGCGTGGACGTCAGCTGGTTCGACGAGGGCAAGGACACGCTGACGCGCCGCGTGCGGCAGATCCTCACCGGCATCCACTGGGCGGAGGAGCCGCCCTCGCGGATCTGTCACATGATCTCGAACGTGCAGGTCCTTGGCGCCGGTCCCCCCGGTCCGTCGGGGACGGAGATCGCGGTGAAGAGCCGCTTTCTCGTCTATCGCAACCGCGTCGAGACGGAGACCGACGTCCTCGTCGGCAAGCGGGAGGACCTCCTGCGCCGGGTGAACGGCGGGTTCAAGCTCGCGCGGCGGCGGATCGTGCTCGATCAGAGCGTGCTCCTGGCGAAGAACCTCACGTTCTTCTTCTGAGTTGCTCTGATATGCTGCCTGCCAGGAGGATGCCCATGAAGCGAGCAGTCGCGCTACTCGCGATCTTCCTCATGCTGTTCACCGTGCTCCTTCCAGGGCCGGCGTGGGCCGCCGGGGGTTGGCATGGTGGTGGGCACGGCGGTTCGCAGATGGCCCACGGCGGCTGGCACGGGGGCCATGGGCATGGCGGCTGGCACGGTGGCTGTTGCTGGTGGTGGCCGGGGGCGCTCGTTGGCGGCCTCGCGCTCGGCGCGGTCGCGCTCGCGACGGCGCCCCTCTGGGCGTTCACTCCGTCGCCTCCCTACGCCGCTGCGCCTGAGGCGTATCCGCCCGCGCAGGTCTATTCGCAGTCCGCGCCGGCGTATTCACAGTCGGGGTACGCGCAGCCGGTGCAATCCGCGCCGGCGGCGTTGCCAGTCCCGCCGCCTGGATCCGCTCCCGTGGCCTACGCAACGGCGCCCTCCGCGAGTTATCTCGCGACGCAGAGCTATGCGCCATCGCAGGCCCCGGCCGTTCAGCGTGAAGTGATCTACGACAATGGGCGCTACGTGCTGTACGGCGACGGCGTGCGCCAGCCGTGGCAATGGGTGTGGGTTCCCGCGGCCGCACCGCCTCCGCCGCCTCCGCCGCCGCGCTAGACTCGCGCGAACGAGAGCGCCTCGCGTGCTCTCGGATGTGATTTCGACAAACGCGTGGCCCGCGAAGAGCCCGTGCCATCGGTGCGTCGAACGCGCGGAGGCGAACTATGCCAGACTCCCATGACCAGCCGACCGACAAGCCGACCGGCAAGCCGACCGGCGATGACGAACGCATGCAGCGTTATCTCGAATGGCGTGCGCGCGCGGACCGCGCAGACCACGCCGCTCGCCATCGCCGGCGCCGGCGTGGCGCTGTGGTCGGCGTCGCGCTCGCTGTCATCGGGGTGACCGCGTGGCTGTTGCTCGGGCCGCGCGTGCCGGATCGGACCGCATCGAGCAGTGGGCCGGGCTCGCCGACGGCGGGCGTCACGGCGCCGCCGGCATCCTCTCCGACGTCCGACCCTCTTGCGTCGCTGGCGCTCGAGCGACCGCCAGCGCCGTCGGAGCCGCCATCGGCATCGATGCCCGAGCCACGGGTGGCGCCGGAGCCACGGCCGTCGACAGATCCGTCGGCGGTACGGGAGCGGCCGGCGCCGGTCCGACGCACGGCACGTAGCACGGCCGCACAGGGCGTGCCGCGTGCGGCAGCGCCACCGAGCCGCGTCCAACCGTCGGATGAGACGTCGAAGTCCGACACGCAGACCGCTGCCACCAGTTCCGCGACGCCGAACGCCGACCCTGGCGCCCCGTCTGTGATGACATCGAACGAGCGTCGTACTTCGGCGGTGTCGAACGAGGCAGCGGATACTGCCACGCCCACTGCACCCGCGACGCCAAACGACGCTCCCCGTACTCCTTCGGTGACGCCCAATGCCGAATCCGCTGCGACTCCGCCGGCGTCACGCGTGGACCTCGCGGCTGCCGCCACCGAGCCGGACGAAGCCGCCGCCGGTTCGCGCAGACGTGCATGCACCGATGTCATGGCGGCAGACGGCGGCGTCCGCGGACGAAGCCAGCGGGCCATCGACTGCGCGGGCCGTTGGCTCAAGGGCGAGGCCGACGAATTCAGCGACGGCGTCAAGCGCCAGCTCGACAACGTCGGCACGGGCCTCGACAAGATCGGCCGCGGGCTGCAGTCGCTTGGCGCCAAGCTGCGGCGCCCCTGATAGCGATCAGCCGGCTATACTCCTCACGTTCGTCGCCCAGGCGGGCGTAGAGGAGGCTGACATGGCGGGAGCCGTCGGATTCATCGGGCTCGGCAACATGGGACGACCGATGGCGCTCAATCTCGCCAAGCGTGGCTTCGCGCTGGTCGTTCACGACATCGATCCCGCCAAGGTCGCCCCGCTGCGCGAGCGCGGCGCGAAGGTCGCCGAGGCGCCGGAGCACGTCGCGTCCGCCACCGAGCGCACGATCGTGATGGTCGAGACGACCGCGCAGGCGGAATCCGTCGTCGCGGGCGAGCGCGGACTCGTCAGGACCGCCGGCCGCGGTCACATCGTCGTGTGCATGAGCACGATCGATCCGTTCGCGCTGCGGCGCATGGCCGAACAGCTGGCCGCGCGCGGCGTGGTGATGCTCGACGCGCCGGTCAGCGGTGGCACCGAGCGCGCGACATCGGGCGAGCTGTCGATCATCGCCGGGGGCGAGGCCAAGACGTTCGAGGCGTGCCGCGATCTCTTCACCGCGATGGGCACCAAGCTCTTTCACGTCGGCGGGCTCGGGCAGGGGCTCGCGATGAAGCTGGTCAACAACATGCTGATCCAGGTCAACCGCGTCGCGGTGGCCGAGGCGCTCGTGCTCGGTGTGAAGGCCGGGCTCGATCCGCGCACCATCTACGACGTCGTGCGCGTGAGCACGGGAACCAGCTACGCGTTCGAGAGCGGCGTGCCGAAAATCCTCGCGCGGGATTTTTCACCGGGCGGGACGGTGGACATCACCTACAAGGACCAGGAGCTCGAGACGGCGTTCGCCAAGCAGCTCGGCGTGCCGCTGCTGCTGGCGAACGTCACGCAGCAGCTCTACCAGATGGCACGCGCGGCCGGGCTCAACAAGGAAGACGGCCTCGCGGTCGTGAAAGTCCTCGAACGCCTCGCGGGCGTCCAGGTGAAGGGCTAGAGCTTCAGCAGCGCCTCGAGGTTCCGCGAGAGGATCTGCTCTTTTTCCTCGCGGCTCAGCGACGCGAGCCCCTGCACCCACGCGACCGGCGAGGGGTGCCACGGCACGAAGGGCCAGTCGCTGCCGAGCACCACGCGGTCGGCGCCCACCTCGTCGAGCAGGAACCGCAGCGCCTTCTCGCTCCCGACCACGGTGTCGTAGTAGAGACGACGCTGGTAGCTGCTCGGCGGGCGCGGAATCGTGCGCTGCTCGGGCCGCATGCCTTGCCAGCTGCGATCGATGCGCCCCATCGCGAAGCACGCCGGGCCGCCGCCGTGCGCGACGCACACGCGAAGGTTCGGACACGCGTCCAGGATGCCACCGAAGATCAGCACGGCCACGACGATCGCGTCCTCCATGATGACGCCCAGGCTGTTGAACAGTCCGTAGCGCGCCGTGCGTTGCATCATGAAGTTGTGCTGCGGCTGCGGATGGAAGAACAGCACCGCCCCCAGCGCCTCGGCGGCCTTGAAGAGTGGCAGGAATCGAGGCTCGTCCCAGTTCTCGCCGTTGACGAGCGTGTCGAGCTCCGCACCTTTGAGACCCAGCACCGTGACGGCGCGCTCGAGCTCGTCGATGGCGAGCTTCACGTCCTGCACCGGGAGCGTGGCGAGGCCGGCGAAGCGCGTCGGCCACTGCGTCGTCATCGACGCGATCTCGTCGTTGACCTCGCGGGCCAGCTCCCGCCCCCGCGCGGGATCGAGGTGATAGCCGAAGAACGGCGTGTGGATGGAGACGACCTGCACGTCCACACCCTGCGCGTCCATGTCGGCGATCCGCTCTTCGGGCGTGAAGCGAACCTTCGGCGAGGTGAACGGGATGCGCTTGTCGTTGCCCATGAAGCTGCCGACGCCCTCGCCGGGCTCGTGACGGAAGCCGTACCACTCGCGGCCGGCCTCGGCGGCGCGCCACGCCGAGCGCGGCACGAGATGCGCGTGGATGTCGATGCTCTTCATGCGCCGCGCGCTAGACCGTCTGCTCGATCCGCTCCGCCACCATCTCGGGCGTGAGGGCTCCTCGCCAGTCGGCGTCGCGCGGCAATACGGCGTCGACGGCGCGCAGACCGTAATAGGTGCCGGCGATGCCGCGCGGCGTGCCGCCCTCGCCGACCGTCTTCACCGCCTGCAGCAGCAGACGCCGCGCCTGGATCACCGCCTTGTCGGCGGGACCGAGGTGCTCGCGAGTGCGATCGACGACGCGGCCCATGCTCTCCTGGATCGCGCGATCCTGCGCGTTGATCCCCTCGATGCCCGTGAACGTCTCGGTCTTCTGCACCTGGCGGTCGAGCATGTAGTTGTTGCGCTTGTTGCGGATGGAGCGGAAGGTGCTCTGGTCCACGTCGAGCGGGCCGTTGCCCAGCCGGCGCTCGAGCCGGTCATCGTCGGTGAGCGGCGCCGTCTCGCTGTAGTCCCAGTTGAACACCATCGTGGTTTCGTCGTCCATCGGCACCCAGATGTGGCCCGACATGATCGCGTGGCCGCCTTCGGACTGCGACGGCCGGATCTGGTGGAATGGCAGGATGAACTGGTACGTACGAATGTGAACGTTGGCCTCGTCCAGCGGCCGCACGCTCGCGTACTGATAGCCGTAGTCGGTGAGATCGACGACGAGCGTCGGCGCCTTGCTGCGCACGAACGGGTGCGTTGGCTTGAATCCGGGCCGCGCGGAGTTCGCCTTCAGCACGCGGTGCAGGATCGGCGCGTGCGAGGTATCGACGCCGCCCTCGAGTCCCTGCAGCCAGTTCGTCTCCTGGATCACCTTCGACACGTGGCGATGCGTCGCCGGGGCCTGCGCCCACGCGAACGTCGGCAGCGGCGGGCGCAGCTCAGGCGGACCGAGATAGGCCCAGATGACGCCGCCGCTCTCGACGGTCGGATACGAAGTGACGGAGATCTTCTCCTTGAAGTTCAGGTGCTCGGGCTCGTTCATCATGTCCACGCAGCGCCCGCCCACGTCGAACTTCCAGCCGTGATAGACGCAGCGCAGACCGCACTCCTCGTTGCGGCCGAAGAAGAGCGAGGTGCGCCGGTGCGGGCAGTACTCGTCGATCAACCCGATGCGGTCCTGCGTGTCGCGGAAGGCGACGAGCTCCTCGCCGAGCAGCTTGACCCGAACCGGGGGGCAGTCGGGCGCCGGCAATTCCCACGCGAGGAGGGCCGGGATCCAGTAGCGGCGCATCGTCGTTCCCATCGGCGTGCCACGATCGACCCGAGTCAGCAGCTCGTTGTCTTCGCGTGAGAGCATGGGTGCGCTCCTCCTCCTGCCGGCGGCGTGGGCGAAGTGTAACACCGCGCTACAATCGGCGCGATGAAGCGCCTGCTCGCACTGGTGGCCGTCGCCGGCCTGGCCGCGGGATGCCGGGAATCGGTGGAAGCGCACCTCATCTATTACCCCTCGCACGAGGTCACCGAGGATCCCTCCAGCGTCGGCCTCGCGTTCCGGGATGTCGAGTTCCCCGCGGCCGACGGGGTGCGGCTGCATGGCTGGCTGATCGCCGGCCGCACGCCGATCACGCTGCTCTACTCACACGGCAACGGCGGCAACATCGCCGGCCGCGTCGGCATCGCCCGCATGCTTGTCGACGGTCTCGGCGTCGGCGTGTTCATGTACGACTATCGCGGGTACGGACGCAGCGAGGGCACACCCTCGGAGGCGGGGCTCGTCAGCGACGCGCTCGGCGCGCGTGCGGCGCTGCTGCGCGAGGGCGTTGCGCCCGACGACATCGTGTACTTCGGCCGCTCGCTCGGCGCGGCCGTCACCGTCGACCTGGCGCTCGCGCATCCGCCACGCGGCGTCGTGCTCGAGTCGCCCTTCGCGTCCGTGCGCACGATGGCGAACAGGGTGTTGCCCGGTGCCGGCTTCCTGTTCCGCACAAGGTGGGACTCGGTCGCGAAGATCCGAGACCTGCGCGCGCCGCTGCTGGTGCTGCACGGCGACGCCGACGAGACGATCCCGGTCGCACAGGGCCTCGCCGTCTTTGCCGCCGCGCCGGAGCCGAAGAAGTTCTTCACCATCCGCGGCGGCCGGCACTACGACATGGACGCCGCGTGGGCGGAGTACTGGGCGGCGTGGCGCACATTCCTCGCAGGCCTGCCGGCGCCGACCTCGACCGCCGCTCGATGACCTACGGCTCGGACCTCGTCGTCGATCTGCTGCGTGCTGTCGGCATCACGCACGTCGCACTGAACCCCGGTGCCACGTTCCGTGGCCTGCACGACTCGCTCGTCAACCACGGCAAGGGCGACCCGGAGCTGATCCTCACGCTGCACGAGGAGATCGCGGTCGCGCTCGCCCACGGCTACGCCAAGGCGCGCGGCGCGCCGATGGCCGCCGCCGT
>Ga0066705_10000208_pt1 | contig 14008 bp, 14 predicted proteins | sample GraSoiAngelo_154_FD_66506 | JGI IMG/M metagenome (GOLD analysis project Ga0066705, IMG submission 66506) | Grasslands soil microbial communities from the Angelo Coastal Reserve, California, USA - 14_1009_13_20cm | ecosystem: Environmental > Terrestrial > Soil > Grasslands | place: USA... | reverse complement strand
CTCTCAGAGTACGGCCTCATCGACTGGACTTCTCTTGAAGATAAGAGCGGGATGGGCCAGCTGTCGGGCTTTGCGAAAATAAACGACTTCGGAGTCCAAGTCGTCGAAGGTGGCGTTGCGCCTCCGATCCGGATCTCTAGAGATGAAAGCCCACGAACCACTGTTCCTAATCAGCAACAAGCGCCGGTCGCAACGAGTACTTCACAGCAGCGAAAGATTACCCAGGCACTGGAGAAAGTGATCGCCGCGATCAATCAAGCTGATCTGTCAGAGAAGGAGAAAAATGAAGCGAAATCTTCGTTGCGAAAACTGCTGAGCAGCAAAGCAGCAGCCAAAGTGTTAGGCGCTGGCGCGCAATCCCTCGTCGCGAAGTATTTCACGGAATAGCGCAGGTATATCGGACGCAGATAAGGGCACTCGCCTGGGCGAATGTTAAATGTTTATTTTCCATCCTTATTTTTGCGCAGACGCAACCCTGCCATAATCTTTAATTACACTTCAACGAAAGGACGATCATTATGGCTATGTATGTCAGTCTTATTCAGTTTACCGATCAAGGCATCCGCAACGTCAAGGACACCATCAAGCGAGGCGACGCCGCAATGGCCGAGGCCGAGAAAATGGGCATCAAGATTATTGAAGAATTCTGGACGATGGGCGCTTATGACATAGTGGCGCTGTTCGAAGCGCCCGATGACGAGACCGTCAGCGCTTTCCTACTAAAGAACGGCGCGCTCGGTAACGCCAAGAGTCAAACGCTGCGCGCCTTCCGCAAAGAAGAGATGGAAGGCATTCTGGCGAAGATCAAATAGCAGTTGCCTGCCGCGCCGTAGTCCACGCAAGTAGGGAACGAAGGCAGATGGTGACGGCCGCCGTGGGGGATTCGATTGCGCTCACACCGGTGGAACGTCAAATGTTTAGACGCGACCCTATTTCCATTCGTTTCCCTTTCGCTCTTAAAAGATTCCGGCACTTGCCAGTTGTATTCGCAAGATAGGGCCGCTCACATACAGTGGGCCCTCTGCCTTAACGAAGGCCGGGGCCTCGCCGCCGAGGACCCATACGTGCGTGTCCGCTGGTTGCTTCCCCATCAGACGCGCCAGAAAGCCGGTGATACCTGGGATTTCCGCTTTCACAACAAAGTGCATGGCTTTATGACGGAACCTTCCAATCGTGAACGGTTCCTCGCCGTGCGGGAGGATCGCAAGCTTTACTAGCCGCGGCTTTGGCGTGGCCGCCGCCCATGACACTGTCGTCCGCGGCACCTTCGGGTTTACGTCCTTTATCACCGTGAAAAGCAAACCGTTGGCGACGTCTGGCGGCAGGTTCATTCGCTGGGCAATGACTTTCTCTTTACCCTTGGCCTCGGTGTAACGGATCTTAACTTGACCTGTAGAAACGTCGATCGAGATATCCATCGGTTGCTTGAACGACGGACCTTTTTGAATGAGGTGGTCGCTCACGAGTCGAAATGTGCCGCGTTGAGAGAATATGGTCGTGTCCTCATAGACCGAGCCATCTTTAAAGCGAAATATCAGATGGTTGGTTACGCGATCGCCCCGTGCGTCCTGCGTCATCTGACCATCGGCGACGGCTTTGCCTTCAAGGCTCCGCACCACAAGAAATCCATGGATCAGGCCTTCCGTGTGACGCACAGGGATCAGCTCTGCGAATAGCGCGCTTGGCTGGAGCATGGCGGCACAGGCCAGCAGAATCGCGATCACTCTGGACCGGGCACCCGCGCGTTGTAGTTCCATGGGGAGGCCATGGCGGGCGCGCCGTGCCTCTTCCATCCCGGCGTTCATCTCTGCGTCATCGCGGTAGGTCGGTGTTGTGTCGCCCATGTCGAAAGCTTCTGCCTAACGAGAGCAAGATCAACCCTGTGTCATTTCAGGGTCGCGCCTGAACATTTGACATTGAATGGCCAGGGTTCATGTCGCGAATGTTAAATGTTGAGATTTGACCCCATTCATTCCTCCCAATCCCTCCCCCAATCTCTAACAGCGGCCTAAGTAGTTGGTCATAGGTGGGAATCGGCATAGTCTTTCTTACTTCTTCAAATCAGCTGCAATTGTTGCGAATTGTGAAAGAGCGGCCTCTAAGTCTTCTACGATTTCGGCGGCGATGATGTCCGGATCGGGAAGGTTGGCGCTATCTTCGAGGCTTTCGTCTTTCAGCCAGAAGATGTCTAGGTTGAGCTTGTCGCGCTTGGTTAGTTCCTCGTAACTAAAGGACTTAAACCGCTCGGATTCTTTTCGTTCGTGCCGGTTCTTTGGATTGTAACAGGCGACGAAGTCGTCGAGATCGCTGCGCTTTAGGGGATTTTCCTTCAGCGTGAAGTGTTTGTTGGTACGTAGGTCGTAAATCCACAGCTTTTCCGTCCAAGGTTTCTCGGCGGCGGGTTTGCGGTCGAAGAAAAGAACGTTCGCCTTGACGCCTTGGGCGTAGAAGATGCCAGTCGGCAAACGCAGCAACGTGTGAACATCGGCTTGCTTGAGTAACTCGCGTCTTACTGTCTCGCCGGCGCCGCCTTCGAAAAGGACGTTGTCGGGAACGACGATCGCGGCGCGGCCATGCTGCTTCAGAATGGTGAAGACGTGCTGGAGGAAGTTGAGCTGTTTGTTACTCGTGCTCGCCCAGAAATCGTCGCGATGAACGACGAGCGATTGCTTTTCTTCGTCGCCAGCTTCGTTAACAATGGTCACGCTGCTCTTCTTTCCGAACGGCGGATTAGTCAGCACCATCTCGTATTCGCCGTGTTTGCCGGCGAGCGCGTCCTTCACCATCACCGGCACGTGCGTCGCATCAGCCGCCTGGCCGGGTCCGGCCCCGATACCGTGAAGCACGAGATTCATGCAGCAAAGCCGCGCGACGCTATCGACCAGCTCGACACCGCGAAGCTGTTCGGTGTTTAGAAACGTGAGCTGTTTCTTATCGAGCTTGTTGTGATTGCGGATGAAATCGTGCGCAGCAAGCAGAAAACCGCCGGTGCCGCACGCCGGGTCGCAGATAGTAAATGGCTGTCCGCCTTCGGACGGTTGCGGCTGCATAACATCGACAATTGCACGGATGAGCGGGCGCGGAGTGAAGTACTGACCGGCGCCACCTTTCACATCTTCGGCGTTCTTTTGCAAAAGACCCTCGTAAGCGTCGCCTTTCACGTCGGTGTCGAGCGACGACCATTCTTCTTTGTCGATTAGGTCCGAGATCAACCGGCGCAGCTTTGCAGGGTCCTGGATCTTATTTTGCGCCTTACGAAAGATGACGCCGATCAAGCCCGGTTCTTTGCCAAGTTCTTCGAGCGTGTGGCGATAATGAATCTCCAGCTCATCGCCGTCGCGTTTCAATAGCTCAGGCCACGAATACGTCTCCGGAATAGGCGACTTTTTGTTGAATGGCGGCCGACTCTGCTCGTCCGCCATCTTGAGGAACAGCAGAAACGTTAACTGCTCGAGGTAATCGCCGTACGAAAGTCCGTCATCGCGAAGGATACTGCAGTAGTTCCAAAGCTTTTGGACGAGTGCGGTGGGTGTAGTCACGCTTGGACAAGATTATCGCCGGACCGAGCTTCCAGCTTCTCAACGGGCTTCAAAAAACTCTTGTTCTGCTGAAACAATCTCCGGCTTTGCCGGCCTCGGGCGTTCGATCGACTCAAAGTACGTCGGATACAGATTCCTCAACTGTTCCTGCGTTAGCGCAAACATTGATTCAAGATCGATCAGTGACTCGCGAAGCGCAGCGGCAAATTCGATGTCCACAGTCTTGCTAACTATGTGTGCAAGAGCGACGAGATGATCTGGCAAGTGATTTGTCCATAACGTGAAGCGCGGCCAATACAGCCGCGATAATGGTCCCTTAAGCGAAATGTTAAGGGCTGGAATGTGCACGACCGGCGTGGCGGTTTCCCGGCCTCTGAGAATGTGGTCCTTTTCGTAACAAGCAGCCTTGAGGCTGAATTTGTCGTGGAGGACGAGAACGGTGTCCCGACGTAGTTTCGCTTCGAAATCTTCGTCTGGAGGTGGACAACTACACGATGGGTCGTTTTGTTCAACCGTCGAATCGTCATGGTAGTTTGGAACTCGTTTTGAGATTGAAGAGCACCACTTCGTTTCACCTCCAAAAAACTTTGGACGGGAAAACTCGAAATTGAAGTGCCGGATTCGTTGAAAGAGCGAGATTTGGTAGAAGCCGCACGCTGGGGCTTGAAATTCAAGCTGATGCTCTTCCTCGGTCTCCTCGCTGAAGGTAATATTCTTTTGGGTCTGGTTCTTGATCGTTCCTTGGAACGAGCCTAAGCCTTTGACGCCAAGACCGGCCTTGATGCTCTCTTCAAATCCCCGTAACTCCGTACTGCTAAATCCCTGCTTTACTCGAAGCTTGTGTTGATATTTAGCGCCGCATCTAACGACGCGATCCAGCATGGATTCCCATTCCTCGCTTATTTGACAGATTAGGCGAACACCCTTCTCCAACTCACACGAAAATTGGTCTACCTCAAGGCGATTCGGGTGGAATAAGTTCATATTTGCTGACAGCCGATTAACTGTTTTGTAACTGATATTCGGCTCTTATTGCAAGTCGCTCGAAAACGCCTGGTGCAGGGTCGCCTCACGAAGACGATTGGCTCGGCCAAGACTCGAGTGAATTGTTGCCTCCAGCTGCTCTGTGACGCTGAGTCTTCGTTCTATCTCTGCAACAATTCGCTCTTGCTCGTGTATCGGCGGCAGCGGTATCACGATGCGCCGCAAACCTGCTAAGGGAACGGTCATTTGTGCGGTTCCTGTGGCAACCTTGCCGGCTTGCCGAAAAACGAATGAAGAGTTCAAAACGTGAGCGAGATAATCAGCGGGAGATAATGCGTGTGGGCGAAGCACCCCGATGTGACGCTGAATACAAAACTCTTGATCGGTCGTGACACGAAGAGCAATCCCGTAGCTTCCTACAAGAGTATAAAGGATATCACCTCTGGCAGGCTTTCGAAACGGCTCAACTTGATTTGCATATTCACGGGAGACGAAACGAGTGTCCCCGAAATCGAGTTTACCTGACCTTACGTCTCTGATGACGAGAAACGGAACTCCAGAGTTGGTCTGGGGCGGCGGTTGATGGTCTCCATCTGTAATGTTCAACATCAGTTGATCTAGACCCGCCCACGTCCATCCTTCAGGAAGAGTCAGAAGACCAACAATGGCAGGCGTAGCAGGCTCTTTGTATTTACCTTTGCCCTTCCATTTCTTGCGGCGCTCTTCGAGAATCCGCCGCAAGAGTTCTTCGCCGGTTTCGTAGCTGTGATTTTCTTTGCGGGCGAGTTCGGCTTCGATGGGGACGAGGCGACCTTCACAGGCGGCTTTGAGCACGCTGGCGCGGTAGCGTTTCAGGGCGATCTGCACCCGCTTGAGCGACGCCATTCCTGCATCCAATCGTGTGAACTGCTTCTCAATCTCGGCGACGATGCGCTGTTGTTCGTCGAGCGGGAGACAAGGTAATGTCGATTCTTCGAATCGGCCTTTGGTAATGTGAGCTAAGCCTGCTCCGCCATGCGCAGCACGAATGTATTGTTCGAGGTTACGATTGATCGCTAGCTGAAGATATCGCTTGTCGAACTGCTTGTCGTCGAAATGGACTTTGAAGATGTGCTGATTGAGCCACGCTCTGCCGCGGCGCCAGATATGCGCGCCGAACGAAGTGCCGGGCGTCCCAGACCAAGCGAAAAGAAGATCGCCATCGTCGAGGAGGAACTTCTCAGGTAATTGGCCTTCGTAATAGTTAAACGGCGCATCTGGATTGTTGAGGTTCTGGATGCGAACGATGGGAAGGCCACTCTTCTTCCATTCGGTAGGCTTGAATGCTCGCCCATTAACTAGCCTTAGCGACTCGCCTACGCGGACTGTTCGCGACGCACCATTAACTGATTGTGAAGCGGTCAAGCTATTCATCGCTTGTTTCTGGCGCATATGGTGGCGGCGCTTCTTGAATAACCGCTGGTTTCTCCACTCCCGCGTTACGTATCGCGAGTGCACGCTCGCGCATGGCATCAAGCAGGCGAAGCTTTTCTACAATCGGCAACGCGGCCAATCGCCGGCGGAGCGCCTGCTTGCTCGCTGCCATCTGTTCGAAGTTGAAGCTCATGAGCTGAGGAATTGTTTCTGAAACGTTTGCCATTGCTGACTCAATTCATGCTTCGCGACAACTGCTTCGAACGAAGGTAAGTCGAGGGCGCGAGCTTCGATAAACTGGAGCAGACGCGCCTTGTCTTTGGCGCGTCCGGTTTGAAGTGCGATGGCGGCGAGGTATTCGGCGGTTAAGACTCGTGCAGGTTCGCTTTCGACATCGACTTCGACCGCGTTTTCCAATGCTTCTTCGAGAAGAGGTCCGCTCGCGGGGAGGAATTGAACGGGCCAGCCACTGATAACGATGTACTCGTCTTCCATCTTGCAGCCGAATCCTTTGAGGTAGTCGAATATTGCGGCGGGAGAAATAAGCATGCTTCCCGGCTGCGGCTTGAAAGTAATGAACACATCAACATCGAGCGTGCTGACTGGCTCCACGTAAAAGGTAGCTCCAACTGCGCCGCCGATGGCGTAGCGTGTGATCACGCCATCACGCTCCATCTGATTCAACATGACGATGACTTCTTCAATCTTCACATCACGCTCCAGCAAACAGAAAAAAAAACCCGCCACATTTGAGCATGACAGAGTCAGAGGCTTGGCGGGTATGCAGATTCGAAGATAAACGGACGGCGGAATTAATCCATCCAAAACGCGCACAGAGATCGCGCACTGCCAATTGGCCAGACGGTGTCTGGCTTTTTTGCCGCCGCAATTCTATTGACGGTGTCGAGAGAATATTCGCGGAGGGAAACCGGCGAGGGTCCGGTTGAGTTCCTCCATGAGTGGCCAGAGCTGCGAGAATCATGCGCTCTTCTTCCCCCGGCGTGTGGATCGATATTTGGCTGACCGCTCGGCCACGCGGCTGGTTGCAGTTTTTTTTCCAGGTTCGAAGACGACGCGCACATGAGCGTTTAACACGCGTGCGACCCGGCGCAGCATGCTGAGAGAATGGCCTTCGTAACCCGGGGATTCGAGCCGGCTGATTTGCTGCTGGGTTGTTCTTAGTTTGCGAGCGAGTTCCAGTTGCGAGAGGCCAGCCTCCTCGCGCAGGGCGGCGAGTTGCACGGCGACGTCCCACGCCTCACCGGCCCGCTTGAAGCGCTCAGCGAAATCCGGGTCGCGGAGTTGTTCCTCCAGATATCGATCAAAGTTCGTTCGACCAATCATGCTTTCGTTTTCAGCCAGTCGCGCATCCGTTGTCGCGCCGTGTCCAGGTGGTGTGCGGGAATGGCCTGCCCTTTATTGCGAATCCCGTGCACAGCGACAATGCGGCGACTTTTCAAATAGAACCAGATGATCCGGGTATTGAGTTTGCCAACGTGACGCAGTTCGAAAAGGCCGTGGCCCAGCGGCTTCGAGACCGGCTCGCGATGGTATTGGCGATTGCGCAGCTTGGCCAAGCCAGCCATAACCGTGGCGAAATCATTCGGATCGCTGGCTTTGAGTTCATCGAGAAAATCGCGCACCGGACATCGTCCGTCGCTTGTCTCGTAAAATTCTACAGTGAACTCCATTTAGTGGCAACATCAATATTGATGTATCAGATCAAGCAGCGAGAGTGATATTAAGCTCTTCCATCAGTGGCCAGAGTTTCTCGCCGAAAGCCTTGTAGATTGGGCCGAGGACGTTATCCGCTTCGAGATGTTCGCGATCGACACTGCCGCTCGCGCTGATGTAGTCGCGCATCTTTTCGAGCCAAGTGAGTTGATCAGGCTCGAATGCAATGCCAGCGGCGCGTTTTTCTTCCAGCCATGCAGCGAACCGTTGGCGGACATGTTCTTCAAATGGTTGAAGAATTGGCTCCCGTTCAAGAGCGACGCGCACTAACGAAACGAGATCAGTGAAGCGGCGTGTTTGGGATTTATGTTTTATCAACGCGCTCGGAAAGCGCGTTCCACCCTTTTCGAAAGCGTTCCAAAGAGTAGGAACTGGTTGAGGGCCGAATTGTGGCTTTAGCTTGGCTTCGAGTTCGCGGAGTGATTCTTCAGTCAGGCGTTTCTTGAATGGGCGGCTGTAAAGAATCTCAAGGGCTTCGATCTCGGCTTTGTGTTGCTCGATGTAGTCGCGGAATGAACGGACTGTATCGTGCGCTGCTTCACTCGTTTTCGCGTCGGCGCCGGCGAAGAGGAGTTTGTCTTGCGAGACGGTGTCGATGGTTTGATCGGCGGCGCGTTGGATCGCGAGGATTTTGTTTCTGAGATCGGGATTGGTGGCGATTGGCGCGACGGATTTCTGAATGAAGTCAGCGGTCTCGCGGGAGCTCGACCCTCCATGTTGTTCGATCTTGTCGGGATCGATGGCGTCAAGGAGGTCGCGCGCGATATTCGATAGCGTTTTGCCGCCGGAAAGCTTTTCGACTTCGGCGCGTAGGTCCGGTTCGATGCGTTTCTCAAGTCGGATAAGTCTAACAGCTAACGAGGAGAACAATTCTGGTTCTCGCGCGCCGATGGCGATGTGTTCCATCAGTTTCTCTAGCGGCACGCTTGGTCTTTGTTCAAGAGGGCGCGAATCGGTCTTGTCGCGCTCGCAGACGCCAACGGCATCAACGATGACAAAATGCGTTTTCGTTTTCGCGTCGGGCGTGACGGATTGGAAATCCGTGTCGGAGATGACGCGCACGCCGCGGCCTTTCATCTGCTCGAAGAAGCTGCGTGATTTCACGGAACGCATGAACATCACGATCTCGAGCGGTTTGATGTCTGTGCCGGTGGCGATCATGTCGACGGTGACGGCGATGCGCGGATTCGGACTATTGCGGAATCTTTGAATCAGTTCCTTCGGCGAAGCGCCGGTGGTGCGGTAGGTGATCTTTTGGCAGAAGTCGTTTCCTTTATCGAACTCCTCGCGCACGATCTTCACGATGTCGTCGGCGTGTGAGTCGTCCTTTGCGAAGATGAGTGTCTTTGGAACGACAGTGCGGCCGGGAAAGATTTCGGTGAAGAGCCGGTCGCGAAAGGCTCTTATCACGGTGCGGATTTGATCGGGTGCAACAACGGCGCGATCAAGCTCGTTAGGCGCATAGGCAAGGTCTTCGTCGAGTTGTTCCCAGCGGACTTTGCGGGTGAGGCGGTCGCGTTTATCGACATAGAAACCTTTCTCGACGCGGCTGCCGCCTTGCGTGATCTCGGTGTCTATCTTGTAAACGTCATAGGGGACGTTCACGTTGTCGGTGACGGCGTGCTCGTGCCCGTATTCCATGACGAGGTTCTTATTAAAGAAGCCGATGGTCTGCTTCGAGGGTGTGGCGGTGAGGCCGATGAGATAGGCGTCGAAGTATTCGAGTACCTGGCGCCAAAGATTGTAGATGGAGCGGTGGCATTCGTCGGTGATGATGAAGTCGAAGGTCTCGATGGGGACGTTCGGGTTGTAAACGACCGGCGGCGGCTGTTTCCAAAGCGACTCGCGGAGCTCGTAGCCGGAGCGTTCGTCGATCTCGGGGTCGATCTCTTCGCCGCGCAGCATGGAGTAAAGACGCTGGATGGTGGAAATGCAGACGCGGCTGACGCGGTCGAGCTGCGCGCTTTGCAGGTGCTGAACGTTGTAAAGCTCGGTGAACTTGCGGCCGTCGTCGGGCGTGACGAACTGCTGGAATTCTTTCAGGGTCTGGTCGCCGAGGTTGCCACGGTCGACCAGGAAGAGGACGCGGCGCGCGCCGACGAGCTTGATGAGCCGGTAAACGAAGTTGACGGCGGTGTACGTCTTGCCGCTCCCGGTGGCCATCTGGATGAGGGCGCGGCGTTTGTTGACGGCGAGGGATTTTTCGAGATTGCGGATGGCTTCGATCTGCGCGGACCACAGATTGGTGGTCGGCATCTGATCTGCAGTCAGAAGATTCGTTAGGCGCGTGTTGAGGTTGGCGTTGGGTTCGAGGTATTCAAGCAGCGTCTCGGGGCGGTGAAACGCAAAGACGTTGCGGCTTTTCGGCGAGGGATCGAGTTGATTAGTGAATTGGGTTTCGATGCCTGTGCTTTCGTACGCGAACGGCAGCGGCTCACGCCACTTCGGATAAATGTCCAGCAGGCCTTTGCCGTATTTGCCGGATTGTTCTTCTACGCCAGTTAGGGTGAAACCTTCGGGCTTGGCTTCGACCGTACCGATGGCTTTTCCGTCGACGAAAAGGAGGTAATCAACTTCATCGCGATCTTTTAGGAGTGCCTCGCGGATTGCGATTCCACGAGAAGCCGACAAGTTAATTGTGCTGCGGTTTTGGATGATCCAACCGCACTCAGCCAAAAGTTTGTCGATCTTCTCGCGCGCGAGCTCTTCAGGGGACGGCATTGGAGGCGCGGAAAATAGCAGAAATCTAGCTCTGTGAGAAACGGAAAAAGCAACGGCGCAGCGGCAGTTGCGCCGTGGTTATCGGTTATTAGTTAGCGGTTATCAGTTATCGGTTTGGTGAAACGGAATGGAATGCTGCTGTGCAAAAGGGCAGCGTGTCCGAATTTTCTCGCCGTTCATTAGCGATGTCAGTTACTCTGGCAGAATGTCTTGCGGGATCGCGCTGAACGCCCGACGGAGAGCGGTATGGGGATGCCAAGCGTATTGATCATTGAGGATGATGAGGATGGTCGTCGGGCCGTCGCCAAGTTGTTCGCGCGGGCAGATTGGAAAGTCTTTGAGGCCGCCGATGGCGATTCCGGAGTGGAACTCGCTCTCCGGAACCGGCCGGAGGTAATTTTATGCGACCTGCTGATGCCGAAGTCGAATGGCTTTCAAGTTTGTCGCACCATCCGGCAACAGCTCCAGCCGACGAAGATCATCGTGGTGTCGGGACGTGATTATGCGGTCGATCGGGCGAGCGCGCTCGAAGCCGGCGCGGACGAATTTCTGCTGAAGCCGATTACCTGGGAAGTGCTGCGCGAGTCAATCGACCGACTCCTAACGCCGATTCCGGAGCGACCACGAGCGACGACTTCGCCCGAGGAACTCGGTTCGGTGCCGCCTCGGATAAAGTTGTGGGGTGTGCGCGGCTCGCTCCCGGTGCCGGGGCCGACGACGATCCGGTATGGAGGCAATACCAGTTGCGTAGAAGTGCGGGCGGACGGCGAACTTATCGTGCTCGACGCGGGCACCGGGATTCGTGCCCTCGGTCTGGCGCTGGAAAAGGAGCTGGGACCGGGAACGATCAAGCTGACTCTTCTCATCACACACACGCATTGGGATCACATTCAGGGGCTGCCGTTCTTTCCCCCGGCCTACAACAGCAAAAATCTGATCCGGATCCTGGGTTATGAAGGAGCGCGTGCTGGTCTGGGCGCGATCCTGGCCGGCCAGATGGAGACGCCGTTTTTTCCGGTGAGCTTGCATGAATTGCCCAGTCATCTCGCGATCGAAGAGCTAAAGGACATGGAGCTTCACATCGGCACGGTGAAGGTGCAGGCAAAGTTTGCGAATCATCCGGGCATTTGCGTCGGCTATCGGCTCTTTACCAGCGCCGGATCGATCGCCTACATGCCGGACAACGAGCCGTACGAGCCTCTCAAAATGCAACTCGCGGCGCAGGATGGAATCGATGGGAACGAAGCGCGAAATTTTGCCGGCGCGGAGCGGGCCAAGATGGTGGAGTTCTTGCGGGATTGCGAAGTGGCGATTCTGGACGCGCAATATACCGACGAGGAATATAAGAAACACATGGGGTGGGGTCATAGTTCACTCAGCAGCGTGGTCGAGCTTGCGCTCGATGCGAATGTGAAAAGAGTTTTACTTTTCCATCACGACCCCAGCCATGACGATGACATGATCGATCGAATGGTGGAGCAGGCGCGGGAGCTAGTGAGGAAAAGCGGAAAGGCAATGGTGATTGAAGGGGCGCGCGAAGGCGCTGAGATCCTGCTGGAGTTACCAGCACAGCGGCAGCTGCGCTGAGTTAATGGTTATCTGTTATTGGTTATCGGGAGAAAGCGGAGAGCAAGGAGATTGGAGATGGGAGCGGGGACATTTTTGACATTCGAATCTCATTGGCAGACCAAGGAGACGTTATGTTTACAACGAAAGGTTATGCCGCCCACTCGGCGCACGAGCCGTTGAAGCCGTTCTCGTTCGAACGGCGCGAGCCGACGCCGACTGATGTGCAGATCGAAATTCTTTTTTGCGGAGTCTGCCACTCGGACCTGCATATCGCGCGAAATGAGTGGGGTTTTACCACTTATCCATGCGTGCCCGGACACGAGATCGTCGGTCGCGTGGTGAAAACGGGTCGCGACGTTAAGAAATTCAAAGAAGGCGATCGGGTCGCGGTCGGTTGCATGGTGGACTCGTGCCGGACGTGTCCGGATTGCAAAGAAGGGCTGGAGCAATTCTGCCAGGGAATGATTCTGACTTATGGCAGCGAGGATAAACACACCGGTGGCGTCACTTACGGTGGATATTCGACGAGCATCGTGGTGGATCAGGAATTCGTGCTCCGGATTTCGGACAAACTGGATCCGGCGGCAGCGGCACCGCTGTTATGTGCCGGTATTACAACTTACTCGCCGATGCGGCATTGGAACGTCGGCAAAGGCCAGAAGGTGGGCGTAGTCGGACTCGGCGGGCTCGGACATATGGCCGTGAAATTCGCGAACGCTTTCGGAGCGGAGGTGGTGCTCTTCACGACGTCACCCGGCAAGGAGGCCGACGCGAAGCGATTCGGCGCGCACGAGGTCGTGCTGTCGCGCGATGAGGAAGCGATGAAGCGGTAGCTCAACAGTTTCGATTTCATTCTCGATACCGCCTCGGGGAAACATGATTTGAACGCGTATCTGGAGCTATTGAAACATGATGGGACGTTAACTTTGGTAGGTATCCCAGCGGAACCGGAAGCGATTGGCGCCATGCCTCTGGTCCGACGACGCCGACGCCTGGCCGGCTCGTTGATCGGTGGAATCGCCGAGACGCAAGAGATGCTCGATTTCTGCGCGGACCGCGGAATCGCGTGCGAGATCGAAATGATTCCGATAGAGAATATCAACAAAGCTTACGAGCGGATGCTGAAGAGTGACGTCAAATATCGGTTCGTGATCGATGTGGGAAGCCTCAGGTAGGAGAAGCCAAAAGGAAAAAGGATGAATTAAAAATTAGGAATTAAGAGTCCTTCGAGCTCTTCAGAATCGTAACAAAAATCGCGATGAGTTCATCGCATTCTTGCCGAACAGCTGAGAGCTTATCTGGCCGGACTATCTTTCCATCTACGAGCAGTTCGAGCCAGTAGGCCGTCTCCTCGAGTTCACGCAGTGAATCGCCGCATTTCGCGATGAACTCGGCTCGACTGCGAGCACGATAAGCTTCCCGGTAGTTCGCCCCGACCGACGTGCCAGATCGCAAAACCTGTTTGCCCAGTACTTGAGCTTCTGTTGTTTTCGGCAACTCGGAAAACAGGCGAATAATCTGCAATGCGAATTCTTTCGTGCGTTGCCTGAGATCTTTTTCTTCCGGCTACATCCTTCTTAATTGAAACTCGCTCGCCTCCCGGCTTGTTCGCTCCTACCCTCGTCGCTTTTGCCTTCTATGTCGCGCGTCCCGCGCGCTCCATTCAACCTTCTTAAGTCTTAATTCCCGCTGGGTAAGTTGGAAGACCAAAAAGCGGAGGTGCGTGGTTGATTGTTGAGAGACGGAGGAGATCAGACCGGAGGGCGGAGAGCGCGGCTAAAGGCTGGGCAAGACGGGAGGCATCGTTAGTATGCGGAACCGGTGACGCCTGTCTCATCTTCACCCCCGACCAACCCGCTGCTGGCTTTGATCGCGATCGCGGCGGTGTTTGCGATTCTGAACGCCGATATCACGATGGTCAATGTGGCGTTGGTTACGCTGGGCAAAGATCTGCACGCGGATTTGGAAGACCTTCAGTGGGGACTCAACAGTTACATGCTGGCGTTCGCCGCGCTGATCGTAGCGGCCGGGCGGGTCGCTGATGTTTT
>Ga0066705_10000207_pt1 | contig 14013 bp, 7 predicted proteins | sample GraSoiAngelo_154_FD_66506 | JGI IMG/M metagenome (GOLD analysis project Ga0066705, IMG submission 66506) | Grasslands soil microbial communities from the Angelo Coastal Reserve, California, USA - 14_1009_13_20cm | ecosystem: Environmental > Terrestrial > Soil > Grasslands | place: USA... | reverse complement strand
TTTTTGGGCCGGAGCTTAGTTCTTATCCAAGGAAATCAGTAACATAGCTTGACAACTCGACTCAACAGCGCAAAGTGCTGTGACATGAGCGATTCTTCAAATGTGCTGAGATTCCTTCGTCATCCATGGCAATTGTTCAGGATATCGAGACTGGAAAAAATCACACCGCGAGAGGGTAAGTCGATGAAAAAGCTGCAGTTCTGCCTCGTTGCCGCTTCAGTGCTTGTGCTGGCCTTAAGCGCTTTCGCCCAGATTCAGAACGGCCAGTTCACCGGAACCATAACCGACCCGTCCGGTGCAGCGATTCCAAACGCTAAAGTCACCGTCACAAATATGGGGACGAATTTGTCGGTCACAACTTCTAGCAATCAAAGTGGCCTTTACGTTGTAAGAGAGCTGCCCGTCGGGACATACAAGATTACTGCGGAAGCCCAGGGCTTCAAGACCCGTACAGACAGTAACTTGTCGCTGAACGCGGGAGTCGTTCAGCGGGTTGACCTCCACATGGAAATGGGCCAGGCCCGCGAAGTTGTGGAGGTCACCGGCGAAGCAGCCGCGGTCAATACAGAAGACTCGAAACTTTCTTCCACGGTTAATTCCACTCAAATCGCGAGTCTCCCGCTCAATGGCCGCAACGTTTACGACCTGATCCAGCTCGCGCCTGGTGCGGTCAATGTCAGCGGTGTTGACTTCGAGAATGGCCACAGCACCGTCGTCAATGGTTTGCGCGAAGACTTTAACGGCTTCCTTATTAACGGAGTTTCCAACAAGGGCCTGAGTGGTGGGGTTGACAACGTCCCTATTCAAGAAACCGTCGCGGAGTTTCAGCAGCTCGGCCTGAACAACTCCGCCCAGTATGGCAGCAGCGCTGGATCGGTCACGAACCTGGTGACTAAGTCCGGGACCAATAACTGGCACGGCAGCGTATGGGACTTCCTCCGTCACGACAAGCTGGACGCCAACTACTTCTTCAACAATCAGCAAGGCGTGCCGAAGCAGGAGCTGCGCTTCAACCAGGTGGGCGGCACCTTCGGCGGCCCCATTGTAAAGGACAAGCTATTCTTTTTTGTCTCCTATCAACAGGATCATTTCACGAACCAAGCACCCCCGACAACGATCATTGTCGAGTCGCCGCAGTTCCGGCAGGCGGTGATTTCGGCTCTGCCAAACTCAACCGCTGCCCTGCTCTTCAAGAACTTTGCACCGGCAGTAGCGGGAACCAATTGCACTTCCTATCCTGGGGCGGTGGCAACAGAAACCGCTACGCCTAACGGGGACCCGGTTCCCGCTGATATTGAGGCAAGCTTCGCCGCCCTCGATGCGGCGTTGCCCGTCGGCAGCCCATACCTATGTAATAGCATTGCCCTCTATGGGCAGCAGACGCAAGCCATCGGCAACCTGTTCCAAGGCAAAGAGGCATCGGGCAGAATTGATTATCAGCCCAGCGGCAAAGACCGCTTGTTCGTCCAGTACAACTGGCTGCGCAACAGCGACACTTTCGGACCTTGCGACCCGGCTTGCACGCGCGGCTTCACAAACCCCACCGACAACGTCTACCCCAATGGGCAGTTTAGCGAGGTGCACACGTTTAGTCCGAGCGTAATTAATGAGTTTCGCGCCGGGTACACCAGTTTTGTTCAAAAAATTGGCACCGCTTTGCCGGGTGTGCCGCAACTGACCCTCGATGATGGGAACGCTGGCTTTGGCTCTTACAACGGCTACCCGCAGCTATTTAAAGAACATGAGTACAGTTACAGCGATATGGTCTCGATCAACCATGGGTCGCATAACATTAAAGTCGGCGGGGACATCAAGCGCAACATCGAGAACAGCGAGTTCAACGTGGCCCGCCCGTCATACGAGTTTTCCGACAGCATCTGGATGGCCGCGGACGCCCCTTACTTTGAGGTTGCGGGCGTCGATCCCGGGTTCGTTTCCGGCAAGCAGGCCGAGTTGGCCAGCAATGTCCGCCACTGGCGGAATATCGAATTTGGAGCCTACTTTCAGGACGACTGGAAGGCCACTAGGCGGTTAACTCTGAATCTTGGACTACGCTACGATGTCTACCAGCGCCACCACGAGCTTAACAATCTGGCAACTACGTTCATTCTCGGTCCGGGCAACAGCATCCTCGATAACATCACAACTGGAGCTGGCCAGCTGCGATCGGCTAATACTTTTCCTTGTGCCGACCCTAAAGCAACGCTGCAGGGCGTATGCGGTCCTGGCGGTTTCGCGAAAACGAGCTCACTGGGCAAAGGAGATCACAACAATTTCGGTCCTCGCGTCGGCTTTGCCTGGGACATGTTGGGCGATGGCAAGACATCTCTGCGCGGGGGATTCGGCGTCTCCTACGAATCCACCCTCTACAATCCGCTTTCCAATTCGCGCTGGAATCCGCCCTTCTATTCCTTCAACCTAGCGGATAGTGCGGCGCTGGACGGCGGCGACTCGGTGATCGTTTACGGCCCAACCACCTGCGACGCCACGGGTACGACCTGCAGCCCGAGCGGCGCCACCCCAACTTTCACTGGTCCTGCCAAGAACCCCGGCCAGGGCGTTGGCGCGCAGGCCGTGGGCAATCTCTCCGGTTGGGCTGCCAGCAACCCGCAAACCGCATTCCTGACGGGCATCATTTTCCCGAAGGGTGTCCGTGACCCGTATGTTTACAACTACTTCCTTAGCCTTCAGCGGGAGATTGTGCCCAAGCTGTCGCTCGAGGTGGATTACGTCGGGACGACCGGGCACAAGTTGTTCCGCGCTGATGACGTGAACCGTATTCCTGGAGGACACCTGCCCTCGGGCGGTTGCGTTAAGGACGACATCGGGCGCACTCTTTGTGGCCAGCCTGGCGGACATATCAACAGCAACTACGGGACGCTGCGGGTTTGGGAGAACGCCGCTAACTCCAATTACAACTCTTTGCAGATGGCACTGAAGAAACAAACCAGCCACGGCTTGCTGTTCAACGTGAACTATACATACAGCCACAGCATTGATGATGGCTCGACTTGGCACAGCGGTGCCACCACCGCCAATGGTGACGCGGCGGGCGACGGGTTCACCACCGACTGGACCAGGCCACGTCTTGACCGGGGCAATTCCATCTTCGACATTCGCCACCGGGTAGTGTTCAATTATGTGTGGGATCTACCGTTCGGCAAGCACACGGGATTCCTGAACGCTCTGATCGGCGGATGGCAATATAACGGCATTTGGTCCTTCCAGACTGGAGCGCACTGGTCTCCGTACGACCGGCGGCCGGAAAGCCTGGACTCGACCGTTAATTTTGACCCGGTGACCGGGGACCCACTTGCGTGCACCGCAGCTGACGTCAATGGCGGCACGTGCGTTAATTCTGGTGGCGACTACGAACTCAATCGTACCAACAGCCACTCCAGAAACTCGCGCCCGAATTCAATCTTTCCGAGCTTTGACAGCGCCACGCACGATATGTGGGCAAACGGGTGGGGTCCGCAGTGGGCGCCAGGCGGCGGTAACTTCACCACCCCCTGCTTGGGCTGCCCGGGAAACCTCGGCCGCAACACTTTCGTTGGTCCGAAGCAGTGGTTTGCAGACATGTCTCTCTTCAAGAACTTTAGAGTTACCGAGAGAGTTGGTCTGCAGTTCCGGGTTGAGGGCTTCAACGTGTTCAACCACACTAACTTCCTTCTGGCCGAGCCGGGCCAAGCTAGCTTGGAGACAACTCACAACCAGTTTCCCATCAGCAACTTCGGCCAGGCCGGTGGCACTTTGAATCCGCGCAATCTTCAGTTTGGGCTGAAGGTAAGCTTCTAGGCCGCGGTAACGTTGAGGGCTTGTCCTCGCTAATGACAAGCCCTCTTTCTTTTGTCGGAGTAGGCCATGCCGCCGCAGCTCGGCCGCAATCTAATCCTCGCCTCCGTCGTCTTTCTGCTCATCTCGGTTTCCACCCTTCGGGCGCAGGTAGGCGTAGGCAACATCATTGGCGAGCTGCACCTAAGCAGAGGTGATTTCCCGGGCAGGGTATTTATAGAACTGCAGTTGCGCGGGGCCACGCTGGCCAGCGGGTACAGTGATGATGAAGGAAAGTTCGGATTCTATGGTCTTGGAAGCAATCCCTACCACGTGGTGATTCACGACGAGCGTTTCTACCCAGTCGATAAGCTTGTCGAACTCAATACCTCCATCTCTGCTACGTCCATGGCGCAGATAAGCTTAACGCCACGTGAGCCAGCAAGAAACGAACCACTTGTAAATCGCGAGCAAGGTAGCAATCCGCACCTCAGTGATTCAGCGGAGTATCGGCGGCGTTTTTCCAAAAACGCGGTGAAGGAGTTCGACCGCGGAGTAGAGTCGGATCGGAAAGGCAACCATGAGGACGCGATCCGACATTATGAGAAGGCAGTGACCTTCGCTCCGGATTTCTATCCAGCCCACAACAACCTTGGCTCGGTTTATCTGAGCAAGTCGGAGTTCGCAGCGGCGCAGAGGGAATTCGAGGAAGTGATCCGCTTGAATCAGAGCGATGCCGCGGGTTACTTCAATTTGAGCAATGTATGCACGTTGATGGGGCAGATGCCAGAGGCCGAGCGCTATCTGGGAGAGGGCATGCGGCGACAGCCGGACTCGGCGCTGGGACACTTCGTGCTTGGATCATTGGACATTCATTTGGGCAAGCTTCCCGAAGCAGAGAACGCTTTGCGGCAGGCCATCCAGCTGGATCCTGCGATGAGCGAACCACGCTTGCAGCTTGTGAATTTGTTATTGCGGCAGGGCCGGAAGGCAGATGCGATAGCGCAACTTCGGGATTTTGTCGGTGCGTTCCCTGCGAGCCCACACTACACGCATGCTAGACAATTGCTGCAACAACTTCAGAGTTCCTCCGGACCGGCGACAAGCGTTCCAAACTAAATGCCGTTATTTTCTGCGGGACTTGATCGACTCACAAAATTCTGGTTTTAAACGGCAGGCCTGCTGATATTCCTGATTCGCCATCTTTTCTTGGCCCAGACCCTCGTACGCATATCCCAGATTCAGATGTGTCTCCGCCAGTTCTGGATCGAGTTTTAGCGCCTGCTTGTAGCTTTCAACCGCTTTGGCCACTCGCTTCGTGCGGCTGTAGGAGATTCCCAGAAAGTTCCACAGCGGCGCTTCGCTCATTCCCAGTTCTGCTGCTTTAGCCAGGTGCTTTGCCGCCTCGGTATAGTTTTGCTGCTGATAGTAGAGCAGGCCCAAATCACGTCGCAGAGGCGCGAAGTTTCCTTGGACGGCAACCGCTTTCTCGTAAGCGGCGATGGCGGCTTGTTTATCGCTCTTGCTCTCGATAAAACCGAGCTCGTACCAAGCCCGGTAGTTCTGCGGATTGTACTTCAGCGCACTGCGTGCCCACTGCTTGGCTTCTTCGTCTTTGTTTTGATACATCAGCACGCGCGATAAGCCTGTCATCGCCTGATCAAAATTGGGATTCAAATCCAGGCACTTCTTGAATTCGGCCTCGGCTTCTGGCCAATCTTTTTTCGCATTTGCCGCCTCTCCAAGCATGAACGGCACGATGTACATCTTCGGGTCCTGTTCGCGGACTTTGGCCAGCAGTTGCTCGCCTTTATCGAAGTCGTTGGCATGAAAAGCATCTTCGGCAGCGAGGATGGAATTGAATTCTTCCAGCTTGGTCTTTGGATCGGGCAAGCCGGCGGCCAAGGTGTCCGGCGACACCGGCGAGTGATAAGCCACGTAGCCGAGCGCACGCAGCTTCTCTAGCGCGTCGGGGCTGAGGTTGGAGTTGCCTCCTTCGGTCGGCTTGTAGGGATTGTGCCGCATCAGGGAGTACAGCTTTTCTTTTAGCACGGAGGCGGTCGCGCCTTGGGCGGTGATCAGATTGTTTTTTTCGCCGGGATCGGCCGCCAGATCGTACAGCTCAGCCTCAGGGGCATCAACATACTGATAGTGACTGGTTTCGAGCGCGTGCAGCGGGCTCCAACCGAAGGAGTTCAGCGGGTAAAAAGTTTCGCTGTACGCCACATCTTCTTTTTCTGCTGCTGCCCCCAGCAACCCGCGTGAATTGAATTGTTTTTCAACCGGATCCTTAATCCCTGCAAAGGCCAACAGCGCCGGCGCAACAGCAGTCGTTTCGACTGGACGCGCAATACGGCCCGACCGAAAGCCGCTTCCAGCGGGCGGTTTTACGATCAGCGGAATGCGCACCGTGGAGTTGTAGACGAAGAATCCATGCTCTTTCTCTCCGTGATCGCCGAGCGATTCGCCATGGTCGCTGAGCAGGATAATCATTGTGCGATCGTAGAGCTGATTGCTTTTAAGCCAAGTAATCAAACGTCCCAGTTCGCGATCGGCGTAAGCAATTTCCCCGTCGTAAAGATGACCGCGATACTGCGTGTGAAATGGCTCGGGGGGATCGTAGGGGCTGTGTGGATCATAAAGATGAAGCCAGAAAAAAAATGGGCGATGAGAAGGTTGCTTCAGCCAGTTGATCGCGTGCGTGACGCTTTCGCCTGCCTTGCGGTCGACCAGGCCCAAATCTCTTTTCTGGAAGGCTTCCGGCGAAAAGGCATCGTCATAGAAGTCGAAGCCGCGAGCTAGTCCCCAACTTCGGTCCAGAACAAATGCGCTGACCACAGCGCCGGTGGCATACCCGTGCTGCTTGAAAGCCTGTGCCACCGAGCGAAACTGCGGCGCAAGCGGTTGACCGGTAAAATCCTGCACGCCATTTTGGAACGGGTACGTTCCTGTAAGGATGACCGCGTGCGAAGGCCAGGTGAGCGGAACCTGCGAGATAGCATGCTCAAAGAGAATTCCATTGCGTGCGAGCGCGTCGATAGTCGGGGTTTGCACTTCCTTTGCGCCGTAGCAGCCAACGTGATCGGCGCGAACCGTATCAATGGTGATCAAAACTACGTTGGGCGGGGATTTGCGTGCCGCTGGAGCAGCAACAGCCATCGAAACAAGTAGCCAGAAGCAAGCCGATAGCTGGAAGAATCGTCCCAATTCATTATCCGGAGTTATTGTGGCTGCACCCGTTCCGCCTTCCGCATTTCTTCCTGAGCCTCACCTGCCATTCCTTTGGCCGTCAGAGCTTTGGCTAGCGAGATATGGGTACTGGCATCACCCGGCGCCAGTTCGGCGGCTTTGCGAAGTTCGGCGAGCGCTTCGTCTATCCGTTCCTGCGACAGCAACAATTGTCCCAATGCGCGGTGGCCGGGAGCGTAGCCATCATTGATGGTCACAGACTGCCGGAACGCCGCCGCCGCTTCGTTAGTCATATTTTTCTCCAAATAACTCAGACCCAAGTCATACGCAGCGGAGAAATTCGTCGAATCTAATTCCAGAGCCCGTTTGAGGGTTTGGATCGCCTGATCCCAGTTACTCACACGATCATATGCCAGACCCAACTGAAAGACCGCCAGCGAATAATTCGGACTTAGTTGCACTGCACGCTCGAGTTCCGCCACAGACTTGGGATATTCATGAGTGCGGTAATAATTCAATCCTTGCAAATAGTGGGCGGGCACGGAATCGGGTTCAGTCTTCATGACCGCACTCAGTTTTGCAATCGAACTCGCGTATTCCCCGTGCTGGCTATCGGCCATGGCGTCCGAGAAGATCTCGTATGTCTGAATTCTGTCTTTCGGATCGGTAAAGCTGTGGCTGCTGTTTTCAGGATTGCCGCCTCCCGAGAAGGCCGCATATCCGAGTGACTTCAGTCGCTCCATCAAGGCAGGATCAAGCCCGGTTTTCTCCGCCAGCTCCTGCCCCGCACTGTATTGCCGAATGAGTGAGGCGAGGCGCGCGCGCAGTTCTTCGGCGACCGCTTTTTTCTCTGCAAAAAGATTGTGGGTTTCCCCCGGATCTTTGCTCAGATCGTAAAGCTCGGGTTTCGGAGCATCAATGAAGTGATATTTGACGGTTTCCACCCCGCGCAGCTCGCTCCAGTTGAAATGCAGACGTGGCAGGAAGGTCTCTGCGTACAGGCTGCGCGAGTTTTCTTGCTCCTTGGGAGAGATCAGCGGAAGCAGGCTCTGGCCTTGGACCTGTTCGGGGATCGGAATATTTAACGCTTGCAAAACTGTAGGCATCAAGTCGGCCAAATTCACCAAGTTGTCAACCGTTCTTGCGTGCACGCCTGCAGGAAGATGGATGATGAGTGGAACGTGCAGCGTTGCGTTGTAAATGAAAAATCCGTGGGTCTTCTCGCCGTGTTCTCCCAGGCTTTCCCCGTGATCGCCACTGAGAATGATTAGCGTGTTGCGGTACAGTCCTTTGTTTTTTAGAAATTCGATCAAACGCCCAAGCTGTGCGTCCGCGAATGCGATCTCGCCATCGTAGAGACGATCTTTGTATTGGTCACTGTATGGAGCCGGTGGGCGATACGGATAGTGCGGGTCGTAAAGGTGCATCCAGAGAAAGAACTTTTTCTGATAATTTTGCGCGAGCCAATCTAAGGTCACGTCGGCAACCACGTTGCCGGGGCGTTCCATCTCATCGAGATTCGATTCCTGCAGACGGTTGAAGTCAAAGTGGTCGTAGTAAAAATCAAAACCATGATTCAGTCCAAAGCGTGAATCGAGCACCGCCGAACCGATGACGGCGCCTGTCGTATATCCGTTCTCCTTTAGAACCGAAGCCAGCGTCGGCTGAGTTGGGCTCAGCCTATTCGCTGCAAAATCGTGCACGCCGCTGAGCATGGGATAAGTCCCGGTGAAAATCACCGTGTGTGACGGCAGCGTCACAGGAACAGCGGTATAGGCGTGGTCGAAGCGAGCACTGTCAGCGGCTAAAGCGTCGATATTCGGCGTATGGATTTGCTTATCGCCGTAGCAACCCAGATGATCTGGGCGCAGAGTGTCAATTGTGATGAACACTACATTGGGAGGTGGAGTGGCCGCGAGTGAGACGTATCCGACGGCGAGAAAGCCTGCCAGGAGCGCGCACCTAAAGCAACGGGAGAATTCCATCAGCTACAAAAATTATATCTCAGCGAAGGACTCTGCTCCCCGGGTGTGGTTCAGCGTGATTGTGCTAGTCTGACTTGTTCATGCGAGTCCTGAAAATTCTTATTTTGTGTTGTGCCGTTATCGGGGCATCACGAGCGCAAGTAGCTTCGCAAAAGCCATCCTCTCCGGATGTCTACTTGGTCACAATCGACACGCTTCGTGCCGACCACGTCCACTGCTACGGTTACGAGCGCGTGCAAACCCCCGCGCTGGATGGCCTAGCGAAAGATGGCGTTCGCTTCGCCGAAGCGTTTACTCCCAGCCCGATCACGAATACTTCTCATACGACAATTCTTACTGGACTGCTTCCCAGTTCGCACGGCGTCACGGATTTCGCTATACCGCTTGCGCCTGCGCACCCGACTTGGGCGGAGCTACTCAAAAAGAAGGGCTACCACACTGCTGCGTTCATCGGGGCTGTCATTCTCGACAGCAAATCCCTCGCGCCGGGGCTTGATCGCGGATTTGATTTCTACGACAACTTCCCGGAGCATCCGCAGACGAAATCGCGGTTTGGGCGGGTCGAGAGGCGAGGCATGGACGTCGTGCAGCATGCAGAAAAATGGATAGCCGCACATCCAGGCGGCTTACATTTTGTCTGGGTTCATCTCTACGATCCCCATGATCCGTATGAGCCTCCGCCGCCCTACTCGCAGACGTACAAAGATCGTCTTTATGACGGCGAGATTGCTTATGCCGACTCGGCGCTGGCAAATTTTCTAACGTACTTAAAGAAGCTAGGGCGGTATGACAATTCCCTAATCGTAGTTGTCGGCGATCACGGCGAGGGCCTCGGGGAGCATCATGAGGATACCCACGGAATTTTTCTCTACGATTCCACGATCCATGTTCCGCTAATCGTGAAACTGCCGAGTCACACCAATGCCTCCAAAGTAGTGGACGCACAGGTGCGCACAACTGACATCCTTCCTACCGTGCTTGATCTTCTGCATGTGCCTGCGCCTGAGAAGCTGGATGGAGAATCTCTCAAGCCATACCTCGGCGGCCCAGAATCCGCTTCCCGCACGGCTTTCGGCGAAACCGATTATCCTCTGCGCTTTGGCTGGGCGCCACTGCGTTCGGTTCGTGCGGAGGGCTTCAAGTTCATCGAAGCGCCCAAACCGGAACTGTACGATCTGCACAAAGATCCTGGTGAGTTGAGCAATCAATATCAGCCGCGGAATGAGGCCGTCCAAAAAGATCGCAAACTGCTGGCGGACTTGCGCGCGAAGTTGCCCGCTGCGGCGCCTTCTCGGGCCACTGTGGGGCAGGGGACTGTCAACGAATTGAAAGCCCTGGGATATCTCGGGCAAGCGGATGTCGGCCGCTCGACCAACGTTCCTGAACCTTCGCTCTTGCCCGATCCCAAGGACAAAATCGAAGAACAGAACTTGTTGCACATCGCCATGATCGCTTCTGAAGGCGAACGTCCGGCAGAAGCGCGAGCCGCGCTCGAAAAGGTCCTGCAACTTGATCCGAAATCGCCGACCGCATTGAAGCAGATCGGCGAGCTAGAGTTGAAGGCAGGAGAGTACGCGAAAGCGGCGCAGTATTTGAAAGCGGCTCGAGAGATTCGTCCTGACGATGCCACCGCCGCTTTCGAGGCCGGGCAGGCGCTGGAGAAAAACGGCGATTTAGCCGGCGCGCGCGATGCGTTGGAAGCTAGCCTGAAACTGCAACCCAGCCAACTTCCCGCACGCTTACTTCTCGGCAGAGTTTATTTGGCTTTGAAAGACCCCAAAGCTGCCGACGACCAGTTCGAAGCCGCTCTACTGCTTGAGCCGAAAAGCGTAGAGGCGCAGCTCGGCGTGGCCAAGGCCCAGATCGCACAGGGCAATTTTGCCGATGCCTTGCAGCAGCTCGAGCCGATTACGAAATCACAGCCGGACAATCCGGAAGTGTTCGAAACCCTGGCGCAAGCATACAGGGGATTGGGGAAAACTCAAGAAGCGCAGCAAGCGGAAAATCGGGCGGAGCGGCTAAGGAAAAACATAGTTCGGACTAAGTGATTCAAGGGCGGGTGCGGAAGCGGCCCTCTCAGCGACGTTCAATTTGAACGATACAGGCTTAACGGGAGAGCAGCAGCGTACCGGCCATCACCACAGTTGCGAAGTGCATCCAATTTCTTGGTGTTGGTTGGATCAGCAGGCTAAACCGCGACAAAAGGCGATGTTGCGGGTTTCAGAAGAGGGAGGTTTCCGTGAGGAGAATTCGGGCGAGAATCTTGCCAGTTGCGCTGCTGGCGATTGGGACTCTATTGCTTGCTGGATGCCCTCCACGGGAGAGCATCGAGAAAATTAACCGCGATCCGGGAAGGTATGCGGGCAAAGAGATTAGCATCGCGGGCCGGGTTACAAATTCGTTTGGATTACTCGGAACCGGCGTCTACGAAGTAAATGATGGGACTGGCTCGATGTGGGTGCTCAGTCATGGCTATGGTGTTCCCGGCAATGGAGCGAAAGTGGCGGTCACAGGAACGCTGGAGCAGGGAGTGAGCCTTGGAGGGCGGACCTTCGCCACGGCTATGCGCGAAACTCGACGTCGCCATTAGTTTCATCGGCACCCGGATCCAGATGGCTATGCGGGAATGGCTTGCTCCACGCGAACCTCCCTTAGGAACTGCGCCGCCTCTTCAGGCAGAACCGGATTAAGCAACATCTTCCCCTCCTGCTCGAGGCCGGGAATTGGCAGATTGGGGACAAGGTGCAAGCACCAGTGGTAGTAGTTGACGCCAGCGTTGGCCACGGGCGAACTGCGCATGTTGTAAGTGAAATCGGGATTCTCCAGCCCGGAGTAGAACTTGCTCAGAATCGTGCGCAGAATCCGAGCGAAATCCAGTAATTCTTCTGCATTAATTTCCCCAAAATTTGCCATGTGCCTTCGCGGATAGATTTGCGTGCAGAATGGGCTCGGTGATGCGAATGGCTCAATGGCGATGAAATGTTGCGTAGCAGCGACAATTCTGCTCTGGGTATCTAGCTCCTCCTGAAGCGCTGCACAAAAAATGCATTCACCTGTTTGCCCATAATGACGGCGAGCTTGCTGCAACCGCCCTGCCACTGGGGGAGGAATGACTTGGCTGGCAATCAAATGGGAGTGGGGGTGCTCGAGGCCGCCGCTACCCTCCACAGTGTGCTTCTTATAAATTGTGGCATACGCGATTCGGGGGTCGAGACAGATTTCGTCGTAGCGCGCCTTTGCGCTGCGCAACAGACTCAGTAATTGCGGCTCTGGCAGTAATGCAGTGCTGAGCGAATGATCTGGCGTTTCGACGATTATTTCGTGGATGCCAAATCCTTCAATTGCAGTGGCGAAATTATGCTCCGGCAGTTCGCTACTCAGCCCGGCGAACTTGCGGGGGATGACTCTGAGCGTCCATCCGCCTTTTGGTGAGGACACCCGCAGAATTTCCGGCGCCGTGCGGGTTTCATGGCCAGGACAGAACGGGCAGTTGGGATCAAACGATGGCACCGATTTGCGTGCGCGTGGCACTACGAGTTCCTGCGGATGCTGGATATTCTCGCTGGCCACAAATACCCATTCTTTCGTGAATCGATCTTGCCGTAGCTCTGGCATGAATTTCACTCCAACGCTTTTTCAATGCTGATGCATTTGGAAGGCCAAGGCGGATGTGCTCTCGATTCAGTGATGCGCGAGATCAATGCGGGTGCGAAGTTCCATTCCGGAAAGTATGCGTCGGACTGATGATCCAATTTGGAATTTCTTTATCGGGAGGACAGCGCCACAAAATATCAGATCATTTACTGAATTCCGCTCTGGCGGAACGAGGAGCTGCGCTACCGCGGCAACGGCTCCAGCAAGCTGGCGATGGCATATCCCATGACAGCCATGGCGGCGGCGTTTTCCCGAAGCTCTTGGGGAGCGATCTTGTCCAGCGTATCCGCGGCGGTGTGGTGAAAATTAAAGTAGGTGCGGCCGTCTGGCATGATGCCGAGCGCCGGCACTCCCGCGTTCGCCATAGGCGTGATATCCGAGCCGGGACTATAGCTGGTCGGTCTGACAATGTTCGCCCCGAAACTTTCCAGAATTTTCTGCACCGGTTTGAGCCAGCCCAGCGTGGTTGCACTGACCTTCGCGTTGAAGCCCAGCGGATGCGCCGCCCCGAGATCGCTTTCCATGACTGCCGCGTAATTCGCAAACTCACTTGCATGTGCTTTCGCATAGGCGTCATGCCCACGGCCGCCGTTTTCTTCATCCATCCAGGCAATCACTCGAATCGTGCGCTTGGGATGCAGGTGCAGGCGCTGGATCAGTTCGGCAGTCTCCATGGCCACCGCAACCCCGGCAGCATCATCGATCGCGCCCGTCCCCAGATCCCAGGAATCAAGGTGCCCTGACACGATTACTACCTGCTCGGGATGCTCCGATCCCTTCAGGTCCGCGATCACGTTGTAGCTCAAGACCTCTGGCCCGTTCTCGGAAGTCAGCGTCAGGCGCATGCGCGCTCTGCCCTGAGCAGCGAGATGAGCAATCAAATCGGCGTCCTCGCTGGTCACCGCTCCCGCCGGAATCCCGGAGGGCGCGCTCCAGCCAGTATGCGGCAGACGATAGTCCGCTCCGCCAACCGATCGCACCAAAGCCGCAATCGCCCCCAACTCGGCTGCGTGCTTCGGCCCTTCTGCACGATAGGCAACAGCTTCTCCGTACGCTTCCAGAGCTAAACCGGCCGCCGCCTTTCTTTTATCGAACAGCTCATTGAAGAGCACAATTTTCCCCGCGACCTTTTGCCTACCCAAGGCGGCGAGCTGATCGAAGTTATCGACGACGACCACTTCCGCCGTGATTCCTCCGGGCGGGGTTGGAACTGTGCCGCCGAGAGCGGTCACCACAATTTTTTGGGTTGTGCCGGCAGCTTGCCCCGGGTAGTCAATCAGTTCGGCGGTTTCTACGCCACGCGTCCAGCGCGGAACACGGACCTCCTCAAGGCGAACTTCGAGATCAAGTTTTCGTAACTCCGCCGCCACGTAATCCACTGCGGCTTGGGCCTGTAGCGACCCCGACGGCC
>Ga0066705_10000203_pt1 | contig 14140 bp, 12 predicted proteins | sample GraSoiAngelo_154_FD_66506 | JGI IMG/M metagenome (GOLD analysis project Ga0066705, IMG submission 66506) | Grasslands soil microbial communities from the Angelo Coastal Reserve, California, USA - 14_1009_13_20cm | ecosystem: Environmental > Terrestrial > Soil > Grasslands | place: USA... | reverse complement strand
ATCTTTGATCCGAATTCATCGGTGTTTATCGGGACAACGATCCCCTACAACCCGTTCGGGCAGCCTCTTCAACATCCGATCGCATCCAACGTCCCGACGATAGACTACGCGACTCTGCTGGCCCACAACCTCAACCAATCCAAATTAGCGTCGATAGACGGGAACGTTTACACGACGGACCTGTTTGATTTGCCAGCCGGCGGGGTGGGCTTGGCCTTCGGCGGGGGCTGGCGGCGTGAGGCTTTAGCTCTCCGTCCCGACGACCAGAACCGGTTGAAGCAGGAGGCCGGTGTCGGGCAAGCGTTTATTGTTCAGGCGGGCCGCAAGGACTGGGATTTCTATACCGAAGTATTGGTCCCAATCTTCAGTCCGAAGATGGGCATTCCTGGGTTCCACTCGCTGGAGATCACCGGGGCAGACCGGGTGGAGGTTTTCCGGAACAACGACACCAATGCCTTGGTGCCCAAAGTGGGTGTACGCTGGCAGCCATTTGACGACCAACTGACCATTCGCAGCACCTGGGGCGAAGGTTTCCTCGAGCCTTCCCTGTTCCAGCTCTATTCGGGGCCAGCCTTCACTTTGGCGCCGACTGCGTTACCCGGGGGCGCTCCGCAGCCGGAAACGACCGAGGAAGTCGATTCCAACCCGAACCTGAAACCGGAAGATTCCCGCACCTGGACTGGCGGTGTGGTTTATACGCCGAAGTGGGTCCAGAATTTCATCCCGAACAGTACCCTGACGTTGTCGATTGACCTGTGGGACATCGAGCGAACCGGCGTCGTAGTGGTGCCGAGCGCGCAGGAAGTGGTTCACCGCGGTCTAAGCGGAACACTGAATCCGGGAGAAGAGCTGGATATCGATACAGCATCGCAAACCGTGACCTTTCTCAGGACCACGTATGCTAACGCGGGTAAGGAGAACGCGCGAGGCGCTGATTTTGCCATTCAGTTCCAAATCCAGACTCAGTTTGGGACATTTACTTCGGTAACTCAGGCGACCTATCTGGATTCCTTTATCTTCCAACCTACGAATCTATCGAGAGCCAGAGAAGTAAGCGGGCGCACCAACAACGATCCTTTCGAAGGCGCCTTTTTCGGGTCGGTGACCGGAGGCGACGGCTGGGTCAAGTGGAAAGGGACTTCACGGCTGGACTGGTCTGACTGGCCATGGAAAGGCATTGGCCTGACTTGGACAGTGCATTACTTCGATGGCTTCCACGAAAAGTTCGACAACGCTGCCAACAACGCAGCCTTCGGCGACAGGTTCGAGCACTGGGTGCATGGAACATGGTTCCAAGATGCGCAGCTCTATTACGAGCTGATCTTCACGCCTCCGGTGGAGGCCGCGCCAGTGGCGGGGTACTCGAAAGGGGGCAAGGAAGTCATTCGCAGCAAAGAAGGCAAAGGCAAAGAGGTGGAAAGCGCAGCGGCCTACGCCATGCCGTGCTGGCAGACCATCTTCAACAACACCAGGATAACCGTGGGTGTGAACAATATCTTTGGCGAGGATCCGCCAAAGCAGTTCGGCTTCGAGAACGGCAACTCGACCGGTTATCCGGGTTTCCAATACGACAACCTGGGACGATTCCTTTACGTCGAGCTGAAGAAGAAATTCTAAAGCATCGCCACGGTCAAGTCACAGAGAGGCAGTCCGAATGGACTGCCTCTCTTGCCATACGCGTCACGTGCCGCAATGGTTCCGAGATTACTCATTAGTTAATTATTGACACTACCCGGTCCAAAATAGCGACCAAATGAAAGCAGGACGTCAAGAATTCTCGTTGGAAATCCTCTGAGGAGAGTAAATGACTAAAACGCATCAATACCGTCTTTCGCTCAAGTGGGTGGGCAGTCAGGGCGTTGGGACCATATCGCGCTCCGCATACAGTCGTGCGCATGTGATCAGCGGGGATGGCAAATCATGGTCTATCGAAGGAAGTTCTGATCCAAGTTTTCGCGGCGAACCGGACCGATACAACCCGGAAGAGCTTTTGGTGGCGGCATTGTCGGCTTGCCACATGCTCTGGATGCTTCATTTATGCGCCGATGCCAGGATCGTCGTGCTGCGTTACACTGATGCTCCAGTCGGCACGATGATTGAGTATGAAGATGGCTCGGGTGAATTCGCCTCGGTCACATTACATCCACACTTAATTCTACAGGACCTTCGCCGGAAGGACGAATTGCCGTCTTTGCATTCGAGAGCACATTCGCTCTGCTTTATCGCGCGATCCGTGAATTTCCCGGTAACGCACATTTCCTCAGCAGCTGCCGAGAACGTGCTGAATTAAGTTGACGAATGATGCCGAACGATCACGTTTCGAAATCTCGAGGAAGTTGCGGACGGCAAACAAACAAAGTGGCGCGGTCTATCTGGAGACAAATGGCTGTTTGCCATCAAACCTTTGAGAATTGTTTGGTAAATGGCTGGAACCCAGGAATTCTTTCGAGTGTTCTACGGTCTAAGGAATACGGGGTGAAGACGCGGCAATATTACTTGTTGGCCATACTGACTGCGTTGGTACTAGCTTCACACTGCCTGTTCGCTGCGCCGGCGCTCTTGAAGACCGACATTGTCCCTGAGCTATTCGCTCCGGGAGTTATATCGACGACTATGGACGAGACAGCGGGAACCTTCACGCCCGACGGCCGGTCATTCTATTTCGTCAGACGAGCCGCATATACAACGACGCCTGCGATAGCGATTATCTGTGTCTCTTATCTGCGGGATGGAAAATGGGGGCCCGCGGAGGTGGTGCCGTTTTCAGGAACATATTTGGATTCTTCCCCTTTTGTATCACCTGATGGCAACCGCATCTATTTCGCGTCTAAAAGACCGACTCAAGGTGCCCCCAAGGCAAAGGATTGGAACATCTTCTACGTTCAGCACACTGAATCGGGTTGGAGTGATCCTAGCGAAATTGGCAGTCCAATCAATGGGCCTGGCAATGACACAAATCCTGCCCTAACAGCCGATGGCACTATTTACTTTGTCTCTGATCGGGATGGCCAACCGGGTCAGTACCATATCTATTGTTCCGCCTTGAAAAACGGGCGGTACGAAACACCCAAAAAGCTTGGGCCGGAGATTAATGCGGGCGAAGCGGACATTAATCCGTACATCGCGTCGGATGAGCGCATTTTAGTGTTTGCTTCATATAGAAAGGACGCATTGCTGGCGGGAGGAGCTCAAGTTGCCTATCCGCGAGCCGATCTCTACATCAGTGTTAAGAGGGATGGTCGTTGGACGCAGGCTCGCCGCTTGGAACACGCGATCAATACGACGGCAGCCGAAGGGAACCCCAGTATTTCTCCGGATGGCAAGTGGTTCTACTTCACGAGCGAGAGAAGCCTTTTCCAAGTACCTGTCAGGCCAAAATTGACGACGGCTGAGTGGGAGAAACACGTCACTTCGATCGAGAACGGCGTTGGGAATGTTTATCGTACTGCCATTGAGAGCTTGGACGTGAGCAGATGAAACCCGCACTCGCGCTCATTTGCGTTGGAAGCGTTGTGTTTTCGGCGACGTTCGGATCGTTGACGAGACTTAGCGCCAGCGCTGCATCGCCGGAAGGACCAGCATTGACCCCTGAGATGGTCGGGGAAGGGGTCATATCAACGCCGCAGGATGAGTTTGGCGGTTCCTTTTCTCCCGATGGCAACACCATTTATTTCGACCGATCCCTCCCACCGCACTACCTCTACACGATGTGGGAGTCGCACAAGATCAATGGAAAATGGAGCAAGCCTGAACTGCTTCCGTTCACAGGAGAATATCGCGACTCAGATCCGGTGCTGTCACCCGATGGCAGGACGCTCTTCTTTGTTTCCGATCGCCCGGCTCCCGGAGTAGATCAACATCACTTCGATATTTGGATCTCCAAGTGGGATGGCCAACGATGGTCGGAGCCCACCGATCCGGGGCCGCCACTCAATGGACCGCACAGTGAGTTCTTTGCCTCGATGGCTGCCAACGGCAATATTTACTTCACCATGGCGCCGGATGATAACGACCGCGAGATTGATATTTTTGTTTCGAGATTGATTGATGGCAAGTATGCGGCGCCTGAGAACCTTGGACCAAAGCTCAATGGAAAAGGTATTACGAACATCGAAGCATTTATCTCCCCTGATGAAAGACTCCTGTTAATCGGCTCCTTTGGCAGGCCTGATTCGCTGGGCAGCTCGGATGTCTACGTCAGTTATAAGGAGAACAGTGGATGGAGCACTCCGGTCAATCTTGGTCCGGTAGTAAACACTTCAGCCCGGGAATACAGCCCGCGGCTCACACCTGACGGCAAGCGCCTGATATTTACGAGTGAGCGCGGTATGGCAACGGTACGACGCGACAAGCCTTGGACGATGCCCGAATTCGAAACACAATCGCGTTCCGTGTTGAACGGCTATGGGAATATCTACTCAATTCCCATCGACGTTCTTCCCAAAGCTGCCCAATAATTATGACAACGTTTCGGACGAAAGCGTGAGACGGCGACGAACAAGCTCTGTGATTCTACCGGCGATCGAATTTGATCCGGGCGCGGGCATGACGCTGCAGCGCCAGATCTACAGTGGATATCGAAAGGCGATATTATCTGGACGCTTAACTCCGGGCCTTGCGCTCCCCTCGACGCGCTTGCTCGCGCAAGAACTTGGGGTTTCCCGCAACACAGTCATGTTCGCATTTGAACAGCTCTCCGCCGAGGGTTACGTGCAATGTAGGCAAGGGGGAGGAACGTACGTAAGCATTTCCCTGCCCGAACACATGACAAGCGCTCCGAGGGCAAGTCGCGCAACGGTTCAACGGGAGTCACTCTCCGGGCGCCGCGTTTCGAAGGCTGCGCAATCGTTCCTCACGGCCAGGTCGAGTTTCGTCGCGCGTGGTTGGGGGGCATTTCGTATAAGTCTACCGGCACTAGACCAGTTTCCCGTCGAGCTTTGGTCCAGGCTCGTGTCAAAACACTCGCGACGGATCCCACGCCAGTTGCTGGGTTATTGCGACCCTCTCGGATATCGGCCGTTGCGCGAGGCGATCGCGAACTACCTGCGGTTAGCGCGAGCCGCAAATTGCTGTGCCGACCAGGTGATGATCGTCTCAGGTTCGCAACAAGCGCTGCATCTTATATCCCGAGTGCTCCTAAATCCGGGCGATCGGGTAGCTGTCGAGGAGCCCGGATACCCGGGGGCGTGCGGCGCATTCTTAGCAGCTAGCGCCAGTATTGCACCTGTTTCGGTAGACGAGGAAGGATTGCGGGTTAGACCTGACCTGAGTCGCCATCGAGGCACTCGGGCGGTGTACGTAACTCCATCGCACCAGTATCCGTTAGGAATGACCATGAGCTTACGTCGCCGTATCGAACTGTTGGAATGGGCACGACGGGAGTGCGCTTGGATTATTGAAGACGATTACGATAGCGAATATCGCTACGTGACCCGGCCCATCGCCTGTCTGCAAGGGATGGATGGGAGTGCTCGTGTGATTTATGTTGGGACATTTAGCAAGGTGCTTTTCCCTTCGTTGCGCATTGGTTACATGATCCTTCCCAGTGATCTGCTCTCTGCGTTTTCTGCGGCCAAGGAACACGCTGACCTGTTCTCACCGACACTGTATCAAGCGGTGCTTACAGATTTCATTAAGCAGGGTCATTTCGGGCGCCATCTGCGCCGCATGCGCTGTTTGTACCAAGAGAGAGTGGGGTTTCTAAAATCCGCTCTCGAACGCGAACTGGGTAACGAGGTTGCGATAGCACATGCGGATTCCGGTATGTATCTTACAGCTCTGCTCACATCGCAGGTTGATGACGTCGCCCTGGCTACCAAAGCCGCCGAACAAAATATCGTTTTCACACCTCTCTCGACCTGCTACCGTACATCTGCTCGTCGTTCCGGACTGATTCTCGGCGTCGGAGGAGCAGATCGTCGCCAGATCGAAGCTGGAGTGTCACGCTTGGGCGGAATTGTGCGGGATCTGTCAAAGAGAATTGTGCCTGGCTTCAAACTGGCCTAGCCTCAGAAACGTCAACTGGTACTCGGAATGTGGAAGAAATCGTGGATGATTGTACACCCGAAGAACAGTCCTGATGGCAAAATCCGCTCCGAAATCTCCTGTTAATCGCGTGAACAGAATCCCCGATCGCGGGATATACGACCGCGAAACAATCTATAAGATTCTGGATCGGGCGTTTCTCTGCCATGTTGGATTCCAGCATGATCACCAGGTCTATGTAATACCTACCCTTTATTGTCGGAGGGGTGATACTCTGTTGCTCCATGGATCGAATGCTAGTCGTTTACTGCAGCATCTGGGACACAGAAATCACATATGCATTGCGGTCACTATTCTGGATGGATTAGTCCTGGCACGGTCAGCGTTCCACCACTCAATGAATTATCGCTCTGTCGTGGTATTCGGCTGGGGCGAAACGATCGTGAACGTGGCAGCGAAGCTAGAGGCACTCCGAGCGATTTCCGAGAATGTTTCCCCGGGTCGGTGGGCGGACGTAAGAACGCCTTCTGAGCAAGAATTAAAGGCTACGTCAGTTGTTTCGATTGGGATCTTGGATGGATCGGCGAAGGTGCGCCAAGGCCCTCCGGGCGATGATGAAGCAGACTATGAATTAGATATTTGGGCTGGAGTTGTTCCACTTTGGCGGGCGCGAGGTTTGCCAGTCCCGGATCCGAGATTGAAACCGGGAATCGCGGTTCCTGAGTATCTCAAGACAGATGCGCCGGGCGTTGCTAAAGCCGCCAACGAAAAACACACGCTCGCCATGAAAAATATCTGCGAACATTGCCACAAAAATCTTACATTAGACGCAATCGCGTACATCTGCAGTTATGAATGCACCTATTGCGTGGACTGCACAGCCGGGTTTGATTTTATCTGTCCTAACTGCGGTGGCGAGTTGGTTAAAAGGCCCCGGCGCACCGTTTAGAGCATCCGCAAATAGCCGGTCGCCAAATCGGTGAAATTTTTCCTCATGGTCGCAAACAAATTGATTCTTCGTGCAATGATGGCCGTACTTGGCCCGTTGCTATCTGTCGCCATAGCGGTCGCCCAGCAAGCGCCGCGCGAGGCCGATTGCAATGAGCTTCAAAAGGTTATTCCTGAACCTTCCAAAGCAACTGCCACCGTCAGGGGCGAGTTCCTCAAGAACGGTAAGACTCTCGTCCAGGATATTTTTTTGTCCTCCGCACAGGCGCCGCGAACGAAAGCATTTCTAATCAAGCCCTACAAGGTCACTCCCGGCGGGGGCGGAGCCGTTTTGTTTTTGCATTGGCTCGGCGCTCCTCCGGCGAACGATCGAACTGAGTTCTTTGAAGACGCTGTGCGATTGGCCGATCACAATATCGCGTCGTTGCTGGTCGAGGCGCCGTGGGCTGACCCGGAATGGTTTCCGAACCGCAAACTCGATGACGACCTGGCGAATACGTTGCAATATGCAGCGCAACTGCGAAGTTACTTTCGCTACCTGCTCGCAGAGGCGAAACCGAGAGCTGACAAGGTTGCCTTCGTCGGTCATGACTTCGGGGCAATGTATGGCGCATTGCTTCTGCAACGAGAGAATGCAATCCGGCACGCCGTTATGATGGCTGCGGTTCCCGATTTTGCTGACTGGTTCTTGTTGGAGCGTAAACTGAGGGATTCCGATGCCCGGCAGTATCGCCAGCGGATTTCGACTGTTGCCCCTTCGCGTTATTTGGGGTGCGCTCGCAACGTCGATGTTTTGTTTCAGTTCGCCGAGAATGACCGATTTGTGAGCCGAGAGCAGGCTTCTGCTTTTATAGCCAGCGCGCCCGCAGATAAAACCGTCTTATGGTATCCCGGCGGCCATGAGCTACAGGACGCATCGAGAAAGGATCGCGTTGCATGGCTGGTAAAAAGAATTGAGACACAAGGGAGGATCGGCAATTGAGAGCGATCGTTGGCTTTTCGGCGGATCAAAAACCCATTCAGCTGTCATACCCATTTAGTTCTGCATCGTTTCGGTGAGCGTATATTGGACGGCACGAGGCAATCATGGCTTGATTAAGCATGAATGTGCCGCGACGCAGAACCAGTCACCATTGATTTTCACCCAAACGTCGGTAGAACGCCCTGTCGTGTTGAAAGGCTTTCCTTCATCCTCGCCTTTCACGGTGAACTTGGCGGTTACCACAGCCGCATCGGTATAAAACTGATACTTTTGATCCTCAACATTGAGCGATCCAATCTTTGAGCTATCGGCTTTGATTGCATCCAGGTATTGCTGCTTGTTCACGACTTGACCGCTCGAAAATGTGTCGACAAAGCTTTCGGCGAAGACTCCGCTTAACAGTTGTGTGTCCTTCTTCAGGATGCCTTGAGTGTATTGGCCCTCACGAATTTTGAGGCGAGCCAAGTCAGTTGAGGCAGGCGTAGGCGGATTCTCTTCATTTGCTAAGCAGATGACAGCAAGCGCAATAGACACTGCGATTATCGGTATTGATTTCATTCGTGACGAAGCGCGATTGCCGAAGCTATTTTTGCTGCGCATCTCGCTGGCAAGTAGCACGCTCTTCACCGACAACTGTGGCTTATTTTGCTCTTTTGTGGGCGGTTTGTCCATTCCGAAAGGCATTTGATTACAGACTAGTTTCTTGCTGCTTCTCCGCTGCTCGCGACAATATCTGCCTTGCCTCGGAATTATTACTCAGACCAACAAACGCGCTATCGCGATATTGAAAGAATGTCCACGACAGTGCTTCGGCAGCGAATAAATCTGTTACGTCTTTCAGCCACTGTGCTCCCCCTCTGCCCGGGTCGAAGCAATTACGCATCAGACCGAAGCCCCAGACAAACATTGGGACGTTATGTCTCTTCCCGAATTCAGTTTGTCGGCGCAGGTAAAATTTCAGATAGTCTTTGTTAAGGCCAAACCTTTCGCCAACGTCGTTCGGCTGTTCTTTATAGACGATATTCATCTTTGAGTCTGGATATACAACGCTCTTCTGAACATCCGCTCGCCATGGCGCGAACTGATGCGTGTACTCGTCCCTCTCAAAGAAGTAGAACTCGTAAACGGCATTATCATCCTCTACCAAAAAGAAGGATCTTTCAGGGGGAAAGTCTACACCTGACATTTCTCGCCTCACGCGATTTTCGCCGTAAATTCGTTCCACAAAAACTATGTGGTACTGGTCGACCTGACGAATCGCCCGAATGGTTCGATTCGCCAGGTCTGACCATTGCTCTACGGTCCCGGAGACAACAGGTTCGCAGAACAAGCTATACCCAATTATCTGGGGCTCATCCCTATATCTCTCAGCAATTGCCTGCCAGAGCCTTACAAAACGTGCCTGCAATTGGGCATCTTCCCAGGTTCGATAGTCAAACGGGGCATTCTTTGTTGGAACAAACTGAGCTCCTTCTATCTCAAACATTTGCAGGATGAGGTAAACCTGGTGCTTGCGCGCGAGGCTCACGTGTGCATCGAGCCACTTCCAACCAGAATCCTTGTAAGATTCCGGCGCATTTGGTTCATAGAAGAAGTTGTATTCTAGCGCCAGCCTCACAGTATTCATGTGCATGTCAGCGACGCCCTGATAGTCCTTGTCCTCTGGTGGAGTGGGTCCGTTTGAAACAAAAACTACTCCTCTTAGCAGAACGTCACGATTGCTATCTCCCATGACCAGGCGGCTACCTTGTGTCCTAACAAATTGGCTTGAGTCGATACTTAGATTGCGGCTAACTGTTCCTTTGGACGGACCCGACTCTTTGACGCCTGATTTTGTCCGTTCGGACGATGGAGCCGCTTTGGGCTGCACAAAGTTCATCGCGGCCAGTAGCAAGACTGTCAATGAAGTTAGACCAGTTACTTTCAAAGCCGATTTATTTTCTCGTGTTTGCATCGAGGTCGACAACGACCTCAAGGGGACTATCCCCCGATCGAGGGGCGTGGATGTATGCGGCGACGGAACCGCCCGACGAGAGTACGTGTTCGATCCAAAGTCGACGCTCGATTGCAATAACTTCGAATTCGAATACACAAATTGCAGCCGCGCTTACCGAAAAATCATGATACCGCGCTTCCCTAGGTTTAGCGGCAAAAAGGTGCTGACAAATCATGTTTGTATCAATCCACCAACAAAGGAGGATATAGTCACTGCCGAGAGCTTGATGCAGGATGATGAACCCAAGCTGGTGCGATGCAGGATGTGGTGCGCCTCGGAGCAGCCGGTCTCGAGTTAAACTCTTGGCGCACTCGATAATCTCTGGTGACGCCGCCCTCCGGGTCTGATGATGGATGCTGTAGATATTGAAAGACCATCCATTCTCCTGCCATAAACCGACATGGCTCGTAGAACGCGGTTCGTAGGGATGGATGAATTTAGCATTCAGCATTGACTCGGTATCGGTTCCCAGGTCTTGGCTCGTCACGCTATTTTTCCTCGTGGCGGCCCCGCGCCTTGCCACCCATAACGTGAGAGCCCACTACCATGATCATGTACCCGTGCGGTCCCTGGTAGCCGATGAATGGCAGCATTCCATCTCTAAACATCGGATAATCGGGCGAGAAGCCAATGTCCGCATTAGTCAGGTTCGGTGCATAAAACATCACGTGTGGTGGAAAGGATCCCACTGTGCCTGCGCGTGGGTCATAGTTGCGGATCTCGCCTGATAACATGTAGGCAATACCGGGTCGGCGCGGAGTGATGAATTTTCCCTGACGAAAGTCTTCTGCGATAAGCTCACGAATACGATCGACCGCTACACCCTGCATGAGTAATTCGCCCTCGCGCAGGACGCGCGGTACGATGGTTTCCGTACCCTCGCGATCCCAGCACGTCGGTTTGATGTTCAAAGGATGGTCGCGCACGACCATGCAAGTGAAACCGTTCGAGCCTGTCCGGACCTTCACGTAACCGACACTCTCCAGCACGTACACCGTTGCGTCTTTTCGCAGATGGGGTGGCGCCGCACTTAGAGCCAGCGCAATTTCCTTTTCTCGATCGATGAGGGGCGGCTTTTCCGGAACAGGAATTCGGTCTGAGGCTAGTGCGGACGACGACCAGAGCAACGCAGGAGTGACGATGCCCATAAGCCAAATCGAAGCTTCCGTATTTTGTGATCGCGTCCGATTTCTCATCTACCGCTTAGTCATTAAAATTGCGGTGTGATGCCGGCTTTCCGTAAAGACTCACGGTAGTCATCGGCAGTGGCCACGCGGCCGTGAACATCGGTGATAATCGCCGGTTGCAGGCCAAGTTCCTTGATTTTTGTCGCAACTTCCGCGGTCAGCCGGGTGGCTTTGGGAATATCATGGCCACTGTTTGGCAGAATCAGTGCGTCCCCTTGATAGAGCAAACGCTGATTAGGTAAGTAGGCCAGAACCATCTCATTGACGTGTGAGTTAGGTCCGATGCTGTAAAGCTCTAGAGTTTGCTCGCCATCGCTGAAAACACGCTTTTTGTCGAACGTCTCAATCAACGGTGGCCTTGGTTTTTGGGTAAGCTCATCCGGACGAATGGTGTGACTTGCACTAGCCATTCGTTCGAAAAAGCGACGATTTTCAGGTGTGGTCACGATGGTTGCCCCAATCGCCATGAACGGTCGCGCCCCGCCCGCGTGGTCCTCATGATGGTGAGTAACCGTTAGATAGCGAATAGGTTTGCCGGGCGCGAGCGATCGGATCGTGGCGATAGCTGCTTCAGAGTCGCGGGAGGCATTGGGCGCCTCCACAACAAAGACATAATCTTTGAAGAGAACGGCGAGCGAGTTATTCGATTGAATCCGGTAGACGTTATGAGCGAGCTCTACGGCGGGTTTCTCGGCGGATGTCGATGGCGCGACATAGCCTTTCGGAAGATCGAACAGTGCATCGGCTGGATGCATATCAAGATTTACTTCATATGCCAGCTCCCGAAACAATGTCCCGTTGCGAGAATCAATTCGACGATGAGGAAAAAGAATTTTATTTACCGGACGGTAATCAGAAAAGCCGCTGCTGAGGACTTCATCACCGTTGACTCCGTTGTCCTGTAAGATTTCGACCTTGGCCAGTAAATGAGTTTTCCCATCAAATGTTAGGGTCACCTCGGTTCCGTCAGGCTGCGAAAAGGCTATGATTTCTTGTTTATTGTCGCCTTCCATTCTAGTCCCCAGCGAACGCAAGGTCGCGACCCGTTCGGAAGCTTGCCGCAAAAGCAACAAAGGAATTTCTCGCGCGTCCCGGGCGCGCGCCGTTGCGACCCCGTCTTTATCAAGGGGGATGAATTCCGGGCCGAAATTATTAAGGGTAAGGTCGATGACAAACCCCTCGTTCGCCTTTGTCACCTGCTGAAATCCGAAAACGAAATCCACCGGGTACCTGCTTTCCTGCTGTCGCCAGGATCGATTGTTACGCAGATCCATTAGCAGCTTTGCGTTGTACTGCTCAATCGCGAGTGGTCCGTTCGGACTTAGGCTTTGATTGATCATGTGCATGCGACCGGTAATCGTCATAGAAACATCGTCCAGTTTGGAGAGCCGTTCCGCGCCTCCGCTCGCTTCGATAGCCTGTCGAATTACTGGCAGTGCTCGAGTATATGAATCCCAAGTCGGGCCCGTCGGCGCCTGCGCCATCATTGAGAGCGGCACGCCCACAATCGGAATGACGGCTAGAATGAACCTGGGAACCACCCTAAAACCAACCATGCCGAAACCGTAGCAAGCCGTCTGGAAACGAGAAGAGCCACTTTCGAACGTAGTGATGAGCCATCGAAAATAACCTATTGTTTCGCTCAGAGTTCATCGGCATCATGGGTCGGCGAACGAGTGGACTGGTTATGGTCGGCATTCTCATATCACCCGCGTTTGAGACGACGACTCGGCTTCGGCCTAAGATATCCCGCCTCTTCAATCCGCGCGTTTTGATCGCTCTTAGCCTTTGTTTCGTCGGCGCTTTGGTGGGTACTTCTAGTTTTGCTGGGGCGCCGCCGATAGAGACGGATACGTCTTCCTCTCTGCGCGGCTTGTACGAAGACTGGCTTCGCGCGTATGAGCGGCGTGATTTGACGCAAACGCTCGCCATCTTCGCCCCCGATTACGTCTCCACATTCGCCGGCACCGCAGATTCCGGTTTCGATGCGGCGCGCCGATCATATGAATCGGCTTTCGCAAATGGAAACGTGGGACGAAAATGGGTATTGGCAGGCGACATGGAGGTTGACGTTTCCGGCGATCTCGCCTACGCACTCGCCGATTGGCAACTCGTCGAGAACTTGAATGGCACTCCGACGATCAAGGTAACGAATCGCAGCATTGATGTGCTCGCACGCCGCGGCGACGCCTGGCGCATTATTCGTTCGTTCACCATTCCGAGCGACGGTCGGCCAGTGAAGGAAACGTGCGAAACGCAGCTGCCCAAGACCGCGGCCGAGCAGTTCACGGGTGACGCGCAAACAGTGTGGCAGACGCTTATGCGCTGGCGAGACGCGTACAACGCGCGCGATCTTGCCGGAACGCTTCGTCCGTACGATCCGGCGATTAGCGGGTTGTATGCTGGGTTGCCCGGCGATGACTACGCACGTCTGGAGCGCGCGTATCGAAAATCATTTGGACAAACGGATCGAGACCGCCGCATCGACTTCGACGAGCCGGAAGAGATTCTCACCTCGCCGCGGCTCGCATTCGTGCGAGACCACTGGACCAGTACTGTCACGACCGCCGGCGTGACGACGCAGCGGCGTTCCCGGGGCATCGAGATCTGGCGCAGGGCCACCGACGGCGAGTGGCGGTTATTGCATTATCTCAGCTATCGCGTTTGCGACTAAGAATGTCGCTCTAGCACGGCTGCGGCGCAGAGGCGATCGTCAAAGCGCATCCAGAAGTTTGACGTTGCCAGAGCGCCGTTGCGGATCAAACGCGAACAACTGTGGCCGCCGCAGTTCTTGACGAAATCGGATATTACGATGACGTAGTAACTATGAAACGAATCCTTCTTGTGTCGTTATGCGGCGCGCTCTGCACATCGACGTGGGCAGAAGACGCCGGCGGGCTCGCGCAGCAGATGCAATCCTTCACAATTTTTCTGAAAGCGCCTGTTGCTGAGGCAGTGCCGCTCTTCGGCCCTGTTCGCGAACAAGAGTGGGCGCCAAAATGGTCACCGCATTTTATTCACCCAGTTTATGGTGCCCAACGC
>Ga0066705_10000202_pt1 | contig 14144 bp, 15 predicted proteins | sample GraSoiAngelo_154_FD_66506 | JGI IMG/M metagenome (GOLD analysis project Ga0066705, IMG submission 66506) | Grasslands soil microbial communities from the Angelo Coastal Reserve, California, USA - 14_1009_13_20cm | ecosystem: Environmental > Terrestrial > Soil > Grasslands | place: USA... | reverse complement strand
TCCGCGTCCGACGCGCTCATCGTCGGCTTCAACGTCCGGCCGAACGCCGAGGCGCGCGAGCTCGCGCAGCGCGAAGGCGTCGAGATCCGCACGTACAACGTCATCTACCAGCTCACCGACGACATCGAGCAGGCGCTCGTCGGCAAGCTCGCCGCGGTCCGTACCGAGGAGACGATCGGCGAAGCGGAAGTGCGCGCCCTGTTCAAGGTCTCGCGCCTCGGCACGATCGCCGGCTGCATGGTCACGCACGGCGTCGTTCGCCGGAACGCCGACGTCCGCGTCATCCGCGACGGCACCGTCATCTACACGACGACGATCGCGGCGCTGAAGCGCTTCAAGGACGACGCCCGCGAGGTGCAGGAGGGCTTCGAGTGCGGCATCCTCCTCGACGGCTTCAACGACGTGAAGGAAGGCGACGTCCTCGAGGTCTTCGAGACGCGCGAGGTCGAGCGGACGTCTCTCGAAGAGTCGCCTTCGGCGGCTTAAGCCCGAAAGTGCTGCGCACGTTCGGGCTTTGAAGGTTCCGCTTCGCGGAGCGGACGGCGGCCGAGCCGCCGTCCGCTCATGAGTCTCGGCGATGGTTTCGTTTTGCGCGCGCGGTGGTGGGCTTCGCCCATCCCCGCGCGCTGGTTCGGCCTCGCTAACGCTTCGCGTTAGCTCCGGCCTTTTGTTGGCGGCTCTTGGCGCGATGCTTAAATCACTCGCGTGGCCAGCGGCTTCGTCGGGATTCTCACCTGCGAGCTGCAGTTTCCCGGTGCGCATTCGCTGAAGGAGAAGCGGCACTACCTGCGCTCCGCCAAGGCGCAGCTGCAGCGCCGCGTCGGCGCGTCCGTCGCCGAGGTCGACCACCACGACGTGTGGCAGCGGGCGCGCATCACGGTCGCCTGTGTCGCACGGGAAAGCAGCGAAACGGAGCGGCTCCTCGACGAGGCGGAGCGCTGGCTGCGCGGGCAGGAGTGGGAGGTCGCGCTCGCCGAGCGGTTCGTCGTCGATCCGGACGACTGAGGATGCCGGAGGCGCCATCGCCGCACTCGTTGGCGCGCCCTTGCCACACTAGGCCCATGGCCGAACGCATGCGGAGGGTGAACGAGTCGGTCAGGCAGGTGCTCGCCGAGGCGCTCCCGGAGCTGAAGGACCCGCGCATCGGCCTCGTCACCGTCACCGGCGTCCAGACGACACCGGACCTGCGGCACGCGACCGTCTACGTCAGCGTGCTCGGATCGGCTCGGAAGCGGAAGGCGTCGCTGCAGGGGCTCACCGCGGCCCACGGGCTGCTCCAGAGCCGGCTTGCACGCGAGCTGCGGATGAAGAGGACCCCGCAACTGACGTTCGAGTACGATCCCTCCGTCGAGCGCGGCGTGCGCATGACACATCTCATCGATGAGCTCGCCCCAGACGACGAGTGACATGCGGGCCACGGTCGATGCGCTCCGCGCAAACGACCGCTTCCTCGTCGTCAGCCACGAGAATCCCGACGGGGACTCGCTCGGCTCCCTGCTCGCGATGGCGCTCGCGCTGCGGCAGCTCGGCAAGGACGCCGTCATGTATCTGGCCGGCGACACGCCGATCCCCCGCGAGTACGCGTTCATGCCGCTCGGCGACGTCACGCGCGCGATCCCGGAGGACATGGCGGAACGCGTGCTCGTCGCGGTCGACTGTGCGAAGGCGGACCGCATCGCCCCCGACCCGACGCCGCTCTGGGTCGCGAAGCTGAAGCTCGACATCGACCACCACCACGACAACTCGCGCTTCGGCGACGTCAACCTCGTCGTCTCCGAGGCGTCGTCCACGGGGGAGGTGCTGCGCGACGTCTTCCGCGAGCTCGGTGTCGAGCTCACGCCCGACATCGCCGAGCCGCTGTACATCGCGCTCGTGACCGACACCGGACGCTTCCAGTACACGAATACGACACCGAAGGCGCTGCGACTCGCTGCGGAGCTCGTCGAGACCGGAGCGGACGTGCACGCCGTCTTCCAGCAGGTGTACGAGTCGGTCGAGTTCGCGAAGCTGAAGCTGCTCGCGCGCGCGCTCGACCGTGCGCAGGTCCTCGAGGGCGGCCGCATCGTCGTCTCGGTGCTCCTTCGCAGCGACTTCGTCGACGTCGGCGCCGTCGAGGCCTACTCGGAGGGAATCATCGACTACCTGCGCGCGGTCGAGGGATCCGAGCTCGCCGTCCTCATTCGCGAGCCGCCGAGGGAGGACGGCCCGACGCGACGCGTGTCCCTGCGCTCGAGCGTCGACGAGCTGGACGTGTCGGCGATCGCGCGCCGCTTTGGTGGCGGCGGCCACCGGCAGGCCGCCGGGTTCTCCAGCGAGCTCCCGATCGACGAGATCGTCGCGATCGTCCGCGAAGGGTTCGCGGAGCAACGTGCCCGCGCGAGCGCTTGAGCCGGCGGGCATCGCGCTTGTCGACAAGCCCGCCGGCCCGTCGTCGTTCGCCGTCGTCGCCCAGATCCGTCGCATGACCGGCGCGCGCACCGGGCACGCAGGGACGCTCGACCCATTCGCGACCGGCCTCCTCGTCGTGCTCTCCGGCCGCGCGACGAAGATCGCGCCGCGGCTCGTCGGCCTCGACAAGCGCTATCTGACCACCGTCGATCTCACCGCGACGACGACGACGGGCGACCCCGAGGGCGACGTCGTCGAGCGCCACGATCCGCCGGAGGAGCTCGACCTGGACGCGGTACGCGGCGTGGTCGAGCTGCCGGTGCCCGCCGCCTCGGCCGTGAAGATCGGGGGCGAGCGTGCGTACCGGCTGCACAGGCGGGGCGTGGAAGTGGAGATGCCGCTGCGGCGTTCGACGGTGTATGCGCTCGAGGTGGTCGACCGGGACGACACGACGGTGACGCTCGACCTGCGCGTCAGCTCGGGGACGTACGTGCGCGCCATCGCCGCCGCGCTCGGCGGCCACTGCCGCGCGCTTCGACGCACCGAGGTCGGCCCGTTCTCCGTCGAGGACGCGGTCGCGCCCGCGGCGTTCACACCCCAATGCCTGATCCCCGAGACCGAGGCGCTGGCGGCGCTGTGAACGTCGCGACCCGGCCCGAAGAGCTCGAGCCCGCGGCGCGCGCGGTCGCGATCGGGACCTTCGACGGCGTGCACCGCGGGCACGTGCGCGTGCTCGAGGCGGCGCGCGCGTCAGGATTCCGTCCTGCCGTCGTCACGTTCGATCCGCACCCGCGCGCGTTCTTCGGCGCGGAGGTGCAGCTGCTGACGACGCTCGAGCGGCGCCTGGAGCTCCTCGCGGGCCAGGGGATGGACGATGCGCTCGTCTGTCCCTTCGAGGAGGGCCTCGCGGGCCTCTCCGCGGAGGAGTTCGCCGACAGGGTGCTGCGTGCCGCCGGAGTCGAGGTGGTCGCCGCCGGCGACGGCTTCCGGTTCGGGCGCGGCCGCGAGGGCGATCTCGCGCTCCTCGAGGAGCTCGGCTTCGACGTCCGTCGCGTCCCACTCGTCGAGAACATCTCCTCGAGCCACATCCGGCAGCTCCTCGCCGCCGGCGAGGTCGTGTCGGCCGCGCAGCTGCTGGGACGCCCTCCGGAGGTGGAGGGGACGGTCGTCCACGGCGACCACCGCGGCGCCGGTCTCGGCTTTCCCACGGCGAACCTCGCCGTGCCGCCGGGCCTGCTCGTGCCCGCCCTCGGCATCTACGCCGGCTCGGCGCTCGGCCGTCCGGCGGCGGTCTCGATCGGGACGAATCCGCACTACGGCGGCGGGGCGCGGCGGGTCGAGGCGTATCTGCTCGACTTCGACGGCGACCTGTACGGCGAGCGGCTCGTGGTCGAGCTGTGGGAGCGACTGCGCGACGAGGCCGCGTTCGGCTCCGAGGAGGAGCTCGTGGCCGCGATCGCGGACGACGTGCAGCGCACACGGTCCGCCCGTCGCCCGGCGTGAGTTTTCGCCGCGACTGGCATCTTCGTCGATATGGAGGCTGCTACCCGCGTCGAGGTGCTGGCGAGCGTCCGCTGCCTCGAGTGCGGCGGCGTCTACGCGAAGCCGACGGTGGGCGGGACGAACGAGATGAACCCCGGCTGCCCGGACTGCGGGGACGTCGGATGGATCCCGGTCAGGCTCGCGGTGGTGCCGCGGGCCCGCCGGCGGCCCTCCGCGCAGCTGCGCTGACGTCGTCGCCGCGGAGGCCGGAGCCATGCGGGATTGCTACCCTATTCGCCGACCCAGCCCCGGCTGCCGCGCTGCGAATGCTTCCCGGCGCGCCGGCGGAGGCTCGGGAGACGACAACAGAGGAGGCTCATGGCCCTCACGAAGGAAGCAAAGCTGGAGATCATCAAGAAGCACGGCCGCGGTGAGACCGACACCGGCTCGCCGCAGGTGCAGATCGCAATGCTCACGCAGCGCATCAACGAGCTGACCGAGCATCTGCGCACGCACAAGCACGACCACTATTCCCGCCGCGGGCTGCTGAAGCTCGTCGGCCGGCGCCGCCGCTTCTTGACGTATCTGCAAAAGCACGACCTCGAGGGCTATCGCGCCCTGATCAAGGAGCTCGGCCTTCGCCGCTAGCTCCAAACAAGGGGAGTGAGGGTTGAGCGAGCCTCGCGCGCGGGGCTGTCTCAACTCCCACTCTCCGCCAAGCAGAGTGGAGGAAAACTGAGATGAGCATCACGACCGAGCGAATGGCTCGAGTCTCCGTTCAGGTTGGAGAGCAGGAGATCTCCTTCGAAACGGGCAAGCTCGCCAAGCAGGCTGACGGCGCCGTCGTCATCCGCTCCGGCGAGACGATGGTCCTCGCGACCGCCCAGGGCCGGATGGAGCAGCGCGAAGGCGCCGACTTCTTCCCGCTGACCGTCGACGTCGAGGAGCGGATGTACGCCGCCGGCAAGATCCCGGGCGGCTTCTTCAAGCGCGAGGGTCGGCCGACCGAGCGCGCCATCCTCACCGCACGCATGATCGACCGCCCGATCCGGCCGCTGTGGCCGAAGGGCTTCAAGAACGAGGTGCAGGTCATCTGCACCGTGTTGTCGGCCGACCTCGTCAGCGCGCACGACATCCTGTGCATCAACGGGGCGTCGGCGGCGCTGATGATCTCGCCGCTGCCGTTCCTCGGCCCGGTCGGCGCCGTGCGCATCGGCCGCATCGACGGGCAGCTCGTCGTCAACCCGACGCTGCGCGAGGTGGAGGACGACTCGAGCCTCGACCTCATCGTCGTCGGCACGAAGGACGCGCTGACGATGGTGGAGGCGGGAGCCGATCAGATCCCCGAGGAGACGATCCTCGAGGCGTTCGAGCTCGCCCAGGGCGAGATCGCGAAGCTGTGCGAGGCGCAGGAGGACCTGCGCCGGCAGGCCGGCAAGGCGAAGTGGTTCGACCTCGACCTCCTCGCGGAGATCGAGCGCGACCACGGCCACGCGGTCTGGGAGCGCATCCACCAGGTCGGCCTGAAGGATGCGTCCGGCGTTGTGGAGGAGCTCGCCACCGAGCTCGCACCGTCGCTGTCGATGGACTCGACCGACGAGGACATCACCCGGCAGGTGCAGGTTCGCGCAGCGCTGCAGACGCTCCTCGAGAAGCAGCGGTCGGCCGCGGTGGAGGGCCCGGTGCGCGAGCAGTTCGGCGACGAGCTGCGTGCGCTCACCGATGCCGAGCAGGACTCGAAGCAGCTGAAGTCCGCGAAGCGGACGCTGCTGTTCGAGCGCATCGCCGAGGAGCTTCGGCTGCCGTTCCCCGTCGGCCCGGTCGTGGCCGAGACCGAGGATCCGGCGAAGGACTCGGTCACCCGCTCGTACATCAAGAAGGCCGGCGACGCGATCTACAAGGATCTCGTCCGCAAGAAGATCGCCGTCGACAAGCGCCGCCCAGACGGCCGCGGCACCGAGGAGATCCGCCCGATCGAGATCGAGGTCGGCGTCAACCCGCGCGCGCACGGCTCCGGCCTGTTCACGCGCGGCCAGACGCAGATCCTCAGCTCGCTCACGCTCGGCACTGCGAAGGAGGGGCAGCGCATCGACGACCTCTCCCTCGAGGAGGAGCGCCGGTACATGCACCACTACAACTTCCCGCCCTACTCGGTCGGGGAGACCGGCTTCATGCGCGGCCCGAAGCGGCGTGACATCGGCCACGGCGCACTCGCGCAGCGGGCGCTCGAACCGGTGATCCCGACGGCGGAGGAGTTCCCGTACACGATCCGCATCGTTTCCGAGACGCTCGAGTCGAACGGCTCGTCGTCGATGGGCTCCGTCTGCGGCTCGACGCTGTCGCTGATGGATGCCGGCGTGCCGATCAAGGCGCCGGTCAGCGGCATCGCGATGGGTCTCGTGAAAGAGGGCGACGACTACACGATCCTGACCGACATCCAGGGCGCGGAGGACCACCTGGGCGACATGGACTTCAAGGTCGCCGGCTCGCGGGACGGCATCACCGCGCTCCAGATGGACATCAAGATCACGGGCGTCACGCAGCAGGTCATGCGGGACGCGCTCGAGCAGGCGAAGCGGGCGCGCGATTCCATCCTCGACAAGATGCTCGAGGTCATCCCCGAGTCGCGCAGCGAGCTCTCCGAGAACGCGCCGCGGATCACGTCGATCAAGATCGACCAGGAGAAGATCGGCATGGTCATCGGCAAGGGCGGCGAGACGATCCGCGGCCTCGAGTCCGACTACGAGGTGCAGATCGACATCGAGGAGGACGGGACGATCCTCATCTACGCGACCGAGGGGACGAAGGCGGAGGCCGCCATCTCCGCGATCCAGGCGCTGACGAAGGAGCCGGAGGTGGGGGACACCTACACCGGCAAGATCGTCAAGACCACGCAGTTCGGCGCATTCGTCGAGCTGAAGAAGGGGACGGACGGCCTGCTGCACGTCTCCAACGTCGGCCCGGGACGCGTCGGCCACATCGAGGACGTCATGGAGCGCGGCGACATCGTCGACGTCGTCGTCCAGGAGGTGGACAAGGCGCGGGGCCGCATCGGCCTCAAGCTGATCGCGAAGCACGAGAACGGCAGCCTCGTCCAGCCGGAGGAGCTGATCGAGCGGGCGAAGAACGCGCCGCCTCGTCCTCCGGAGGAGGAGCGCCCGCGTCGCGATGACCGGCGCGGCGGGCGTGGCGGCGGCCGCGGCCGGGACCGCGGGTAAGAAGCGGATGAGAGGGCGACCCTCGGGTCGCCCTCTCACTCATTGGAGGTACGACGGACCCCGCGTCCGTGCCGATGACCACGGTGGCGAGCATCGTTGGTCCACTCGAATCTTCCACCGCTCTCTCCGCTTCGCGTGCTGCTCGAGGTCACTCGGCTGGTCCGCGCCGCCGACGACGTTCCCGAGCTGCTCGGGGCGGTCGCGCGCGTGATCGCCGAGTCGCTCGGCTACGGGACGGTTGCGATCAACGTGTACCGGCCCGCGTGGGACCACTTCGAGACGACCACTGTCCACGGCGACGAGGCGGCGAAGCGGGCGCTGCTCGGGACCGCTCGCACGATCGAGGAGTGGGCGCCGCTCCTGGCGGAGCGCTTCAACCGCCGGGGCGCCTTCGTCGTGCCTGCTGGCGAGTTCGACTGGTCGACGATCGCGGACGACTTCTACGTGCCCGATCGCGAAGGTGGAACCGGCGACGACGCCTGGCATCCGCTCGACGCGCTCTTCGTGCCGATGCGCCATCACGACGGGCATCTGCTCGGCATCCTCTCCGTCGACGAGCCGGCGACGAGGCTGCGACCGACCGACGAGGAGCTCGACGTCCTCGTCGCCCTCGCCGACCATGCGGCCATCGCGCTGCAGTCGGCGCAGGAGGCGGCGGACGCGGCGCGCCACCGACTCGCGCTGGAGCAGCTGCTGCGCGTGTCCACCGGCCTGACCGCGCATCCGAGCGCGGACGCCATCATGCAGCGTGTCTGCGTCGGCGTCCGCGACGCGCTCGGCTTCAAGAACGTGCTCGTGCTCACCGCCGACCCCATGACCGGGCTGCTGGCGGCCGGCGCTGCCACCGGCTGGGATCGCGACGACGTGATCGGCCACAGGGTCGGCCTCGAGGATCTCGCGCCGCTCCTCGACCCGGCGTTCGAGATCGAGGGCTGTTTCCTCGTCTCGCACGCAGTGGCCGAGCGGCGTCTCACGCGCGAGAAGCTTCCGTACGCGTCGCGGATGAACGGCCACGGGCCGCATGCGTGGAACCGGCACTGGCTGCTGGTGCCGTTGCGGGACGCGGACGACGCGATCATCGGCATCCTCTCCGCTGACGATCCCGAGGACCGGCTGCTGCCGTCGAGCGAGAAGCTCCAGGCGCTTCGCATCTTCGCGAACCAGGCGGCGGCGGCGATCGTGGCGGCCGAGAACCTCCGCGAGCTCCGCTTCCTCGCCGACCACGACCCACTCACGCGGCTGCTCAACCGGCGCGCGTTCGTCGCGCGGCTCGAGGCCGAGGTCGCGCGCGTGAACCGGTACGAGCGCGAGTTCTCGCTCGTCCTGTGCGACGTGGACGGATTCAAGGGCGTGAACGACAGCCTCGGCCACTCCGCCGGCGACGATGCGCTGCAGATGTTCGCGCGCGCGATCACGACGGCGCTACGGCGAGGCGATGACGCGTTCCGCATCGGGGGCGACGAGTTCGCGCTGCTCCTCGCGGAGGCGACCGAGGAGGACGCACGCGAGGTCATCGGCCGCATCCGCGGCCGGCTCGCGACGATGCGGGCCAGCTTCGGCGTCGCGACGTGCCCGACGGACGCCGCCGATGCACAGACGCTCTTCCGCCTCGCCGACGAGGCGCTCTACCACGCCAAGCGTTCCGGCTCGGGCCTCCATTTCGTCGCCTAGTCGATCGAGGAGCTGACGCTCTTCGATCGAAGCCAGGTACCGCTTCGTCGAGCGGTCGGCGGAGCGTCGTTCTGCGCGCGCGGTGGCGCTGCGCCGTCCCCGCGCGCTCGTCCGGCCGTCGCGAACGCTTGCGTTCGCTCCGGCCCGGGTGGCTGCGCCCGCCGCGCGTTTGCAGGCTCTAGAGTCATGGGCGTGCAGAAGTACGTCCTGTCGGAGCTCGACTCGGGCGAGCGCGTCATCTCCGAGCGTGTGCCCAGCGTTCGCTCCGTGTCGATCGGGTTCTGGATCGGCGCCGGCGCGCGCGACGAGAAGCACGACCGCGCCGGCGTCTCCCACTTCATCGAGCACCTGCTCTTCAAGGGCTCGCGCTCCTACGACGCGCAGCAGATCGCAGAGACCTTCGACGCCATGGGCGCGGAGCTGAACGCGGCCACTTCGCGCGAGCACACGGTCGTCTACTCGCGCGTTCCCGACCGCCACACCGAGGACGCGCTGCAGGTGATGACGGACATGGTGTTCGCGCCGGTCTTCGCCGAGCTCGACCAGGAGCGCGAGGTCGTCCTCGAGGAGATCGCGATGTACGAGGACACGCCGCAGGAGCTCGTCCACGACCTGTTCTCGGAGGCGGTGTTCGGCGCCCATGCGCTCGGCCGTCCCGTCATCGGAACGGCCGAGGTGATCTCGTCCGTCAGCCGCCGCGCCGTCGCCGCGTATCACCGCGCCATGTACACGGGCGGGAACATCGTCGTCGCCGCGGCGGGGAACATCCACCACGACCGCTTCGTCTCGCTGCTCGAGCAGTTCGAGCGCAAGAGCGCCGCCGGGCGAGGCGCGCCCCGCGTGCGCCGGCCGCTGACGCAGGCGCCGCCGCCGGGCATCCGCTTCGAGCGCAAGGACACGGAGCAGTACCACCTCTGTCTCGGAGCGCCGGGAATCTCGCGCTCCGACCGCCGCCGCTTCGCCGCGTCGCTGCTCGACTCCATCCTCGGCGGCTCGGCGTCGTCGCGCCTCTTCCAGGAGATTCGCGAGAAGCGCGGGATGGCGTACTCGGTGTACACGTTCGCGTCGCAGTACACCGACACCGGGTTGATCGGGATCTACGTCGGCACGCGCGAGGAGAACCTCGCCACGTGCGTCGAGATCTGCTCCGAGCAAGTCGCCGAGATCGCGGCCGGACGCCTCCGCAAGGGCGAGCTCGAGCGCGCGAAGGAGAGCATCAAGGGCCGCATCATGCTGTCCATGGAGTCGACGTCGAACCGGATGAGCAGGCTCGGCAAGTCGCTCATCACCGACACCGAGCTCCTGAGCTTCGAGCGGATCATCGCCGAGATCGACGCCGTCGAGCCGGACGCGATCGCCGAGCTCGCCGGCGTGCTGCTCGCACCCGATCGGCTGTCGGCGGCGTGCGTGGGGCCTGATGAGGACCGCTTCCGCGCCGCGATCGGCAACGGCGCCGTCCGGAAGGCGGCGTGAAGCTCGCCCTCTTCGGGGCGGAGGGGAAAGTGGGCTCCGCGCTCCGGCCCGTGCTCGAGCGCGCCGGCCACGAGGTGGCGCCGATCGAGATCGGCGACGAGCCCGACGTCCAGGGCCTCGACGCCGCCGTCGACTTCACCACCCCCGACGCCGCCCCCGGTAACGTCCGAGCGGCCCTCGAGCAGGGGGTCTCCTGCGTCGTCGGCACCACCGGCTGGGACCCGCAGCCGCTGCACGAGCTCGCCGCGGCGAACGGCCTCAAGCTCTTCGTCGCGCCCAACTTCTCCATCGGCGCGGTGCTGATGATGCGCTTCGCCCGCGAGGCGGCGAGGCACTTCCCGCGCGCGGAGGTGATCGAGCTGCACAGCGAGGCGAAGAAGGACGCGCCCTCCGGCACAGCCCGCGCGACGGCGGAGCTGATCGGCGACGGCACAGTGATCCACTCGGTGCGGCTCCCCGGCCTCGTCGCCCACCAGGAGGTCATCTTCGGCGGGGAGGGCCAGCTGCTCACGATCCGCCACGACACGACCGCGCGCGAGTCGTTCGCCGAGGGCGTGCTGCTCGCGCTCGCGAAGCTCGACGAGCTGCCGCCCGGCCTTACGGTCGGCCTGGACACGCTGCTGTAGGCCATAGTTCGGCGATGCCCGGTCAGGCGGCCGAGCTCGTCTTCGACGAGGCGACGAAGCAGTACGAGGGCCGGGACGACGTCGCCGTCGACCATCTCTCGCTCACGGTGCCCGCCGGCGAGATCTGCGTGCTCGTCGGCCCGTCCGGCGGCGGCAAGACGACGGCGCTCCGTCTCGTCAACCGCCTGATCGCGCTGACGAGCGGCGACATTCGCATCGACGGGACGAGCATCCTCGAGCAGGACGTCGTCCGGCTCCGGCGCGGAATCGGCTATGTCATCCAGCAGGTCGGCCTCTTCCCGCACATGACGGTCGAGGCGAACATCGGCACCGTCCCGCGCCTGTACGGACGGCCGCGCGGGTGGATCCACACGCGCTCGCAAGAGCTCCTCGATCTCGTCGGGCTCGACCCCTCGTACGCGAAGCGCTACCCGGCACAGCTGTCCGGCGGCGAGCGCCAGCGCGTCGGCCTCGCCCGGGCCCTCGCCGGCGACCCGCCGCTCATGCTCATGGACGAGCCGTTCGGCGCGATCGACCCGATCGTCCGCGCGCGCCTGCAGGACGCGTTCCTCGAGCTTCAGAAGGAGGTCCGCAAGACGGTCCTCTTCGTCACCCACGACATCGACGAGGCGATCAAGATCGGGGACCGCATCGCGATCTTCCGCAGGGGCGGCCGGCTGGCGCAATACGACACGCCGCGTGCGATCCTCGACAAGCCGGCGGACGACTTCGTCGCCGAGTTCGTCGGTGCCGACCGCGCCCTGAAGGCGCTCGCCCTGCGCACGCTCGCGGAGCTCGAGCTCGGGCCGCCGGCAGACGGCCCCCGCATTCCGCGGGCGAGCACCGTACGTCAGGCGCTTTCGCTGGCGATCGAGAAGCAGGCGCAGGTGCTCGCCGTCACCGACGGCGAGGCCGTGGTCGGCTCCGTCACGAGGGACGCGCTCCTCACGTGATCGTCGCCGCCGGCCCCGTCATCCCCAACTTCGGCAGCGGCAGCTCGTGCGAGGTCAACAACGGCTGGTTCTGCACCGAGTGGGTCCGCCAGCACTGGAGCGACACCCTGCAACCGGCGCTCTTCCAGCACATCGAGCTCGCCGGGATCGCGATCGCGGTCGGCTTCGTGATCGCATTCGCCCTCGCGCTCGCCGGCTTCCGCTACCGGCTCGTCGATCCGCCGATCGGGATCGTGTCCGACTTCCTGTACACGATCCCGAGCCTCGCGCTCTTCCAGATCCTCGTCCCCTTCACCGGCATCACGCTGCTCACCGTCGAGATCGCTCTCGTCTCGTACACGCTCCTCATCCTCTACCGGAACATGATCGAAGGCCTGCGCGCGGTGCCGGAAGAGATCGTCGACGCAGCGCGGGGCTCGGGCTTCACCCGGGCACAGACGTTCACCCGCGTCGAGCTGCCCCTCGCGCTGCCCGCGATCCTCACCGGCCTGCGCGTCGCCACGGTATCGACGATCTCGATCGCCACCATCGCGCCGTTCGTGATCGCCAAGGGCCTCGGGCAGCCCATCTACGCCGCGCTGTCTCAGGACATCTTCAAGACCGAGATCTTCACCGCCGGCGGCATGGTGATCGCCCTCGCGCTCGTCGCCGACGGGTTGCTCGTCCTCCTCCAGCGCGGCCTCACCCCCTGGGTTCGAGCATGAACACGTTCGTCGATTCCTTCCGATTCATGGCCGACAACCCGCACCTCCTGCTCGTGAAGACGGGCGAGCACCTGGAGCTGTCGGGCGCCGCTCTCGGCATCGGGCTGCTGCTCGCGCTCCCCGTCGGGCTGTGGCTCGGCCACCTGCACCGCGGGCTCTTCCTCGCCGCCAGCGTGTCGAACGTCGGGCGAGCGCTGCCGAGCCTCGTGCTCATCGCCTTCGGGCTGACGATCCTCGGCGTCGGGTTCTGGAACAACACCGCGGCTCTCGTCGTCCTCGCGATCCCGCCGATCCTCACGAACGCGTACTTCGCGATCGACTCGTGCGACCGCGACGTGGTCGAGGCCGCGCGCGGCATGGGGATGACGGGACGCCAGGTGCTGTTGCAGGTCGAGCTCCCGCTCGGCCTGCCGTTCGTCCTCGCCGGAATCCGCATCGCCGCGATCTTCGTCATCGCGACTGCGACCATCGCCGCCGTCGCGGGCGGCGGCGGCCTCGGCCAGATCATCGTCAACCAAGCCAGCTACGGTCTTGGCGGCGTCGTCGCAGCCTCGCTCTGGGTCTCCGCGCTCGCCTTCCTCGCCGCGATGATCCTCTCCCTCGTCCGCCGAGCCGCCTCGCCTAGCCCGACGCCCGTCCCATAGGCTCTTTCCCGGTAGACATTGATCGCGGGAGGAGGAGGAAACATGCTTCGCAAGCACACGCGGCGGGCCGCGAAGGCGGCCTTCGCGATCTCGTTGGGGGTCGCGATCGTCTTGGGTGGGACCGCTGCGGTCGCCTCGGCGAAGCCGAAGGCGAAGCCCACCGTGATCGTCGGCAACAAGAACTTCACCGAGGAGTTCATCCTCGGCCAGTTGTACGGACAGGCGCTGGCCGCGAAGGGCTTCCCCGTGAAGTACGCCGGCAGCCTCGGCAGCTCCGAGCTCGCCGATACGGCGATCAAGAGCGGCAAGATCAACCTGTTGCCGGAGTACACCGGCGTCGTCGTCCTCGACATCGCGAAGGAGAAGTCTCCGAAGACGGCCGCCGCAACGTACGCCGCGGCGAAGAAGTTCGAGGAGACGCGCGGGCTGACCCTTCTCAATGCGACGCCGTTCTACGACTCCGACACGTTCACGGTGCTCACGTCGACGGCGAAGAAGTACGGCCTCAAGACGATCGCTGACATGAAGAAGGTGAAGTCGTTCTCGTACGCCGGGTTCCCGGAGTGCCAGACGCGGATCACCTGCCTGCTCGGGCTGAAGCAGGTCTACGGGCTCACGCAGGCGAAGTTCGTGCCGCTGTCGAGCATCAGCGTGTACACCCTGCTGGACGACGGCAAAGCGACCGGCGGCGACGGCTTCTCCACCGATCCGCAGCAGCTGGAGAGCAAGTACACGATCCTGACGGACACGAAGCACATCTTCGGCTTTCAGAACGTCGCGCCGGTGATCACGAAGCAGCTCGCGACCGACGGCGGTGCGACATTCGCGGCGGCCGTGAACGCCGTCTCCGCGAAGCTGACGCTGCCCGCGATGAGGGCGATGAACAAGGCTGTCGCAATCGACAAGAAGACGCCGGCCGACGTCGCCGACGCGTTCCTCAAGGCCAACGGCCTGAAGTAGTGAAGGTCGTCGTTCTCGGCGGAGG
>Ga0066705_10000201_pt1 | contig 14151 bp, 11 predicted proteins | sample GraSoiAngelo_154_FD_66506 | JGI IMG/M metagenome (GOLD analysis project Ga0066705, IMG submission 66506) | Grasslands soil microbial communities from the Angelo Coastal Reserve, California, USA - 14_1009_13_20cm | ecosystem: Environmental > Terrestrial > Soil > Grasslands | place: USA... | reverse complement strand
AAGCCGAATGAAGCGCACTCAGATTTATGGAATGATGGCGGAGTTCGACACGCCGGATTCGATTGTGCACGCGGCGCGACTCACCCATGCGGCGGGCTATCGGAGAATCGACGCCTACAGCCCGTTTCCGATTGAGGCGCTGGCTGAGGCGATGGACTTTCATGCGAGCGGCGTGCCACTCGTAGTTTTAATTGGAGGAATTCTCGGCGGCCTTTCTGGATTCTTCTTGCAATACTGGATTCACGTCATCCATTACCCGATCAACGTCGGCGGGCGGCCGCTGAATTCGTGGCCGGCATTCATCGTGGTCACGTTTGAGATGACAATTCTGTTTGCCGGCATTTTTGCGGTGTTCGGCATGTTGGCACTGAACGGTCTGCCCATGCCTTATCATCCCGTGTTCAACGTGCCGCGATTTGCGTTTGCCACAAAAGACAGATTCTTTCTCATCATTTTTTCTTCAGATCCGAAATATGATCCGGCGGAAACACGCAGATTTCTCGAGGGAATGAATCCGCGCTCGATTGCGGAGGTGCCGAGTTGAGGTGCCTTCTACAAATCGTCGGTCGCCATGTCATCCCGAGTGAGGCGTCTAGTGCGTCTCTCAAACTGCAGATGGCTCGCCCCTTGAATGCTTTCGCACTGGCCCTCCTGATGATTTCTCTGGGTTGTCGCCAGGACATGCAGGACCAACCTCGCTTCAAGCCCCTGCGCGAAAGCGATTTTTATGCTGACCTGCGCTCCGCCCGCCCTCCGGTCGAGGGGACGGTCGCGCGCGGACAATTGCATGAGGACGCTTATTTCTACAGCGGCAGAATCGGAAACAACCCGGGCGATTACATGCCGTTTCCGGTTACGCAAAACGTTCTGGTTCGTGGGCAGGAGCGGTACAACATTCACTGTGCACCCTGCCATTCACGCTTGGGTGAGGGAAACGGCATGATCGTGCAGCGCGGATTCCGGCATCCGCCTTCGTTTCACACCGACCGCCTGCGCAAGGCGCCTCTGGGTTATTTCTTCGATGTTATGACCAACGGCTTCGGAGCCATGCCGGACTACGCTTCGCAAATTGCGCCCGACGACCGCTGGCGCATTGTGGCCTACATTCGCGCGCTGCAGCTGAGCCAGGCAGCAACCATGGCTGACGTTCCGGAAGGGCAGAACGTGCCATCGGCGCCGCCACGGTTCCGAGAGCCCGGATCGGGGGCGACACTGCCAGAAATCGAACCTCCCTCCAACAAGATTGAGGAACGCAAATGAGCGCGGCGCCGGCAAACAATCTTGATCTAATGCCGCCGCCCGTCGTGCGAACCATCGGGCGACGTTCTTTGATCATTGGTGGGGTTGCGACCGTGATTGCGATCATTGGAGCTGTTTTTCAGCCCACGGTATTTTTCCGCGGTTACCTCCTGAGCTTCATGGCTTGGCTCGGAGTGTGCCTCGGATCAATGGTGATCCTCATGCTTCGCCATCTCACCAAAGGCGGATGGGGCATGATCATCCGTCGCATTCTAGGCGCGGCCATGCGCACGTTGCCGCTGCTTGCGCTGTTTTTTATTCCCTTGCTATTTTCGTTGCGTCTGCTTTATCGATGGGCACAGCCGCTCGGCGACATCGCAGACAAAAATCTGCGCCAGCATCTAGAGAACATCACACATTCCTATCTCAACGTGCACGGATTCGTTATTCGGGCGATTCTTTATTTTGCGATTTGGGGCATCCTCATTTTTCTTCTGACAAAGTGGTCGAAGGAGCAGAACTCTCCGCCGGTACGCGACAACAGCGCGCGATTCAAGGCGTTGAGCGGGCCCGGCATTATTCTTTATGCATTCACCATCTCGTTCGCCGCGATTGACTGGACAATGTCGCTCGATCCAAGTTGGATTTCAACTATTTATCCGCTCATCATTCTTATTGGTGAAGTTTTGTCGGCGCTCTGTTTTGCGGTAGTGATTGAACGAATCCTTTTTCGCTATCGACCGATGTCAGAGCTGCTCAAGCCCGAATATGTCCACGACCATGGCAAGTTCATGCTGACGTTCATCATGGTATGGGCGTATTTTTCGTTTTCGCAGTGGCTGATCATCTGGGCGGGCAATTTGCCGGAAGAAATTACTTGGTACACCAAGCGGCTGAACGGGGGCTGGGGCTGGATTGGCTTGTTTCTGGTGCTCTTTCATTTTGCCGTGCCGTTCGCAATTTTGCTTTCAAGGCGGTTGAAGCGCGATGTGACCAAGTTAGTCTGGGTGGCGATCTGGCTGATGCTGATGCGCTACCTCGACCTTTTCTGGATCATCGAACCGAATTTCTCGAAAACAATCACTGTCACCTGGGCGGACATTCTCGTACCGGTCGCCATGGGTGGATTGTGGCTGGCGTATTTCTGCCGCAATCTCGCATCCATGCCACTGGTGCCCGCATATGACGTATTCGCAACGGAAGTATTGCAACCGGCGCACGAGAAGATTTAGCGATGGCGGAAGAACTGCAAAGCAATCAACGTCACGAGAACGCTGGATTCGAGCGCGAAGACATGGGCGCGCGCAATGTGTACGCGTTCCTGATCGCGCTGGCGCTCATTGGCGTGTTGGTGCATTTCGTGGTCAAGGGCATGTACGGTTTCATGGACTCTTACGATAAGGCGCATCAGCCGCCGGCGAGCCCACTCGCCACCGCGACGGAGACCGCGAAGCCTCCGCAAGCGAGTATTCCGGAAAAATTTCCCTTGCCGCGGCTCGAAACCAACGAGCGCCTGGAGATTAAAGATTTCCGTACACAGGAAGAGCAGAGTTTGAATAGCTACGGCTGGGTGGATCAGCCGAACGGTGTGGTGCGCATTCCGATTGAAAGGGCGATGCAGTTACTGGCGGAGCGGGGATTGCCGACGCGGCCACAGGTGGGCACAGTGCCACCTTCGCCGGTGAATGTAGCCAAGGAAGCGGCAGAGAGGTCGGACACGAGCAGGAAGCAACGAACGAAGGAATGACTTCGTTCGGTGAGAATCGGGAAAGGGTGGATTCCTCGCGGGCTTCAAACCCGCTCGGGATGATAAAAGGAAAGGACGTATCGGCACGACTGAAGTCATGCCCTTCCCAAAACCGGACCTGATGAGAGTTTTCCGCAACGTCTGAGCATGCCCTTCGGGGCACAGACCAATGGGGAATTAGATTTGCAACGATTATTTGTCAATTCGATTTCCGCAATTGTGCTGATCCTCTGCACAACTCTGTCAGGGTTCGGCCAACGGATGACGCAGGGCGTGCTTTCTCCTCCCGCGAACGTTCGTCCGCCGGGATTGAAGAACGTCGGTATCGAGCAGCGCTTGAACGAGCAGATTCCACCGCAACTGGTTTTTCGTGACGAGGCTGGGACGCCCGTCCGCCTTGCCGATTACTTTGGCAGAAGGCCAATGATCCTGAATCTGGTCTACTACCAGTGCCCAATGCTTTGTGGCGAAGTGCTCAGCGGACTGGAGAGCGCGCTGCGAGTAATGAAATTCAACGTCGGCAAAGAATTCGACGTGCTGACAATCAGCTTTGACCCGCGCGAAACCCCGGAGATGGCCGCCAAAAAGAAAGCGGAATTCCTAAAACGCTATCGTCGTCCTGACGCCGATCAAGGCTGGCATTTTCTCACTGGGCCGAAGGAATCGATTGGTGCGCTGACAAAAGCCGCCGGATTTCAGTACGAGTACATCGACAAGACCGGCCAGTTTGCGCACGCGACGGCCATTCTGGTGCTCACGCCAGGAGGCAAGATTTCGCAATACTACTATGGAGTGGAATTTGCAGCGAAAGACTTGCGGCTCGGGTTGATTCAAGCTTCCGGAAACAAAATTGGCACAGTGGTGGATCAGGTTTTGCTGTACTGCTATCACTATGATCCCGCGACGGGGGAGTATGGAGCGATTGTCAGCCGTATTCTGCAATTAGCAGGTGCGGTGACAATCATCATTATGGGAGTGTTTCTGACAGTAATGATCCGGATGGGATCTAACCGGCAGTTACCAGGGTAGGCGGGCGGGACGCCCGCCGGACAGCCGGCCAGAGGCCGGCGCTACAAAAAGCTGGCGCTACAAGTTATGTTCGACAATTTTCCATTATGGCCAGTGCGGGCATCGACCACGGCGGGCAGCGTCGACGCGCTTTACATTTTTCTGGTGGCGCTCTCACTGTTCATGAGTGTGGGCATTTTCACGATGATCTGCATCTTCGCGCTGCGCTACCGGCGGCGCAAGGGGCTTGAAGCTGAACAGATCGAAGGCTCAACGCTTTTGGAGCTTACCTGGTCGGCGATTCCGTTAGTAATCTTTCTGTTCATTTTTGCCTGGGGGGCGGTGATTTATTTCAAAGAGCGCACAGCGCCGCGGGGAGCGACGCAAATCTACGTCGTTGCCAAGCAATGGATGTGGAAGCTGCAGCACGAAGAAGGCCAGCGTGAGATCAACGAGCTGCACGTGCCTGTGGGACGCGACGTCGAGATGATCATGACATCGCAGGATGTGATTCACAGCTTTTACGTTCCGGCATTTCGGATCAAACAGGATGTGCTGCCTGGCCGCTACACGACCCTGTGGTTTCGTCCGACGCGTTCCGGCACGTATCACCTGTTCTGCGCCGAGTACTGTGGAACCCAGCATTCCGGCATGATCGGCCAGGTTGTTGTGTTGGAGCCGGCGCAATATGAATCCTGGTTGAGTGGGGGATTGGCATCAGGATCGCTGGCCTCGAGCGGACAAAGTATTTTTCAGCAGCTTGGCTGCGCAACCTGCCATCGCTCGGATACGCAGGGGCGCGGACCGAATCTGATTGGCTTATTTGGGAAGCCGGTCCAACTGGAAGACGGGCGCGCTGTGACGGCAGACGAGAATTACATTCGCGAATCGATTTTGAATCCGTCGGCAAAAATCGTCTCCGGATTTAAACCGATCATGCCGGTCTTCCAAGGATTGGTGAGCGAAGAGCAATTGAATGCTTTGATTGCGTACATCAAGTCCCTGAACCAGCCGCCGGCGGGAGCGGCCGGAACTCCGTCCCTGATTTCGCCGGGCACAAAACCGCAGCAGTCGAAGGAATAGTTATGGCAACCGCCGCATTCAGCCACGAGCGCGAGCACTATCTGAACAAGGAATACGGAATCCGCTCCTGGCTGCTCACCACCGATCACAAACGCATCGCGCTGCTGTACCTGGTCTCAATTACGTTCTTCTTTTTTATCGGAGGCTTTCTCGCGCTGCTCATCCGGCTGGAGCTGCTCACTCCGGCCGGCGATCTGGTTCAGGCAGATACCTACAACAAGCTGTTCACTATGCACGGCCAGATCATGATTTTCTTTTTCCTAATCCCCTCGATTCCGGCCGTGCTGGGGAATTTTTTAGTTCCGTTGATGATCGGAGCCAAGGATCTGGCGTTCCCGCGTATCAATTTGCTCAGCTGGTACCTGTACATGTGCGGCGGCATTCTGATGTTGCACACGCTGCTGACCGGCGGCGTCGATACCGGCTGGACATTCTATACGCCTTTCAGTACTGCCTTTAGCGATACCAAGGTGATTGAAGCCGGCGTGGCCATTTTCATAAACGGCTTCTCCTCGATTCTCACGGGACTGAATTTCGTAGTCACCATCCACCGCATGCGCGCGCCCGGGATGACCTTCTCGCGGCTACCGCTGTTTCTGTGGTCGCATTACGCCACTAGCATCATCTTTCTGCTGGGAACGCCGGTGTTGGCCATCACGCTGCTGCTGGTGGTTTTCGAGCGCGCTTTCAATCTGGGAATTTTTGATCCCAATCGTGGCGGCGATCCGCTGCTATTTCAGCATCTGTTCTGGTTCTATTCGCATCCTGCGGTTTACATCATGATCCTGCCGTCGATGGGGGTGGTAAGCGAGATCGTTCCCTGTTTCTCCCGCAAGCGGATTTTTGGTTACAGCTTTGTGGCCATGGCGAGCATTGGTATTGCGGTGATCGGATTTCTGGTCTGGGCGCACCACATGTTTGTCGCAGGAATGTCGCTGTACGCTGCGTTGATTTTTTCGTTCCTGAGTTATCTGGTCGCGGTCCCCTCGGCAATCAAAGTTTTCAATTGGACCGCCACCATGTACAAAGGCTCAATTTCGTTCTCCACGCCCATGCTGTATGCGTTCGGCTTCATCGGATTATTCACGATGGGAGGACTGACTGGCCTGTTTCTGGCAGCGTTGGGTGTTGATGTCCACGTCACCGATACCTATTTCGTGATCGCCCACTTCCACTACATCATGGTGGGTGGCGCAGTGATGGGATATCTGGGTGGAATGCATTTCTGGTGGCCAAAAATTTCTGGCCGCATGTATCCGGAGGGGTGGGGACGCCTGGCCGCGCTGATTGTGTTTATTGGATTCAATCTCACATTCTTCCCACAATTCATTCTTGGTTATCTCGGGATGCCGCGCAGATATTGGCAGTATCCGCCGGAGTTCCAGGTGCTGAACGTGCTCTCGACCGCCGGTTCCACCATTCTTGCCGTCGGATATTTGCTGCCGATGGTTTACTTCCTCTGGTCAATGCGCTACGGCAAGATTGCCGATGATAATCCGTGGAACGCTACCGGATTGGAGTGGCGGACTGCTTCTCCTCCCCCGACCTACAACTTTGAGGAGACACCGCTAGTCACGTGGGAAGCTTACGAGTACGACAAAATGACCCTGCCAGCCGAGGTGACGCTTGAGCGATAGCTCAGTCGCGGTTGAACACACTCCCGAACTGCGGCACCACTTTGCCGACATGGAGCAGCAACGCAACGCCGCTTCCCTCGGCATGTGGTTATTCCTGGGAACGGAGATCATGTTTTTTGGTGGGATGTTTTGCGCCTACCTGATCTACCGGTTGGCTTACTACAACGAATTCGCGGTGGCGAGCCGAACGTTGAGCCTTCCGATTGGAACCATAAACACTGCTGTACTGATCTGCAGCAGCTTGACTGTTGCGCTCTCGGTGCGCGCGGCGCAGTTGGGAAAACAAAAATTGGTCATTGTGCTACTGGTTTTGACCCTGCTATTCGGTCTCGCGTTTCTAGGTATCAAGGGCTACGAGTGGCGCGAAAAATTTGTGGAGCATCACATACCAGGATCGTCATTCAGTTTCGACGAGGCCATGCCGGGGCATCCGGAAGCCAAGATCGATCCCCGGCACGCGCAGATTTTCTTCTCGCTCTATTTTGCGATGACGGGCATGCACGCGCTGCACATGATTATCGGGGTCGGGATTTTCGCCGTGCTGATTCTTATGGCGTGGCGCGGCCGCTTCACGCCGGAGTATCACACGCCGGTTGAGATTGGCGGATTGTATTGGCACTTCGTGGATATCGTGTGGATTTATCTTTTCCCGTTGCTGTACTTGATTGACAGGCATAAGTGAACACAGAGGAACGAATCAACAGGAAACGAAAGAGCTGAACATGGCTGAGCACATTCTTTCCAGCAAGTTGTATTGGGCGATCTGGGCCATTCTGATCTGTCTGACGGTGGTGACGGCTTTAGTCGCACGGGTTGATCTGGGATGGTTCAATCCAGTCGCGGCGCTCCTGATCGCCACCGGCAAGGCAACGATCGTTGTGCTTTTCTTCATGCACGTAAAGTACACCAGCGAGAAGCTCACCACGATGGTGATCGTCTCTGCGCTTTTCTGGCTACTGATTCTGCTTGCTCTCAGTCTCGCGGATTACTCGACCCGCCCGATAAGCTAGAACCACATTTAGAATTGTCATTCCGAGTGAAGCGAGGAATCTGCTTTTGTCCGGCTCCCCTATAAAATCGCTGGCAAATTTCTCCGAACTCGCCCAAGCAGCTAAAACCAGTAGCGTGGATTCGGTTGGGCTCGAATCGGCATTGCGGCGAAACCTTCGCGGCGAAGTACGCTTCGACGCTGGCAGCCGCGCGCTTTACGCCACCGACGGATCGAACTATCGTCAGGTTCCAATCGGAGTGGTTCTGCCACGCACAGCCGACGACGTCGTTGCGGCGATTGCAATCTCGCGCCAGTTCAATGCTCCAGTTCTCTGCCGAGGCGGAGGAACCTCGCTCGCTGGGCAATGCTGCAATGTGGCCGTGGTGCTGGATTTCTCCAAATATATGGCGGAAATTTTGGTGATCGATCCATCGCGCCGCATTGCCCGCGTGCAGCCCGGCGTTATTCTCGATCGTCTTCGAAACGCCGCTGAGAAGCACCACTTGACCTTCGCTCCTGATCCGGCCACCCACGATCACTGCACACTGGGCGGAATGATTGGCAACAACTCATGCGGCGTGCACTCGATCATGGCGGGCAAAACCGATGACAACATCGAGGAGCTCGACATTTTGACCTACGACGGCGTGCGGATGAAAGTTGGGGCCACCAGCGATGAGGAACTGGAAAGAGTCATTCGTGAAGGCGGCCGGCGAGGCCAAATTTACGCCGGCCTGAAATCGTTGCGAGATAAATATGGAGATTTGGTTCGGCAGCGCTATCCGAGTATTCCGCGGCGGGTTTCCGGATACAACTTGAATTTTCTTCTTCCGGAAAATGGCTTTCAGGTAGCGAAGGCGCTGGTGGGATCCGAAGGGACTTGCGTTACGGTGCTTGAGGCGACCTGCCGCTTGGTCGAAAGTCCGCCGGCACGGGTTCTGCTGGTCATCGCTTACCCCGATGTCTACCAATGTGCTGATCACGTTCCAGAAGTTATGGCGCACAAGCCGATCGGCCTGGAAGGGATCGACGATCTTCTGGTTCAGGCCACTCGCCGTAAAGGAATTAACTCAGAGGGATTGGCGCTGCTCCCCGAAGGCGGCGGCTGGCTTTTTGCGGAGTTCGGCGGCGATACTCCAGCCGAAGCCGAAGCCCAGGCGCATAGCTTGATGGATGCGCTGGGTGGAAGCCCAAATCCGCCGCAGATGCGGCTTTTCACCGATAGCCGCCACGTAAGGCATGTGTGGGAAATTCGCGAATCGAGTCTAGGTGTGCTCGCTTACGTGCCGGGCCAGCCGTTTGCCTGGGAGGGTTGGGAAGACTCCGCCGTCGCGCCAGAGAAACTTGGTCAGTATCTGCGCGACTTGCGCAAGCTGATGCAGGCCTACAGCTATCGCGGCAGCCTTTACGGACACTTTGGGCATGGCTGCGTCCATAACCGGACGAACTTTGATTTTGAGACCAAAGAGGGTATCGCCCGTTACCGAAAGTACGTCGAGGAAGCCGCTGATCTGGTGGTCAGCTATGGCGGCTCGCTTTCCGGTGAACATGGCGATGGGCAATCTCGCGGCGAGCTACTTCCCAAAATGTTTGGGCCGGAACTGGTGCAGGCATTTCGCGAGTTCAAAGCAATCTGGGATCCCGAATGGAAGATGAATCCCGGCAAGCTGGTTGAGCCGTATCGGCTCGACGAGAACCTACGGCTCGGGGCGGATTATCGGCCGTGGCAACCGCAAACCGCCTTTCAGTTTCCTCAGGATCATGGCAGCCTTGCCCGCGCCACTCAGCGATGTGTAGGAGTGGGGAAGTGCCGGCGTTACGAAGGCGGGGTGATGTGTCCCAGCTTTCGCGTGACGCGCGAAGAGGAGCACTCCACCCGCGGGCGCGCACACCTGCTCTGGGAGATGACCAAAGGCGAAGTCGTTCGGGATGGATGGCAAAGCAAAGAGGTAAAAGAATCTCTTGATCTGTGTCTTTCCTGCAAAGGCTGCAAAAGCGATTGCCCGGTAGGTGTGGATCTGGCGACATATAAGGCCGAGTTTCTCTCCCATTACTACGAAGGCCGGGTGCGGTCCCGCAGTGCGTATGCGTTTGGGAATATAGATATCTGGGCGCGAGTGGCTTCAGTGGCACCGGGGCTGGTGAACCTGGCAACCCAGTTTCCGATTGCTCGCGATCTCGCCAAGCTGGTGGCCGGGATGCCGAGGCAGAGGACTATTCCGAAATTTGCTTCGCAGACATTTCGGGAATGGTTCAGCTATCGAGTGTGGGAAAGGAAGTCCATGTGGGGACGGGGCTCCATGTGGGAACGGGGCTCCGCCCCGTCCAGGCGGGTCGAAGACCCGCCTCCACACCAGCCTGCACAACAGCAAAACGAGGTTATCCTTTGGCCCGACACCTTCAATAACTATTTCCACCCTCATACAGCCCAAGCCGCAGTAGAGGTGCTTGAAGCTGCCGGATTTCGCGTAACGATTCCGCGGTCTACCCTCTGCTGCGGACGGCCGCTGTATGACTTCGGCATGCTGGAAAGAGCGAAGAAGCTGCTGCTGCGAATACTTAATTCGCTTAGGCATGAAATCGATCGCGGGGTGCCAATTGTAGTGCTCGAACCGAGCTGTGCCTCGGTTTTTCGGGATGAGCTCCTCAACCTTTTCCGCAACGACTCCCGCGCGCAGCGGCTCTCGCGGCAAACGTTTCTGCTGAGCGAATTTTTGGAGCGCAAAGCTAAGCACTTTCATTTGCCCAGGCTTCCTCGCAAGGCCCTGGTTCATGGGCACTGTCACCACAAATCGATCATGAAGATGACCGACGAAGAAGCCGTTTTGAAAAAGATGGGCATTGATTTCTATGCGCCGGCGCCGGGATGTTGCGGCATGGCGGGCTCCTTCGGCTTCGAAAAAGATAAATACGACGTTTCCATCGCCATCGGCGAGCTGGAGCTTCTGCCCGCAGTCCGCAAAGCCCCACCCGACCACCTGATTATCGCCGACGGCTTTAGCTGCCGGGAACAGATTGGCCAATGTACTGGCAGGGAAGCGCTGCATCTTGCGGAGGTAATTCAGCTTGCGCTGCAAGGCGCAAGCGCTTCATAGCTTGGAAACGTGCTTTCTCACGACGCGATCAATGAGCTGCTGAGTAGGGCGACATGATTGCCTGATCAGGTCCACCGTAATTGACGTTTACGGACAAAACGATAGGGCTACACCGCTATCGTGGCCCGTGCGGCCGCAGCGTAGGGGTCGTACTGTGCATCAGGGTAGAAGCTGCCTCGAAAGAGCGCGGGCTGCAAAGAGACAGCACACCTCTGTACGTGCACCGCATCAATAAAAGTGTGCGGCACCGAGGGATCACCCCAGTCTCCACCCCAAATCAACCGATGATCATGAGCAAGTTTTCCCAGGAAAGAGAAGTCTCCCTTCCAGGAAGGCTCACCCGCAACAACCTTGACCAGATCACAGGCCAAGCCATAATGATGGACTCCGACCACGCGCAGCTTTGAGGCCCCCTGATTGAAGAGTTCCTGCTGCCTTGCTTGGCTTCGGTACGTTTCGAATATCATTAACTCGATTCCAAGGGCGCGGGCGTCGTCCAAAATGTTTGCGATTGCAGAGCGGGTGACCGGTTCGATCAGATTCGGATCACCCACACGACTCACGCTATTGAACCGCGCGTCATTCTTGATCATATCTTCATAGAAGCTGGGCATGTTTACCTCCTGAATAGATAGCGGACACTTCGGGAAATCGCGTCCTGCGGACAAACGGGTCAATCGAAACGAGGCCAGCGCCGGGACGACGACAGAGGGCAAATCCAGAAGAGCCTACTTCAGGACTCTATGGCGATCTTAAGAATGAGGTCAAGAACCGATTGAGCTTTAAACGAAGTGATTTAAAATCAATAAGTTATGTATTTGTACTTGGCAGTCTCTCCACAACCCGCCCTTAATCTGGGACAATATACGAGCCGGGCTTCTAAGCCCACCTTGTCAACCCATTGCCCGGCAGGTAAGACCCATGGCTCGGGAACTAGAAAACGCCCTCATAGTGCCCGATACCTCTATGCAGATCGAGGCTGAGACATCGGCCCAAGCTGCCTTGCACGGCTCGGTGCTGGTGCTGATCCAGTTCGATGTCTGCGAAGAGATTAGGCTCGACCGGCTCCGCGAGATCTTCAGCGCCCGCACTTTAGAGCAGCCCAGCTTTAAGCATCCGGCGCCAGGTTATGTCCGTTACCAGCGGCCGCCAGTGGTCGAGCCGCTTGAACCTTTGATCCTGGAGAGTGGTGAACACCTGCAGGGCCAGATCAAGTATTATGACTATGGCGTGCTGAGCGTTGTGTTCGAGCTTCCTTTCTCTGGGGATTGGGACACTATCATCCGGCTGGGCAGCCGTTGGGTGTGGGAGGTGGATTTCGAACGCCACGCAGCGCGAATCGCCCGGCAGCGGCTGGAACGGGCAGCCCCGGCTTTGGTCAAGCCCTATGCCAACTGGCTGAGCGAAGACTACTTTATCTTCCATCTGCGTGAAATTGCCGGTTCCCCGTCGGCTGCTGAGCTGGTTTCTACGGAAGGGGCGCGCATAGCTCAAATCGTCCGCGGCGAGACGGCGCAATTATCTGACGGCGAGCGCAATGAGATCCTGCAGTCTCGAATTTCATACTATCCGAATGATTTAGCTGTAATCGGCTGGAACGCCGCGTTTCTCTACGACAGCGAAATCGGTGCGGAGACCGCTATTCAGCTTCTTGAATATGCCAATTCACAGTTGCTGGAATTTCGCCACTACGACGAACTGCTCACGCGGGAGCTGGAGGGCGTCTATGCCTCGCTCGACAAGGGTACCGGGATGCTGGCGCGGTGGCGCCTGGCTCGGGCCGCAACCAAGCTGCACACCGTGTTTCTCGATGTGACCGAGCTTACTGAGCACGCCGACAATGCCATTAAGTTCCTGAGCGACATGTTTTCCGCCCGGTTATACAAGCTGGCTGCTGCCAAGGTCGGCGTGCCCGATTACAAAAACCTGGTCACCCAGAAGCTACAGACTGCCGAGGAGCTTTACCGCTTCATGGTGGAGCAGTTCAACCAAAGCCGTGCGTTCGCGCTGGAATTGATGGTGGTGATTATTCTGATCATCGAGCTTCTGTTTCTCTTCCGCGGGCATGGGATGTAACTGAGAACTGGCAGTACCGTCCGTCGATGGGCACCCCCGAATCCTGAAATTGCAACTGGTCTCATGAATGTTCACGGTGGGAGGGTATAGATCCCTCAGAGTGTGCGTGAGAACCTATGTCGTCCCTCCGGGACTCACTTCACTTTCCCGCATCCACCCGGCACTCACGTGCCGGGGTATCACATTCCGCCCCCTTCGGGGCTTGGATCCGATGGTTCGATTCCACATGGCTCCCCAAAAAACAGTTCTCACGCACACACTAAAGCCCTCACTGATTTCGCGCGACTCGCGCGGCGCTAAAAAGCGCCGCTCTACCACAGCCGTACCCTTCCCAACACCATTTATGAGACCAGTTCTACAAACCGGGAACGGGAAACTTGCTACACTACTCCCATCTATGGCAGATAACAGCCGTTCGCGCACCTGGCTTTGGATCATCATTGGAGGAGGAGCTTTCTTCCTCTTCGTGCTGGCAGTCTTCACGCTCGTCTACCTGACGCTGCACGCTGGCGGAGAGCGGGGGGCACTTAGCAGCTTCGGCGACAAGATCGGTGTTGTCGATCTTGAAGGCGTCATTATCGACCCCAGCACGGTGGTGCAGCAGCTCAAAAAATTCGGCGACGATGATTCCATCAAGGCGATCATTCTGCACGTGAACTCGCCCGGCGGAGGGGTGGCAGCTTCGGAAGAGATTTACCGGGAAGTTAAGCGCATCCGCGACGAAAAGAAGAAGCGGATCGTCTCTTCGATCGAGACTGTGGGCGCGAGCGGCGCATATTACGTCTCTTCTGCGACTAACAAGATCTATGCCGATAGTGGCAGCATCGTTGGTTCGATCGGAGTAATCGCCGAATGGGTGAACTACGGCGACCTGCTGCACTGGGCCAAGCTGAAGGACATCACCATGAAAGCCGGCGAGTTCAAAGATACGGGCTCGCCCGTGCGCGATTTGACCCCGGCTGAGCGCGAATATTTGCAATCGCTGATTGACAACATGCACACGCAGTTCATCCGCGCCGTGGCCGACGGACGAAAGGCGAAGTTCGACGATATTAAGGGAATTGCGAACGGCAAGGTCTGGACGGGTGAGCAAGCCTTAAGCATGAAGCTCATAGACCAGATAGCTGACTTCGAAGCCGCCGTCCAGGACACCGCCAAATCAGTCGGCATTTCAGGAAAGCCCGTGGTGGTACACCCGGAAAAGGAGCGCAAGACATTGCTCGATCTACTGTTCGGCGACGTTTCCGAATGGCTCCCCAGCCGCGAGAAGCTGCT
>Ga0066705_10000199_pt1 | contig 14195 bp, 10 predicted proteins | sample GraSoiAngelo_154_FD_66506 | JGI IMG/M metagenome (GOLD analysis project Ga0066705, IMG submission 66506) | Grasslands soil microbial communities from the Angelo Coastal Reserve, California, USA - 14_1009_13_20cm | ecosystem: Environmental > Terrestrial > Soil > Grasslands | place: USA... | reverse complement strand
CCGATATCGATGCCGTCGCCGTGGTCACGCCGGTGTGGACGCATTATGAGCTGGCCAAGGCCGCTCTCGAGAACGGGAAACACGTCTTCGTGGAAAAACCGTTTACCAGTAACACCGCGCAAGCAGAAGAACTGATCGAGCTGGCGACGAAGAAGAATCTGAAGATCATGGTTGATCACACCTTCCTGTTTACGGGAGCAGTGAAAAAGATCCGTGAACTAGTAGAGGAGGGAGCGCTCGGCAAGCTGTACTACTACGATTCGACCCGGGTGAATCTGGGTCTGTTTCAGCACGATGTGAATGTGATCTGGGATCTCGCCCCGCATGACCTCTCGATCATGGACTACCTGATCAAAGAGACTCCGGAGGCCATTGTGGCAACTGGGCAAACCCATCTTAACGGTTTCGAAGATGTAGCTTTCATCACTCTTTACTTTCCGGATAAGGTCATTGCCCACATCAATGTGAACTGGTTGTCTCCGGTTAAGGTTCGTACCACACTGATTGGCGGGGAAAAGAAGATGTTGGTGTGGAATGACCTGGAGGCCGACGAGAAAGTCAAGGTTTACGATCGGGGCGTGCAGATTAACAACCGCCAGGGTCTTTACGACTTGCTGGTGAATTACCGCTCCGGCGATATGTGGGCGCCTCAATTGGAACAGGTGGAGGCATTGCGGCAAGAATTGGCTTATTTCGTCGATTGCATCTCGAACGATAAAACTCCGATGAACGACGGCCAAGCCGGCCTCAGAGTGGTCAAGATGCTGGAGGCCGCCAATGACTCCCTCCGGCACCGTGGAGCATTGGTTCGCCTCTGATCCAAAGCTGAGAATCTCGTTTCATGACCACAGTCGCGGTTGAAGGCTTACACCGAAGCAGTAGAGCCTGGAAGAAATAGGCCTAGAGAAGAATGAAACCAACGGTCCTGCTTGCAACCACCTCGAGCTGGTTTCCCACCGCGCGGCTAGCGGTGGCTCTGGCACACGCAGGTTTCACGGTTGACGCGGTCTGCCCGCCGCGCCATCCGCTCGATAAAACCAGCGCGGTACGCCAAATGTGCGCATACCATGGGCTGACGCCATTGAGGTCGTTCGCGGATGCGGTCGCCGCCACAAAACCAGATTTCATCCTTCCCGGTGACGACCTCGCGACCCGGCACCTGCACCACCTGCACGGCCGGGAATGCGCTCAGGAGAGAGCGGGATCAGAGATTTGCAACCTGATTGAGCGTTCGCTCGGCGCCCCTGAAAGTTTCGCAATCGTCTATGCCAGAACCGCTTTCATGCGATTGGCGCAAGAAGAAGGCATCCGCGTTCCCCAAACCGAGACCATTAGCAACACCCATGACCTCAGAGCGTGGCTCGCCCAAATGGGTTTTCCGACGGTCCTAAAGGCAGACTGCACTTCCGGCGGAGAGGGAGTACGGGTCGTCCACACAATTGAGGAAGCAGAACACGCCTATCGGAGGCTGCAAGCCCCGCCACTGTTGGCGCGGGCTGCCAAACGGGCTCTGGTGGACCAGGACAAGACGCTGGTCTGGCCGTCGCTGCTTCGTCGCCGGCCGGTAGTGAATGGGCAGGCATTTGTCGCAGGACGGGAAGCAACCAGCACAGTCGCTTGCTGGAATGGCGTCGTGCTGGCGGGCCTCCATTTCGAGGTGCTTAAGAAGAGGAGCTCAGCGGGACCGGCCACGGTGATGCGCTTGATTGAGAACGCTGAGATGACGGCCGCTGCCGAAAAAATCGCCCGCCGCCTCAATCTCTCGGGGGTGCACGGTCTTGATTTCATGCTTGAGGCAGACACGGGAAATGCCTTTCTGATTGAGATTAATCCCCGCTCCACCCAGGTGGGACACCTGACGCTCGGCCCCGGGCGGGACCTCCCGGCAGCCTTGTATGCAGCTGTGTCTGGGCAAGCGGTGCAGCCGGCTGCCAAGCTCACAGAGAAGGACACGATCGCGCTCTTTCCCCATGAGTGGTTGCAGGATCCAGCAAGCTCGTTTTTGCAATCCGGCTATCACGATGTTCCCTGGCAAGAACCGGAACTGGTTCGCGCTTGTGTCCGCAAACGGCCGAAGATCGGCTGGTATTCCAGGCAAAATCCGATTCCAAGTTTTTCCGCAGTGCGGCTTCCTGTGCAAGGGCGCTCCGCAGAAAACTCGCGAGACGCCGGCTGGATCGCCAAACAGAGTGAATCTCCAAATGCCTAACAAACGCGTGCCAGAGAAATCTAAGGAACCCAGAGCCGAAGTGCCGCCCATGAATTCCACTGGTGGTAATGGTGTCGACATGTCGCATCACCACCAACCATCGAACGGCAATCAGCGAGCTTCAGAATGGGTTGCTGAGCGCCTGGAGCAGCGCTCTTTGCAAGATCAAATCCGCTCAGACGCGAGCAAGCCGGTTCGCGTAATGAAATTTGGCGGCACGTCGGTGGCTGATGGCTCTTGTATTGAAAAAGTGGTCGAGATCATTCGAGCCGCTGCGCGCGAGAGCCGGCTGGTGGTGGTCGTCTCCGCGATGGCTGGCGTAACCAACAAATTGCTGGAAGCAGCCACGTGCGCTGAGGCAGGAGATTACAAGGCGGTCGCGGTTATCTTCGAGCAACTGCGCCAGCAGCATGATTTGGCTCTTCGCACGTTAATACATTCGGCGGCGGAGCGGAGCCGCATAAGCTGCAAGATGGAGGAATGTTTTGAGGAGGGCGCCAGGCTGTGCCAGGGCACGAGCCTACTGCGCGAGCTGACGCCGCGAGCGCGTGACGCGGTTTCGGCGCTGGGCGAGCGTCTTTCTGCTCCTCTCGTAGCGGCGGCACTGGCGGAGCGTGGCGTGCCCAGCCAGGCCATCGAGGCGACGGAACTGGTGCTCACTGACGCATGCCACGGCGCGGCTGAGCCGCGCATGGACGCCACCCGCGAACGCTGCCAAGCACGCTTGTGTCCGCTTTTGCAGGAGGGGATTGTTCCCGTGGTGACGGGTTTCATCGGGGCTACGGAGGAAGGCGTGCTTACGACGCTGGGCCGCGGCGGCTCCGATTATTCCGCCACGATTATGGGCGCGGCGATAGGCGTGGACGAGGTGATCATCTGGACCGATGTGGACGGCCTGCTCACCGCCGATCCCCACATCGTGACTGGCGTCTGCACGATCCCTGAAATTTCCTACCGCGAGGCGGCGGAGCTCGCCTACTTTGGCGCCAAGGTACTGCATCCCAAGACGGTTCGGGCGTTGATGCAATGCGGCATCCCGCTGTGGATTCGCAACACCTTCGCGCCGGAACGGCCGGGAACGAAGATCACGCCGGCCGGATTTCAGAACGGGGGAGGAGTGAAGGCGCTGACGGCGATCAACGATGTCGCTCTAATCACTGTAGGCGGGCCAGGAATTGCAAGCGTGCCGCATGTTCTGGGGCGGACATTCGAAACGACGACGTCGCTGCGAGCCGACGTGCTGCTGATCTCGCAATCATCGTCGCAAAACGACATCTGCCTGGTGGTTTCGGCTTCGGTTGCCAAGCGCACAGTGGAGGCGCTGCGCCGCGAGTTCGCGCCTGACCTGGCACATGAGAAAGTGGAACACATCAATCTCGATCCCACGGTTGCGCTGGTCACCGTGGTTGGCCAGAACATGCGTGGCACATCCGGAATTGTGGGACGTATGTTCGGCGCGCTGGGGCGGGAGAACGTGAATATTATCGCCATGGCGCAGGGATCTTCGGAGTGCAACATCTCATTCGTGGTGGCGCAGAAAGATGTGAAAGCAGCGCTAGTCACTTCTCACCGGGAATTCGATCTGGGACGCGCTGAGTCAGTAGGTCCTGCGGCTGAGAAACAGGCTGACTCGGTAAGTCCTGCGCCTGAGAAACCTTTGAGCCGGCCGGTTAGCTGGTTTTACGGGCCTCAGCGGCCCGCTGCAGAAAACGTTTGAGCAAGTCTCCACTCCCGGCGGCGATCCTCCCTAATTAAATAAGCTCTCATGGACTCTTACCTGTGCATCGCGCCCGATGTGAAGCTGGGGCAGAATGTGAAGCTCTCCAAGTTCATCAACCTCTACGGCTGCGAAGTCGGCGATGAAACGAAGATCGGCGCCTTTGTTGAAATCCAAAAGAACGCCAGGATTGGCAAGCGCTGCAAGATCTCAAGCCACACGTTCATCTGCGAAGGGGTCACGATCGAGGACAACGTCTTCATCGGGCACGGAGTGATTTTCATTAACGATAGCTACCCGCGCGCGACCACGGAGGGCGGGAATCTTCAAACTGAAGATGACTGGAAAGTTGAGCGGACCGTAGTTAAGAACGGAGCCTCGATCGGCTCCGGAGTAACCATTCTCTCAAACACCACGATTGGGGAGAACGCAATGGTTGGAGCAGGCAGCGTGATCACGAGGGACGTGCCTGCAAACAGCATCGTCGCGGGGAATCCCGCGAAACTGTTGCGCTATACGGATCAAACGGTGGAAAGAGGCTAACCAATGAACAGCTCGAAGATCATTCCCTTTCTTGACCTCATCACCCCGCACGTTGAATTGGAGCCACAACTGACCGAGGTGTTCCATCGGGCTCTGAAGACTGCCGGCTTCATCGGTGGGCCTATGGTGGAGGAGTTCGAGAAGGCTTTCGCGACGGCTTGTGAGACCCAGCATTCGGTCGCGGTGAGCAGCGGAACCGATGCTCTGCGTTTCGCGATCATGGCTGCAGGCGTGCGGCCCGGCGATGTTGTCCTTACGGTTCCGCATACCTTTATTGCCACGACCGAGGCCATCGTCCAGGCGGGCGCTCTGCCTGAGTTTGTCGACATCGACGAGCGCACGTACAACCTGGATCCGCAAGAGCTGCGGAATTACCTCGAGACTCGATGCCTGCCAAATGCTGCTGGCAAGCTGGTCAGCAAGAGAAGTGGCCGGCCTGTAACGGCGATAGTTCCTGTCCATCTTTATGGCCAGATTGCCGACATGGACGCGATCCTGGAGATTGCGGAGCAGTACGATCTCATCGTGATTGAGGACGCCTGCCAGGCCCACTGCGCTGAATATTTTTCCCGCAAGCGCAATAGCTGGATGAAAGCTGGTTCCATGGGCCGGGCCGCGGCATTCAGTTTTTATCCTGGGAAGAATCTGGGCGCGTGCGGAGAGGCAGGTGCAGTCACGACGAATGATGCGGATCTGGCGCAGAAGATCAAGATGATCCGCGATCACGGCCAGGCCATGAAGTATTACCACGACGTCGAGGGCTATAACGGCAGGCTGGATGCAATCCAAGCCGGACTCTTGCTGGTTAAATTGGCGCACTTAGCGAAGTGGAACGAGCAGCGCCGCGAACGTGCCGCCGAATACAATCGTTTGCTCGCCAGCGCAGAAGATGTGACTACACCCTTCGAACCGGCCTGGTCGCGGGCGATCTATCATCTTTATGTGGTTCGTGTGGAAGACCAGCAGGGACTGATCGCTCATCTCAAGCAGGCCGACATTTACACCGGGATTCACTATCCCATCCCGCTGCACCTGCAAAAGGCGTACAAGCACCTGGGTTACGCTCGCGGGGATTTCCCGAAAGCGGAAAAGGTCGCGGCCGAAATCGTTTCGTTGCCGATGTTTCCCCAGCTTACGGAGCAGCAGCAAGCGCGTGTGGCGGAGGAAATCCGGAATTTTGTGGCGAGCCGAGGCGTGGCCATGCGGGCGCCCGAGCCACTTGCGTTGCCACTTGCGTTGGAGCAGACCGCGTGAGCGGCGCGGTTTCAGGTCACCTCTGCGGTATTGCGGCAGCCGCGGCGAAAAAACCAGGCCATATTGAAGATGGAAAGCAGTGAAGGTTGTCTCGATTGTGGGAGCACGGCCGCAGTTTATTAAGGCCGCTGCGGTGAGCCGGGAATTGCGAAAGCGGCACCGCGAAGTCTCAGTGCATACTGGTCAGCATTATGACTACGAAATGTCAGACATTTTCTTTGAAGGGCTCGATATTCCTCGTCCCGATGTGAACTTGGGCGTGGGCTCGGGCTCGCACGGCACTCAAACTGCCGCCATGCTCAAGGGCATCGAACAGGTCCTGCTGGATGAACGCCCAGACTACCTTTTGATTTACGGCGATACGAACTCTACCCTGGCGGGAGCGCTGGCGGCCTCAAAATTGTCTGTTCCGGTAGCCCATGTAGAAGCTGGGCTGCGCAGCTTCAATCGCAGCATGCCGGAAGAGGTTAACCGCCTGATCGCCGATCACCTATCAGAGCTGCTGTTGTGCCCCAGCGATACCGCAGTGCGCAATCTGGCCGCCGAGGGGGTCACACGAAACGTCCACCTCGTCGGCGATGTCATGCTCGACGTCCTGAATTGGGCCAAGCAGCGCCTTTCTGAAACGCCAAGGATTCTGGACCAGCTAGGTTTGGCAAAGCAGCGCTATGTTCTCGCCACAGTGCACCGCAGCGAGAACACCGACAACTTGAGTCGCCTCGCTCAGATATTGACCGCGTTCAATTTGCTGGACGAGCCAGTCATATTTCCGGTACATCCTCGCACCCAAAAGGCGATCACTGGGACAGGCTTGACCGTCGAGAGCCACGTGCGATTGATCGATCCCGTCGGCTACATAGACATGATGGCTTTAGCTCGCGCCGCGCGGATGATTCTGACCGACTCTGGCGGACTGCAGAAAGAAGCCTACTGGCTTGGCGTTCCCTGCGTAACCATGCGAAACGAGACAGAATGGGTGGAAACCGTGGAAGCAGGTTGGAACACGCTAGCCGGATCTGATTCCGAGAGAATCGTCGAAGCCGTGCGCTCGTTTACGCCAAACGGCTCACACCCAACCTTGTATGGCGACGGAAATGCAAGCGTGAACTGCGTCAATCTCCTCGGCTGAACTGCTGCTGATTATTTCTTTCGTACTCGGACCACATCGCGTTCCATACGGAGAGCATTTATGGAAAACGTAGCCCTCGAAAATACCAAAGCGAAGGTTGCCGTGGTTGGAGTCGGCTATTGGGGCAAGAACCTGGTGCGAAACTTCCACGAACTGGGCGCCCTGGCCATGCTTTGTGACGCGGACGGAGCAGTCGAAGAAACGTATCGGCAACGGTACACAAGCGTCAGATTCAGCCGCGACTTCCGTTCAGTGCTGGCGGATACTTCCATCAACGCGGTGGCTTTAGCTACCCCGGCGGTGACTCACTACGAAATGACGAAGGCTGCTTTGGAGGCAGGAAAGGACATTCTGGTCGAAAAGCCGCTGGCCATCGATGTGAAGCACGGAGAAGAGCTAGTCCGCCTCGCTGGCGCAAAAAGTCGGATTTTGATGGTTGGCCACATCCTCCGCTACCATCCCGCAATCTTAAAACTGCAGCAACTCATTCAGAACGGTACGTTGGGAAAAATCAACTATCTATACTCGAATCGGCTGAACATCGGCAAGATACGGACAGAGGAAAATATTTTGTGGAGCTTCGCTCCGCATGACATCTCGGTCATGCTGTCTCTGCTTAACGAGATGCCGACGCGCGTGTCCTGCCGGGGAAGCGCCTACCTGAATCGCGACGTATCGGATGTGACCTTGAGCCACTTCGAATTCCCCAGCGGGGTGCAAGGGCATATTTTCGTGAGCTGGCTGCATCCCTTCAAGGAGCAACGGCTGGTTGTGGTCGGATCGGAGAAGATGGCGGTTTTTGATGACACCGCCGAGCACAAGCTGGTGTTGTATCCCCACAAGGTCGAATGGCGCAACCGGGTGCCGGCCGCGGTGAAGGCTGACGGCGAAATCGTTGAGCTCGAAGATCGCGAGCCGCTGAAGGCCGAATGCCAGCACTTTCTCGATTGCGTGGAATCCAGAACCTCTCCGGTTAGCAATGGCGAAGAGGGCCTCAGAGTGTTGCGGGTGTTGGATGCCTGTCAGCGCGCGCTGCATAACGGTGGAATTGTTCTGGAAGACTTCAGCGCGAAACGCGCAGAGCCGGAGCCTACATACTTCGTCCACGAATCCGCCTATGTCGACGAGGGCGCCGAGATCGGTGCTCGCACCAAAATATGGCATTTCTCACATGTCATGAAAGGGGCGCGGATCGGCGAGCGCTGCGTCATCGGGCAGAATGTGAATATCGATGGCGGGACCCTCATCGGAAACAATGTCAAAATCCAAAACAACGTTTCCGTCTACACCGGCGCGGTGATTGAAGACGACGTCTTCCTTGGACCTTCGTGCGTTCTAACAAATGTCACAAATCCTCGCTCGCAAGTGAGCCGGCATGCGTTATATGAAACGACCTGTTTGAAACGTGGATGTACGATTGGCGCCAATGCGACCATTGTTTGCGGAGTCACCATCGGACGCTATGCGTTTGTTGGAGCCGGGGCGGTCGTGACCAAGGACGTTTCGGACTTTGCGCTGGTGGTGGGAAATCCGGCGCGCCAGGCGGGCTGGATGAGCCGTCATGGCCATCGCCTCGATTCCCCCGACTTGTACGGGGTCATGCGATGCCCGGAAACCGGCTATCGCTATAAAGAAGAGGAACCTGGTGTCCTACGATGCCTCGACCTGGACGAAGAAGCTGCATTGCCAGCCGAATTGAGCGTGGGGACGAAATCATACCGGCAAGTGAAAGAGGAAGCGAACTATGAATGTTCCGCTGCTCGACCTTAAGGCGCAATACGCGGCCATCAAGACCGAAGTGGAGGCGGCGATCGCGGAAGTGCTTGAATCCCAGCATTTCATTCTGGGACCGAAGGTGGAACAGTGCGAGAAGGCGATTGCCGCGTACTCGAAGTGCTCCCACGCCATCGGATTTTCTTCCGGCAGCGATGCCCTGCTTGCTTGCCTGATGGCTGAGGGCATTGGTCCGGGCGATGAGGTCGTTACCACTCCTTACAGTTTCTTTGCAACCGCTGGCGCGATCGCCCGGCTGGGCGCAACGCCTGTTTTTGTCGACATTGATCCGGCAACCTACAACATCGATGCGTCCCAGATCCGCTCGAGGATTACAGACAAGACTCGCGCGATTATCCCTGTGCATTTGTACGGGCAGATGGCGGACATGGACGCTGTGATGCGCGTGGCAGACCAGCATGGCTTGGTGGTCATTGAAGACGCCGCACAGGCAATCGGGGCCGAGTACAAAGGCCGCCGGGCTGGCTCGATCGGCCATTACGGATGCCTTTCGTTCTTTCCCTCGAAGAATCTTGGAGCCGCCGGCGATGCGGGAATGGTCGTCACCAACGAGGCCCAGCGGGCGGAGAAGCTGCGCTGCCTGCGATCTCATGGGTCCAAGCCGAAGTACTATCACAAGATTGTTGGAGGCAACTTCCGCCTCGATGCCCTCCAGGCGGCGGTTATTTCTGCCAAATTGCCGCACTTGGACGGTTGGACAACCGCTCGCCAGCGCAATGCGAAAAGATACGATCAGCTCTTGGGCGAGGCCGGCTTACCGGTTAGCCTTCCGGCTGTTGTTACTGACCGGCACATCTTCAATCAATACGTGATCCGCGTTTCAGAGCGTGATCAATTACAAGCCCACCTTAAGAGGAACGGTGTAGGGACGGAGGTGTACTACCCCGTGCCGCTCCACCTGCAAGAGTGCTTTGCCTATCTCGGGTATACAGCGGGCTCATTCCACGAGAGTGAGCGGGCGGCCAAAGAGACCCTCGCGCTGCCGGTTTATCCCGAACTCACGGATGCCCAGGCACAGTTCGTAGTCGGCTGCATTTGCGAATTTCTCGGCATCGATCCGCCCCGCCCCGCCGCGTCATTCCAGGCAGTCTCGGCCCTGGCCGGCGCTCAGTCGCAGGCCGCGCTGGAGTAAATCTCTTGATCGGAGTCATTTCCAAACCCGAGCAAGCCGGAGTGGCTAAGGAGTTCTTTGAACTCTTCAAAACTCCCTGGGAGGTGTACCGTCCGGACCGCGTGTATGACGTCATCATCGTCACCGCACACGAGACCCCGGAAGTGAGCCCCAGACTGCTTCTTGTGTACGGCCCCTCCGAAAATAATATTGACCCACGAATCGGAGCCTCCGTTCATCGGCGGCTTGAAGGAGCGGTCCTGACTGCACGAGACACTCCGCTTCCAATTTACCGGGAGATGGTGACCTTCGCAGATCACAGCAACGGAAGCGCTTGTGTGGCCGCGGGTTCTGAAGTGGCAGGTATCAGGACCGGCTCCTCTGATTCCACGGTGATACGGCTGGGGTACGACTTGTTCGATGAGGTCGAGTTTCTGCTTTCCGCTGGACAACCTATCGAGAATGCTCACGTCCCTACGCTGGAGGTCCACATCAGGATGTTGCGGCAATGGATTCTTGAGGCGGGCATTCCTCTCATTGAAATTCCTCCCACTCCTGCCGGCCACAGCTTTGTGGTTTGCCTGACTCACGACATTGATTTTGTCGGGATTCGAAACCATAAGTTCGATCACACTATGTGGGGATTCGTCTACCGGGCGACAGTTGGGGCGGTGCGCAATTTCGTTCGCGGGAGGCTCTCACTCGGGAACCTGCTCCAGAATTGGTTTGCTGTTGGATCGCTACCATTCGTATATGCAGGGTGGGTCAAAGACTTCTGGGAACCGTTTGAATGGTATTCCGAGGTGGAAGCGGGTCTTCCAGCAACATACTTTCTGATCCCTTTCAAACGGCGTTCCGGTGAAAAAGTACCTGGGGGAGATGCGTCGCGTCGTGCTGCTGCCTATGATGTCAGCGACCTTCCGGAGCAGACAACAACTCTGCTTAAGCGAGGTTGCGAACTAGGTGTCCACGGAATCGATTCCTGGCACAGTGCCGACAGAGGCAAGTCCGAGCTGGCGAGAATTGCGGCCGTTACGGGCGACACCAGCATCGGCATCCGCATGCACTGGCTGCTGGGGGACGCGAGTACCCCTGCAGTGTTGGAGCAAGCAGGTTACGCTTACGATTCCACTTTTGGTTACAACGAGACTGTCGGGTATCGCGCAGGCACCGGTCAAGTGTTTCGCCCCCTGGGTGCAAACGCGTTACTTGAGCTCCCTTTGCATGTCCAGGATGGCGCGCTGTTCTATCCGCAGAGGCTCGATTTGCCGGAGGCAGAAGCTGAAAAGCGCTGCCGTGCTCTGATTGAGAATGCCGGCAAGTTCGGCGGCGCGCTCACGCTTCTCTGGCACGATCGCAGCCACGCGCCGGAGCGCCACTGGGGCGACTTCTATATCAGATTGGTGCAAACGCTGAGGGCTACTGACTGCTGGTTCGGTACTGCCAGCCAGGCGGTTGACTGGTTTCGAAAGAGGCGCGAGGTTCGCTTCGAGCTGATGGAAACTGAGGACGGCAGCGCTCGGGCTTGCCCCTGCTATGAGGGAGAGGAAGTAGTACCGCCTCTAAATATTAGGTTTCATCGCCCATGCCAGGAAGTGAACGGCTCAACGGTGTCTTCCCCGGCCGCATCCGGCTTTGTGGACATCCCGTGGAATGGCGTGAGCCGCGACGAACCAGAGCAATTGCTGCAAAACATTTTTCTGGGCCCTTCTGAACCAGTTCGCGCTGAACTGGCTAATTGATAACAGCGCTCTGTTTGAAAGGACAGCCGCTCTCTCGCATGAAATCCATTTGTATGTTGCTGCAGAATCAATATGACGTCGATATGCGGGTCAGGCGGAAGGCGGAAGCCCTGGTCGCCGCGGGATATTCGGTCGACGTGCTCGCTTTGCGGGGCACCAGAGCGCAGAAGACCTACACACTTGAAGGCGTAAGAGTGCACACGCTGGCGCTGGGCAAAAAACGCGGTTCTTTAGCACGGTATGCATTTGAGTACATGGCTTTCTTTTTGTGGACCTTCCTCTGGGTGACGTTCCAGATGCCGCGGCGGCGATATGCTGTGATCGATGTAAACACGCTTCCCGACTTCCTTGCGTTTGCTCCAGCATTTGCGAAATTGATGGGGGCCAAGATCGTCCTGGACATGCATGAAATCACCCCTGAGTTCTATATATCGAAATATGGGATCGCGGAGCATTCATGGGCAGTTCGGCTGCTGGCGTACCTGGAGAAGATAAGCTTTGACTTTGCCGACCATGTCATCACGATTAATGAGCCCATTGAGGAGCTGCTGGGCAAACGCGGGCTGCCCCGGGCGAAGTCGACTGTGATCATGAATTCGGTGGATGAGGCGCGCTTCTCTTCCTTCTCGCGATCCTCAGCTGCGGTGGAAGCAGCAGCGGTTCCAGCATCATTTGTAATGATGTACCACGGAACGATTACGGGGATTTACGGGCTCGATATTGCCATTGAAGCTTTTGCGTTGGCGCAGAAGGAAATGCCCGGAGCACAGTTCTGGATCTTAGGCAACGAAGGGCGGGATTCGGATTGGCTGGAAAGCCTCGTGCAACAACGCGGGTTGGCCTCAAAGGTCAGGTTGTTTGGAGTGGTTCCGCCGTCTGAAATTCCTGCATGGCTGAACAAATGCGACGTGGGGATTCTGCCAATGCGCCGCGACGCACTCCTCGAGTTCGCCACTCCCAATAAATTATCGGAATTCATCATCATGGGCAAAGCGGTGGCCATCTCCCGCCTGAAGACGATCGGTCACTACTTCAGCGAGGATGCGCTGGCTTATTTTGAGCCGAATGACTCCGCAGACCTAGCCAGGCAGATGGTAGGTCTTTATCAGGATAGCGAATGGCGTGCCCGGCTGGCGGCCAAGGCCAAAGAAGAATACGCTCCCATCCGCTGGGATGTGATGAAAGAACGTTACTTGATGCTGATCGAAGACATGGTTGGCCCGTTAGGGCACGCGGCGACAGAAAAGTCGCAAACCGCTGGAACGGCAGCTGTTGTCGAGTAACCTCTCCCGTTCTCCGCTATCGGTCATAGCAATCCATCACGATCCTCCTAGAGACAGACGTAGATGTTAATCACGCCCAATTACGTGCTCATTACGCCAGCCAGGAACGAGTCACAGTTCATAGAACTGACTCTAAGGTCGGTAATTGCACAAACGGTCCGTCCGAAAAAGTGGGTCATTGTTAGTGACGGCTCGACCGACGGCACGGATGAAATCGTCAAAAACTATGCGGAGCAACACGATTGGATCGAATTAGTGAGGCTACCCGAACGTTCTCAAAGGAATTTCGCTGGCAAAGTGCTTGCCTTCAATGCGGGATATACCAGAGTCGCAGAACTGGACTATGACGTTATCGGCAATCTGGATGCTGATGTGTCGTTCGAGGAAGACTACCTTGCGTTTCTAGTCAGCAAGTTCGCCGAGAGTCCCGACTTGGGGGTGGTGGGTACACCCTATCTCGAGGAGAACATGATGCATGACGAGCGATTTAAGAGCCCGGACCATGTGTCCGGCGCTTGCCAGATGTTCCGGCGCGAATGTTTTGAGCAGATCGGCGGTTACATGGCTGTACAATCTGGCGGGATCGATCTGATTGCGTTGCTCAGTGCCCAGGCAAAGGGTTGGCAAACCAAGAGATTTGACGAGAAAGTGTGCCGGCACCATCGGAACGTGGGAAGCGGCGAGTATGCCGGGACTTTTCGAAGACTATTAAATCTGGGAAGGAAAGACTACCTCCTTGGCAGCCATCCTTTCTTTGAGATTTTTCGAAGCGCTCACCAGATGAGGAGCAATCCCTATATTATCGGAGGATTTCTGATGCTCCTCGGGTACGTCTGGGCCATGTGCCGCCGTGTTGAACGAACCATGCCTGAGGAGCTGATGCGGCTTCGTCGCAGAGACCAAATGCAGAGATTGAAGAGAGTCTTGCGCCATCGTCTGAAGCGCCCAGCAAGGCAGACTCCGGCAACAGCGCGGCTGTGACCAATCCTAACGTTCCGATTTGGGCCTGGTAAAACAATAGTGAGGTTGATCGAACCTTGCAGGGTGCGGGATGAGCTGCCGGTTGGCCATCAGCCTCCTCTCGACACAAGGTGGAGTGACTCTCAGCGTTCATTTGCCTGCGCGATATATGCTTCCTGAATCTTCAGCCGCGATACCCAGCACAACAAGCCACATCAGCGTGTGCATTTGCACTTATAAGCGGCCAGAGTTCCTCAGGCGCTTATTGAACGATCTTTTCCGGCAGGATACCGGTGTAGCATTCACATATTCCATCGTGGTGGTTGACAACGATAAATTGTGCTCTGCCCAAACCGTGGTATCTGAGCTTGCAGCCGATTCGACAATTTCTGTCAGCTATTGCGTCGAGCCTCGGCAAAATATCGCGCTAGCGCGGAACATGGCCGTGGAGAA
>Ga0066705_10000197_pt1 | contig 14219 bp, 7 predicted proteins | sample GraSoiAngelo_154_FD_66506 | JGI IMG/M metagenome (GOLD analysis project Ga0066705, IMG submission 66506) | Grasslands soil microbial communities from the Angelo Coastal Reserve, California, USA - 14_1009_13_20cm | ecosystem: Environmental > Terrestrial > Soil > Grasslands | place: USA... | reverse complement strand
GGGATTAAGTTGCCCGGCACATTCGTGTCTCCAATGAGGGTAAGTTTTGGGTCTGGGGACAGTTCGGGATCGTCAACAATGGCTTGACGTACGCTAATGCCAGCGTCAGCTAAGAGCTTGGACGCACCGGCGAGTATGCCGACATTTTTCGGATCGCTGGCAGTAATCTCCACGACGCCCAGGCCTAACTGCTTCGCGATCCCTTTGAGGGAGAGCCCAGCTGACTGCAACCGTCCAAAAATAGCCTGCAGACCCCTATCACTCTGTATCATCTTCACGGTCTCCACAACAGTCCTTCTGTCCACTCCCGCTGCTCTGGCAACTCGCGCGGTTGGTATCTCTATTTGGTTAAGGTAGATTCCGTCATCGCGTATGGCCAAGCCGTTCTCTATGCATAGCCGGGCGACTTTGAGTCGTTCGGGATGACGAGGTCCCAGTAGTTGTTGGATTTTGTTCCACATAGGTGTATGTACTAAACTGTACAAGCAAGCTTAAAATTTTACGTAAAGTCACAATACCTGTCATGCTTGAGACCGAAGGGACGATGCTTCCCCAGAACCGAGTCAATCTAGAGGAAGATGAGATTCCTACGCGATACTACAACATACAGGCTGACCTTAGAGAGCCTCTTCCTCCACCCCTCGACCCGAAGACCAAGCAACCAGTCAATCCTGCCAGCCTCGAAAGGATCTTCGCCAAGGAGCTAATCCGCCAGGAGATCAGCCCAGAACGCTACATCACCATACCAGATGAGGTTCTGCAAGCCTATCTTGAGATTGGCCGTCCGACTCCTCTAGTACGAGCTACCCGGTTGGAGAGATTTCTCAAAACTCCCGCCAAGATATTCTACAAGGCAGAATACCTCAGCCCTACCGGCAGCCATAAGCCCAACACAGCCATCGCCCAAGCCTACTACAACAAGAAACAGGGGACCGAGAGACTAGCGACAGAAACCGGCGCCGGCCAATGGGGATCCGCGCTAGCGCTAGGCTCTGAGATGTTTGGATTGAAGTGCAAAGTGTACATGGTCCGGGTTAGCTACCAACAGAAGCCCGGGAGGCGCGTTATGATGGAGACGTACGGAGCGGAGGTTCGGCCCTCACCCAGCGAGGACACGAATTTTGGGAGGTCCTTGCTAGCCCAAGACATGAACCATCCAGGAACTCTCGGCATCGCAATCAGCGAAGCGCTCGAAGACACCGTTACTCACGATAACACGAGATACTGCCTTGGCTCGGTCATGAACCATGTTCTGACTCATCAGTCGATTATTGGCCTTGAAGCGAAGAAACAGTTCGAATCGATCGACATACAGCCAGACATAATAGCGGGATGCATCGGCGGTGGCTCCAACTTCGCAGGCTTCGCCTACCCATTTCTCGGCGACAAGCTCCAAGGGAAACTCGACGCGGATTTTGTGGCATGCGAACCAAAGGCCGTCCCATCCACAACGCGCGGAACTTTCACGTATGATTTTGGAGACGCTGCCGAAATGACACCGCTCCTAAAAATGTACACTCTCGGGCACAAGTTCCAGTCTCCTCCCATTCATTCAGGCGGCCTCAGGTACCACGGAAAAGCCCCATCGCTATCCTACCTCATCAACAAAGGCCACGTCCACTCAGTTGCCTACCACCAGAACGAAGTATTCCAAGCCGCAAGAACCTTCGCGCAGACAGAAGGAGTCATCCCGGCACCTGAAACCGCTCACTGCATCAAATACATCATAGACCAAGCCATCCAGTGCAAGAAGACCGGCGAGGAGAAAGTACTCGCCTTCAACAACTGTGGCCACGGTCTGCTAGACCTCAAAGCCTACGAAGACTTCCTGGGAGGAAAACTCACCGACTACGAGCCGCCAAAAATTGAAATCGAAACGTACGTAAAATAACCGAGAATATCAAAGCCTTACCTCTCTTCTAGACCGTCTGGTGCCTCATTACATGCCTAGTACTGGAAGAACAGCAGTGACAACCTTGGACCATGCATCTGATTCTGGATCAATCAGCTCGAAATGGCCAACGCCTTCTAGTTTGACAAGAGTGGGCTGTTCACCCAGCTGTTCAGCTCTCTCGACGAACTTCTCGGACTGAGAGAACGGGACGATGTCATCCTCAGTTCCGTGGATTAGAATTTGTCTCGATCCACTTGGCAGGAGCTCGATAGGGCTCCCGGCATCAAATCGCTCGGGGTACTGGTCTGGCGATCCACCCATGAGCTTGGCAACAGCGCCGTTTCCCAGTTGTTGCCTCCAGGCTGCCCGAAGGTCGGATACGCCAGCGAGAGAAACCGCACGGACAAAACGATACTTCTGAGCCCTCCGCAGAGGTGACGCTTTGGGAACGCGATGCGTGCTTGCGAGCCATAGTGCAAGGTGCCCTCCAGCCGAGTGTCCCATGACCGCTGCCCTGGCAACGTCGACGCGTGAATCTGAAGAGATTGTATCCATAATATTGTCAGTCGCGAGGCTGACATCTTGAAAGGTTCCAGGCCAGCCGCCACCAGAGTTTCCGATCCGTCGGTATTCGAGGTTGCAGGTGACGATTCCTTTGTCGGTGAGTGCAGCGCACAGGGAACCAATGTGCTTCAAGTCATAGGCGGATTGCCAGAAACCCCCATGTATCACCAATAGGAACGGGAACGGACCCGCGCCATCAGGTAAACGCAATTCAGCAAAGTGCTGAGGATCCGAGCCGTACTCGATGCGCTTGTCGAAATTCGGTGGATGTCTCTCCAAGAGATCGCTCAAGTCTTTTCAAAATCAGATAACCGGCAGTGGCCGTATAAGATCAGCCAATGAAAGGGGTTAGAAATACTCGGTTAATGGCGGGTTTTCTTTAGATACTACTTAGTCAATGAGCCTCTGGAAACCCGAATTGGCGATTAGCGAACTTTCTCCGGAAAAATTGCGGTTCGAATGCCCACCCGGAAAGGTCGAATGCAAGACCAGCCAAGAACTCTCTCCCCTCGAAGGAGTCGTAGGACAAGATCGTGCACTCAAAGCTCTCGTATTCGGAGTGGAGATGAAAGCAAAGGGATTCAACATCTTCGCGGCCGGGCCCCCGGTCACTGGGAAGAGGCCTGCGACTAGAAGTTACTTGGAAAAAATCGCAAAGACCAAACCTACTCCGCCCGACTGGTGCTACGTAAACAATTTCCAAAATCCTTACGAGCCGAAGGCACTCAAGCTCCCGGCGGGCAAAGCGAAGATCTTCCAGAAAGATCTGAAGAATCTCATAGACCAAGTCAAGAGAGCCGTCCCTGCAGCTCTTCAGAGCGAAGAGTTTGCAGCCCGAACAAACAGCATAACAAAAAGATCCGTGGAAGAGAGAGATAAGATTCTCAACGAGCTCAACGATGTAGCCAAAGAGTCGAGTTATGCCGTTCGGATGAATCAGCTAGGCATTGGAATAGTCCCCATCCGGGCGGGAAAAGCGCTCAGTCAAGAGGAATATGACGCCCTACCCGCGAGCACGAAGAAAAAATTCGAACAGAGCAGAGAGACGGTAAGAACCGCGCTAGACAAAGCAGGGAAGCAAGTAAACGAACTAGAAGCCAATACTCTAGATGAGCTGAAAAAACTCAGAGACGACACGGTGCACTATTCCATGGGCGGCTTGATCAGCAAGCTGACCTCTCGTTATCAGGATCAACCAGAAGTGATACAGTACCTCAATGACATGAGAGACGATATTCTAGAAAACACCGAATTGTTCGCGCTGAGTGGAGCGGAACAGCAGAAGAAGGATTCTGACACACCACCTAGTCTCATAGAGAGAGACTTGCCTGACCTTCTGTTCAGAAGATATCAGGTCAACCTCATCGTTGACAACTCCGACTTGAAAGGTGCACCGGTGATCGCCGAGGACAACCCGACAGTGACGAATCTCCTTGGAAGAATCGAGAGCGAAGCCAAGTTCGGAACTCTCTCAACGGATTTCACCCTGATCAAAGGAGGATCGATCCACAAGGCTAACGGTGGATTTCTCATACTCGGGGCCCGGGAGCTCCTGACTAGCCAGTTATCGTACGAGGGTCTCAAGAGAGCGCTTCAGAACGGAAACATTGCCATCGAGGAAACAGGCCAGAGACTCGGAGTCGCAAGCACGAAGAGTCTCACTCCACAACCGATACCATTGGACGTGAAGATTGTGCTGGCGGGCGACAATCAGATCTACCAAGCCCTCTACGTCGCCGACCCCGACTTTGGCCTACTCTTCAAGGTCAAAGCCCAGTTCGATGACACAATCGAGAGAAACGACGAGAACATGAAAACCTACGGCCGGTTTGTCCATACTTTATGCGAGAAGGAGAATCTCAGCCATCTTGAAGCGGCCGCGATTGCAAAGGTGGTCGAATATGGTTCAAGACTTGCAGAGGACCAGACAAAGCTCTCTACGAAATTCCCTGAGATCGCCGATCTAGTCAGAGAAGCCAACCACTACGCATCCCAAGACGAGTCCAAATACATCAAGGACACCCACATTCTAAAGGCACTTAAGGAGAAGATCTATCGCTCCAATCTTCTAGATGAAAAGACCAAAGAGATGATCGAGAGAGGCATCATACTCATCGACACCTCTGGGACAAAAACGGGTCAGGTAAACGGGTTATCTGTAATCAGCTTGGGCGACTTCGACTTTGGCCAACCATCAAGGATCACCGTTAGCGTTGGACTTGGAAGAGAAGGAGTCATCGACATCGAACGCCAAGCCAGGCTGGGCGGACAACTACACACGAAGGGGGTCCTGATAATATCAGGCTATCTGGAAAACAAGTACGCACGCGACAAACCACTGAGCGTGGCTTGCAGGCTAGTCTTCGAACAAAGCTACGGTGGAGTCGACGGTGACAGCGCGTCCAGCACCGAACTCTACGCGATCCTCTCAGCCCTCTCCGACCTTCCCATCAAGCAGAACCTCGCTGTTACCGGATCTGTGAACCAGAAGGGCGAGGTTCAAGCAATTGGAGGAGTGAACGAGAAGATCGAAGGATTCTACCATACGTGCAAGGCAAAAGGCTTGAAGGGTGACGAGGGAGTCCTAATTCCAAAGAGCAACGTACAACATCTAATGCTCAGCGAGGAAGTAGTGGAAGCTGTCAAGCAGAGACGGTTCCACATCTATCCAGTAAGCACGATAGACGAGGGTATCGAGATTCTAACAGGCGTAAAGGCAGGAGCGTTGAAAAGCGATGGAGATTATGAAGCGGACACGGTCCATTTCAAGGCCAACAAGCGACTTACTGAAATGGCTAGCGAGATTACAAAGTTCGGACAATTCACAAGAAGACCAAGTGACTAGCGCTCTCTAGAGAAACGCGCTTCTCAGCCCTAGAAGTATTCGCTCGTGAACCTCGACAGCTGGCCTCGTGCCATCTACAATATGCCATCCAAATCTGTGGGCTAGCGAACGATAGTTTCTCCGCACTTTCTCTAGGAACGCTCGGTCTCGCTCGTTGACATCCCGTCGACGGGTCTTTCTTGAGAACGACTTCGGAATGGGAACATCCAGGACAAAGACGGCACGAGCCTCTGGCAGACCCGCGTCGAGGCCTGCGAGCCATTGAACACTCAAGCCCCTTGCCTCGCCGTAAGCCAAGTTGGAAGGAGTGTATCTGTTACAGATAACAAGATCATTCTTCTTTAGAGCGCCAGTGATCGTTTCCATGTTTTCCCAACGGTTAAGGGAATAAAGTAAGTGCAATGCGTGCGGTGAAGTTTTGGCTCTCCCGGCGAGGAAGGATCGGATAAGTCGCCCTGAACTTGTAGAGTAGATTGGAAAGCTTAGAGTGCCGACCTTGAACCCTTCACGGCGCAAGCTTGCCGACAAGAGTCTCGTCTGAGTCTTCTTCCCTGCTTGGTCAATGCCTTCAAGCGCAATGAGACGGGAGGGCACGAGACAATCGAACATGCTCGGGTTGCTTATTACGTTAAGCTGAGACTGGTCGTTCTAAGAAGGGAAATGAATCGTTAATCGCCTTCTCCGTGCTTCAGCCTCTCATGTCCTCATTCTTCGGCCCCAACACTGGTTCACCAAAGCAGAATCACTGATCTCGAAGCTGTCGCAGAGCAATCGGTTCGTCGAAGGGCGATCAAAAGCGTTGAACAATCAAGATGGCGCTGTGTCCCTGATCGCCGTAGGTATCAACGGCTAACTACTTCTATCCGTAGCCTCTCGTGAGGCATTGGTGCACCACAAGTCTTAATATGAAAAATCGCAAGAGGCATAGGCCTGACCAATGGAGACGTCCCGTCCTACTTTGGGTTCCGAGTCAAGCGTGCAACGAACAATTTTCTTCGCCCTCATCCTCTCCTACTGCGGCGACTCGGCGTTGTCGGACAGCCAAACTTTCACGTCCGAATCTGATCCATTTGTTCAGGTCGGAAATTACCTCCGTCCTCCTTCCTTCCCGGAAGACCCCTCAAAGCTCGTGAATTCGTAGGCCGCGGATGAGATCCGACGGCCAAAGAGTCCGGCTTCGTCAAAAAAAGCTCCACACTGGCCACCACGAAACTGGGAGGGATGCTAAGAATTCTCTCCTTGCAGAGACTTGGCAAAAATTCGAGACTACTGCGCCGGAAAATTACTGCAAACGGGACGGGCTCCCCGGCAAAACCCGAACCAAGAGGACCCTAAGGTCTCTTGGGTGGTCATCAGGTTAAGACCCCGGGAAGCCCGCTAGGAATAAAAACGCACGAGTATAAGAAGGAAACAGCGTACTTAGGACATACTAGAGATAGCATCAGGTATACATCGCAGCAAAAAGGAACCATCAAGCGATAGGAAGAATAATATTGACCCCTGCTGAAAGCTCCAGCCAATCTCCGAGCCGAAGAGAAGCCGTTGACTTGCTAAGTCTTTTGGGCGAGAATGTTTTTCACTAATGTCAAATCTTCCTGATGTTGATCAGGAAGTGGGCCGACACAACCAAAGGGACAGAGCAAGACAAAGCAACCACTGTTCCAAGCCCTACCCCAAAAATTGGATAGAGGTATCCTACGAGAAGACTGTAGGGAAAAGCGGTTAGTCCTCCAGATATAAACAACGGTTTCGTCAATGCTCGCGACAGCGCCATCCCACGGGTCCGGTATGTGAAAAAGAGGGTGAGGCTGAATATTGCCGGGAACGATGAAGCTATGCCGCCTAGTTCAGGGCCTCCGAGCTGGCTTGACAAAACTGCCAGAGTAACGATGCCTCCACCTATCAAAGCCCTGAATGCTATTTGAGCCAGAGAGTAAACGATCTTCGCACCTGCGACGGAGGGAAGCTTCATTTTCATCTTGAACAGATAGAAGTAGACACTGCAGACGGAAAGAAAAACTCCGACCGAGAAGAAGAGATTTCTCAAATCAAGATAAGCTGTGATCGTTGAGAGGCCGACCCAGACGAGTAGCGCACCGACAAACGCTAACGGGAAACCTCTTTCCGAAAGAACCGCGTAGACGAGTAGGAATGACATTGTAAAGCTGAGGGCGAGAGGGAAGACTATCGTAGCCTGCGATGCAGTCGTTGCTCCTTGGTTGAGGCCGATGAAGAGAAACGAGACTATGGATATTGCAGGAAGCCCGCCCACGAGACCTCCGAGTGCGCTACCATATCTCTCAGCGATTAGCGTAGCCGAACTGACCCATGCGCCACCGACCGTGAATGCGAGGATTAGATGTAGAATCAGAAGATCGGTCATCAATGACCTGCTGTGACGTGCCCTGTCCAGACACGAGCAGGGCCGCTTTCTGGGCTACATAAGCCCGCGCATTTGCGATAACAGCTGAGAAAGCTGTCTTAGGCTTCCCTCGAGCGCCATCCTTTAGAAGTCGGCAAGAAGTCGAGTCTCCCAGATTACATGTCATTGCGGGAGCTATTGAAAGTAAATTCCCGCGAACATCTCGCAATATACGCTCTAGCCGCCCTCGCTAATCTTCTCCTTTCCATCCCTCAATATCTCGCCGTCAATACCGCCCTCGAACTCGCCGTAAATCCAAAAGGAGCGACGGCCAGTTTGATCGCTCAGTATGGTTCGAGCAATGGCCTAGTCTTAGACTTTCTCAGATCGGCTCTCATCTTCCAAGGAGTCATGGCAGCTCTAGTGATCGGGCTTGTCGGAGCTGCTTCGTCTCAAAGGAGCTGGAAGTGGCAATACCCGCTGACGGGTGTGTTCGTCTCCACCTATCTCGCATACCATCTAGGCGGCAAGTTTCTGAATGCACTCGGTTGGATCGGAGTACTAGAAACCAGCGGCGTAAGTGTTTCCAATGTCTACGGAGATCTCTTCTGGTTCGGGCTAGGCACGGCAATATGTTACCTGCTCGGAATTCTTGTTCTCAGGCGCTCTTACAATAGACTGGCAGAGGCTAGAGATGCCCATAGCCGTTCTTACTGATTGCTGACTCTTCTGACCATCGGGCGGACTAGGGAGGAAAAAAAATGCTTACTCTTTCCGTTACCCGCAAACTAGTCGTCGGGATCTCCGAAGCTGTGCTCGGGCCCGCCTAGTGCCCACGGCAAGGGTAGTTGTCAGTCCAATCATTCCACTAAGCAGAAGCAACCAAGGATTGGTTGTCACAGTCGAAGTGCGCAAAACCGTTCCGGCAGTAGAGAAGAATTCGCAGATGAAACAGCGGCCGTTTCCGTTGTCCACATGAATGATTAGGACCTTCGAGTCTTGGAAAACCATTGAGCCGTCACTGGTCAACGTAAACGTGATGGTGTAAAGGCCTGGTTGCACAGAGCTGACGTTCCAGTTGAAGAATCCAGTAGAGGGATCGAAGCTCGCACCATCGGGAAGTCCGCTGGCGGCCAAGGTCATATTGTCCGCTGCCCAGTCGGGGTCAGTCACATTTACCATGAAACTTAGGTATTCTCCCTGCCGAACGTGAACTGGGCCTGGAACGATTAGTACTGGTTGCTCGATTACTTCATTGACGAGGATACTAACGTTGGCCGAGACGACTAGCGTCCCGTCTGATGCAGATATGGTCATGATGTACGTGCCTGGTCCTCTACCTTCAGATGGTGTCCAGGTGAAGTTCCCGGACGCAAAACCGAGACCGCCATTCAGGGTGAAAGTTGCTCCGATGGCGAGGCAATTATCGCATGCAAGATTGATTGTCCGCGAGGGATCGCCTGTCGCTGAGACGTTGAAGGCGAGTGAAGAGCCTTCGTTGACAGTCTGAGAAGCAGGAACAACCAGTGTAAGCAGTCTTGTTGTGATCGTGATGGTTTGGGAGGCAATTGCCGTTTCATTGGGGACGGAACTGTCCGTAACCGTCAGAGTAACAGTGTAGTTCCCCGTCGTGAAACTGTGAGAGACCGGGTTTCCAGTCGAGACTGATGAGGCGCCAAAGCTCCACGAATAGAGGTACGGAGAAGTCCCTCCGCTAGAAGTTGCCATGAAGGTGACTGATTGTCCGGCCTGAGCGGATGCCGAACTCATTGTAAAGCTCGCTGAGAGGGGGGCAGGGGGAGACTGAGAGACTGTTATGATCTGGGTGATGGTTGTCTGGGTCATGCTTGAGTCCGTAACTGTCAGTGCTACTGTAAATGACCCGGCAGTTGCGTATGTGTGCGATGCTGGGTTTCCTGTTGCGGTGTTGTCGTCGCCAAGATTCCAAGCGTACGAGTATCCACCAGTGCCTCCCGAAGCAGATGCAACGAAGGTAACTTGAACACCAATTGTTGGGCTGGTTGAGACTGTGAAGCTTGCGGTAATTGGAAGAGCTACTACTGTCACACTCTGTGAAGCAATAGACGTGTTCGCATTGGCATCGGTGATCGTCACTGAAACGGTGAAGGTTCCTTCCGTGCTGTAAGTCGTGGAGAAGCTTGCGCCTGTGCCTGAAGCTGGACTCCCGCCTGTTGCCGTCCACGCAAATGTGTACGGTGTCGTCCCTCCTGATCCAGTCGCAGTAAACGTGACCACTCTGCCTACTGTTCCAGTCGTGGGTCCACTGATCGTTACTGCAAGTAAAAGCGGATTAACCAAGATCCCGGCCGGTACCGTAACGGTCATTGCGTTTGCATCCGTTACCGTTACTGTCACCGTGTAAGTCCCAGGCATATTGAAGCTGTGATTTACCGGGTTTCCTGAAGCCGTGGTTCCATCACCAAAGTTCCAGTTGAACGTGTAAGGAGAAGTCCCGCCAGAGACGGAAGCAGTGAAGCTAGCGAGTTGTCCAACTATTAGTCCTGATGATGGTGTCATCGCGAAGCTGGCGGTCAGAGGCGATGGTGCAACAGAGAGGGTCTGAGTTGAGGCTGCTGTTTGAGCATTCGCATCCCTAACTGTAAGCGTGACTGTGTAAGTTCCTTGAACAGAGTAAGTGTGGCTGACGACGTTTCCATTCCCGGAACTATTATCTCCAAAGTTCCAACTGAAAGTGAACGGATTCGTTCCACCAACGATGGTGGCTGTGAAGGTCACCGATTGACTACTTATCGCCGACGTCGGGGTGATTGTGAAGCTAACGGTTGGCCGCGCGTTGACGACCTCTGAAACTGTCTTGGATGCAGTAACTCCTAGGCTATCTTGCGCAGTCACGACGACCGTGAAGGTTCCTAGATTAGAGTAGACGTGTGTCGCCGAGCATCCAGTACTTGATGCGCCATCGCCAAAGGTCCAGTTGCAAGAGACCCCTCCGACACCACCATTGGTACTGGCCGAGAAGTTACTAGGAACGCCCGCATCATTCGGGTTTGGACTAGCCATAGCAGATGGCACTGTTAGAGCTGCAACAACTGTGATTGATCTCGAGCTGGTCGCATTCTGGGGGGGCGAAGACGAGTCAGTGGCAGTCACGGTGATACTAAAGGTCCCACTAGTTCTGTAGACGTGAGTCGAAGTGATACCTGTCCCTGCGCTTCCGTCTCCGTAAGCCCACACGAAAGAAACCGGGGCGCTACAATTGGTTGCTGTGGCGGTGAAAGTCACCGGGGAAGTAGCCTCGGGCGTGGCGGGACTGAACGCTAGGCTAACGGTACATTGGGGAGCAACAGTAATTTTCACCACGATGCTCTCTGATATTGCGACGCCTAGACTGTCCTTCACTGTTACCATCGCTGTGAAATTCCCGGCTGTGATGTAGACATGGTTGGTCGAGCATCCGGTGCCACTCGCGCTGTCGCCGAAGTTCCAAGTGCACGTGACTGGTGCAATTCCTCCAGAAGTCGTTACGATGAAGTTGACCGTTTGTCCGGTGTTGGCTGGGTTTGGACCGGCGGTAGCGGTTGACACGCCGAGACCCGCTTTGACGACCACCGATTGAGCGGATGATGTTCCAGTCTTGCCGGCTGAGTCCATTACCGTGACTGTGACGCTGAAGGTTCCGGCAGCAGTGTAACCATGCGTGGGGGTGTTACCCGAGCCCAGAACTGAGCCGTCCCCGAAATTCCAGCTGAAGCTCACATATGGAGGAGTTCCCCCAGTAACCGTTGCACTAAAAGACACAGGTACGTTGACCTCAGTTGGACTAGTGCTCAACGTGAAGTTTGCCGTCATAGGAACCAGAGCAATCGCAAGGCCCTGACTCGAAATAACTTGGGTATTGACCGCGTCCGTTAAAGTAAGCGTTACAGTGAAGCTGCCTGCAGTCGAATACGCGTGAGTCACCGTCGCCCCTGATGCGGTCTGGCCATCTCCAAACATCCAGGAATACGTGTATGGTGTTATTCCTCCAGCGCCGGATCCTGTGAAGGTGATCAAGCTGTTTACTTGAGGCGATGATGGTGTGAACGTGAACGAGGCAGCCAACGCAGGGATAGTTACGGTTACAGTCTTACTTGCAATAGCCTTTTGTTGCGGGCTGCTAGCGTCCGTTACGGTCAGAGTTACAGCGTAGGTCCCGGCCGAGGAATAGGCGTGGCTTGAATTCTGTCCGGTGGCCGTGGCACCATCCCCAAAACTCCACGAGTACGCGTAGGGTGTTGTTCCACCGCTGGCAGTGCCAGCGAATGATACGCTTTGACCTATTAGTGGAGAAGATGGCGCGAAGCTGAAGCCAGAGGTCAACGCTGGAGGCGCTGCTGTCGTGAGTTTCACATTGTACCAGTTCACGTCTAGTTCCTGGAACTGGAATCCCTCCGTCCCTATCTCTATCCCAGCAAGCTCACACGGAGTAGTGGTTGGTAGTCCCCATGCCGTTAGGTCGTCTTGGCACTGTTGCAGGACGTTGGCGGTTAGCGTGCCCGATTGTCCTAGGCTAGTTTGCAGAGTAACCTGGTCCCAACCGAATGAGTCTCCCGGGTTGTAGGTTGCAGTAGAACCAATTGTGCTGAATATTCCACCTACATTCTCTACTCGAACCTGGGTGTCGAGACACTGATACGTGGAACCGCCTGCAGAAACAGGTCCGTTTGGAAGCCAGTAATAGAGCGCGATATAGATATGGTATCTATCTGAGCTTGGACTTGAGCCGGGATTGTAGGAGAGAACCGTGAAGTTTGCGCTCACACTTGATAGTCCGGTAGGAATGACACCTGACACTGGAGCCTGACATGGACTCCAAGGAAATGTTCCTTTCTGCGTCGTAGCGTAGTAGTAGATGGTGTCGCTTCCTTGGCCTGGATTTGACTGGCGAGTCTCTAGTACGCCGTTAACAATCGTGGCGGAGCTGGTTGATGGAATAGCATTGCCACAACTCCAACCCTGAGGAAGGTTTGAGCAATTGCCAAAGTTCCCCGTTGGAGGTAGTATCACGGAAACGGTTTGTGAGCTCGTCGCTGTTTGTTGCAGTGAGGACGAATCCTTCCCTGTCTCAGCTACCGTGAACGACTGGGCCGTCATGTAAGTGTGGCTTACAATCGTTCCTGTTCCCGTTGACCCGTCGCCGAAGTTCCAAGTAAAAGTGTAGGGTGCGGTCCCGCCTGTGGTCACGGCGGTAAAGGTGACCGGTGAATTAGTCGACGGAGTTGTTGGAAGAAACGTGAACCCAGTCGAGAGGGGAGGCGGGGTTCCCAAGACAGTCACGGTGCTAGAGCTCGTCGCAGTCTGGGAGGGAGAAGAAGAGTCCGTCACTTTTTCTGTCACTGTGAACGTTTGTGCACTGGTAAAGGTGTGAACGATCGATGATCCTGTTCCAGACGCGCCATCGCCAAAATTCCAGCTGATGGAATACGGGGAAAGGCCACCGCTGCTTGTGGCCGTGAAAGTAACCGGTGCGTTCACCAGCGGCGCTATTGGTGAGACCGTAAAGCTTGTCGATAGTGGCGATGGTGTCGTCGTGCCAAAGAATTCGGTCATGGGGGTCGCGGTGCAGTCTGTTGAGACGATGCATGCGAGGCCCCAGTTCTTCTCCATCGTCGCGAGTAACGAATAATGATCGTACAGGGCCGTTGACTTGTAAGCAAGTTTCGCCGCGGGTCCGGCGAGAATTGTATAGACATAGTCGCTGGGGTAGCTGTTGTTTCCCTCGTCGAATGTTACGATGAGAGCAGCCTTGGTTGTGGTGAACACTGTGGAGCTGAGAATCTGCGGGATGAGAGTGCTCATGTACGTGTCTCCTGAGGATATCGAGTTGTCGTGCATGTTGTGGCTGTTGTCAGGGTTGATCCAGATCAGGTTCGCCCCCCCGCCGTTGAGTTCAGTCAAAAGATTCGTAGGGGTGCTTGTCGAGAACGAGTGGATGTGGGAGCATCTGTTCGAACTGCTCACAATGTCGTTCATGAAGAGTAGGCTGGCGTGGTACGCAGTGCCGAAAGATTGGTCACAGCCACCTGAAGAACCCTCATAGTAAGCATCCCAGGTTAGTCCTGCTGATTCCATCCTGTCAATTAGATTAACCGCGTTTGAGGAATACGATCCACCCGGAGCAGTTGGTCCACTGTCGGTGGTGCTGTTACCGCCTCCTGAGAGACAGCCCCCTATGTTGGGAGAAGAATTGCTACAATCTCCGGCGAGTCCAGAGACCAAAGCGAGATAGTTGGGCTCGCTCGGGTGGTCTACCGCGCTGTATCCTTGAGAGAGAGACCATGCGTTAGCTAGCCCTGTGAGATACGGAGCAGAACTGCTTCCGTATATCTCGTTCAAATTGTGATTCTCTAGGATGAGAACAACAATATGGTCAAACATGCTCGGAGAAGCAGCTGATGCATTGGCGTTGGAGGCCGCAAACGCGGTTGCCGGTATGGCAAGTGCGATTGATGCCAGCAGCAATATGGCCAGAAGCGGTCGTCGGCCATTGCTGATTGGGGTCAGCTAGAATTGTCTCCCAGCCTCAGGTGGGA
>Ga0066705_10000192_pt1 | contig 14295 bp, 10 predicted proteins | sample GraSoiAngelo_154_FD_66506 | JGI IMG/M metagenome (GOLD analysis project Ga0066705, IMG submission 66506) | Grasslands soil microbial communities from the Angelo Coastal Reserve, California, USA - 14_1009_13_20cm | ecosystem: Environmental > Terrestrial > Soil > Grasslands | place: USA... | reverse complement strand
ACCAGTCCTGCTCCTGGATGGCGCTGTTTTGCATGAGAATATCCTGTTGAGTGTCACCTCCAAGAGCCGCCGTCACTATGATTGGCTGCGTGCTGCCGGAAGGCTGCACTTGCCATGGCCCGTACGGCCCCACAGGCTGGGACCAATTCGGATCGACCGGCTCAACAGTCAACTGATATTGCGCGCCGCTGGCGCCGTTCGGGATCTCCAATCCGGCGAGGTCGAAAAATCCCTCGACTGTGGGATCATCCGATCCGAATCGATCAAGTCTTTGCCCACTGCTGTCTGTGAACCCGGTGGCTGGATTTCCTGCATTTCCACGGAACAGAAATCCAGAAACTGAAGTCGCGACAGACGCGCCGGAAGGCTGGCCAGTAGTGGGATTAATCCAGCGTGCTACGACGTTCACGCCTTGCATCGGCTGTGCCGGCTGGCCATTCGAATCCACGAAATAAACAGAGCCGTGAATGCGAACGGTGCTGCTCGATAGAATCTGTTTGCCCGGAAAATTAGGCTGATTCTGCGCCGTCACGGGATACAGGCGCGAGAGGGCGGCGCGATCGTCCATTTTGGGCTGATCCGCATTGGGGAAGCAGAGTGAGATCGGCACGCAGTTGATTGGGTCCAGGGCGTGCATGATCGTAAGGCCGGCAAAATCACCTGACGTAGGTGCAGGACTGCGGTTGAATACATTGATATTAGCTTGTGACCAATCGAGTCCCAGAACTCGGCCCAGCACGCGCACGAGACGATATTTCACGTCGGGAAGTTGGTCAGAAGTCTGGGCACAGTTTCCGTTCAGCACTACCAGCGCATGCTGCAGATGACCGTCAGTGCTGAAGTTGTCCACGCCCCCGTAGGCCGCATTGCCGAAGCAGGAACTCGCGCCGCCAGCACCCTGCCCGAGGAGTGCGTTCGTGACGCTGCCATCGGCATCGTAGACGATGCCCACGGGCGTACTCACCGCAGTCGGAAGAATGTCCGTAGGCATGGTGACCATGCCATTGCTTACGGTCACGTTTGTGCCGTTTACATCTTCAGCGAGATGTCCGACCTGCGTGGCTGAGACCGCGGCGGCGGGAAGCGCGATCCAACGACTGAACGCATCGGCAACGAAGGCATCAGCGTTCGCACCTGGCAGTATTGGACTGAGGTCTCCCTGATCGGTGTAGTAGTTGATGATTCCCTGTTGCCAGGTGAGTGGTGTCCCTTTAGTGCTTGCGTCGAAGTAGCTGACGCCAGCGACGTAATGCGGGCCACCAGCCCAGGCGGATTGTTGAGCAATCAGAGAGAGCAAGATGCAGAGAGCAACACAACCAAGCAGTCCATCAAAAAGGATCTTGCTTCGCGAACCCTCATGCACTTCGTGATTAGCGAATCTGCTCATGTTCGTTCTCTGAGGCATGCAGGATCGCATGAGTAAATTCGCGAGAGCTGACACGGGTTCGTCCTGCAAACTGCAGGTGGGCGCGGTTGGAGGAGAGAAAAGTGTGCTGCGGGTCGCTAATGTGGATATCTCCGACGTGATCGACGGCAAATCGCCCAAGTGGGCCGGCGACGGGGCTGGTGAATCCCAGTTTGCTGGTGGGGTAAAGAAAGAGGAGCACCCGTTCGCCGGACCGATATCGCTCGCCGGAGTCCCACAATCCTGACCATTCGCGGATGGTGAAAATCTCCCCGGAGCCAACGCCTTGAATTGCTTTGTCTACTCGAAAGCTGATTTGCGTGTAGGCAACTGCGTTTTCTCTTGGGACCGGCCTCTGAACCGCGATTACAGTTCCAGAAAAGATGTAGCCCGAATTGCGAGCTAGCTGATCAAGGGCGGACGGCTGAACACCCGGCTTCTGCTGTGCGAATGCGGAAATCGGGAGCAAGAGCCAGAGGCTGATGAAGACAATGCATCGGCGGAGAATTCGCATCGCATTCCTTTTGTGAAGTGAGGTCAACACCGGCGGGGAGCAGAGCAATGCTAGGCGGAAGAGAAGTTGCAGGATGTGCCAAGCGTCACAAACGGGTGTGACGCGTGAACTTTCCCGAACGAGGAAAACGGAAGCCACGCGTGCCGCTGGATTTCTTTGGCAGCAACCGAGAAAGCAAACGTATGTACCTCGGTGCGTAACAAATATTTCACGTAGAGAGCTAGCCCGAAACGGGAATTGGGTCTCGGCAAAGCGGCCGTACCTGACCTTGCAGAAGGCGAAGCTTGAAGGCGATCTGTCATTTTTGTTCCATGCTATCAGATAGTTGCAGCCATTCTTTTAAGTGTCACTCCCATTTTGGGGCGGTACCCGTAACGTGCTGGTTTTCCATCTCGTGAAAACGGCTTGACTGAAACGTTTCACTCCACCCTTTTCTCCTCTTGCCAGAATGCATGTTCCTGAATATTATCTTGTGCTCGTTGCTGAAATTTAGCAGTGAGACGTACGTTGTGGGTTGATCTTTTGTGTCTCGCTGTCAAACTCGCGCAACCATGACAGGCTCCGGAACTTGCGCCGCACGATCTAATGCGAACGCAATGCTTAAGGCGCTTTTCTTTGTTGCGGGAGTTGGGGGCTCAGGGACTTCAACTAGGTTGTGCTTCCGCATTCTTTTAGGGGGTTGTTAGAAGCAAGAGCTTCGCGAAGAATCGGAAGTTAATCTACCAGAGAGGGCGAAAGGAGTTATTTGTGAGAGAGAAGGGCACAGTAAAGTGGTTCAATGGAGCGAAAGGCTACGGTTTCATTCAGCGCTCCACCGGGGAAGACGTTTTCGTCCATTTTTCGGCCATCCAGGAAAATGGATATCGCACGCTTAACGAGGGCGAAACGGTGGAGTTCGATCTGCTGAAGGGTCCCAAAGGTTTCCAGGCCGCGAACGTTGTCCGCGTCTAATCCGCTCCAATAAAACCACAATCGGCACCCTCTCAGCTTCCCCTGAGAGGGTTTTTTACGGCAGCTCTTGCAACTAGCACTTATCATTTAGCTCTCAGTTTGGAGCCAGAAGCTAGCGCTGCTATTGAATCTCCAGCGACACTACGTCTCCATCCAACTTTCCGCCGGCCTTGTAATTGACCGCCACAGCGCGATTTCTCCAATCACACGAAAAATCATCAGTGCCGATCAGCGTGATGGATTTATAGTCCTCGGATCGCAGCCTCAGTGTTCCTCTGCCCGTGATTACCGTCAAAACTGCGGCCGGTGCTTGGGTACAATCCACGGTTGCAAGTTTGCCCTTTAGGAATTTCACTGGCCTCTTATCAATCTGTGCTCCTGCGGGCGTCGAGGGCTCATGTTCGCTGGTATCTTCCTCTCGGTCATCTGCAGTTTCTTGCTCGCGGTGTTTCGGCTTGGCTGCGGGCGAGACAGGGGCTTTTGGCGACGCTGACGCCGCCTCGGATCGCGGCAGCACGCCGTATTTTCTCAGTGTGGGGAGGTCTTCCAGGTTCTTCTTTGCGGCCTGCGCAATCTGTGGATTCTGACTAGTCTTCAAGCTGTTGAGCAGCCCAGCGGCGTCATCCCACTGTTTCCCTGCCATGTAGACGCGAGCCATGTTCAGTAAGTAAGTCTGGTTGCGGGGACTGAGCTGCGTCGCAGCTTTGATCGCCTCGATAGCGGAGCGGATTCCCCCTCCCTCGAGCCGCGCCATCGCGAGCAGATTGTAGGCTTCTGCGAAATCGGGATCCCAGTCGAGCACGGCGCGCAGATCCTGAATCATATTTGCCAAACCGTGATAAGGTTCGCCAGTGGACTCGTGCTGACTATATTTCACGAGTGCCTTGTAATAATGCACCCAGGGATCGCGTTCATTGAGTTCGCCGGCCTTATCTAATTCTTCTGCGGCTTGGTCGAATTCCTTTTTCTCCGTGTCAACCCAAGCCAGTGCCCGGTGCGCGACAGCATTTTCCAGTTTCGGCTGGCTTACGATGGATTGAAGTTCTTTCATGGCTTGCTCACGGTGTTCGGGCAGACGCAGGGCCGCTTCCGCCAGCAATGCCTGTGCGTCTGCTTCGGTAACTGACTGGACGCTTGCGCCGACTTCTTCAGGGCCAACGACCGGGAACTGGTAAATCTCTCCGCCGGGACTTCTGGTTCCTGGCCGCGCGGCGGCGTCTTCAGCCTGGAACAGAGGTGCGAGAGAGCGGAAGTAATCCTTTACCGCTTGCTCGAATTGCGAGGCGCTCATTCCGTACGCCTGCTGAATGGCTTGCTCCACTGGCATCTTTTGATTCTGCACCAGGCCGAAATACGTTCCAGTCTCTGACAATTTATTTTTGTTGATCAGGTAATGCATCACCATCCAGGATTCGGCATAAAACAGGGTATGATGCGAGCCTTCCTGGTAATTGGGCGTGTCGTGACGCATGGCGAACAGATCAGGAATCGTCAGCCATACGGGATTGCTGAGCAGCGCGGTCAGCGATTTCGACGGATTGCGAACTTCAGTCTGGTTGCCGATGAGGTCTTCCTGCCAGGCAAGACTCAATTCGGGATCACTGCCCATCTGCGCCTGCTTGTCCGTAAGCCGCAAACTGGAAAAGTATTCAGCAAATCCTTCATCGAACCATCCTGGCGTGGGCGGATAGTTGTAGTTCAGCAGCAGATGAGCAAAAGAATGGGATATGGCACGCCAGCTGTCATCAGCAAACAGATCCAGCACGATGTAATTGCGATCTTCTCCCGGAAGAAAAAACGCCGGAGCCGAAATCGGCTGATTGCGAACAAAAGGCGCGAGCTGCACATATTCTTTGTCACTCTTCACCGCGATGATCTCCAGCGGCTCCGGCATTCTGACTCGCGTCTTCATCAGGAGCTGCGCGAAGACGGCGCGCATCTGCTCGAATCGCAGAATTACTTCGCGGCCTCTTTTCTCTCCGCAATCGGTTAGAACGGAAAAATGAGTAGAGTTAACCCGAATCCAGGGAGCTTCTGCAGCGTGCGCGGAAAGTGTGCAGAAAAACAGGAATGCTAGGACAGCGCTGCGGGGCATAGTCACGCCGGTAGAACAAATAAAAGTTGATGCTAACACGTAGCGCCGGCGTCTCGCCGGCTGTCCGGCGGGCGTCCTCGCCCGCCCGAAGATCGACAAAGCGAAGAGAGTTGGTCGCCCGTAACAAAATATCGATGTAGGCGCGGGCGTCGCCGCCCGTGCGTCCGCTATGGGCACGTCGATGTAGGCGCGGGCGTCCTCGCCCGTGCATCCGCGCTCGTTTCCAGCCTTGCTTTCGCCCACTTCGCCGATTCCGCCACCACACTGTCTTCATCCTCGCTGAGTCTTTCCAGCGAAGGCAAGAATCGACGATCTCCGCTGTTGCCCATCGCGATGACGGCGTTGCGCCGCAGGCCAGCATGTTTCGTCCGCCGAACCGGCGATCCTCGAAATTTCTCGCGAAATTCCTCTGCTGGCATTTCTGCCAGCCAATCCAGCGCGGGATTTACCAGGCCCTCGCGCGGCTGGAATTCCGCCGCGCTCGTACCTGGAGCCTTGCGGTTCCAGGGGCAGACATCCTGACAGATATCGCATCCGAAAACGTGGCGGCCGATTCCGTCGCGAATCTCTTCGGGAATTGCGCCCCGCTTTTCAATCGTGAGGTACGCAATGCAGAGATTAGCGTCGAGCTTATAAGGAGCCAGCAGTGCGTCCGTCGGGCAGGCGTCGATGCAGCGCGTGCAGGTTCCACAGCGATCCGGGGCGGGCAGATCCGGCTCAAGCTCCAGCGAGGTAAGAATCACACCGAGAAATAACCACGACCCGAGCTTCTGATTCAGAATGCAGGTGTTCTTTCCGATCCAGCCCACTCCGGCGTATTTTGCATAAACACGCTCGACTAGCGGACCAGTATCGACATAGCAGCGGGTCTGTAGAGCGGGTGCTTCGCGTTCACGGCACGCCTCATGCAGGCGCTGTTCGATCACTCGCAATCGCCTCATCACTGTGTCGTGGTAATCCTCGCCCCAGGCGTAACGAGAAATCCAGCCGCGCTGCGAATCATTTACCTGAGTTGAATAAGGCTGCGCTGTATTGTAGTTGAGCGCGCACACGATCACGCTGCGCGCCCACGGAACGGCATTTCGCAGAGATGCCCGCTTCAAATTCCCAGCATCGTCACGCGCTTCCATGTATTTCATCTCGCCGGCGTGACCGGCAGCGATCCATTCGGGAAAGTAATTGAGTTCGGGAGCGTCGTGGACAGGGGCAATACCGGAAAGATCAAAGCCGACTTCGCGGGCGGCATGCTTCACCAGGCTCGATAATTGGGTAAAGTCAGGCAAAAGCGTGCCTCTTGCCTCTATGTTAGCGAAATGATTGCTTCTGTGTGGAGAAAGACAGAGTAGACGGAATTGGTAAGCTCATGGTTCTCGTTGCGCGTTGTAATTTGCCGCTAGATTCCCAACTTCTTCACTTCTTCGTTGTAATACTTGCGATAGAGGATGTCCCACTCCTGGCTGCCTTCGAGAATCGTGCGCTTCTGGCTCTCGATCTTCTGGCGCGCAGACTGGTCGATTCTTTCCTCCTGATTCAGCAATTCCTCGAGAATTTTGCGCACCTCCAGGCGGATGGTGTTACGGTCTTCGACAAAGTCGACTTCGTTCATCTCGGCGAGGGCGTCGCTGACCACATGCGCGACTTTATTTACTTTGTCACGGCTGAGTCTCACTTGCCTTCCTGTTGATTAATTTTGGCTTTCCAGTGTACACGACGATTATGAAGGCGCACAAAAGCGCGTGCCAGCTCATCGACCATGGGCAGGTTCGCGACGCAACAAATTGGTGCGAATCTCGGTTCCGTAGGACAGCTTGACGACAAGCTCACGCTTCTCGATGCGAAAAGAGATCGGGTGGCCGGCTTGCCACTCAGTCGGCAGAGGTCCATCGGGCTGGATCGGCGGCACGTACTCGGCGACATAGACCTGATTTCCTGCCCAGATACGGAGGTCATAGCGAACCGTATCGTACGAGGTTACGACCGTGTTCCAGAGCCAGGAGATCGGGGTGGTCTGGACTTTTTTGTGTACGGCGAGGAGGGTGCCCTGCACGTAAGTGTCTGCGCGGACAGTGGCTGGGAGCAGAATTGCCAAGACGATGGCAGAAAGTATTCGGGGGTAAATGCGGTGCAGCATCGGCTTACATTGTTGGATGCAATGCGCCGATCTAAAGGACGGCTTTATATTTGCGAACCAGTTCGTTCTTCACCTTGCGAAACATCTCCTGGTAATTGGCGCCGCTCTTGCGCATTTCGTCAGAATAGGCTTCCAAAATAACGCGAACTTCATCGTTGATGCGGTCTTCGAGCGACAGCTCTTCGAGCATCGAGGCGTGGACCTTTTCCCTGACCGCAGGCACGTTCTTGGTCTCGATGAACTCTCCGGCAATTAGTTTTTTGGTGACTTCGCGGGCCAGATAGCCCACATATTCTTTCGAAAGCAGCATGTGTGGTTAGGATTTTTGCGTGCGATCAGTTTAACACAGTGAATTTTTGGGGGTCGTTAGTCGATAGCCAAATTCTTGGGAGTGGAATCGAGTGGGACCACAAATAGCCTCGGGAAATGCTGCAATGCCTCCTTTGCGAACTTCGCGATTCCTTCGCGAACCTTGCGGTTAAGTGCTTTTTGTTCTGGGCTTGTGACTCCACCGATCAGTGTCGCTCTTCCACTGCCGCTCAAAGCAGGCAACGACAAAGACAAACGACCAATTACGGGCTTACAATGCTGTTCAACAGGGCTAGCAATGTCTCCCATCCCGGACGATCTCTCGGCGTTGAAAGATGACATGGTCGCCTTCATAGAGGGCCATGGCATGAAGCGCTTTCACGGCTTCGTTGATCATGAAGAAGTGCAGAGCATCACATGGAAGGGAGAGAATCCCGAAAGCTGGAAAGACTTTGTGGAACTGGCCAAGGCTGCCGAATCACCCTTCGTGACCATGGATTCGTGGTCGTTGAAGCGCGAAGAGCTGGACGAGATGATCGAGCGGCTGGGCAACGCTGAATTCACCAACGATGAAGACATCGAGGATGCGCGTTGGCTGCGCACGTATATTGGCAAGACCGGCTTTGTGCAGCTTGGATTCGCGCATCAAGGCGTGGTGCTGGTTTACGAGGCTTCCACAGAGTGGTACGACCATTATCAGCGGCTGAATGAATTATCGGAAGATTTCGGCGGCATTCCGATCGATGAACCAGATCAGGATGATGAGCCGTAGAGTGCAAATAACCTTTACTTGTTATTCCGAGCGGACGCTTTTGCCGCGAGGAATCTGCTTTGCCATAACTTCCGTCACTGTTCCACTTTCACATTATTAACATGCGCTGGCTTTTCAGGAATGTCGATTCGACTCACGTAGAACTGCTGACCGACAGCTTGCGATCACGCGCTGCTTTCGGAATCAGTGATCCGCAGCTTGCCTCCACACTCGCTCGCCTTTTGGCGTCCCGTGGTGTTACTGACCCTGATGCCGCCGAACACTTTCTCACTCCAGCGCTTTCCCATCTGCACTCGCCATATCTCATGACAGGCATGAAAGCCGCTGTCGATCGCCTGGATGCTGCCATCGAACGCAAAGAACAGATTCTGATCTATGGCGACTACGACGTCGATGGCACCACCGCGATCGTGATTCTGAAAACTGCCATTGAACTGTGCGGCGGCTCGGCTGATTTTCATGTCCCACATCGCATTCGCGATGGATATGGCATGAAAGACGATGTGATTGAGCGCGCCGCCGATGCAGGTATTCGGCTCATCATCAGTGTGGATACAGGAATTCGTGCCTTTGCCGCCGCGGATACTGCGCAGCGAGTCGGGGTGGATTTGATCGTGACAGATCACCACTTGCCTGGGCATGATGGTCCGCCTCGCGCGCTCGCCGTACTGAATCCGAATCAGTCGGGATGCGAGTATCCGTGCAAGGCATTGTGCGGAGCAGGCGTGGCATTCAAGCTGGGACAAGCATTGATGCAGCGCAGGCTAACCCAAGGAGATCAATCGCGCCTGCTGACTTCGTTCCTGAAGATTGTGGCGATTGCAACGATTGCTGACGCCGTGCCGCTGACTGGCGAGAATCGTGTTTTCGCAAAGCTTGGACTCGATGGCCTCCGCGCCCCAGTTAATGCCGGGCTGAAAGCACTTCTAGAAGTGGCGCAGTTGGCAAGTGCACGTCCACTGAATTCGGGCGAAGTGGCGTTTCGCATCGCCCCTCGCTTGAATGCCGCTGGACGCATGGACGTTGCCCGCGACGTAATCGAGCTGTTCAGCGTGAAAGATGCAGCCCGAGCTCGGGAACTCGCGAATCGCCTGGATCAACTCAATTCGGAGCGCCAGGAACAGGAACGCCGCATCATGGACGCGATTGGATTACGTATCGAGCAAGAGCCCGCGCTGCGAGATGCATATTGCATGGTGATCGATGGCGCCGACTGGCATCGCGGTGTCATTGGAATTACCGCCACTCGCGTAGTGGAGCGCTACGGCCGCCCGACCCTTGTCATTTCGCGTGATGGAGACGAGGCGCATGGCTCGGGCCGTTCCATTCCGGCGTTCCATCTGCTCAATGCGCTCGAATCGTGCGCTGGGATGTTCACCCGTTACGGCGGCCACGCCCACGCGGTGGGCTTTTCGTTGCCATCATCGCAAGTCGAAAATCTTCGGGCTCAAATGGATTCCTTTGCGCGCCAGCACCTAACCCTCGAAGATTTCCAAGCAGCTCTCGCTGTAGATGCCGAATTGCCGCTCGATCAGGTGACGCCTGAGCTTTTTCAAGTCCTGCGCCGGCTGGAACCATTCGGAGTTGGCAATCCGGAGCCGGTGTTCGTCGCCCGCAGTGTTTGCCTAAAGGCGCCGCCCCGAATCATGAAAGAGCGCCACGTGAAGCTCAGGCTGGCGGCTGGGAATTCGAGCGATCTTGAGCGGTTAGCCACACCCCGCTGCCATCCGGATTCATCCACATTTCGCCGCCGGGATGAAATGGGAAAATCGAACAACTGGCGCAAATCCATCAGTTTCGACGCACTCGGCTGGAATCTCGCCGAACGCATTCAGCAAGCACAACTGTTACCCGGAGACACTCTCGATATTGCCTTTAGCCTCGATCAAAACGAGCATCCGGAACTAGGCGGTCTTGAGATTTCCCTACGAGATTTCATAGCCCCATCCAGAAACCAACAGGCTGCAGTCGAACCGGAGAAGTCCACCGCGACCGGTATCTGATTCGTCCTGGCAACCAACTTCCAACTACTCGGAATCCAGCAAACTAGCTAAACTCGCGCTTCGGCGTTGGAGGTCTATATGAGCAGGTCTGTTGTGGCATTCGGAGTTCTACTCTTCGCCATGTTTGCAATCGCAGCAACCAAACCAACCAATCTTGGCAAATCCCAATCACCATCAACTGAGGCCAGCGGTGCCGGCGTGCTTCCGGTAAAGCGAGTGGTTCTCTACAAGAATGGCGTTGGATATTTCGAGCACACCGCCCGTGTGCATGGCACGCAAGACCTGAGCATCGATTTCACTTCTTCTCAACTCAACGACGTCCTCAAGTCTCTGACGGCGGTCGATCTTGGAGACGGGCGCATTTCGTCAGTTCGATATAACTCGATCGCTCCACTCGACGAGCGACTGAAATCGCTGCGCCTGCCCTTTGGCGAGCAGGTAACGCGAGCGGGATTCCTGCAAGCCATGCGTGGGGCGCGCGTCGAAGTTCACAACGGCGCGAGTTCTGCTGTAGGACGTTTGCTGAGCGTAGAGTCCAGCCGCCGCCAGGATGCCAAAGGCAACTTCATGGATGTGACTGAATTCTCTGTGATGACCGATAACGGTGAGATGAAGAATTTCGAGCTCAGCCCAGCCACTTCGGTACGGATCGCCGACCGCGACTTGAATGACGAGGTCGGTCGCTATCTAGGCCTGATCGGCTCGTCACGGGCACGTGACGTGCGCCGCATGATGATGACGGCCAAGGGAAGTGGCGACCGGGAGGTATTCGTCAGCTATATCAGCGAAGTGCCGATATGGAAGAGTACCTATCGGATTATTTTTCCTGAGAAAGCTGGCGAGAAGCCGCTATTGCAAGGATGGGCTATCGTGGACAACACGATTGGCGAAGACTGGAAGGACGTGCAGCTTTCGCTGATTGCGGGTGCGCCACAGTCGTTTGTTCAGAATATCTCGCAGCCGTTCTACACCCGCAGGCCAGTGGTCGCGATTCCGGAATCGGTGATGCTGACTCCGCAGTCGCATCAAGCAATCTTGGAGCGGTACGACAAGCTCCAGAACGCCGAGGGGCAAGGCGCGGGCGTTGCTGCGGGGAGCGGCGGGGGAACAGTTGGAGGCATATTTCGCGCCGGACCTGTCCTTACCACCCTGCAAGGAACTGTGAAAGATCCATCAGGAGCGGTAATTCCAGGCGCCCAGGTGGCGGTACGAAATGAAGAGACTGGCGCATCTCAGATGACTACAACTGATTCTGGTGGGCATTACAGCTTCAGCAATGTTCAGGCCGGCAACTCGGCGCTTTTTGTAAATTCCCAGGGTTTCAAGCGTTACGAGTTGAGTAATTTCTATCTAGGTGTTGGCAGAACCAATGAAATTGATGCAATGCTGGAAGTCGGTTCGGCAACCGAAACGGTTGAAGTTCAGGGCAACGCGCCATCCGTCATTACTCAGTCTTCGCTTGTAGGTCTGGCCGGTAAACAGTCAGCTGAGGCGGAAGGAAAATCGGCTGGCGACTTTTTCGAATACAACCTCAAACAGAAAATCTCGGTTGCGCGAAACCAGTCGGCTCTGGTGCCGATTCTCCAGAATCATATCGATGCCGAAAAAGTCACGCTGTGGAATGAAGACTCGCCCCCGCTGCGGGCCATCTGGATCAAGAATACGAGCGGGCAGGTGCTTGATGCGGGAACGTTCAATGTGCTCGAAGCCGACGCTTTCGCCGGCGAAGGCGTTTTAGAGAACATTCATCCTGATGAACGGCGGCTGCTTTCGTATGCCGCGGATAGCGCAGTCCATGTCAAATACGAAGCCGAGTCCAACGAAGAAAACCAATACACGCGAATAAAAATAGCCAAAGGGGTCATGGTGCTCACGCAGGAACAGCGGGCGAAGAAGAAGTACATCATCCGCAACGCGGATACCGAGGCCCGGCAAGTCATCGTCGAGTATCCCGCGCAGGAAGGATGGGAGCTAACGAAAGGCACACCAAAACCGGAGGAATCCTCAGCTTCTTTTTATCGTTTCCGTGTTGCTGTCGAGCCAGGCAAGTCGTCCGAATTGAGTGTTGAATCTTTCCATCCTGAGCAAACTACTTACGAATTGACCAACCTCGATTCTGACGAAGTCGAACTGTTGGTCAAGCAGAAGCGAGTCACACCAGTCATGCAGCAAGCCTTCAACCGCATTCTGGCGCAGAAGAACAGAATCGGAAGCATTGATCTGCAAATCAATCAGCGCAAGGCGGAAGGCGATCAGATCACAGCCGACCAGAATCGTATCCGCGAGAACATGAAGGCTCTGAAAGGCAGTTCAGAGGAGCGTTCGCTGTTACAGCGCTACACAAAGCAGCTCGATTCGCAAGAAGACCGAATTGCAACTCTGCGCGGTGAGATGGACGGCTTAAGCAAGCAGCGCGATACGGCGCAGGCAGAACTGGGGTTGATGATCATGGATGTGAATTTCGAGGAAAGCTTCTGAGATTCGTCGTAATGTCGATTCGGCACGGGGTGTTCGCCTTGTTCGCGGTGGTTGATCGCAAAGAGCGCGACGGAATCGCAAGGGCACGCAAAGAAATATCATCTACCGGGACGTACGCGGTATCACTACGAATGCCGACCCACGCCGGTCGCTTGCATTACACTGATTTCAGATGCCTGTGGAAATTTCCCACCTTCGCCGCTGGTTTGCGCTGGGCGCAATCGGCATGGTGTTGCTGGTCGCGGGGATGTACCTGTACGCGCGTCATAGAGTTAGAAATGCGCTGAAAGACGTGCCGCAGAAGATTGGGATTGACGTACAGCAGAGCGCACAGGGGTTCACTATTTCCCGGTCAGAACAAGGGCGCACACTGTTCAAGATTCAGGCGAGCAAGGCGATTCAATTCAAGCAGGGTGGGCGGGCGGAACTACACGATGTGGAAATTACGCTTTATGGCCGGGATTCCAGCCGTTTTGACCAGATCTACGGCTCTGATTTTATTTATGACCCGGCATCGGGAGACGTTACTGCTCAGGGTGAGGTGCAGATCGATCTTGAGGCCAATCCGCAGGGGCTCACGAAACCAGATCAAGCGGCTCCTAAAGAATTGAAAGATCCAATTCACCTCAATACGACAGGGTTGACCTTCAATCAGAAGACCGGGAATGCGTCCACAAGAGAGAAAGTTGAGTTTGAAATTCCGCAGGCGAGCGGCTCGGCGATGGGAGCGAGCTACGTAGCGAACACCAGCGCGCTCACGCTCGAGTCACAAGTCAGCATGGTTTTCACTGGCACAACGCCGGCCCGAGCGACCGCGGCCCACGCCGCGATCAAAAAAAATCCGCACATCGTCGTGCTCGATCACCCTCACGTGGAAAACGGGCCCGAGCGAGCCCAGGCGCAGAACGCGACTTTATTTCTGCGACCCGATAACAGCGTTGACCGGGTACTGGCGACAGGCGAGGTGCAAGTTGAAGCGTCCGGCACACAGAGCACCCAAGTGCAAGCGGCACAGCTGGAATTACTCATGATGCCGCACCAGGGCAGTTTGAAAGCCGCGATCTTCTCTGGAGACGTTCAGATGGAAAGCTCAGGCGCGCAACAGGCTGAAGGCAGCGCAGGCCGTTTGCTTCTGACTTTCTCGGGAAAGAACGTGCTGACCACCGCCCACACTGAACAAAATGTAAAGTTGGTGGCTCATCAGAAGCCGGCATCCGGCTCCACGTCTGCACAGGATGTCGAGCTCACGGCGCCCGTAGTCGATTTTGCCGTTGCAGATGGAGACAAACTGGAGCACGCAGAGACTTCAGGGGCGGCTCAAATCGCAATCCGGCCGGGTGCACCTAATGCAGGGCAGCAGACTTTGGTTACCGCGGGTAAGCTCGTTGCAAAATTCGACAATCAAGGCCAACTCGCTTCCGTTCACGGCGCGCCGGATGCCCGCATCGTGACTACAAACCCGGGTCAGCCCGATCGAGTGAGTACCAGTGACACGCTGGAAGCCAACTTCCACTCTGGTAGCGGGATTGAAGCAATTGTGCAGCAAGGGAGCGTTGCATATGTCGATGCGGAACGCAAAGCTTGGGCCGATCGCGCGCGCTACACGCCCGCAGATCAGGTTCTCGTGCTCACGGGCT
>Ga0066705_10000190_pt1 | contig 14305 bp, 15 predicted proteins | sample GraSoiAngelo_154_FD_66506 | JGI IMG/M metagenome (GOLD analysis project Ga0066705, IMG submission 66506) | Grasslands soil microbial communities from the Angelo Coastal Reserve, California, USA - 14_1009_13_20cm | ecosystem: Environmental > Terrestrial > Soil > Grasslands | place: USA... | reverse complement strand
GATCGGTCGAGCGGATCAGCTCGCCGGTCGGCAGTTCGAGCTCGGTCAGCCCCGTGATGGTCGCGCGGGCGCGACCCCGCAGGACGTTCGCGCCGGTGAGGCTAGCGACGAATGGGTCCGCCGGCGAGGCGACGAGCTCGGCCGGGCTGCCCAGCTGCCGCAGGCGGCCTTCGACGAGCACGCCGACCCGCGTCGCGAGCGTGGCGGCGTCCTCGAAGTCGTGACTGACGACGAGCGTCGGCCGCTCCGCATTGCGAAGCAGTAGCTGCAGTTCGCCCCTGATCTCGGCCCGAGTGTGAGCGTCGAGGGCGGCGAGCGGCTCGTCGAGCAGCAGGACCGCAGGATCCGGCGCGAGCGCCCGCGCCAGCGCGACGCGCTGGCGCTCGCCGCCCGAGAGCTCGCGCGGCTTCGCGTCGGCGAGGGCGGCGAGCCCGAGGCGCTCGAGCAGTCCCGCCTGCCCCTTCCGCCCGAACTCGACGTTCCTGCGCACGCTCAGGTGTGGGAAGAGCGCATACTCCTGGAAGACCATGCCGACCGAGCGGCGTTCGGGTGCGAGATCGACGCCGTGCTCCGAGTCGAGCCAGGTCTCGCCGGCAGCGCTGACGCGCCCGCGTGCTTGCACGAGCCCGGCGACCGCGCGCAGGACGGTGGATTTGCCGGCGCCCGAGGGCCCGACGAGCGCAACCGTCTCGCGCTCCAGCGCGAGCGCTAGCGCGACGTCGAACGAACGGCGCCGAACGGTGAGATCGAGGCGGAGCGGGCCCATGGCAGGCGGAGCTTGAGGAGCAGGAGCAGCACGGCGCTGACGACGACGAGCAGCGCGCCGATCGCGAGTGCGACGTCGAAGTTCTGGTCGAACTGGGCGTAGATCGCGAGCGGCAGCGTCTGCGTCGCGCCGCGGACGCTGCCGGCGAACATGATCGTCGCGCCGAACTCGCCGATTCCCCGCGCAAAAGCAAGCGCCGCGCCGGCGCCGAGCCCCGCCGACGCGACCGGCAGCGCCACCAGGGCGAATGTCCGCGCCGGCCCGGCGCGGAGCGTCCGCGCGGCGTCGATGAGGTCGCGGTCGACGGACTCGAACGCCGCGACCGCCGTGCGGAGGTAGAAGGGGCTCGCGACGAAGAGGACGGCGAGCACGACGGCGGCCTGGCTGAACGGCAGCGCGACTCCGAGAACATCGAGCGAGGAACCGAGCAGCCCGGCGCGGCCGAAGGCCGCCAGCAGGCCGATTCCCGCAACCGCGGGCGGCAGGACGAGCGGCAGCTCGATCAGCGTCAGCACCAAGGCCCGGCCGCGGAATCGCGTCGACGCGAGCAGGTAAGCGGCCGGAGTCCCGACGACGAGGAGAAGCACGATCGCGATCGCGTTCGTCTTCGCCGTTACGACGAGCGCGTCGAGCACGACACGGTCGTTCAGCTCGCCAACGAGGGTCGTGGGAGACACACGCAGGAAGATCGCCAGGACGGGGAGGAGCAGGAAGGCGACGGCGAGCGCCGCACACGCCCACAGACCGGCATGAAAGGCACGTCTCACGGCGCCCCGAACCCCGCGCGGCGCAGCGCCGCACGTCCTTTGGGCCCGAGCACGAGGCGTACGAAGGCTTGCGCCTGCCGCCGATGCTTCGTCGCCCGCACGACAGCGAGCTGGTAGCGGACAGTCGGCTCGAGCCACCTCGGGATCTGAATCGCAGTCACCTTGCCGCCGGCCACTCGAACGTCGGTCGCGTAGACGAAGCCCGCATCGGCCTCGCCCAGCACGACCTTGGCGAGGACTCCCTTCACGTCCTGCTCCTCGCTGGTGCGGGCGCGCGGGCAGCGTCCGCTCGGGATGAAGATGCTCTTGCACCAGCGCGCGAGGACGGCGGCAGCGTAGTCGCCCGCCGGGACGCCCTTCGCGCCGCGGACGAGCTTCACTTCGGGGCGCATCAAGCTGCCCAGCCCGGTCACGTGGCCTGGGTTCGCGGCGGGAACGATCAGGACGAGCCTGTTGGTCGCGAAGTCTCGCGGCCGGTCGATCAATCCCTTGGCGAAGAGTTGACGCGGCGACTTCGGGCTTGCGGCCGCGTAGACGTCGGCCCGTGCGCCCTGCTCGAGCTGCGCTGCGAGTGTGTTCGAGCCCGCGAAGTCGAAACGTGCGCCGGATGCGAGCCGCTCGAAGGCGTCCGTCAGCGAGGAAGCCGCGTACACCGTCAGCCGGTGCTTCGAGCCGCTGCAGCCGGCCGCGAGGAGCGCAGCCAGCGTGCACGCCGCGAGCGCCCTCATCGCTCGAGCATCACCGACGTCGCCTTGACGATCGCGGTCGCCGGCGCGCCCGGTTCGAGGCCGAGCTCCTCGACCGCCTCGCGCGTCACGACCGCGACGACCCGAAACGGGCCGGCGTCGAGCTCGACCTGAGCCAGGAGCCCTTCCGTCTTGATCTGGCGGACGGTGCCCCGGAACCGGTTCCGCGCCGAGAGCTCGCGGGTCTCGCCCCCGCGCAGGCGGGCGATCTCCCCGGCCGTGACGACGCGGCGGTTGGCGGCGTCGCGCCGGGTGCGGATCCGGCCCGCCCGGTCCCAGCGGCGCAGGGTGTCGATGCTGATCCCGAGCGCGGCCGCGGCCTCCGAGGCGGTGTAGGTTCTCTGCCTAGGCATTGCCTAGACACTAGTCGAGGCAAGGAGGTTCTGCGCCGGCCCCATCCGTTTAGATGCGGGAGGTGCGGAAAGAGATTCGCCCGAACCGAGCCGTGTTCGAACCGGGAGAGAGGGGAGGATTGCGCCGGAGCCTGGTGCGGGCGGGATGGATCGCGACCGGCGCTGCCGCCGCGCTCGTCTTCCCGGCCGCGGCCTGGGCCGGCGACGACCAGAACGCCCTCCACCCGGCGAGCAAGCAGGAGCACTCGATCTCGGTCCTCTGGTGGGTGATGCTCGCGGGCTGCTCGATCGGCTTCTGCGTGGTCGCGACGCTGCTCTTGCTCGGCTGGGTGCGGCGGAACCGCGATTCCCTGCCCTTCGGCGGCGGCGACCGCGCCGGCACTGCGATCGTGGTCGGGCTCGGGGTCTTCGTGCCGATCGTCGTGCTCTCGTCGCTGTTCGTCTGGTCCGACCTCTTCCTGATCAGGACGACCGAGGCGCCGGCGGCGAACTCGACCCGGATGTCCATCCAGGTGATCGGCCACGACTGGTGGTGGGAGGTCCGGTATCCAGGCGGCCGGGCAGTCACGGCCAACGAGATCCACATCCCGGTGCGAACGCGCGTCGACGTGGCCGGCACGACCGCTGACGTGATCCACAGCTTCTGGGTGCCGGAGCTGAACCGGAAGGCCGACCTGATTCCCGGCCGCGTCAACCACCTGCTGCTGGACGCCGACCGCCCGGGTGAGTACCGCGGCCAGTGCGCCGAGTTCTGCGGCCAGCAGCACGCGCACATGGCGATGTACGTGTTCGCGGACCCGCCGGACGTCTTTCGCAGGTGGCTCGCCAACGAGGAGCGGCCCGCGCGGCAGCCGGCCACCGCGCAGGCCCGCGAGGGCCAACACCTCTTTCTCAGCCTGCCGTGTTCGGGCTGCCACATGATCCGCGGCACGAGCGCCGACGGCACGATCGGCCCCGATCTGACGCACCTCGCCATGCGGAAGACGCTCGCCGCGCTGACAATGCCGAACCACCCGCCCGATCTCGCGCGCTGGATCGAAGATCCGCAGCGCTACAAACCGGGCAGCAAGATGCCGGGCTTCTCGCTGACGAGCCGCGAGCGCGACGCCCTCGTCGCCTACTTGGAGGGACTCAAATAGTCCCCCTTCCGGCAACAGCCGCGCAGGGACTGTCCCCGAACGGGGACTGTCCCGGCAACGCCGGTGCGCCTCGTTACCGTTTTGGGGACAGTCCCCTGCAGGGACAGTCCCTGGCGCTCCGTCATCGGAAGGGCCACTGATGGCCGTCACGGTCAGAGAGCCGGCCCGCCAGCGAGTCGACCGCCTCGAGCGGATCTGGGCCGAGCCGCGCGGCGTCTTCGGCTGGCTGACGACGACCGACCACAAGCGGATCGGGCTCCTCTACTTCTTTACGGCGCTCGCGTTCTTCGGCGCCGGGGGGATCGAGGCGCTGCTGATGCGGGCGCAGCTCTCGGAGCCGAACGAGAAGCTCCTATCGCCGGAGACCTACGACCAGCTGATGACGATGCACGGGGTGACGATGATCTTCCTCTTCGTCATCCCGATGACGACGGGGGCCTTTGGCAATTATCTGGTGCCGCTGATGATCGGGGCGCGGGACATGGCTTTCCCGCGCATGAACGCGCTCAGCTACTGGCTCTTCCTCGCGTCGGGGTTGTTCATGTACTACAGCGTCTTCACGCACGCCGCCCCGAACGCCGGCTGGTTCGACTACGTACCGCTCGCGCTCAACCAGTTCAGTCCCGGCCGGAACATCGACTTCTACGCGCTCGGGCTGATCTTCAACGGGATCGCCTCGACGGCGACCGCGATCAACCTGATCGCGACGACCTTCAAGCTCCGCGCGCCGGGGATGTCGATGAACCGGATGCCGCTCTTCTGCTTCGCGATCCTGGCGGTGTCGCTGTCGCTGATCTTCGCGCTGCCCTCGCTGACGGCCGACCTCGTCTTTCTCGAGCTCCAGCGCAATCTCGGCTTCCACTTCTTCGACGTCGCGAACGGTGGCGACCCGCTGCTCTGGCAGCACCTCTTCTGGCTCTTCGGCCACCCCGAGGTCTACATCATCATCCTGCCGGCGATGGGGATCGCGACCTCGATCATCCCCACCTACTCGAAACGGAAGATGATCGCGTTTCCGCTCGTCGCGCTCGCCGAGTTGCTCGTCGCCTTCATCGGCTTCGGCGTCTGGGCTCACCACATGTTCGCGACGGGGCTGCCGACGATCACGCTCGTCTTCTTCGCGGCCGCGAGCATGATGGTGGTGATCCCGAGCGCGATCCAGATCTTCGCCTGGACAGTGACGGTTGCGCTCGGCCGGCCGGAGTTCAGGACACCGCTGCTCTTCATCGGCGGCTTCATCCTCCTCTTCGTGATCGGCGGGCTCTCCGGGATCATGTTCGCGGCGATCCCGTTCGACCAGGCGACGACGGACACGTACTTCGTCGTCGCTCACTTCCACTTCATCATCTTCGGGGCCGCAGTCTTCCCGATCCTCGGCGGCTTTTACTACTGGTTCCCCAAGATCACGGGCCGCCTCTACCACGAGGGCCTCGGGAAGCTGTCCTTCTGGCTGACCTTCCTGGGAACCGCGCTGACCTTCTTCCCGATGCACATCCTCGGCCTGATCGGGATGCCGCGGCGCGTCTACACGTACCCGTCGTCGCTCGGCTGGGGGCCGTACAACCTCTCCGAGACGGTGGGCGCCTTCATCCTCACCGCGGGACTGCTCGTGATCTTCGGAAACCTCGTCTGGAGCCGTTTCCGGGGCCCTCCGGCCGGCCCGGATCCCTGGCACGGCGGCACGCTCGAATGGGCGACGACCTCGCCGCCGCCGCCCTACAACTTCCCGGTCATCCCGGTCGTCACGAGCGCCTACCCGAACTGGGACCGCGACGACCGGCGAGCCGACGCCGGCCGACTCGAGCGCGGCGAGCTCGTGCTCGACGAAGGTCACGAGACGCCGGCCTCGACGGTGGTCGACGCCGTCCCGGACGAAGTGGTCGAGATGCCGGGCGAGTCGCCGTGGCCGCTCGCGGTCGCCCTCTGCACGGCACTCCTCTTCGTCATGCTGCTGACCCGCCACTACGCGGTCGCCGGAATCTTTGCCGCGATGACGCTACTGGCCGTGGCGGCCTGGCACTCGCAGGAGCCGCAGGAGCAATGAGCGCGCTTCCGCACAGCGGCGACGCGACGACACCGCCAGCGGTCACGCGGATCGAGCACACGCGACTCGCGCGGCCGAACGGCTGGTGGGGGATGGCGATCTTCGTCGCCACCGAGGCGACGCTGTTCGGAACGCTGATCGGTACCTACTACTACCTGCGCTTCAACAACGCCCACTGGCCGCCGCCCGACGTGCCCGAGCCGAAGCTGACGCTCCCGCTCGTCTTGACCGGGATTCTCGTCGCGACGAGCCTGCCGATGCAGCTCGCGGTCTCGGCTGCGGGGCGGGGGCGGCTCGTGACCGCTCGCGTGGCGCTACTGGTGGCCGTCGTCGTCCAGGCCGGGTATCTCGGCATGCAGCTCCACCTCTTCGTGCACGACGTGCACGAGTTTCCGCCGAGCCGCAGCTCGTACTCCTCGATCTACTTCACGATGCTCGGCGGCCACCACCTCCACGTCGGCATCGGCGTCCTGCTCAACGTCTGGCTCCTGCTGCGCACGGCGACCGGGCTGACGACCTACCGGATGAACGCCCTCCGGGCGACGGCGTTCTACTGGCACTTCGTCAACATCCTCGCGCTCTGCGTCGTCGGTACCCAGCTGTCGCCCCGCGCATGACGCGCCGGCTCAACCTCAGCGCCGAGTTCCTGCAGTGGTTCGGGCTCCTCGGCGCAGCGTTGACGTGGACGGTCCAGCTGGTCGTCGGCTTCGGCGTTACCGTCGCTCGCTGCGGCGCCGCGAACGCCGTCCTCGGCGTCCACGTCAAGGCGTGGGAGCTGGCGCTGATGGCGGTGGGGATCGGGCTCGTCCTGCTGGCGGAGAGTGCGGCGCTGACGCTGCTCTGGCAAACGCGGAACGTCGATCACAGCGGCCCGGCGCCGGAAGGCCGCCGCCATTTCTTCGTCCTGGCGGCGGCGCTCGGCAATCTGCTCTTCCTCGTCATCATCGTCCTGAGCGGCGTCGGGGCAATCGTCCACGAACCTTGCCGGTCGGCGTGAGACGCCTTCTCCTGCTCGCGCTCGCGCTGGCGCTTCCCTCCGCCGCATCCGCCCAGCCGGGCCTCGGCGTCAAGGCCAAGACCGGCCAGGGGCTCTACGCCGAGCACTGCCTGAGCTGCCACGGCGTCGACGGCAGCGGCGTCACCTCGGCCTCGCATCCGCGCGGCGTCCTCGACGTGCGCGGGCTCGGCCCCCCGCTGAAAGACGTGGGCGCACTGGCGGCCGACTTCTACCTGACGACGGGCTACATGCCGCTCGAGGATCCGCATGAGCAGCCGCGGCACACGAAGTCGCCGTTCGACAAGCGAGAGATTGCCGCCCTGGTCGCCTATGTGGCCTCTTTCGGCAAAGGACCGCCGGTGCCGACCCCCCATCCCGAGCGGGGCGACGTCTCGGTCGGGCTCTCGCTGTTCACCGAGCACTGCGCCGGGTGCCACCAGGTGGTCGCCGAAGGCGGTTACGTGACCAATGCGGTCGCGCCGCCGCTGCACGAGGCAACACCCGTGCAGATCGCGGAGGCGGTACGGGTCGGGCCGTATCTGATGCCGAGGTTCGAGAAGAGCCAGATCAGCGACGCCCAGCTCGACTCGATCATCGCCTACGTCCAGTGGGCGAAGCATCCGGACGACCGCGGCGGTTGGAGCATCGGCCGGATCGGCCCGGTCCCCGAGGGCCTCGTCGCCTGGCTGATCGCAGCGGTCGCGCTGGTCGGGTGCTGCGTCGTGATCGGGAGGAGAGTGCGGCAATGAACGCCCTTCGCCGCTGGGCGATCGCGCTCGGGGTCCTCGCGCTAGGGCGAAAGCAGCGCCGGCCGCGATTCGCGGACCGGCCTCGGATCGTCCCACCGGGGGCGCCGGACCCACGCGCGGAGTGGCTCGTGCTCGGACTGCTGCTCGGCGCCGCGGCCGCGGCGGCCGGCTTCGTCGTCGTCTACTCCTTCAACCACCTCTCGCACCAGACGCAGTACCTCGGCCTTTCGCTGGGGCTCGCCTTCGCGTTCACCGCCGCGGCGCTGGTCGTGGTCGCCAAGCGTCTGGTCGTGACGGAGGAGCTCGAGGAGGACTACCCGGTCCCCGGCCATCCGACGACCCAAGAGGAGCTGGAGCAGCTCGTCGCCGAGGGCGGCGACCGGTTTACCCGCAAGCGCCTGCTGCTGACCGGCGCCGGCGCCGCCGCGGGCGCGCTCGGCGCGGCGCTCGTCGTGCCGGCGCTCTCGCTCGGGCCGTTCTTCGACACCGACGCTCTCTACGAGACGCCATGGCGCCGCGGCCGGCGGCTCGTCGACGAACACGGCAAGCCCTTCCTGCTCGACGAGCTCGAGCGCGAGACCTTCTACACCGCGTATCCGGAGGGTGCCGACAAGGAGGAGGTCGGCTCGCCGCTCGTGGTCGTCCGCTTCGAGCCGTCGGAGCTCCACCTGCCTGCCGGCCGCCGCGACTGGGCCCCCGGCGGCGTCGTCGCGTACTCGAAGATCTGCACGCACGCAGGCTGCGCGGTGGCGCTCTTCCGGAAGCCCACGTTCCGGCCCGTCGAGCCGGGTCCGGCGCTGATCTGCCCCTGCCACTACTCGACCTTCGACCCGACGCGGGGCGCGAAGGTGATCTTCGGCCCGGCGGGACGGCCGCTGCCTCAGCTGCCCCTGCTGCTCGATCGCGAGAACGGCGAGCTCCTCGCCGCGGGCAACTTCTCCGGCCCGGTCGGCCCGTCCTGGTGGGGCGTGCGCTCGAAAGCGCCGAGGAATCCGTCGTGATCCGCGGGCTCGTCCGCTTCCTCGACGAGCGCAGCGGCACGGCGCCCTTCGTCAAGAAGGCGCTGCGCTACGTCTTCCCGGACCACTGGTCGTTCCTACTCGGTGAGGTCGCCCTCTACACCTTCGTCATCCTCGTCGGCACCGGCATCTACCTGACCTTCTTCTTCGAGCCGAGCACGGCCTCGACCTACTACGCCGGGCACTATGCGCCGCTCCGCGGGCACGAGATGAGCGTCGCCTACCGCTCCGCCGTCGACCTCTCGTTCAAGGTGCGCGCCGGGCTGCTGATGCGGCAAACGCATCACTGGGCCGCCGACGTCTTCGTCGCCTCGATCGTCCTCCACATGCTGCGCGTCTTCTTCACCGGCGCTTTCCGGAAGCCGCGCGATCTGACCTACTACCTCGGTCTGACGATGCTGGTTTTCGCACTGCTCGAGGGCTACCTCGGCTACTCGCTCGTCGACGACCTCCTTTCCGGGATGGGGCTTGCGATCGGCTACTCGGTGCTGATGTCGGTGCCGTTCGTCGGCGCGAACCTCGCGCTGCTCGTCTGGGGAGCGCCGTTCCCCGGCAAGGCGGAGTTCTGGTCGCGGATGTACGTCGCGCACGTCTTCCTGCTGCCGATCCTGATCGCGACGCTGCTCGCGTTGCACCTCTTCCTCGTCGCGGCGCGGCACCACACCCAGTTCCGCGAGAGCCGGCGGACGACGGAGAAGAAGGTCGTCGGCGTTCCCACGTTCCCGGGGTACGCGCCCCGGTCACTGGGGTTGTTCTTCTCGGTCGCGGCGGTGCTGTTCCTGCTCGGCGGGCTCGTCCAGATCAACCCGATCTGGCTCTGGGGCCCCTACCACGTCGCGCAGGGCACGAACGGCGCGCAGCCGGACTGGTATCTCGGCTGGCTGATCGGCGCGCTGCGGCTGGTGCCGAACTTCGACGTGACGATCGGGGACTACACGCTCGTCCCGAACGCGTTCTGGGGCGGGGCGCTGTTTCCACTGCTCGTCTTCATGCTGCTCTACCTCGTGCCCTGGCTCGACCGCCGGGCGACGGGCGAGTACGGATTTCGCAACCTGCTCGACCGGCCTCGCGACGCTCCCTGGCGGACGGCCCTCGGGGCGGCGCTCTTCGCCTGGGTGTTCGTCATCTTCCTGGCGGGGGCGTCCGACCGCGTCTTCGTCTCGTTCGGGATCTCTTACGTGGCGCAGCTCTGGATCTACCGCGTGCTGGTCTTCGTGCTGCCCCTGGCGGCGCTCATCGTGACACGGCGGTTCTGTCTCGCCTTGCAGGAATCGGAGCGCCTCGGTCAGATTCGCAAGCAGGCCGAGGCCGAGGCGCGCGGCGAGCTGCCGCAGACGGAGCAGTTATAGGCGCGGTAAGAGCTCGCGCTTCGCGAACTCGAGGAAGCCGTCTTGGTCGCGACCGATCTGGTGGATGTAGACGTGGTCGTAGCCCGCGTTCTCGAACTCCTTGATCGCCTCGAGCCAACGGTCGGCATCGGGCCCGAGCGGTAGCGTCTCGAGGTCCTCCGGCTCGACCATCTCGGCGACGGCCTCGAAGTCGGCGGGCGTCGCGAGCTCCTGGTTGAGCGGCCCCTCGAGGCCCGCGTTGGGCCATTGCTCGTGCGCGGTCCGCTTCGCCTCCTCCTCCGAGGCCGCCCAGCAGGCGGTCAGATGGCCGTAGCGCGGCTTGCCCGTCCCGCCGGCCTGCTCGAAATTCTCGATCAGCTCCCGCTCGGGCGCGACGCCGATGAAGCCGTCGCCGATTCGGCCGGCCAGCTCGGCCGCGTTCGGCTGCGCCGCGGCGACGCAGAGCTCAGGTGGCTGCTCCGGCAGCGTGTAGAGCCGCGCCTGCTCGACCGTGTAATGCCTGCCCCGGTGCGTCTGGTAGCCGCCCTGCCAGAGCAGGCGAAGCACCTCGACCGCTTCCTCGAGCATCTCGAGCCGCTCGTCCGGCGCGGGCCATTTGTCGCCGAGCACGTGCTCGTTCAGGTTCTCGCCGGTGCCGACGCCGAGGAAGAAGCGGCCGGGCATCATCGCCGCGGACGTCGCAGCGGCCTGGGCAACGATCGCGGGATGGATCCGGATCAGCGGACAGGTGACGCCGGTGCCGAGGCGGAGCCGGTCGGTCGCGTGAGCGATGGCACCGATCACGTTCCAGACGAAGGCGCTGTTGCCCTGAGCGTCAATCCATGGGTGGAAGTGGTCGGAGATCAGCGCGAAACCGAGGCCGGCCTCCTCGGCCGCCCTCGCGAAGCGGACGAGGTCGTTCGGCGGGTGCTCTTCGCAGGAGAGCGAGTAGCCGAGCTCAGGCACGGTCCTGTCCGTACCGGACCCGGCTGGGCCTAAACGCCCGCTCGTGTCAGCCGGCGAGGCGGAAGTAGAGCAGCTCCCGAATCGGGCGTGGGCTGTGGGTGGTGCGGATGATCGTCAGCGTCCCGCGCGCGTCGTTGTAGAGATTGGTGCCGCCCACGATGGCGAGCTCGTAGAACTGGCGGAAGCGAACGGTTCCGGTGGCGACGAGCTCTCCCTTCGGCAGGTTGAAGGTGGCGGTACAGATCCTCGTCCTCGCGGTTGCGAAAGTGCAGAGGAACCGGGCCGAGCCGATCGGCTTTGTGGTGATCTTCCGATTGAAAAGCCGGTCGTAGATGATCTCCTGGTCGCCCGGGCTGCGCCCGGGGGCGCCGGCATCGAGCCGCGTGTAGGAGAACTGCCGGTCCGTGATGCGGATGAACTCCGGGCCGGTGGCGGCGCTCGATTGGAGGCTGCCGTACACGGCAAGCCCGGCAAGGAGCGCGACGGCGGTGAACAGCCGTGACGTACTGGGCATGGTGTCTCCTTCCTTTCCTGGTCTTCTCATCCGGAAGAGGCAGTGGGTAGCTCGAACCAGAAGGTCGAGCCCCTGCCTTTCGTGCTTTCGAAGTCGATGCTGCCGCCGTGCGCCTCGACGAGCGAGCGCGAGATCGCGAGGCCGAGACCGCTCCCCTCGATTCCCTCCGCAGTCGCCTGGCCGCGCACGAACTTGCCAAAGATCTCACGTTGGAGGTCCGCGGGGATCCCAACGCCCTCGTCCTGGATGCTGACGCGGACGACGTCGTCGTCTCGCTTGCCGGCGACGCGCACGACGCCGCCGAGCGGCGAATACTTGATCGCGTTCGAGAGCAGGTTCGCGACCACCTGAGCGAGGCGATTCGAGTCGCCGCGCACGGGCAGCGGCGTCGGCGGCAGCGAGACATCGAGCAGGTGCTTCGGGCTCTGGCCCGCGAAGAGCTCCGTCTGCTCACGCACGACGGAACCGATGTCAACCAGCTCTTTCGCGATCGAGAGCTTGCCTTCCTCGAGTCGCTGGACGTCGAGGAAGTCGTTGACGAGGGCGCCGAGGCGGCGGGCCTGCGCCTCGATGATGTTGAGGTACTCGCGCCGCTGCTCGTCCGTCACCTCCCGCTGGAGAAGCACCGAGGTGAACCCGAGCACGCTCGCGAGCGGCGTCCTCAACTCGTGCGCGACGACGCTGACGAGCTCCGATTTCGCCCGCTCGCTCTCCCGTAGCCGCTTGTTCTGCTCTTCGAGTTCGCGCCGGCCGGCTTCGAGACGCTCGGCCATCCTGTTGAACGCCTGCGTCAGCTCCTCGACTTCGCCGACGCCCTGAGGATCGAGCCGCGTCGCCAGGTCGCCCCCGGCGAGCCGCGTGGCGCCTTCCGCCACCTCCCGCACCGGCCGCGCGATCGAGCGGGCGAGGTAAAGGCCGAAGCCGGCGATCAGCAAGGCCGAGGCGATCATGCCGGCGATTGCGGCCGCAATGGCCGCGTCGGAACGGCGCTGCGCTGTCGACGTCCTCGCAGCCGCGAGCGCGTTCTCGGTCGAGAGGAAGTCCGCGAACCGGCTGCGGATATCGGCGAGCTCACGTGCCCCTTCCTGGCTGACGACCTCCGTGCGGGCGGCGTCGGGATTCGTTCGGGCAATGTCGACCACCGGGACCGCATAGCCATCGACGTACTGGTTGATCGAGGTGACGAGCGTATCGGCCCGGCGCCGCTCGGCCGGGGCCGTCGACGCGAGCCGCCGGAAGGACCGCAAACTCTGAGGCAGGGCAGCGCGGGCGCTTGTCCACGGGGCGAGCAAATCCTGCCTGCCGGTGAGGACGAAGCCGCGCAAGCCGGTATCGAGGTCGAGCACCAGCCTCTCGAGCTGGAGCGTTTCGGCGCTCACCGCCTTCGTATGGCGCTCGCGCTTGGTTGCGTCGTCGAGCGTTCTGACGGCGAAGATGAAGACGCCGAAGGCGGCCGCGACGAGTAGCGCGAGCAGCGCGCTCCCGGCCATCAGGCGCGCCGAGAGCGTCGCCGAGCTGCGGTCAGTCCGCCGCGCCATCGCCCTCGAGCAGCTCGAGGGCTGCCTCACGGAGCTTGTCGGGGTCGAAGGGCTTCGGCACGAATGCGTCCGCGCCCGCCGCGAGCGCCGCCTCGTCCGCATACGACCAAGCGCTCATCACGAGCACCGGCGTCTCGGCGAGCTCGTCCGAGTGCCGGATCTCGGCGAGCACGTCCAGGCCGCTTTGCCCCGGCAGCATCAGATCGAGCACGATCAAGTCCGGCCGCGTGCGCTCCGCCAGCGCGAGGCCGCTCGGGCCGTCCGGCGCCTCGAAGAACCGATAGCCCTCGCCGAGTGCGAGCCGCACGAGGGTGCGCAGGTTCGGATCGTCCTCGCAGACGAGGACCGTTTTTTCGGCGGCGGTCGGTTCGGCTTCGGCGGTCACGACGGTACAGGCGTCGGTATAAGAGTCGGTCGTCCTCGGGCGAAACTCAACCGTAGCGACGCGAAAGGACTCGTTCGCGCATAGCAAGGCGCCTCCTTTCGCGGAAACGGCGTCTAGCTTCCGCTGCAGACGAGGGAGCGCCTAGACTCGCTGTCCGTGGCGGAGCGGCAGATCGTGGGCCTCGGCGGCTCGGCGTCGGAGGAGGAGACGCGAAGGCTGCTCGCCTACGTCGTCGGGCTTACCGGCAAGCCCTCGCCGAGGGTGTGCGCCGTGCCGACGGCCGTGGGTGACGCCGCCGACTCCGTGCTGCGTCTTTACGGCCTGCTGCCTGAGGAAGCCCGCACCTCCCACCTGCCGTTCTTCCCATGGCCGCCGAGCGATCTGCGCCGCTTCGTCCTCGAGCAGGACGTGATCTTCGTCGGCGGCGGCAACACCGCGAACATGCTCGCCATCTGGCGCGTCCACAGGTTCGACGAGATCGCCCGCGAGGCCTGGGAGAGCGGGATCGTGTTGAGCGGCTGGAGCGCCGGGATGATCTGCTGGTTCGAGGCCGGCGTCACCGATTCGTTCGGGCCGCAGCTCGAGGGCTTGCGCGACGGCCTCGGGTTCCTCCCCGGGAGCGCCTGCCCGCACTACGACAGCGAAAAGCTGCGGCGGCCCGTCTACACGAAGCTCGTCGCCGAAGGGTTTCCGCCCGGAGTCGCGGCCGACGACGGCGTCGGCCTGCACTACGTCGACACCGAGCTGATCGAGGTCGTCAGCGTGCAGGAAGGCGCCGCGGCCTACCGCGTTGCTGCTGACGGTGAGGCCCCGTTGCCAGCGCGGCTGCTCGGGTAAGAGCCCCTTTCACAATGAGGCGCTGTGCCGCCGGGCCGCGCTGGACGCCACCGGCTCCGCCCTGGTCTCGCAGTCGCGCCCGTATTACCAATACGGGCACTCCCTGCGTCCTTGCCAGGAACCGACCATCGCGCCCCGGCGACGAGGCCCCATCATG
>Ga0066705_10000188_pt1 | contig 14347 bp, 12 predicted proteins | sample GraSoiAngelo_154_FD_66506 | JGI IMG/M metagenome (GOLD analysis project Ga0066705, IMG submission 66506) | Grasslands soil microbial communities from the Angelo Coastal Reserve, California, USA - 14_1009_13_20cm | ecosystem: Environmental > Terrestrial > Soil > Grasslands | place: USA... | reverse complement strand
ACTGCTTGGCTGCCTGATTGCAGGACAACCCGCCGGTGATAACCGCTGCAACCAACCGCTTCCGAAGATCAAGGGATAAAACTTTACCCATCCATGCTGGCCTCCAGTCCAGCCAGCATGGTGAATCAGAAACGCCTTGATTTGGGAATCCCAAATCGATTCAAAGTAACTTCATCCCGCTTTAGACCAATCGTGAGCTTTGGTAGCGGGGAAGAAATTCGAGCCCAGATGAATGCGAGGCTGCCACAGTTGGCCGTCTCCAGATTTTTTTGATGTCCTGGTGCACACATCGTTCCCCACCAACGACGGATTGCTGATGGAGCGACTCAAGACGTGCTAACGGCCCCAGCGCAGCACGACGGGGTCGAGCGAACGGGCGAGGTCGATTAGCCCAGCGCGCGTCGCCGGATGAACCTTTTGCAAGGGATGGCGAACGGCTTCGGAGCGAATCACGCCACCTTCCTTCATCAGGATCTTGCAGGCCTGCAATCCGCACTGCCGGTTTTCATAGTTGATCAGTGGCAGCCAGCGCGCATAAGCCGCCGCCGCCTTCTCCCTCTGCCCGGCGAGAAAAGGGTCCACGATCTGCCGGATGCCGTCAGGATAACCGCCTCCTGTCATGGCGCCGGTAGCCCCCGCATCGAGATCCGCCATCAGGGTGATGGCTTCTTCGCCGTCCCAAGGCCCTTCGATGCTGTCGCCGCCCGCGGCGATGAGATCGCGGAGCTTGGCCGCGGCCATCGGTACCTCGATCTTGAAATAGCTGATATGCCGAATCTCCCTCGCCATCCGCGCGAGCAGGTCGACCGAGAGCGGCGTTCCCGCGACCGGGGCATCCTGCAGCATGATCGGAATATCGATGGCGTCGGAGACGACGCGATAGAAATCGAAAATGCCTTTTTCGGGAACGCGGAAGGTTGCTCCGTGATAAGGCGGCATGATCATCACCATGGCGGCGCCGGCTTCCTGAGCCTGACGGCTGCGCGCCGCACAGATCGATGAGCTAAAATGGGTTGTCGTCACAATTACGGGCACCCGGCCGCCAACGTGCCTTAGCACCGCGTCCATCACCTGTTCGCGCTCGGCATCGGTCAACACGAACTGCTCGGAGAAATTGGCCAGAATGCAGATGCCATTAGAACCGGCGTCGATCATGAAGTCGATACAGCGCCGCTGACCGTCGAGATCGAGCTCGCCGCGATCATCGAAGATGGTCGGCGCGACGGGAAAGACACCGCGATAAGGTCTCGGAGCGGTTGGGTTCATGATGCGTCCTACCTGCGCTGGTTATAGACGTCGATGCAGACGGCTCCGAGCAACACCAGGCCTTTGATCACCTGCTGGTAGTCGATGCCGATGCCGAGTATTGACATTCCATTGTTCATGACGCCCATGATCATCGCACCGACCACCGCCCCGCCGACACGGCCGACACCGCCATAGGCGGAGGCGCCGCCGATGAAGCAGGCGGCGATGACATCCAACTCGAAGCCCGTGCCGGCCTTGGGCGTTGCCGTGTTGAGGCGGGCAGCGAAGACAAGCCCGGCCAAAGCGGCAAGAGCCCCCATGTTGACAAAGGTCAGGAACGTCAGTCGTTCGGTCTTGATGCCGGACAGCTTGGCTGCCTTCGCATTGCCGCCGACGGCGTAGATCTGTCGACCGATTATGGTTCGCCGTGTCATGAAGCCGTAGAGTGCAATCAGCGCCATCATGATCACCAGGACGTTCGGCAGCCCGCGATGCGCGGCGATCAGGTAAGTGACGTAGAGCACCATGCCCGACAGCACCGCGCTCTTTGTGATGAAGAAAACGTAGGGCTCGACCTCGATACCGTGCGACTGTTCGCGTGCGCGGCTCTTCGCGCTGGCATAGACCAACGCCAGCGCCAGCACGGCGCCAATCATGAGCGAGGTAGGATACAGCGTGCCTGCGCCGGGAAGCAGCTCCGGGATGAAGCCCGACGACAATTTCTGGAAAGTGGGCGGAAACGGTCCGACGGACTGGCCCTGCAGCAGTGCGAGCGCAAGACCCTTGAAAACCAGCATGCCCGCGAGCGTGACGATGAATGAGGGAATCTTGAAATAGGCAACCCAGTAGCCCTGGGCCGCGCCGATGGCCGCGCCCACCAAGAGACAGGCGATAAAGGCTATGGGATAGGCGACATGATAGCGGACCATCAGCACTGCGGCGACCGCGCCGACGAAGCCGGCGACCGAGCCGACCGAGAGGTCGATATGGCCGGTGACGATCACCAGCAGCATGCCGAGCGCCATGATCACGATATAGCTGTTCTGCAGCACGAGATTGGTGAGATTGAGCGGCTGCAGGAGGGTGCCGTCAGTCACAATCTGGAAGAACAGCATGATCGCAAACAGCGATAGCAGCATGCCATAGTTGCGCAGGTTGTTCTTGATGAACCCGCCATGTTGGCGTTGCTCGGGGAGGGAAACCGTCTTGTCCGTCATGTCCGCAGTTCTCCCGTCCGCATGTCGCTCTCGTGCATGCCTTTCCTGGGAATCTTAACGTTACGCATAATGGCGCGCATGATCTTTTCCTGCGTCGCATCCTCGCCGGCAAATTCACCGACAAACGCGCCGCCATTCATCACACAGATGCGGTCGCTGATGCCGAGCAGTTCCGGCATTTCCGACGATATCACCACGACGCCTTTACCGGCTTCCGCTAGTTCGTTGATGATACAGTAGATCTCGTACTTCGCGCCGACGTCGATGCCGCGGGTCGGCTCGTCGAGGATAAGGACCTTGGGGTCGGTCATCAGCCATTTCGACAGCACGACCTTCTGCTGGTTTCCACCGGATAGTTGGCCCACCTGCTGATAGACGTCTGAGCAGCGAATCCGCATCCGGTTTCGATAATCGCTGGCCGCTCTGAGTTCACGGATGTCGTCGATCACCCACCGCGGGGCCACTTGGTCGAGGCTTGCCAAGGTGACGTTCTTACGAACATCGTCGGCAAGGATCAGCCCAAACTGCTGGCGATCTTCGGTAACGTAGGCGAGGCCGGCGTCAATAGCCGCCTTAACGCTGGACACATCGACCTCTCGGCCGTCCACCCGGATCCGGCCGCTGATATTATAACCCCACGCCCGGCCGAAGAGACTCATGGCGAACTCGGTGCGGCCGGCGCCCATCAGGCCTGCAATTCCCACGACCTCGCCGCTGCGTACGTGAAAATCGACGTTCTTGATCACCTGGCGCTCAGGATGGAGGGGATGGTGCACGGACCAGTCCTCCACCACCAGGACGGTATTCCCGATCTTGGCATCACGCTCGGGAAAGCGATGGGCGAGATCGCGATCGACCATGCTGCGGATGATCCGATCCTCTTGCACCGGCTCGGTTGCGCAATCGATGTTGTCGACAGTACGCCCATCGCGCAACACCGTGATGCGGTCCGCGACGCGGGCGACCTCACCCAACTTGTGGGAAATCAGGATCGAGGCGATGCCCTGTTCGCGGAACGCAATGAGACGGTCGAGCAGCGCCGCGCTGTCGGTCTCATTGAGGCTGGCGGTGGGTTCGTCCAGGATCAACAGGCGCACCCGCTTGGAAAGCGCCTTCGCGATCTCGACAAGCTGCTGCTTGCCGACGCCGAGATCGGTGACCAGGGTGTCCGGCGACTCCCGCAGGCCGACCTGGGCAAGCAGCTCCCGGGTGCGCCGGTACACCGCGTCACGGTCGATGACGCCGATGCGCGCCGGCGGATGCGACAGGAAGATGTTCTCCGCGATCGACATCAGCGGGATCAGCGCGAGTTCCTGGTGGATGATGGTCATGCCGAGCGCCTCCGAATCGTTGATGTCGCGAAAGCGCCGCTCCTCGCCGTCGAAGATGATTGTTCCCTCATAGCTGCCGTAGGGATAGACGCCGCTCAACACTCTCATCAGCGTCGATTTGCCGGCGCCGTTCTCGCCGACAAGAGCGTGGATCTGACCCGCCTCCACGGTGAAATTGACGTCGCGCAGCGCCTGCACGCCTGCAAAGCTTTTGCTGACGCCGCGCATTTCAAGCATTGCCGTCATAGAATTACGTCCTGCACCGCCAAACCGTCGCTCCGACGTCGGGTTCTGGCAGGCACGGTTCATCGCGCCTGCCAGACTGATTGCTCACTCGAACTGCGAGCGCTTGTAATAGCCGCTGTCAATCAGGGCCTTCTCCCAATTACTCTTGTAGACCACCACCGGCTTGAGCAGATAGGACGGAACTACCTTGACGCCATTGTTGTAGGTCTTGGTGTCGTTGACGGGAACTTCCTTGCCATTGAGCGCCGCATCGACCATGTCCACCGTCACTCGAGCGAGGTCGCGGGTGTCCTTGAAGATGGTCGAATATTGCTCGCTACGCAGCATCGCCTTGATCGACGGCACTTCCGCATCCTGCCCGCTAACAACTGGCATCGGTTGATCAGCACCGCCATAGCCGACGCCCTTCAGCGAGGATATGATTCCGATCGAGAGGCCATCATAGGGCGACAGCACCGCATCAACGCGCTTCTTGCCGTAATAGGCGCTGAGCAGGTTATCCATGCGGGCCTGCGCGGTCGCGCCATCCCAGCGCAAGGTCGCAACCTTGTCCATGCCCATCTGCCCGCTGGCGACCACCAGCTTGCCGCTGTCGATGTAGGGCTTCAGCACCGACATCGCCCCGTTGTAGAAGAAATAGGCGTTGTTGTCGTCGGGTGAGCCACCGAACAGCTCGATATTGAAAGGCCCTTTGCCTTCCTTCAATCCAAGCCCCTGCTCGATCGACTGCGCCTGCAACACGCCGACCTGAAAATTGTCAAAGGTCGCGTAGTAGTCGACATTCGGCGTGTCGCGGATCAGACGATCATAGGCGATCACGGTGATACCGTTGGCCTTCGCCTGCTTGAGCACATCGGAGAGCGTGGTGCCGTCGATTGCCGCGATCACCAGCACCTTGGCGCCCTTGGTCACCATGTTCTCGATCTGAGAGAGCTGGTTGGGAATGTCGTCCTCGGCGTATTGCAGGTCGGTGCCGTAGCCGCGCTCCTTCAGAACCTTGACGATGTTATTGCCATCATCGATCCAGCGCGCGGAGGATTTTGTCGGCATTGCTATGCCGATGGTCGGCTTGCTTTGTGCAAACGCGCCGCTGCCGCACGGCACGGCGGTCAGGATCGCGAGCGCGAATAATGTGGTCTTCAGCTTGAGCATGCTTCACTCCCTTTGGTGTCAGAATTTGTCCTTGTGGACGACTGATCGAGGATCGCCGTTCTTCATCTCAGATCGCGGTACAAACTTCTCTTCGGTCACCTCCTATGTGCTTGCGAGTTTGACGTCCGGCTCCGCCCGCCCGCGTGCAGCCACTTCCAGCAGGAAGGTGCGCCCGTGCTCGGGATCGGCGGCGCGCGCGGCCTCGTCCATGTCTTGCCAAGCCGACGTGACGAGCAGGCGCGACAAATCCGGCCCGACAAAGGCCGGGCAACTCGCCTGGCGTGCGGGCACGTGCAAACAGCGCAGATGCTCGCCTTGAGGACTGTAGACGTCGATGCAGCCACCGCCCCAGCGCGCATTCCAGATCAGGCCATCGGCGTCGACCACCGCACCGTCGAGGCCGCCGACGCCACGATGATGCAGCAACACCTCCGGCGCGCCTCGCGGTAACCCCGTCGAGGGATCGAGAACCACGCGGTACAGCACATGGTTCGCGGTGTCGGCGAAATAGCCAAGCGCTCCGTCGGGCGAGAAACAGATCGCGTTCGGAATGGTAATCGCGGAGAAGAGCCGCGAGATTTCACCACGATAGAGCGCGTAGATCGCTCCGGCTTCCACTTCGGCCTTGCGTCCCATGGTGCCGATCCAGAACGTTCCGGAAGGATGCGCCCGCGCATCATTTGATCGCGTGACGGCATTGTCCGCCTCGAGCGGACAATAGAGCGTCAGGTGACCGTCGCTGATCGCGCGGATGTAGAGGCCGTCCTCTGCGACGATCAACTGCCGTTCCGCATCGATGCGCGCCAGCGCGCTCGCCATCCTGCCCAGCCGATGGATGCGGATCTGCCGGCTCCCGAGGTGAGCCTCGAACAGCCGTCCCTCAAGGATATCGAACCACCAGGCGGTGTCGGTCGTCGCGTCATAGGTCGGTCCCTCGCCCAGATGGCAACGCTCGTCGCAAAAAATGGAAGCAGGGACCCGCTCCATCATCGCACCAAGCCCGCGCGCACGAACCGATAGACACTGCGGTGTTGATAGATACTGTCTGGTGCGAGGCGCGCAGACGGGAAGTCCGTCCGGTTGGGCGCGTCGGGCCAGACCTGCGGTTCGAGGCAAATCCCATCCGATTGCCGGTATAGCCGCCCTCCCTTTCCCCTAGTCGAGCCGTCGAGGTAGTTCCCCGAATAAAGCTGCAGGCCGGGCTGATCGGTCAAGAGTTCGAGGATTCGTCCCGATCGCGGTGCTTCGAGCCGCGCCGCGAGGTGTAATTCACGAGCGCCATCCAGGCATAAATTGTGGTCATACCCTCTGCCATGCTGCAGCTGGACGTCGTCGCGGCGGATCCGGGCACCGATCGTTGTCGCGGTACGGAAATCGAACGGCGTGCCGGCAACGGGGCGCAGGGGCTCCAGTAGGGGGATCGCGTCAGGATCGATCGCGAGAAAATGCTCGGCGGCGACCGTCAGACGATGGTCGAGGATGTCCGCCCCCGACGCTGCGCCCTCAAGATTGAAGAAGCTGTGATTGGTCAGGTTGACGATCGTGGGACGGTCCGCCTGCCCCACGAAGTTAAGCGATAATTCGGCCGGACCGATCAGACGATAGGTAAGGCGGACGTCGAGCCGGCCGGGATAACCCTCCTCGCCGTCGGCACTGACATGGGCAAGGGTCACGCCAGGCTGCGCGCCCTCCTCGATTTCCACGATCTGCCAGAGTTGCCGGTCGAAACCATCGATCCCGCCATGAAGCGCATGCGGACCGTCATTTGCGGCGAGTTGCACCACCTCGCCTTCGAGCACGAAACGCGCATTGGCAATGCGATTGGCATAGCGACCGATGGTCGCGCCGAAGAACTTCCGATTGTCGAGATAGTCATTAAGCTCGTCATGCCCGAGCACGACGTCGTCGCAGCGACCCTCCGCGTCCGGCACTATCAACGCCTGGAGCGCAGCGCCATAGGTTATGATACGTGCCTCGAAGCCGTTTGCTGCGCGGAGGATCACGCGCTCGACGGCGCTGCCGTCCGGCAACACGCCGAACACATCCCTTGCAACATTTGTCGCTGCATCAACCATGATCAATCTTCGAAGGCTTCGACGATCTGGCGCCGGCCAAGCATGAAAGCATCGGCGACAAGCCGAAGTGGCGTCAGGTCGACATCGCTGGCTTCGGTCGCCGTCAGTTCGACAAAACGGCCGTAAAGCCCGCGATATTCCGTTTCGGCCGCGTCGACCAGGACCTCGCCGCCCGCGACCAGGCGGGCACCACCACCGGAGAGCTCCAGCGGCCCGGCATCCGTCTCGACGCGAATGTCCCAGCTCTGCGGACCGGTCTGCCGAAAGTCGAACGCAGCGTCGATCGGCAGACCTGCCGCATCGGCTAGCGAAAGGCGCGCTGCAATCGGTGCTTCGCGATTAGCGGGAAAATAAAGCTCGGCCGCTGTCACGAACAGCGGTTGCGGCAGGATGCGGGTGAGAATCGAGAGCGCATTGATGCCGGGGTCGAAAACACCAAGCCCGCCCGGTTGCCAGATCCAGCTCTGTCCCGGATGCCAGATGCGGACATCCTCCTTCCAGCTGATGCTCACTGAAGCGATGCGACGCGCTATGAGCCAGCGCCGGGCCGGCTCGACCGCTGGCGCGAAGCGCGAATGCCAGGTCGCGAACAGCGTTCGGCCAGAGCGCGCAGCCAAGGCGATCAAGGGATCGAGTTCGCTTACGCTCGCACCCGGCGGCTTTTCCAGCATCACGTGCTTTCCGGCCGCGATCGCTGCCGCGGCCTGGGCGCGCCGGACCTGCGGCGGAGTGCACAGCGCCACCGCATCGATCGGCGGACCATCGCGCAGCAATTCCTCAAGGGTGCTGAAATGCGGCAAACCTGGAAGTGATGCGTTGCGGCTTGCGATCGCGGCAAGCTTCACGCCATCGGTCGCGCCGATCGCGGGAATATGCTGATCGCGTGCGATCTTGCCGAAGCCGACAATGGCAACGCGCAGCGCCGTCATGGCCAGTCTACCGATTCGACGTTCACATTGGCGCCGGTTGCTGCTTGCGTGGCCACCGGTCCTTCGCGCCGACGCATACCATTGTGAATAACCTCGACGATGGCGGCCGCAGCAGCTTCGGCATCCCCGCCCGCGATCGCATCGACGATGCGCTGGTGCCACAGCAATACCGTCTCGCGATCTTCCCGCTCGACCGGCGCACTGAGCAGGAACGATGCACGTAACGCCGCCTCGATCACGTTTCCGATCGAGCACATGAACAGGTTGCCGGAAGCGTTGACGACGGCGATGTGCAGGGCGAGGTCGGCGTCTGCGAAGCCGACCGAGTCGGACGCCTCGCGCCGCATCCGGTCCATGCTGGCCTGAAGCTCGGCGATATCGGCTTCGGTGCGTCGCATAGCAGCCAGCGCCGCCGCGCGAGGTTCGACGGCAAGACGAATCTCCGCGAGATCGCCAAGGAAACGCTTGTCGATGCCGGCATCGAGATGCCAGGCCAGCACGTCCGCATCGAACATGTTCCAGGCGCCGCGTTCCCGCACCACGGTCCCGACCCGCGTCTTGGTGGTGAGCAGCCCCTTGGCAACCAGCGTCTTCACGCTTTCGCGCAGCACCGGCCGCGACACGCCAAACATCGCGGTCAGTTCGGCGTCGCCGGGCAACCGCACCCCCTCGTCATAGCGTCCGGCGATGATGTCAACGCCGATGCTGCGCGCCACTTCCGCGTGGTTGGAATGGGCGCGTCGCATCGGTATGACGATGACGCGCGACGTCATGGCTTTGCTCCTGCTGTCGCGTTTCCCAATTGCGGTGCTATGACACCTTCCGGCGGCCCATTGCGGGCTCCGGACAAGTATTCCACCGAACCAACGCAACGACTAGTCATATTATTTTACTATTTGCCATCTTGCGCTTAACGCATCGCGATGCCTGGATTCGGCGCGAGGTTCCAATGCCGATCAATTGGCCCGGAGAAGGCAACCAGGGAACGCCCGGTGCACTCATCGTGTACACGCTCCCCTCTAACTCGTTGAAACAGCTAAATTCTTGTTCCAATCCATCATGAGCAAGTTTAAGGGAGCTCCAGCCAGTGATCCCGCGGCTATCCCCTGGCATGTGCCCTTATTCGAGCGTATCCGAGAAGAGACGAGACAATTCGGCGCGAACGTCAGCTTGTCGCGGTGGATCGGCACCAGCGCGCCCGCATGTGAAGGCCGCGCAGCTTGACGCAAATGACAAAGCGCGAGCGAGCTCGTCGGATTTGATCTGCGCGAGCGCTTCAGCTTCGATCCTCCCGATGGCCCGCAAGGCGAACAGCAGGCCGGCTTGAAAGCTGTCACCGGCCCCGATTGTGTCCACGACATCGACGGTAGGCGCCTGGACCTCGACTGTGCCCGCCTCTCCATGCCATGCCTGAGCTCCCCTGATTCCACGCGTAATGACAACAAGACCTGCTCTCGCTTTGATGAGCGACTTGGCTTTCCCCGCATGATCGCTCCGGCCATATAGAAATTCAAAGTCGACGTCCGACATCCGCACAATGTCGGCAGCACTGGCAAACGCATGCATTTGATCGATGTAGCGGGCCTTGTGCCTGACCAGATTGGGCCGGCAATTCGGATCAAAGGAGATGGTGACTGATCCGCCGGCGTCCTCGACCATGGCGAGCGCCTCGCCTGCCCCTTGTTCATTGGCAAGCGTCGTCGACCCGACGTGAATCGCCTCGACCTGATCGAAGGGAATGCAGCCGCGCTGATAGATCCAGTTTCGGGACGCCGTCGCCTCGTCATAAAAGGCATATTGCGGCTCGCCCCCAACGTCGCGGACGAACGCGAGCGTCGTCTGGTGATCGCTGCGCGTCGCATAGCGAAGTTGGACCTGCGAGGCCAACGCATGGTCGGCTATGATGCGGCCGAACAAATCAGTCGAGATGCCGCCCACAAAGCCCGCCGGTGCGCCCAGACGCGCGATGCCGACGGCGATGTTGAGACAGGATCCCCCAGCCACAGGTACGGCCGCGTCGCGGCCATCCACGGATTTAACGGGCAGGAAATCAACCAAGGCATCTCCACAACTCAGCAGCATGGCTCTAATTTTTTGCATCAACTCCAGCGATCGAGATGATCTCCCGCATCGCTTCGCGGGTTTCCCGATCCAGCTTTCTCATCAGTCCATGAACCCTTCGCTTGGTCCGGTGGAAGTCAGCCATTCTCGGCCCTGTCGGCTCGCTCAGCCGGCCGATCGCCGACATCGACGCCATTGCTTCGCCGATCGATCCGCAAGATCTCCCCGCGACTGCGCCCAGCATGGCGGCTCCGAGCAGGACGGGTTCCTGCGTTTCGGGGACAGCCACGGTCAGGCCGGTCGTATCCGCCATGATCTGGCGCACCAGCGGGCTTCGTCCTGCGCCGCCGCTGATCACCATCAGATCGCTGTCGACGCCGTGCGACCGAAACGCTTCAACGACGTCCGCTAGCCCATAGGCCAGCCCGCACAGGCCGGCCACGAAAAGCCGTTCCATCGAGCCGATGTCGGTGTCGAGATCGATTCCAGCCACGACTGCCCGGGAGTCGGGGTCGGCGAACGGCGAGCGATTGCCAAGAAACTCGGGCAGAACATGGGTATCGCGGGCCAACAATGCCGCATCGCCTAGGCTTCCCGAACGCGAGACGATGCGCTGCTCGAGAAATTCCAGAATTTCCATGCTTGCATCACGCGCCGTCACAACCGCCTCGTCATGTGCAGGGTGGGACCTGATGAGATGATCGATCGCCGCGCCGGCTGCCGACTGGCCGCCTTCGTTAAGCCAGAACCCGGGAACCATCCCCGAATAGTAGGGACCCCAGACGCCCGGGACGAAGCGAGGTTCGGACGTCGTTGCCATGATGCAAGCCGAGGTTCCCATGATGTAGGCAAGGCGGCCGCACACATCGACAGGCCCGGCCGACTTCTCACGCCCGCCGATCGTGCCGACGCCTCCGGCATGGGCGTCAATCAGCGATGCGCCGACGGGCGTCCCCTCAAGTAGGCCGAAATCCCGTGCGGCAGATTTCGTCAGGCCTGTTGCGAGCGGCGTGCCCGGCGCGACGATCTCCGTTCCGATCTTCGCGCGGGCCTCTAGCGCGAGATCGCCGAGACCGATGCGTTCGAAATAGCTTTTGCTCCAGCGCTGTTCGTGCGCCAGGAAATTCCATTTACAGACCAGCGTACAGATCGAACGCGCCGTCGATCCGGTGGCACGAAAGGAAAGATAGTCGGCGAGGTCGAAGAAATGACCGGCCGAACGATAGGTCGACGGCAGGTGCCGCTTCAACCACAGCAACTTTGGAATTTCCATTTCTGGCGAGATCGAGCCGCCGACATAACGAAGCACGTCGTCACGCGTGTCGTTGACCTCTCGCGCTTCAGCTACTGCCCGATGGTCCATCCAGACGATGACATTCCGTCGCTCGTCGCCGGACCCGCTGACTGTCAACGGACCACCGGTGGGGTCGAGCACCACAAGCGAGCACGTCGCATCGAAACCGACGCCCCGGACAGCGGAAGGCGCCAGCTCGGCCTCCTCCATCGCGGTACGCACCGCAGCGGCGCACGCTCCCCAGATTTCCGAAGACGACTGTTCGACGATGCCGCCCGCTTCATGCCAAACCGTGATCGGATGCCGGGCGGATGCCAGCAAGCTACCCTTCTCGTCGAATATTCCAGCACGCGCACTCGACGTTCCGACATCGATGCCAATAAATGCCTGCCTCATTCCAACCCCGCTCAAGATCAGCGTGATCTACCAGCACGTATAGCCTCCGTCGACGACAACGACGCTTCCTGTCATCAGGCTTGCGGCATCAGATGCCAGAAACAGGACGACAGAGGCAATTTCGTCGACTTCTCCCATCCGGGCCATCGGCGTACCGCCGATCCAGGCATCGTACATCTGCGGGTTGTTTTTGACGAACGCATTGAGGGGCGTCGTGACGTAAGTTGGCGCCACGGCGTTGACGCGCACCCCCCGGGCGCCCCACTCGGCTGCAAGCGATTTCGTGAGATGGTGCACTGCAGCCTTCGAGGCATTGTAGTAACATTGCTCCTGCGGTTTGTTGACGATGAAGCCGGACATCGAACCGATGTTCACAATGGAACCCGACTTTGCGTCCAGCATGTGCTTGCCGAAGGCGCGACAGCACCAGAACGTGCCGTTGAGATTGACGTCGATAACGTTAAGCCAGTGTTCGTCGGTCACTTTGTCCGCGGGCGTTTCGCTCCGGGCAATGCCTGCATTGTTGACGAGGATGTCGATCGTGCCGTAACGGGATGCCACTTGGTCCGCCACCTCGCTGACGCGGCTCGAATTCGTTACGTCCATGACGGCGATCTCGACGTTCAGTCCTTTCACCTTCAGGCTTTCGCAACCTGCCTGGGCGATACCGCCGTCGCGATCGGCGATCACGACTCTCGCTCCTGCCTCCGCGAGCGCTTCCGCACACGCAAGGCCAATTCCCTGACCACCGCCGGTCACGAGCGCGGTTTTTCGATCAAGCCTGAATTTTTCCAGATACATCGCGGTGGTCTTCCTGTTGGCCTATCGGGCATTCGGCGCGTCGCGCAAATGGCGCGCAGCGCTCACGAAGTCCTGATGACGCTCCCCTCCTTGTTGAAGCGGTGCAGGCGAGCGGGATCCGGCGACAGCCACACGCGGTCGCCGGCCTGCAAATTGAGCTCGCCGACATAGCGCACCGTCAGCGTGCCGAGTTTTCCGCCCTCGACATAAAGAAAGGTATCGCTGCCGAGATGCTCGGCGACGGACACCGTCCCCGGCCAGCCTTCGCCGTCCTTGCCGATTTTCAGATGTTCCGGCCTGATGCCGATGATGGCGACGTCGGCCTCGCCGGCCGCCTCGCCCGGCAGAAAATTCATCTTGGGCGACCCGATGAAGCCAGCAACGAAAAGATTCGCGGGGTGCTCGTAGAGCTCCAGCGGCGAGCCGTATTGTTCGATGCGACCCGCGTTCAGCACCACGATTTTGTCGGCCATCGTCATGGCTTCGACCTGATCATGCGTGACGTAGATTGCGGTGGTGGCGAGCTGCTTTTGCAGCTTGGTGACTTCGAGGCGCATCTGGACACGTAGCGCGGCGTCGAGGTTAGACAGGGGCTCGTCGAACAGAAACGCCTTCGGCTCGCGCACGATCGCGCGCCCGATCGCGACGCGCTGCCGTTGTCCGCCGGAAAGTTCGCGCGGCTTACGATCGAGGTAGGGCGTCAGGTTAAGCGTGGCGGCCGCGGCATCCACCTTGCGGTTGATCTCCGGACGCGGCAACCCCGCCATTTTCAGGCCGAACGCAATGTTGCCGCGGACGCTCATGTGCGGATAGAGCGCATAAGACTGGAACACCATCGACAGGCCGCGCTTGGCCGGGGGAACGTCGACCACATTGCGGCCGTCGATCAGAATTTGTCCGCCGGTGACATCCTCGAGACCGGCTATCAGGCGCAGCAACGTGGTCTTCCCGCAACCAGACGGTCCGACGAAAACCACAAAGGAGCCGTTCTCGATGTTCAGATTGGCGTCCTTGATGATGTTGACCGGCCCGAACGATTTGCGCACTCCTTGCAGCGTGATCTGGCCCATGATGCTGTCCTTTCGCTTGTCTATTTGACGGCGCCGAACGTCAGCCCGCGGACGAGCTGCCGCTGGGTGAACCAGCCGAGGATGATGATCGGGGCAATGGCGAGCGTTGATGCGGCCGACAGCTTCGCCCAGAATAGACCTTCGGGACTGGAATAGGATGCGATAAATACCGTGAGCGGCGCAGCTTCCAGCGTTGAAAGGTTAAGCGTCCAGAACGCTTCGTTCCACGCCAGAATGAAATTGAGCAGAAGCGTCGACGCAAGCCCCGGAATGGCCATCGGCGTCAGCACATAAATCAGCTCGCGTCCGATGGTTGCACCATCCATTCGCGCCGCCTCGAGAATGTCTTTTGGAATCTCCTTGAAATAGGTGAACAGCATCCAGATGACGATCGGCAGATTGCCGAGGCACAGGATCAAGACCAGGCCCGCGCGCGAGTCCAGAAGGCCGAAGTCGCGGTAGATCAGGTAGATCGGAACCAGAACGCCGACGGGTGGCATCATCTTGGTCGAGAGCATCCAGAGCAG
>Ga0066705_10000185_pt1 | contig 14381 bp, 15 predicted proteins | sample GraSoiAngelo_154_FD_66506 | JGI IMG/M metagenome (GOLD analysis project Ga0066705, IMG submission 66506) | Grasslands soil microbial communities from the Angelo Coastal Reserve, California, USA - 14_1009_13_20cm | ecosystem: Environmental > Terrestrial > Soil > Grasslands | place: USA... | reverse complement strand
TAAGCTGCAAATATATTGATGAAGGAGTTTAGGAATGAAGCTGCGAAAAGAGAAGATTCTTACTGACGTACTGCTGGGCGCTGGGCTGTATCTGCTTGATTCAATGCGGGATCGTCTGTCAGATACAGTTGATACCGTTCGCTCCCGGGCGCGCGACACCTATGACACCGCTTCCGATCGCGTCAGTCGGGCTAGCGATGTGCTTACCGGAGAAGATCATAGCGGGATCAGCACTGCAGCGGCGCTGCTGATCGGCGTTGGTATCGGCGTGGGTGTCGGCATGCTTTTTGCGCCGGCCAGCGGCGAGGAGACTCGTAGAAACATCGCCGGCAAGGCCGAGTACTATGGTGACCGGGTCCGTGAGCGCTTCTCCAAGGAATCGGAACCGGCCAGCGGTACCTACGGCGCGTAACGCCCGCCCTTCGCGCGTACGCTTCGTCGCCAAGGGAGGACCTCACTTATGAAAGCATGTATCAGTGTGTGCGCGATTGTGGCGTTCGCAATGGCTTTGACGTCAGCATCCTTTGCTCAGACCGCTCCAGCGCAACCGCAGGATCCCACCGCCCAGGCGCCATCATCGCCGGCTACTCCCGGCGCCAAGCGGCCTCCGGATGAAGGCCAGAAGCCGAGTGAAGGTGAATCAAGTGCGCCGGCTTCCAGTGGCAAAATCCGCCCGTTTATGGGGACCGTGGTTCACGAGAATGGTGGGTATTTTCTTCGAGCTGGAGATCTCAAGTACAAGCTTGACGACCAGACTGAGGCCAGACGCTACGAGGGCAGAAGCGTAAAGGTAACCGGCAGCCTGGAGAAGCAAAGCAATACCATTCACGTACAGAAAATCGAGGCTTCACCGTCTTCATAGCTTTCTGCTTGCAGCGGTTGGTTGTGTCTTTTCTCTCGTTTTCTCATTCAGGGCTAGTTTACCCCTCTTGATACTCCGCTTCTCCGCTTAAGCCTCAATGTTTGTTGATGTTGTCAATTAGAACCAAGCGCCGGGAATGACCCTTCTGGTGAACGTAAGTAACCTGTGCGATCAACTCCAATCATGCAAGATTAGGGGTCTAATCCGAATTTCAGGAGGAGTAATGCGTCTGCGCACATGTATCGGGTTACTGGTCGCGATCATCGCCGTGGCAATTTTTCTACTAAGTTGCAGTGGCGGAAGCAAGCCTGGCACGGTTAACACCAGCATAAGTGATCCGCCCACCTGCGCGGCACCACAGGGCCCATACCGGCACGTCTACGTGACTGTAAGCGACGTGCTGATTCACAAGAGTGCAAGCGCCTCGGCCAGCGATGCCGGATGGATCGACCTTGCGCCGGGCTTGAAGGACAATCCGGTGCAAGTAGATCTGCTCGGAGTTGCGAACCAGTGCTTCCTCGCCATGTTGGGCTCGGCCGAAATTGATCCCGGGACCTACGAGCAGATTCGCGTAATATTGGCGCCCAACACTGCCAGCGTAAATAACAATAAGTGCGGCAACGTCGCTAACTGCCTGATGCTGACCAGCGATCCTTCCAATACGCCTCAGCCGTTGCAGCTTTCGTCGGAGTCGCAGACCGGAATCAAGATCCCATCCGGGCAAATTGCGGGCGGAAGCTTCACCGTCGGCTCGGGACAGACCAAAGATTTGAATATAGATTTCGACGCCTGTGCTTCCGTGGTAGTGCAAGGCAACGGACAGTATCGCCTGAAGCCGGTGCTGCATGCGGGCGAAGTCTCGCTGCAGTCGGCATCAAGTTCTATCAGCGGAACAATTATCGATGGCTCAACCCAGCTACCGGTTGTTGGCGGCAATACTATTGTCGCGCTCGAGCAGGCAGATGGCGCCGTGCTGATGCAAGCCGTCCCGGCCTCGAACGGAAGTTTCGTTTTCTGTCCGGTTGCGGATGGCACGTATAACCTGGTCGCCGTTGCGATCGATGGTTCGGGAAACACCTATGCGGCCACAGCGATTACCGGCGTGAAAGCAGGCGACTCGCTGGGCACGGTTCCACTCACACCTGCGGGGCTGCCGGCTTCGATCAGTGGCCAGATCACGACGAGTACGGGAAGCACAGGCACTATCGCGGACCTCTCAGTATCCGCACTGCAGTCGATTGGCAACAGCATGTTCATCACGGTTCCTCTAGCCCAGCAGTCGGCTGCGACTGCTACACTGACCACTGCGGCCGGCGCGAGTTGCCCCGCGAGCACAGACTGCGCGAGCTATACGCTTGCGGTTCCCGCGGCTAACCCAAGCATCGGAGGCTTCAACTCTGGTGGAAACCAGACGCCCGCAGCTCCGGCTTCAGGGGAGGTGGACTACACCGTAGGCGCGAGCGCGTTCATCCCGGGGTCAGCGGGACAGCCGGATTGCAGTCCGTCGAGCATGCAGACCAGCTTGACGGATGCGATTGCGACGCTCTCGGTAACTGCTGGAAACCCCACAACAGCGGCCGCCCTGAGCTTCGCCAGCTGCCAGTAGCGTCCTAATCGGAGTGGGAGGTGCGGCTGTTTCTGCCGCACCTCCACCTCGCCACGAAATCACGTTCTTCCTTCTGGCTTACTTAGCTCTTACGCCTGTAGTGGATCGGCCACAGCACTTGCCAAGTCTTGCCGCCGTCAGACGATCTTTCCCAGCTCCAGTCGAGCTCTTTAGGGCTGACGTTTTTCCAGACCATGCGCTGCAGAACTTTAGAACCATCCGGAGACCTCGCTTCACAGGCCAGGATCATTTGGCCATCTTTGAACTCGCCGACAAAATCCAGATAGCCACCTTCGTTGTCTACCCATGTCTGCTTCCACCTTCGCGCTCGAACATCGAACACCGAAACGCTGCGGCCACGAAGATGCATCGAATCGCCGCCGGAGAAGGTCTCTTCAACAATACAGCCGTCTAAAACTCGCCTGATGATATTCGTGCCATGGCCGGTTTCGCCCGCTTTATCTCCAGGCCAGATGAGATCCCATTCTCCAACCCAAAACTCAAACTGCTTTTGCTCGGGTTCTGAACAGGGCCTCGGCGTTTGCTGAGCAAGCGCCACCCAGGTGCTGAACCATAGCGCGCATAAAGCCCATAACGGAGCTCGAAACATAAGGGTCTCCTCTGATAATCAGACGAGCCAGAGGGATGATGGTCACTGGAGCCGACTCTTTGTATGGTCCGTAATGCACGTCATTGAGGTGATCCCGGCGGCTAAGTCGAAGAGGGCAGGTTCTGTGATACACCTTTATTCTTGATTCTCCATCAAGGCCTCTTCTTATTTTTTGCCGGTATTCTGGGCGGAGCGCTGAACGCGGTCGCCGGAGGCGGCAGCTTCATCTCCTTTCCCGCGCTGCTCTTCACCGGCGTTCCGCCAATCCCGGCGAACGCGACGAATACGTTGGCCCTCTGGGCAGGCGTGACCGCCAGTGGCGGCGCCTATCGCAACCGTCTGGACGTGCCCAGGCGTGTGATGGTTCCGCTCATTGCGACCAGCTTGCTCGGCGGCGTAGCGGGTGCGGCTCTGTTATTGAAGACTCCCGCCCACACCTTCATGCGCATACTGCCGTGGCTGATGCTCGGCGCGACGGTGCTGTTTCTATTTGGCAACCGACTTTCCGGCGGGCGGCCATCTGCCTTGGGACGCGAAGCTGGCGCCGGAGCAATCGTTAGCGCCTCAATTTTCGAATTGCTGGTTGCGATCTATGGAGGATACTTCGGCGGCGGCGTTGGAATCGTGAATCTGGCCATGCTGGCCGCAATCGGCATGACGGATATTCACTCCATGAATGCGCTCAAAAGCGTACTCGGCAGCGCGATCAATGGCATTGCCGTGCTCGTGTTCATTCTGCGGCGGGCCATCTCTTGGCCTCAGGCTGTGATCATGATTGCGGGAGCGGTCGTCGGAGGATACTTCGGCGCGCATTATGCCTTGCGGCTGCCGCAGGCCTGGGTACGCTGGTTCGTGATATTAGTAGGCGCCGGTATGACAGCGTATTTCTTCGCGGTGGCGTACTGATTCGAATGCTGGAGTTTGCGACAAAGAGTCGAGATTTGCGGGCATATGGCCCGCCCAGCAGACCCGGCTCCCGAATTTCTACTGCGCGGGCGCAGAGACATGCTCGTGTACGATCAGCCACTTGCCATCCTGATTCTCAAAAACAACCGTCCAGCGCCAGGTAGCCAATTCCCGTTTGCTATTTTTCAGAGTCGCATCTTCCTTCACGGTGGACGTGGCCCAGTAAGAGTTTCCTGCAGAATGGACTTGGGCATCGTCATTGACGGTGAATTTGGCTGACTTGTAGCCCGCAAGCACTTTCTTCACTCCGCTCTGATACTCGTCCCAACTGTCGTACTTGAGCGGCGCGATGTCAAAAAATACGTGCGGTCCCTGGGCATAGAATTGTGCGGTATTGGCGGTATCGAGAGTGCCCCAGCCATCCCAGATCTTCTGCATGTACGCTTTGTCGGGAGCGGGGCCAGCTGCCGATTTCCGGGTGGATTTCTTTTGGGCTGCAAATCCTGAGAGACTCATGGCGACTATGCAAACTAAGACGGTGAAGACGCGCTTCTGCATTGAGTTTCCTCCGATTCGGCGACAGATTGTCGCACAGAACTATGCAAACGCAAAGCACACCAACGACTACGGCTTCAGTTTGACGCTGTTCCAGAGCGCACGTTAGAATAATTCAGTTTGCCTGTACTCGCGGCTCCGTTCTGGGGCCGTCCGCAATCGTTGCTGAAAGCGCCGACGCGGAACACAGCAAGCATAAGGAAATCAGCAGGTTTACCGGATCGCACAACACGGCCGGTAACCACGGAGGCATGCCTATGTACGCGGTCATCCGCACCGGGGGAAAACAGTACCGGGTCGCGCCTGGCGATGTGATTCGTGTCGAGAGCCAGGGAAACGGCGCAGACAAGACGATCGAGTTCAGCGATGTGCTGGCGGTTTCCGGCGGCGAAGGGCAAATTGGACGTCCGCAGTCAGAGGCGCGAGTTGTCGGCGAGGTGGTTGAGCAGGGGCGTGGTGACAAGATTCTCGTGTTCCACTACAAACGCAAAAAGCAGTACAAAAAGATTGCCGGCCATCGTCAGCCGTTCACTGCGGTTCGCATTACTGAGATCGCGTTTGATGGCCAGAAGTTCACCGCTCCCGAGCCCACGAAAAAAGAAGCGAAGCCCAAGCAAGTGAAAGCCGCAGAAGAGCCCGTGGAGATCGCCCCGAAAGCGGAGGCCAAAGCAGCGAAGGCTCCGGCGAAGAAGAAAGCAGCACCGAAAAAACCGGCAGCAAAAAAATCGACATCGAAGAAGAAAAAGTAGCGCCGGCGTCTCGCCGACTGTCGCGAGGGCGTCCTCGCCCTCGCCGCTCGAAGCTACTGGCTTCTAAGATTAGAAACTGAGACATAGGTCATGGCACATAAAAAGGGATTAGGCAGTTCACGCAACGGACGCGACTCGAATTCACAGCGGCTGGGCTTCAAGGCATTCGGGGGGCAAGTCGTTCCCGGCGGCACTATCATCGTGCGGCAGCGGGGCACCCGGGTGAAACCGGGCCTCAACGTCGGCCGCGGCAAAGACGACACGCTCTTCGCCAAAATCTCCGGCCGGATCAAATTCATGAACAAAGGCTCCATGGGCAAGTTCGTGATGATCGAGCCGATGGAAGCGAAGTAGAGACTGCCCGGTTCGCGCGGACAAGAGTGTCCGCGCCACACAGCCTCGCCTTCGGGTTGGGGCTTTTTTATTTAGGCCTTCAGCTGTCAGCTATCAGCCTTCACATTTGAGGATTTGCCTGACAGTTTACAGTCTGATCGCTAAAAACTATGTTCATCGACGAAGCCAAAATTCGCGTTAAAGCTGGCGACGGCGGCAATGGCTGCATGGCTTTTAGGCGGGAAAAATACGTTCCACGTGGCGGACCATCCGGAGGCGATGGCGGCAAGGGCGGCGACATCTACATGGAATCCAGCGAACGCCATAACACGCTAGTCCACTTCCGCTTCAATCCCGAATACAAAGCGCAGCGCGGACGTCACGGCGAAGGCGCGAACAAGACCGGCCGTGAGGGCGAAGACATCATACTTAAAGTTCCGGTTGGAACGATCCTCTACGACGATGAAAGTGGCGAGAAAATTCACGACTTCTCTCATGCCGATGAGCGCATCGTAGTCGCTCGCGGCGGCCGAGGTGGGCGCGGTAACGCGCGGTTTGCCACTTCAACCCACCAGGCTCCTCGTGAGCACGAAGACGGCCGTCCGGGGGAGGAGCGCGTTTACCGCCTGGAACTGAAACTCCTCGCTGACGTGGGCCTGGTCGGATACCCCAACGTTGGCAAGTCCACTCTGATCTCACGCATCTCAGCCGCGCGGCCCAAAATTGCTGATTATCCGTTTACCACTTTGGAGCCGAACCTCGGCGTGGTTATGGCCGGCCAGCCTCCTGACGAGAAGAGTTTCGTTGTGGCAGATATCCCCGGCCTGATCGAGGGCGCCCATAGCGGCGCCGGTCTGGGCACTCAGTTTCTTCGTCACATTGAGCGCACGCGCCTGCTGGTGCATTTGGTCGACGTTTCAGACGCCAGCGGACGACCCGACCCGGTGAAAGACGTCGAGGTGATCATGGGCGAGCTGGCTAGCTTTGGAGCAAAGCTGGACGAGAAGCCGATGATCATGGTCGCTTCAAAGATCGACGTGGCCAACAAAGACAAGCTGGCGAAGCTGAAGCGGTACTGCAAGAAGGAGGGATACGAATTGTTTCCCGTCTCAGCGGTAACCGGCAAAGGCATCGAAGAGTTGAAGTACGCGATGGCAGAGAGAGTGAAAGAACTCCGGCGCCAGCCAGCGGCGCAAGAAGCCGAACAAGGCGTTACCGGGAACTGAAAACTGGCAACTGAGAACTAGCAGCGAGGCTTTACGCTTCCGGCACATGCGATCCGTGCTGGAAATGATATTGCAGTATCTTTGCTGCCAGCGCTGGGTTCACGGTAGAAGATTCGGGTTTCACTGTTCGCACCACCTCGCCGCGGCACACCACTTCTGCTGCCGACAATCCTGCGATCTCCGCCGGCAGGACAAGATTGATCTCGAGCTGTGCGTTGGGAGCTACCGTTTCTTCGGCTTGGAATAACAATCCGGAGCGGCTGATATTCTCCGTAGTTCCATCGCGCCAATCGTCCTCGCCGAGGATGCGGTACTTCAGCGGTAGATGAAGATTGAAACGCTGGGCACGGAAGGGAGAAGTAAATTTCTCCCGCCGCGGCAACTGAGATTCGCGAGCAAAACGAGCCATTTGGACCTCCTGAGGGAGTGGTGCGTCGAGCACCTCGCGGACTCTGGCCTTCAGAGCCGGGAGGGTAAAAGGCTTCTGGAGCAGGTTGACACCTTCTTCCAGCATGCCGTTGTGGCCGATGACGTTCTCCGTGTACCCGGACATGTACAGCACTCGAGATTCGGGGCGAAGCGCGGAAATACGTTGCGCCAGCTCGCGCCCGTTCATTACTGGCATGACCACGTCGGTCAAGAGCAGGTGAATGGGGCCGGGGTAACTGTTGGCGGCCCGAATAGCGGCGGCGCCGTCCGAGGCTTCGAGCACGTTATAGCCCTCATCTTGCAGTGCGAGACGCGCCAAGCGGCGGAGCTTGGATTCGTCCTCCACAACCAAAATAGTTTCGTGAGCCTTCCCGGATTTCGCAGGTGCAACCACAGGTTGAGCCGCGAGCGCTGCTACGGCCGCGTTGACGCGAGGCAAATAAATCTTGAATGTCGATCCCTTGCCCGGCTCGCTGTAGACCCAAATGGAGCCTTCACTTTGCTTAATGATTCCATAGACGGTCGAGAGGCCGAGGCCGGTGCCCTTGGTTCCCTTGGTAGTGAAGAACGGCTCGAAAATGTGAGTTTGTGTCTCGGCGTCCATGCCGGCGCCAGTGTCGCTGATGGCAAGCATCACGTACTCACCGGGTTCGAGCGGGGCATGCAGCCGCGCGTAGCTTTCGTCGAGCACGACGTTTGCGGTCTCAATGGTGAGCTTGCCGCCCTGGGGCATGGCATCACGCGCGTTCACAGCCAAATTCATGATGACCTGTTCGATCTGGCCGGGATCAGCCTTCACGGCGCCAAGTTCAGCGCCAGGGATCATCACCAGCTCAATGTCCTCGCCAATCACCCGGTTCAGCATATTCAGGTTTTCGGTAACGATGCTATTGAGGTCGAGCACCTTGGGAGCAAGCATCTGCTTACGGCTGAAGGCCAGCAGTTGGCGGGTCAGCGAAGTGGCCCGCTCGGCTGCACTGGCGATCTCCCGGGCTGGCCCGCGTAGTGTAGCGTCAGGCCCAATGCGCTCCAGCAGAAACTCGGAGTATCCGGAAATCACCATCAGCAGATTGTTGAAGTCGTGAGCGATCCCACCGGCAAGCCTGCCCACCGCCTCCATCTTTTGGGCTTGCCGCAGTTGCTGCTCGAGTTTCCTGTGTTCCGTGACATCTTCTGCAAATAAATCGAAGAAGATGGCATCTTTCTCGCCGCGTATGGCGCGGCCGGAGAGGCGAACCGTAACCGTGCTTCCATCCTTGCACTGCAATTCGGCAATCAATCCTTCAAACTTCCGCAGCGATTTGAGACGATCCGCCAGCGTGAACCAATGCTGCGAATCGGCGTAGAGATTCGCCAGGTTGCGGCCGGCAAGTTCAGAGGCAGACTCGTATCCAAGAATGCTCACCAGCGCCGGGTTCACGCTCAACAGTGCGCCTTGCGAATCGCAACGGCAGATGCCATAAGGCGCGTTCGTTACTAGTGAGCGGAAATTGGTTTCGGAGCGGCGCAGGCCTTCCTGGGCAGAGCGCAGGGCAGCATTGAACGAACAAATCAGCAGCGCCACAAACACAAACAGCGCCAGATGTATGATCGCCTTGCGATATTCCGACGCAGAGTGGGTGCCGGCGAGAGAAAAATAAGCGCTGACGGTTAGCGCGAACGATGTCGCAACCAGCCCGGGCTTCCAACCTCCGTACCAGGCGCTGACCATGATTGCGACCGCAAACACCACCAGCCGGCTCTCGACAACATCCGATAGCAGCAAAGCTGGAATCAGCGCCAGGGTAATACTGAGGAGAGCGACGCCGTACCGCAAGATGGGCGCGCGCGCGGGAGCAATGCGTGTGCGAAGAAGGGGGAGTTTCAATCGCATACGAGGCCAGCGTATCCCATAACGGGAAAGCCGCGAGTGTTACGAGAGTGCATGGCTTTGTGGCGTTCCAGGCATTGCACCTTGGAGTTGGTTACCCGAGGCAACCGGGATTCAAGAAGGCGCAACGCGGCAAGTATGGGGATGATCCTGATGAAACTCCGATCATTGCCCTCAAAACTTGCATTACAAGGCGGAAAACAAGAAACTACCGAAGCTTTCCCAAAGAGTGCTCATGAACATCGGTCTTCTTGGCGGAACGTTTGACCCCATCCACATCGGCCATATCGCGCTGGCGAGTGCCGCAAAAGAGAAATTCGAGCTAGGCCGGATCTACTTCGTGCCTGCCAACATCCCTCCCCACAAACAGCGCGAACCTGTCGCCCCGTTCGTTCACCGCTATGCCATGGTGGTGCTGGCTACTATGGGCGAGAAGAGTTTCGTGCCTTCTTTATTGGAGGCGCCGGGCGTCGTCGGAATCAATACAACCGCCAAATCGCGGTCGGGTGAGCACGCTGCGCCAGCCAATTACAGCATCGATACAGTCCGACGGATCAAGCAATCGTTGAGAAAAGCTGACCGGCTGTTTTTTCTCATTGGCATCGACGCCTTCGATGAGATCGCGACCTGGCATGAACCCGAGGCGCTGCTCCGGGAATGCGAGTTCATCGTTGCCAGCCGCCCGGGCTATTCGCTGGCCGATGTCGCCAACGCGCTACCCGAAAAACTGCGTCCAGCAGCAGCGGTGACCAAACCGTTTTCCAAACAGCCCGCCAAGGGAGATCTGGTGCTGAGCGGCGCGACAGTGCACCTCCTGGACAACGTACATCAGCCAATCTCAGCCACTGCCATCCGCCAGGCTGCATCCGCCAAGAAGCCGCTAAAGAAATTTGTAGATCCGCGAGTCGAGGAATACATCAAGAAAATGGGATTGTATTAAGCCACCGCTCGGTAGCGTTTGGTCGTTGGCCAAACACGGCGATTTTCCAACAGTCGGCTTAGGCTGGCTCCTCGGCTACAATGGGATTGGGCCGACGATTCACCACTGTCGACGAATGTTCCGCGAGCGACCACCTGACTAACAAGCAGCGACAAAAGACCAACGACTGAATGAAAAAAACCGACCTCCAGCGCCAAGTCACCGAAGCCATCAGCGCCTGCCAGGAAAAGAAGGCGGAAGAAATCACTGTGCTGGAACTTGAAAAAGACTCCGGCGCATTTACTGACTATTTCGTCGTGTGCAGCGGCACCAATCCGCGGCAGATTCAAGCTATTTCTGACGAAGTTGAGGAACGGCTGCACAAAGCCGGCCTCCGCCCAACCCACGTCGAAGGCTACAAGCAGGCGGAGTGGGTCTTGCTGGATTACGTAGATTTTGTTGTCCACGTGTTCTCTGAGAAAGCGCGCCGATACTACGATCTCGAACGGCTATGGAAGTCGGCCAAGCGGTTGGAACCTCGTGAGCTGACCGCACGCGGAAGAAGGCGCGCGACGGCGCGCACAAAAAGAAGAAAGCTGGCCTAGGCACTGTAATCCTCAGCCTTCTCCGCGAGCCTTTTGCGTTCTCTGCGGTTAAAGGCGTCCAAAATCGCGTGCCGGTTTCTCTGTGTGCCTCCGCGGTCTGTGGTTAAATCTCCGCGTGAAACTTACGATAGCCTGGATCGGTAAAACCAAAGAACCAGCCATTCAGACCCTCACTGACGAATACCTGAAACGCTTGCGCCGCTACGCCGACGTAGAGGGCGTGGCTCTGAAAGATGAGACCGCGCTGCTGAAGTTCTGCGCGCGTGGAGCTCGCCCGCACACGCTGGTGGTCCTGGATGGCAAGGGAAAACAGCTCTCTTCCGAAGAGCTCGCGGGATGGTTCAACGAGCACCAGGCACGCAATCCCCTGCCATTGCTGTTTGCGGTCGGTCCGGCCGACGGTTTCAGCGACCAAGCCCGCCGCACGGCAAACTTAGTCTTGTCATTAGGAAAGATGACGCTGGCGCATGAGTTAGCGCGCTTGGTACTGCTGGAACAGCTTTACCGTGCCTTCACGATTTTGAAGGGTCACCCTTACCATCTCGGGCACTGAAGGCCAGCGGCGCGGTCGTTACCGCGAAGCCGTGACGAATTCTGCTCACAACCGAAAAAAATGGGGAGGCTTTCACCTCCCCTGTTCGGAGTGCTTCCTGTCGCGAAAAACTTATTGCTGCTGGTCGAGCTCTACACCATCGCCGAGGTGCAGATCTTCAAGCGCGAACACGATCATACCAGTGGCCGTTGTCGGCGTTGTGCCGATCACTACTATTTCGCCAACCGCGCGGCGCGGGTAATCGGCGACGCGGATGGTGGGCCCCTTCCCGCTCTTGGTCAGCATGCGTGGCTCGATGTTCGGCTCACGATTCTGGGTGTCTTCCACCGTTGATGCTTTGAAGGAAAGCGTATCGACTGGATCGTTCAGATCCGCAGTGTAGGAGCGAACCGCGCGGAAGTAGTCACCCACTTTAATTCCCTGGTTTGTGCCGACGTTAATGTAGACCTTCTTGCCTGTTCCCAGTTCCGAGTCAAAATCCTTGCCCAGCACAATGCGGCCGCTGGTTTTTCCATTTGATGGAGCAAAGCGATCGAAACGCAAAGGAGGATGGAACACGACTGGCTGCTTCTCGGCGAAAGGTATTGCAATGTCACCGGGGTCCACCGGCTCGCAACTGAATTCGACATGGGCAATCGCGGATTTGCTTCGCGTATCGATGATTCGCACTCGCGCCAGCTCAGCGTACGGCTGGCCCATAGCCGCGAGCATAGCGTGCTGGCCGGCAAATATTTCGTAGCGGTTCGCGTCTCGAAGCTCACGGACGATGGTGTATTGCTGGCCGGCCTGATAGCCGCGTCCTGCCAAATAAATCAGATCGTTGTCGGCGAACTTGGTCGTATTTGGGCTGTGGAGACCGCCAAGCACGAAATTCGAGTTGGGCAGTACCTGCTTGTTTACGAAGCCGGCGCAGTACAGATCGGAAGTCGTGGGGGTTTGCACTCGCTCTACCGGAAAGCTCACCGAAGTCGATACCGTTCCCTCAGGAGTAGATTGGTCGGCCGGCGTCGAGTCCGCCTGTTGGGCAGCTGCGGCAACCGCCAGGCACAGCAGGAGCAACAGTCCTATTTTCTTCATGTTACCTCCGGGAGCGGGCCGCAAGCGCAGGCCTTTTCCCTATTAAGGCTGGAAAATAAAGGCTTTCACCCGGAAGGTAACAACAGAGATAGGACGGGTCAAGGTTACGCTGGTGTTATTGCTGGCTACGCTAAAAAGTTTGTGGCTGGCGCAATTATTGTAATCCGTTGTTGCATCTGCAATTACACGCCTGTAATATCGCGCCGACCTACTCAAGGCGATGACCGGAGCCTCAAGCTTTATTTCTCGTCTTATTCCTTCACGGTTACCACGGGTTTGTGTGCCCGTAACCGGGTCCGATGCCACCGACCTGGTGGATAAAGCAGAAGCCCTCGTGCGGGATAACACCTTTCTGGAGTTCAGGTTAGATTACCTCTCCCATCCCGCGCAAGCCCTTCCCAAGATCAAGCGTTTTACCGAATACCATCCCCAGATAGTGGCGATCGGCACCTGCCGGCGCATAGTCAGCGGCGGCAAGTTTCGCGGGTCGCTCGCCACTCAATTGGAGATCCTGAGCAAGGCCGCCTCGGCAGGATGTCAGTTGCTCGATCTCGAACTGCAAAGCGCCTCAAAATGCAAGCCCGGGCAATTGCAGCGCCTTCGAGCCAAAGCGGCATTAATTATCTCCTTTCACGATTTTCGCGCTACTAAGAACCTCGAGCGAACGCTCGCCAAGATGGCCGCTTTCCCGGCCGATTTCTACAAAATCGTAGGCACCGCCACCACTCTCTACGACAACGTCACCATGATGAAGTTCCTGGAAAAGCAAAGTGACCGGCATTCTCTGATCGGCTTGTGCATGGGGGAGCAGGGCATCATAAGCCGCGTCCTCGGAGTACGCGCGGGCAGCGTGTTCACATTCGGTGCCATCAGCCCGGATGAGAAGACTGCCCCGGGCCAGGTTACGGCTCAGGATTTACGCAGCACTTATCGCATCGAGCAGGTGGATGCCGCCACGCGGGTATACGGTGTTGCAGGAGATCCAGTTTCCCACTCGCTTTCTCCCGTGATCATGAACGCCGCGTTGCGGCGCGAAAATGTCAACGGAGTATTCCTCGCCCTGCACGCCAAAACTTTGAAAGACCTGCTGGCTTGCGTGCGCGACATTCCGATTCATGGCCTCTCCATCACTATGCCGTACAAACAGGCAATTGTAAGATTTCTCGATAACACCGACTCGCACACCACCAAGATTGGCGCGTGCAACACCGTAGTGCGGGCGCAAGATGGAAAGCTCTATGGATTCAACACCGATAGCGCGGGCGTGGTGCGCCCGCTGGAGCAGCGCATTACGCTGGATAAATCAAAGATTCTGGTCTTAGGGGCGGGTGGGGCGGCGCGGGCGGCAGTGTACGGGCTGAAAGAGCGCGGAGCAGAAGTTTACATTTTGAATCGCACCGCCGGCCCGGCGCAGAAACTGGCGCGCTCGGCGCGGGCACGCATGGTCAAGCGCGCCGACCTGAAAAAGCACACCTTTGACGTCATTATCAACGCCACTCCCGTTGGCATGGGGAACACCCGCGAATCTCCACTGCATGAGAATGAAATACAGGCGCGCTATGTATTCGACATGATTTATGACCCGGTTGAAACTCGCCTGATGAAGTTCGCCAAAGCGCGGGGCGCGCAGGTCATTCCCGGAATCGAGATGTTCGTCCATCAAGCTGCCCGTCAGTTTGAAATCTGGACCGGCAAGCCCGCTCCTTGGGATGACATGCTGCGCGTGGTTACGCTGGCGCTCCAGGAACGAACTGCCAGAAACGCAGCAAAGGAACAGAAAAAGAAATAGCGACCGAACCACCGAGCGCATGGCGCGGATTATCTTCCCTTCTTGGCCCGGTCTTTCACTGGAATAACGAATTTCAAGCCCGACCACACGTTGTTGACGGCGCACACCTTGATGTCCACGAGTCCGGCATCCAGCCCAATCCTGCGCACCTCATTCTCATCGAGATCGGTCGCCACTCCGGAAATTTTCTTAGGCCAACTGATCCACAACATTCCCGCCGGCGTAAGTTGCTTTGCAAGACGGGAAAACTGTCTCTTCAACTCCGCCCGCTGCTTGGTAAAAATCATGATGA
>Ga0066705_10000184_pt1 | contig 14394 bp, 13 predicted proteins | sample GraSoiAngelo_154_FD_66506 | JGI IMG/M metagenome (GOLD analysis project Ga0066705, IMG submission 66506) | Grasslands soil microbial communities from the Angelo Coastal Reserve, California, USA - 14_1009_13_20cm | ecosystem: Environmental > Terrestrial > Soil > Grasslands | place: USA... | reverse complement strand
GCGACCGCGTCGCCCCCGTCCTCTGCCTCGCCGCAGATTACCCAGCGAGGATGTTGTTCCAGTAACGCCCCCAGCCGCTCCCGCACCAACGGACTATCGTCGACGATCAGAATGCGAGTCAACACAGCGTTTCTCCAAAAGCTCGCCTAAATTCGCGGTTCGTGAAGACGAGCCTTGTCATGAATAATGACGATACTAGGCGCGCCACGATCGAGGGCCAATAGTCATTTCCGGGCATTTTTGCAGAAAAGTCCTGTAGGCTGGCTGAGATCAGGGTGTTGCAGAGAAGTTGATTCAGGCTACTACCGTCTCTCTAGTGCTCTCCTAGAGGGATTCGGGGCCAGGAATACCATGCTACTCTGGCCAGAGCAGCAGACCTGTGTTGCTGTCCGGCGTAGCTGCGTTTCCGCGGGAACTGTAGGATTGAGACCATACATGCAACGGCCAACGGCTAACGACCAGCGGCTGCCTTTGCATTTCCTGTGCTTGCATGTGGAAAATTTGCGGGCGAGCGAGATAGGCGTGTGTTCAGCAGATACTCGACATCCAGCAAAAGCCGCGTACAGCGCCACTTTTAGCGCGCGTTAATCCCTGTTGATCCGCAGACATCCCTGGCGGCGATTTTTTTACTTGCACCATAAATTTGGAATTGACCACAGAACAACTCCCGAGTACAGTCACTTCACCCTCGCAGTAAAAACCAGTCACAAAGAAATCTGGCCGACCGGAAGTTCAAAAATCTAAAGTTGAAAAACAGAAGCCCTCCCTCCCCCAAGGGTGGATGCAGTGAGCAAGAATGAATACGAATGGCAAATCTACCGCACACGATTTCTGATCCGGGCCAAACAACTCGCTGAACCGCTCGCGTTCGTCGACGCACTTGGGCGGGAACATAGCGGTCGTGTCGGCGACTACATCGTGGAGTCGTCCGATGGCACGCGACGCATTGCTCCGCGCGAAATCTTCGAAGACATATATGTCGCTATGGGGGTCCGCCGAGGACTGGCCACCCGTCGCTCACCGGAGCATGCTTATTCCTGAGCTGAAAAATCGCGGCCCAAATCGAGCCGCAGCAGAGGCTTAGCCTTAACCTGCTTGTGGAAAACACGGTTGCGGTGAACCGCATCTCAAATGTTAAGATTAAGATACAATATATGGTGTTTTGGTATTGACAGACCCCATATACGGGAGTAACGTTTGCATCCCATAGACGCTGTAAACGCCTCCGGAAACGGAGACGCGGTGCAAGGCTGAGAACAACAACAGTGGGGCGGAGATCGCGGTACGAGGTGAACCCGAGCCGCCCCTCAAATAGGGCTGAGGTCGGAGGTCCGAAGCTCGGGCTTGTGCGGTGGCCGTTCCCCGGTTCTGTGCGCGGAACATCCCCTCGGGGAACGACAGCAGTTTGAAAACCAGATTGTGGAAATGCCTCGCGAAGAGTGCCCAAGGCTGGTGCTTTCTTCGTTGGACATTATGGAGCATACATGGAAGGTTTGACGCGCTTGGTCAGCGATTCGCTGGCTCGCCACGGTATTGAGACCGCACTCGATTATCGCCGTCTGCAGTGGTCCAAGTGGTTCCACTGTGAATCCAGCGTCAGCTTTGTGCTGGCGCCCAGCAAGCCGGGAATCTTTGCCTTAGCTGAAGAGATGATCTCAGCTGGCGAAACTGCAGCTACGAACGGCAAACGTATGCTGGCTCTCATCCGTATTGCGGAAGCTGGAGATCTCGGTATGGCCTTGGGACGCATGTTTCTGCCCGGCAGCCCTGAGCGCGATCGCCTGCTGGGCGGCCATTGCTTCGCCCGCTATGCAGTAATAGAAGATGAAGCTCAGCGCCACGCGGCCTACAGCGCCCTACAGCAATGGATGGCTTCGTCCGCCGAGGCGCTAGCTGGAACTGCCGATCTCGAATCTAATACTTTCGCGTGGGGTGGTTCGCAAACTGCTGAACCGAACCGGGAATCGGCGGGAAGATCGATTAGACCTCCCGCCATGCTCCCGTCTGGGTTTTAGGCTGAGAACCGAGAGCTAGGAACTGAGAACTGAAGTTCTGAGAAGAGCGGATCGCAGAATCCGCAGAGAGCGATAGAACAACATGGCTGAATTGAAGGAAAAGGGAGCCCCCGCCGAGAAGCCTGCTGTGAGCGCGATTCCGATGAATACAACCGCGTCTGCTGCCAGGACTACTGTTGGTCTGACCTTCCGCCGGCTGTTTACTAAGCCCGGCGTCTCTCCATATGACGAAGTGGAGTGGGAAAAGCGTACCGCTCAGCTCACCGATTCTAAGGGCAACGTGATCTTCGAGCAGAAAGATGTTGATGTTCCTAAAGACTGGTCGATGACAGCCACTAACATCGTCGCCAGCAAATATCTGCACGGGACGCTCGGCACGCCCGACCGCGAAACTGGCGTGCGTGCTCTGGTGACCCGAGTTGCCGAAACTATCCGCGACTGGGGTTTGGCGCAGGGCTATTTCCGCGCGCCAGAAGATGGCGCCGCATTTCACGACGAACTAGCTCACATCCTGCTTCGTCAATATGCGGCCTTCAACTCCCCTGTCTGGTTCAATGTTGGCTGCGACCGCATTGAGCCTAATTCGGACGGCCAGAACTGGCACTGGAACGCCAAGACCCAGACCGTCGAATTCGGCGTAACCGGCTACTCCAAGCCGCAGTGCTCCGCTTGCTTCATTAATTCGGTAAAAGACTCTCTGGATTCGATCCTGACTCTGGCGAAAACCGAAGGCATGCTGTTCAAGTGGGGATCGGGCACCGGCACAAATCTCTCTCCGCTGCGGTCCTCCACCGAGGGACTGAGCGGCGGTGGCACCGCCAGTGGCCCGCTTAGCTTCATGAAAGGATTCGACGCCTTCGCTGGCGTTATCAAATCGGGGGGCAAAACTCGCCGCGCCGCCAAGATGGTCATCTTAAACGTCGATCATCCCGATATCGTCGACTTCATCGAGTGCAAGTCCAAAGAAGAAGCCAAAGCTCATGCGCTGGTCGCCCAGGGGTACGACGGCTCGCATCCCGACTCGGATGCCTATTCCTCCATCTTCTTCCAGAACGCCAACAACTCCGTCCGCGTGACCGACGACTTCATGTATGCCGTCCTGCGCGACAGCGAATTTTCAACCCGTGCCGTCAGAGACGGCCAGCCGATGCAGACCTTCAAAGCCAAAGACCTGCTCTACAAGATTGCCGACGCCACCTGGCGTTGCGGTGATCCTGGCATGCAGTACGACACCACCGTCAATCGCTGGCACACCTCAAAGAATACCGCGCGCATCAATGCGAGCAACCCGTGCAGCGAGTACATGTTCCTTGATGACTCGGCTTGCAACCTCGCCAGCTTAAATCTGCTGAAGTTCGCTCCTAATGGCACTTTCGATGTCGAAGCCTATCGCCATGCCGTCGACATCCTCATCACCGCGCAAGAAATCATCGTCGATAACGCCGGTTATCCGACTGAAATGATCATGCGCAACTCGCACGACTACCGCCCGCTCGGATTGGGCTACGCCAATCTCGGCGCGCTGCTTATGGCCTGCGGTCTCCCCTACGACTCCGACGCTGGCCGCGACTACGCCGCCTGCGTGACAGCTATCATGTGCGGCGAGGCGTATCTGCAGTCCTCGCGAATTGCCGAACTCTGCGAGCCGCTCACTCCCGCAACTGAAGCCACCAGGAAGAGCCTCGCTGAAACCAACCTCGGCACAAAATTTTCTGATGGAGGGACGGGCGTCTCGCCCGTCCAAGCCGAGCGAAGCTCGGCAGCCTTCCCCGGAGCTGCCTGCCCCGGCTGGTACATCAACCGCGAGCCGTTCCTCGACGTCATCCGCATGCACCGCGCCTCCGTCAACAACATCAACAAGAACAATGTCCCAACCGCTCTCTACGAAGCCTCCAAATCCTGCTGGGACGAAGCCCTCTCCCACGGCGAAAAATTCGGCTACCGTAACTCCCAAGTCACCGTTCTCGCCCCCACAGGCACAATCGGATTTTTTATGGATTGCGACACAACTGGGGTTGAGCCGGATTTGGCGCTGGTCAAATACAAGAAGCTGGTTGGCGGGGGCATGATCAAGATCGTGAACAACACTGTACCGACGGCACTGTTCAAGCTTGGGTACGATCACGATCAGACTGACGCGATTGTCAGCTACATTGACGCAACGGGAACGATTGAGGGTGCGCCGCACATTAAAGACGAGCATCTGGCGGTGTTTGATTGCTCGTTCAAACCTGCTAAGGGAACACGCAGCATTCATTACATGGGACACCTGAGGATGATGGCGGCGGCGCAGCCGTTCATCTCGGGGGCGATTTCGAAGACGGTCAATCTGCCGGAGTCGGCCACGGTCGAAGAGATCATGGAAGCCTATCTTCAGGCCTGGAAGTTGGGCCTGAAGGCCGTGGCTGTCTATCGCGATGGGTGCAAGAAATCGCAACCGCTGAGCGCGGCGGGAACGAAGACGGCAAGCTCGGAGAAATCCTCTGTGACCTCTGTGGTCGAACAGGATTTGAACGGTCCTCCGCGGGCGGTGCGGCACCGGTTGCCGGAGGAGCGCATGTCGGTGACGCACAAGTTCAACGTGGGCGGACACGAGGGCTATATCACCGTGGGTCTCTATCCCGATGGAAGCCCGGGCGAGCTCTTTATCAAAATGGCGAAAGAGGGATCGACGGTCAGCGGACTGATGGACAGTTTTGCGTTGGCTATCTCGATCGCGATCCAGCACGGCGTGCCGCTGAAGTTGCTGTGCGAAAAATTCGCGCACACCCGCTTTGAGCCCAGCGGCTGGACCAACAACACCGAGATCGGCTTCGCCAAGTCGATCATGGACTACATCTTCCGCTGGCTGCAGTTGCGCTTCCTCACCGGACAGCAGCAGTTGCTGTTTGAGAATCTCAGGCCGAAGCAGTCAGGGGTCAGTGGCCAGTTGCCAGAAATCGGGGACATGAACGGCTCCTCCGGTTTTAGGCCAACGACGAACGACCAAAGACCAACGACGGGACATGTTGCCGACGCCCTGTCCAGCATCATCGACTTGGGAGATGCACCCACCTGCCACGTCTGCGGCTCAATCATGGTGAGAAATGGCAGTTGCTATAAGTGTATGAGCTGCGGAAGCACGAGTGGATGCTCGTGAGTCGATGCTGACGGCGGTGCAGGAGCATGGAGTTCAGGATCGTCGGTCGTATCGTCGATGTGGAGATTATTGCGAGCGGCGGCGCCATCCGAAAGCGCAAACGGCTGTGGAGGTTGTACGGCAAAGGACACTGGAGAAAACTGAAGGGCATCGCAACAGTCGAGTTTCCGAATGGTACGATATCGCATGCGGAGATTCACTGGTACGAGGCCCACGGGATCGGCGCGAGGGATCACAAAATCAAGCGAATCATTGAGTGAGATGAAAAACGAAACAAAGTTTGCCGTGTGCATCTCGAACAAGGGCTACGCTGCCTCTTTGGAGGTGCGCAAGATTTATCGCTTGGTTCCAGACAAAGCGGGTTTGAAGCATGGCTTGGTTCGCGTCATCGATGAGATGGGCGAGGACTATTTGTTTCCGGAGGAATATTTCGTCCCCTTGCGCCTTCCTCAGGCAGCCGAACGGGCAATGCTGAGAGCTACGCCGTAAGCCGATGCCGCTGACGCCCTAGCCGGCATCATCGACCTCGGCGATGCGCCGACGTGCCACGTCTGCGGCTCGATTATGGTGAGAAACGGCAGTTGCTATAAGTGCATGAGCTGCGGCAGTACGAGTGGATGCAGCTAATACAGGCCAGTGGAGAGGCACTGGCTATGTGGGGACGGGCGTCTCGCCCGTCCAGGCGGAGCGAAGCTCCGCAGCGCTTTTGAGAAGGGCATGGCTTTCAGCCATGCCGAAACGAAACGCGGCCTGAGCGGCTTTTAGCCACTGAGGTCAACAAGTCGTAGATAGAGGTGAGCTGTGAATCCCAGGGCACGGCTGAAAACGCTGTGCCCTGTTTTGTTTTTAGGAGGCTCTGTGAGCTATCGAAATAAAACTTACGTCATCTTTGACGCAGACACTGACCGTTGGGCCTACGGATACATGAAAGGTTGGAAGTCCAACGAAAACATGGATTTCAACTTCCATGATGCACACGAGATTGGCCCACTTACGAGCAACGTGTCGGATGAGACGATCAAGGCGAGACTGAGGGAAAGATTTTCGAACGCAAAGCAAGCGATCGTACTTGTTGGCGAGAACACGAAGAATCTCCGCAAATGGGTTCCTTGGGAGATAGAAATTTCGCAAAAGCTTGATCTTCCAATTGTTGTCGTAAACCTGAATGGCAAACGTCAGATGGATTCGGATCGCTGTCCCGCCGGGCTACGCGAATGGGTCGCTGCGCACGTCGAGTTTAAAGCCAAAATTATCCAATATGCGCTCGACAATTTTCCAAGCGAGTAGGGCCGGATTCACGCATCGGAGTCAGGTCCTAGATACTACCCCGATGACGTATACGGGAGTTTAGGATTGTAACCGCGTGACAGAGCACTACTACCCCTCGATGTTCAGCGCCGCAGACAAAGCCTCCTTAGTCGCGCAGCACAGATATCTACTTGCGACGAAGAGTACTCTGCTGCTGCTAATGGGGGGCGCAATCCTTGATGCTATAGCTGGCGAGCTGGATTCTTACAAGACGTTTCTCGCCATTACCGGAGCAGTTCTTTTTTTCATTAGCTTGGCACTAAGCGTTTATGTGAAATCGGCGAAACTAGAGTGCACATGGTATGGCGGGAGGGCAGTTGCAGAATCGGTCAAGAGCCTGAGCTGGCGTTACATGATGGGTGCTGACCCTTTTCCACTTAGTCAGGGTCCCGCTCATGCGGATGCCCAATTCGCCGAACATCTGGCTTCTATAGTGAACGAGAGGAAGGAGTTGATGTTCGGCTTTGGAGGGAAGCAAGCGACGCGCCTCAGATCTCGGCGAAAATGCGGGATATGCGCGCGACTCCGTTTGCGGAGCGAAAGAAGACGTATCTTAACGGACGCGTTAAAGATCAGCGACAGTGGTACGGGGTGAAGGCGAAAGCAAATCGGTGGGCAGGGGAAAAGTACTTCGTATTGGTTATTATTTGTCAGCTGCTTGCCGCGTCTTCGTCCCTTGCGGGAGTCCGTTGGCCGGATGCGAGAGTCCATTTCACTGGACTATTCGCAGCCCTAGCGAGTGCTTTCATCGCTTGGTTGGAAGTTAAACAGCACGGCGAACTGGCACAGGCCTATTCCGTAGCCGAGTTTGACTTGAGCTTAGTGGAGCAACGCGCTCTCTACGTGAATAACGAGGCCTCTTTTTCGTCGTTTGTGGCAGATGCCGAAAATGCAATATCGAGAGAGCACACCCTCTGGATAGCGCGTCGGGACAAAAGTTGAGTTGAGAAGGATTCGATTCCCAAAGCTCAAGATTGGGCGCAGACAAACACGGGGTCACATATCGACGCCGCGGTTGGATGCGTCGGTAACGAAAGTGATAGCTGATTATGCCGCAAGCAATCACACTGTTAAGCATTCTCGGCTCTTGTCCGAGTGATCTGGGGGCCGAGCTAACGGTGCTCCAAAGCGTTGTTGAAGAATTGAACCCGAAACTTCGAGATGCATATTCCGTACAGCTTAGGTTGATGACCGCAGTGAACTCGGTCGTGCCTGGAATTGGCACTGACCCACAAGCTGTCGTCAACTCACAGATAGGGGAGCAGTATGACATCTACATCGGCCTTTTGGGGACTCGGTTTGGTACTAAGACGCCTAGGGCCGGCTCTGGAACAGAAGAAGAGTTTCGGGAAGCACGCGATCGTTGGCTTAACTCTCCAACCAGCGTCAGAGTCCTTTTTTACTTCAAGGCGGCTTCAGACGTGTCGGTACAGGACCTAGATCTCGAGCAACTCTCAAGAGTTCAAAAGTTTAAGAAATCAACAGCGGAGAAAGAACTCCTCTACGCAGAGTTTAGAACCACCAACGATTTTCTCCGGCTCGTGCGAGACCACCTTTGGGACCTTGTTGCCAAACAATGGGATGGTGATAAATGCAAGTGGAGGCCACTGGGAGCAGAAGAAATTGAACTGGACCGCATCACCCTGCAGGAGTTGAAAACGCCAGGACAGGCAGCAGCTTCCGTAGGAATCGAGCTTGCAAAAGTGAGCGCGTCGATTTCCGTTTTACCAGAGGAAGCTAATGACGATTCTATGGAGGTACTCGACGCAATTGTTGAAGCCGAAGATTCTGTGCAAGGTGGCATGGTTGCACTCGATCGAATTGGAGAGATTACTCGCAAGCAGAACGAAAGATTCGTCGAAGGAGGAAAAGTCATAAAGTTTGCGGCTGCACAGACTCCGCCAAACACAAAGGCATTCAAGTCCGCCGTGGACGCGGCTGCTGATGATCTCGCTGCCTACGCCCGCGCTTTGAGACAAGAAATTCCTGCATTCAGCTCGGCGTTCATTTCCGGCTTCAATGCTTTTGAGGCTGGCATGGATGCGTGGATCAAGACGAAGCCAACAACCGAACAAATTATCAAGGTGGAGGAGACGCTGGACAAAGTTATCCCAATCCTTGACTCGAGCCGAGATCCGGTCTTAGGCTTCCGCGATGTTCTCGCTAGGATACCCAATCTTACGTCTCGCTTCAGGACGGCCAACCGAGCGACTCTTTCGCAACTCGATGAGCTCGTCGCGGCGCTAGCAGTGATCTCAGACCGAGCACAGTCCATATCTGCTCGACTGAAGGCATCGCACGATTCGGCGAACTGATCACGAGACCGTTCGTTCGCGGTTTTCGAAGTCGGTTCAGGTTCTGGAGACAACCCGACCACCCGTTCGAGTCGTTCTCTTCGGCGGGTTGGCCTACTCTTTACTGAAATGAGTTGCATCACCCTTTGCGGTTTTCAAAGGTGCGCGGCTACGATGGAGTTTAGGCGGATGGCTCGCCCGCGCGGGGCACCGACTTTCATAAATCGATTGACTTTCCTACTGCGACTGGTGTAAAAAGATGCCCTCTTCCCTCGGTCGGTTCGGATCCTTCCGAACGTAAGCGATTCTTTCTAAAAAATGTCGTCAGGAGTTTTTTGTCATGGATTACCTCTATGCGTTCTTTGGTCATTTCCTGCAGTTTCTCCACGCTGCCAGCGAGCCGGTGACAGTGAGTTTGGCGATTATTGCCATCGTCTATGCCGCGATTCAGAAACACGAATCGAGCCGATTACTACGTTCCTCCAGCGAGTTGAAGAAGGAATCGGACGAGCTGCAGCAAAACACGAAGCGCCACGCAGAGGAGATGAGAGTTCAACGAAACGCGATGGAAGGTCTCACTAGCGAGATGCGCAGCATAGCCAGTTCGATGTCGACGAAATACATCGGTGGTTTTCCTAAGAACATGAGCGACATCTGCGAGGTGGTGTCATCAGCAGATCACAAGCTCGACATCCAGGTTGATCTGGTTGCGTATGGCCATTACTCCAACCCAGAAGGCTTCCAACGGTACATTGATAAGATTGAAGACTTCGCGAAAAGAACTCCGCAAACTGCTATTCGCCTTCTTGTCTATTCCGATGAGGCCGCGCAATCCGGACGTGCATGCCAATTCGGGGGTCCTGACGCCTTTCGGGACGAAATCGGGTCGGAGAGGTTTCAGCGTTACTTTCGGCTATACAAGTGCCCGGGCCCTCCCGGTACGTATGAGGAGTTTATGGAGTGCATGTCGAAAGAGCAAGAAAGCTGCCGCTCGCGATTGGCGCGCTACAGTGCCATCGAAATCAGGTATGCGACTTTGCCGTTTCGGTTATTCCTTTGGATTGAGGACGGGGAAGAAGCAGTGTTCGCTTTCGAGATGTCTGCCAGAAGGCGGACAATTTCATTTCGCACTCGAGATGGTAACCTGATTCATACTTTCGGTGAGCTGTTCGAACAGAACTGGAGGGAGTGCGCCCCGAAGCCTGCACTCCAAGAAACGGACAAAAAGTCACCCAAAGCAATTACGAAGGTTTCCCAGGCGGAGGTGCCCTCCTTGCGCGCTCTTAGCGCAAGGGTGGGACCCTGACTCGTGCTTCCCGTTCCTCAGCGGGCTGCTCCACCACCCATCGCGCTTTTTTCGAAGAGTGGGAACTTGTGGGATACGCCGGGTACCCTACTTGCTCCGCGCTCGAGTGGAGCACGGAACTAAATCCCTGAGGGTGCCCCATCCTTGCCCGGTTTTGGCAAGGGTGGGATCGGGAGCCGCGCGTTCCCGTTTGTCGGTTTCGCCTCTGTTTACATAGCGAAAAAGCAGGCTCCTCGACTTCGCAGCATGATTCGCGTGGCGAATCGTGCTGCTTCGCTCCGGATGACAAGTTCGAGAGGGCGGTTAAGGCCCGGCTGAACAGGCTGCGGAAAAAGTCGAGGAAGCAGATTCCTCGCCGTCCCTTCGACTCGGCTCAGGGCAGGCTCTCACCGCGCAAGCGCGGCTGCGGACGACTCGGAATAACAATTTCAAAAGGACTTAGCGGCTCGGCTTGAAGCCAAGCCCTTTCAAAACGATCGGTCTTTGAGCTTTTCCGCATTCTCTGAAGCCATGCCCTTTCAAAGCCGCTCGGCATGCGGCCTCGCGTGCGAGGTGTTTTCTGCTGCATACCGACGGCTGACGCCGTGGGCTGGATTCTGCCGCCCCGTTCGGGGCTGGATGGGGATGATTTCCATCTCTCGCAAGCCCGAGGAGATATGGGCAACCAGCTTTTTGTCGGACAAGAGTGTCCGACCCACACGTGCAGGAACCGCGCGTTCCCGTTCGTTGATTTCGCCTCTGGTCACGCAGCGAAAAAGCAGGCTCCTCGACTTCGCAGCATGATTCGCGTGGCGAATCATGCTGCTCCGCTCGGGAGGACAACTTCAAAAGGCGGTTAGGGTGGGGCTGAAGCCTAGCCTTGACACGAATCCTGACTTTTCAGCATCCTGCGTTCTTCAACGCGCACGAGCGAGGACGCTCGCGCCTACATCGAAAAAGCAGATTCCTCGGCGGCTGAAAGCCGCTTCGGAATGGCAAAATTAAAGGACTTATTGGCACGAGTGAGTTTTTCCGCAGGCTGCGAGGCGAGGCCTATAGATTATCTCTGACCGCAGCAGGCTGGATGTCTTCTACATCCACCCAATTGGTCGGATACGAACCCGTGTAGCAGGCGGTGCAGTAACTAGTTTGGGCGCCGTCTTCGCAAGCCTTCTTCAGACCTTGCAGCGAAAGGTACGCCAGCGAGTCGGCGCCAATGAAGTCTCGAATTTCTTCGACAGACTTATTTGCGGCGATTAACTCTCTTTTCGAAGGTGTATCTACACCGTAAAAACAAGGCGAAATTGTCGGTGGACAAGAAATTCGCATGTGAACTTCTCGTGCGCCTGCATTTCGGATCATGCGAACGATTTTGCGGCTGGTGGTGCCGCGAACAATCGAATCGTCAATGAGCACCACGCGTTTGCCTTCCAGCAGGCTGCGCACGGGATTCAACTTCAGCTTCACGCCAAAGTCACGTACAGTCTGCCGAGGTTCGATGAACGTACGGCCGATATAGTGATTGCGAATCAGGCCAAAGCGAAATGGAATTCCGCTTTCAGAGGCGTAGCCCATGGCGGCGGTCACGCCTGAGTCGGGAACGGGCACGACAATATCGGCTTCGGCTGGAGCTTCACGAGCGAGTTGCCGCCCGAGTTCTTCACGGCTCTCTTGAACGGCGCGTCCAAAAACCAGGCTGTCGGGGCGGGAAAAATAAACGTGCTCAAAAATGCAGCTCGATTGGGGCGCGGCAGGCGCATAGAAGCGGGAAGTAATGCCCTCGGGCCCAACCACGACCAGCTCACCCGGCTTGACCTCGCGCTCATACATCGCGCCAATCAGATCAAAGGCGCAGGTTTCAGAGGCGAACACGATCGTGTCCTGTTTTTGGCCTTCCTGACGCGGAACGCGTCCCATGGCGAGCGGCCGAAAGCCGCGCGGGTCGCGGGCGGCAAAGATTCGATCCGGGCTAATCATTACCAGCGAGAACGCGCCTTCTACGCGCCGCAGGGCATCGGCCATGGCCTCCGGCAAGGTGTGCTCTTTGGAGAGGGCGATGAGATGAACGATAACTTCCGTATCGCTGTTGGTCTGAAAAATCGACCCTTGCGTCTCCAGACGCGCGCGAATGTCTGGCGCATTCACCAGATTTCCGTTATGTGCCAGAGCCACCCTGCCCTTATTCGATTGCACCAGGATGGGTTGAGCGTTCAGCAGCGCCGAGTCGCCGGCGGTCGAGTACCGCGTGTGTCCGATAGCGAGTGTGCCGTGCAGCTGCGAAAGCACTTCTTCGGTGAAGATGTCAGCGACCAGGCCCATCGCCTTGTGGGGGCGCAGAGTCATGCCATCAGACGTGACGATGCCCGCCGACTCCTGGCCACGATGCTGCAAGGCATGCAGGCCGAGATAGGCGAGCTTCTCCGCTTCAGGATGGGCGTAGATCGCGATCACGCCGCACTCTTCGCGGAATTTGTCGGAGGATAGCACTTGGCCTCCAGTCTCTTAGCTTCTGGCGAACAACCTCACAAGCTCTGGACAAACCGGCGACACTCCTGAGTTTGCCCAGCCCAGCCTTTGCTGATGTCATTCTGAAGCGCGTTCTTTGCGCCGAAGAATCTATGCAGTCCTTCCGGAACGTAAATGCGTAGATCCTTCCTCCTTCGCTGCGCTCAGCGTCAGGATGACATCCCATAGTCGAAGGCGACACAGCCCAGCTCAATCCGCGGCAACGAACTGCAGCTCAGTCTGCAGCGCCTTCTCCAGCGCGCCTTCGTAGGCATCACGTAATTCGTTAATAGGCGCAGAAACGACGACTCCCCCATCCAGCACGATTTCCATTTGCGCGGGAGCGGTTTCGCCAACTATGTCAACGGAAACGCCGTATTCTAACGCTACCTCTTGGATTCGTAACAGATTACCGCGATCGCATGAGATCACGACCCGGCTGGCATCTTCGCCGAAAAGCACGAACTCGGCAGGCAGTGCCGATGATGCCAACTTTACGTTCATGCCGATGCCGTTTGCAAAGCTGCACTCGGCAAGGGCGAGAGCGAGACCGCCTTCGGAGCAATCGTGCGCTGACTCAAGCAGACCGGCTTGCGCCATTTCGAACAGAACCTTTTGCAGTGCTGCTTCTTTTTCCAGGTCTATCTCTGGAGGATAACCCCAAACGCAGCCGAGAATTTCTTTGGCATAGTCTGACGAGCCAAATTCCGATTCCGCGTCGGTGACATCGCCCGGTTCGCCCGCGCGCAGCAGAACGATGCTTCGTCCCAGCTCACGAAAATCAGGACGCACGGCCTTATGCACGTCTTCGAGAATTCCCACAATGCCGACCACCGGTGTCGGATAGATTCCTTCGCCTAAAGTCTCGTTATAAAAACTGACGTTGCCGCCAGTAATCGGCACATCTAATTCTTCGCAAGCCTTAGTCATGCCGTCGATGACTTGCGAGAACTGCCACATGATGTGCGGCTTTTCGGGATTCCCAAAGTTCAGGCAATTCGTGGCGCCGACTGGAACCGCGCCCGCACAAGCCACATTCCGTGCGGATTCAGCAACGGCGTGCATTGCGCCGAGACGAGGATCAAGATAGCACCAGCGGCTGTTGCAATCGAGGACCATGGCCAGCCCACGCTGCGAGCCTTTGATGCGAATCACACCAGCATCGCCGGTTCCGGGGCCTTCGACCGTGTTGGTCTGCACCATGGAATCGTATTGCTGCCAGATGTAGCGCTTACTGCAGATGTTTGGGCTGGCGAGCAGGCGCTTCAAATTGTCTGTGAAATCTCCTGATTCGCTCAGCTTGATGTGCGCAGGCATTTCGCGCGGGACGGGAGGTTCCCATCTTTTCAGCGGACGCTGGTACAAAGGCGCATCGTCGGTGAGGGCATGGTTGGGAATTTCAGCAACGACTGTCCCATGCTCTAAGACGCGCATCGTACCGTCGTTCGTAACGCGGCCGACCTCAACCGCATCGAGCCCCCACTTCTCGAATATGCGGAATACTTCCGCTTCGCGTCCTTTCTGCGCGACCAACAACATGCGCTCCTGCGACTCACTAAGCATGATCTCGTAGGCGCTCATGCCGGTCTCGCGCTGCGGCACGCGATCCATTTCGATCTCAATTCCCACATGCCCACGCGCGCCCATTTCGCAGGTTGAGCACGTCAGGCCCGCCGCTCCCATATCCTGAATTCCGACGATCGCTCCCGTCTGCATGGCTTCAAGGCAGGCTTCGAGAAGCAGCTTTTCGAGGAATGGATCGCCTACTTGCACATTGGGCCGCTTGGCTTCGGAGGCTTCGCTGAATTCCTCGCTCGCCATGGTGGCGCCGTGAATGCCGTCGCGGCC
>Ga0066705_10000183_pt1 | contig 14439 bp, 11 predicted proteins | sample GraSoiAngelo_154_FD_66506 | JGI IMG/M metagenome (GOLD analysis project Ga0066705, IMG submission 66506) | Grasslands soil microbial communities from the Angelo Coastal Reserve, California, USA - 14_1009_13_20cm | ecosystem: Environmental > Terrestrial > Soil > Grasslands | place: USA... | reverse complement strand
GGGCATTGCGGCGTTGTGCGCTCCAGCGGGCCGCAGTCCTTGGGAGCGGCAGTGGCGCATCCACCGGCAGCTACCGGCGAATACGAGATTGTGAATGATGCAACTCTGGAGTTACTGGCGCGAACTTCGGTTTCCCTAGCGCGAGCCGGAGTCGACATTGTTGCACCTTCCGACATGATGGACGGGCGCGTGGCCGCAATTCGCAAGGCGCTCGACGAAGCTGGTCTGACGAATACTCCGATTCTTTCTTATGCCGCGAAATTCGCCTCGGGGTTCTACGGTCCGTTTCGCGAGGCGGCCGACTCCACTCCCCAATTCGGCGATCGACGCTCTTATCAGATGGATCCCGGAAATCTGCGCGAGGCGTTGCGCGAGATCGAGCTAGATATCGAAGAAGGCGCGGACATTATCATGGTGAAGCCAGCCCTGCCCTATCTGGACGTGATCGCCGCCGCCCGAGAGCGCTTCGATGTGCCGCTCGCCGCATACCAGGTCTCGGGCGAATACGCCATGATTGAAGCCGCCGCCCGAAATGGCTGGATTGATCGCGACCGCGTGATGATCGAATCGCTGCTCGCGATTCGGAGGGCGGGGGCGAGCATTATTCTCACCTACCACGCGAAGGACGCGGCAAGACTGTTGGCATAAGCCACAACGTGCTTCTTATGGAAGTCCCGCGCCAGCAGCCATAGAGAACTGATTCTCGAATCCTCCGCCGCTGTCGTAGAATCAGCTATTTGTGCACCTGTGATCATTCTTGCTAGGAGAGGATTCGCTTGCCTGAAATCTACGACGTCGCCATTATTGGCAGCGGCCCCGCCGGATATACCGCTGCCATCCGCGCCGGTCAGTATGGCTTGAAAACCGCACTGATTGAAAAAGACAACGTGCTGGGCGGGACCTGCCTGCACGTAGGCTGCATCCCGACCAAGGCGCTGCTGTTCAACGCAGAGATTTGGGATCACCTTAAAGATGCGAAAGAATTCGGTATCGATGGCGTGGACTCACGCAAGCTGAACTGGGCGGCGATTCAGGACCGCAAGTCGAAAATCGTGAGCAAGCACGCAAAAGGCCTTGAATTCCTGATGAAGAAAAATAAGGTAGAGACAATTCGCGGATACGGCAAGCTCACAGGTCCGGCGCAGAATGGGGTGGTTTCGGTAGACGTCACAAATGATGGCAAGCTGACTCACATCAAAGCCAGGAATGTAATTCTCTCCACCGGCTCGGAGGCGCGCATGCTTCCCGGCCTTGAGCCAGATGATCGCATTCTCACCAACATCGAAGTTCTTGATCTGAAGGAAATTCCCAAGTCGCTGGTCATCGTCGGCGCTGGAGCTGTGGGCGTGGAGTTCGCTTCGATTTATCGTTCTTTCGGTTGCGAAGTCACGATTCTCGAAATGCTGCCGCGCCTGGTACCGATCGAAGATGAAGAGATCTCAAAAGAGCTGGCTCGCGTTTTCCGCAAACGCGGGATTAACTTTCATACCCACGCCAAAGTCGAGAAGATCGATAAAACGAAATCAGGAATTGCTGTGACGTTCACAGTCGATGGCAAACAACAGAAGATTGACGCCGAAAAGATTTTGATTGCCGTAGGCCGCAAGCCGCGTACTGAAAACATTGGATTGGAAAAAACCAAGATCAAACCCGACCGCGGCTTTATCCAGACCGATAGCTGGATGCAGACCGCTGAGCCGGGCGTTTACGCCATCGGCGACATCGTGCTAGGCACGCCGCAGTTGGCGCACGTGGGCGGTATGGAAGGAATTGTCGCGGTCACGAAGATCGCGGGCAAACACGGAAAGCCGATTAACCCTGAACACATTCCCAATTGCACGTACTGCCATCCCGAAATTGGCAGCGTGGGGCTGACTCAAACCAAAGCAGAAGAAGCTGGGTACAACGTGAAGATCGGCAAATTTCCGTTCACCGCGAATTCACGCGCCTCGATTGTTGGAGCACACGAAGGTTTCATCAAGATCATTTCCGACGCCGATTACGGCGAGATTTTGGGCGTCCACATTATCGGCCCGCAAGCAACGGAACTGATTGCCGAAGCCGTCGCCGCAATGGAAGCCGAGGCCACAGTCGAAGATTTGACGTGGACGATCCACGCTCATCCCACGCTGGCCGAAGCCATGCTGGATGCGGCGAACAGCGTTTATGGAATGGCGATCAATGCCTAATCGGAGCCAACGATTTACGAGGATGAACACGGATTCTTCAACTTGATCCTCTGTGCTCTCTGTGTCCTCTGTGGTCAAATAGTCGTTGAGCCGGTGTTTCCAAGCGACTCGTAAAGAAGTTTGATCTCGGTCATCCAATTCGAAACAGTTGACTACGCCACTGGTTTGCGGCTCCAGCAGCGCCTGGTCGAACTGCGCAAGGAAAGCCGGATTGGCGATGTTCTCTTGCTGCTTGAGCACACACCAGTCATCACCCTGGGCCGCAATGCAAAGGCAAAGAACATTCTTGCCTCGTCAGAGCTGCTTGCCCAACGCGGTGTTGAAGTCTTCGAATGCGATCGCGGTGGCGATGTGACATTCCACGGTCCCGGCCAGATCGTCGGGTATCCGATTTTCGATCTTCGCGGTTTCATTTCACCGGAAGGCAAACGCAAAACACTCGGAGCGATTGAATATGTGCGCCACTTGGAAGACGTGCTGATCCGCACCTGCGCCGATTTCGGGATCTCAGCTCACCGGATTCCCGGCTTCACAGGAGTGTGGACCATTCCAGTCCGCGTAGGCACAGCCGCCCTCGACTGTGCGGTCGAGCAAAGCTCGACAGGAGCTTCAGCCCCTACCACCGACGAGGTAGGGACGGGCGTCCTCGCCCGTCCAGGCCGAGCGAAGCTCGGCGGCGCGGAATCCAAAATTGCTGCCATTGGTGTGCACATTTCCCGCGCTGTCACGTCCCATGGCTTCGCCCTGAACGTAAGCACTGATCTCGGCTACTTCGACCTGATTGTCCCCTGCGGGATCGAATCAAAGCCGGTGACCTCGATGGAGAGGGAACTAGGGAAACAAATTGCGCTGCAGGATGTCGCGCATTCACTCGCCCGCAACTTCGGCGCGGTGTTCGACAGCCAAATCCTCTTCCTGGAGAACCTGGATGCGCTGCTCGGGGAAAAGCTCGGCGTTCCAATGAAGCCGCCCTCCGAATTGCGTGAATTGCATAAGGAGGACAAAATCTTCTGGGCGTAAGCGTGTGCGGTGCGGACGCCCTCGCCGCGCTGTCTTCGTTTAAGATCAATTTCTTCGGCAGGAATCTCCGAATGGCCAACCGGAAACATAAGGGGACATCGCAGAAATCAGTGGCAAACAGCAACCGCTCGTCTTTAAAAGCTCAATTTTCAGAACACCGCGCCTACACAATCCTAGATCTGCGTCTCGACAAACCATCCTTCACCATCCGTCAGACCCGCAAAGGCGACGAGGTCCGCTACGAAGTGGAAGGCAATCTGAACTCTGCCGTCGCGCCCATCCGGCAGTCGAAATATCTCAGCAAGCAGCAGCACATCGAAATCTACCGGTGGATGCTGCTGAACCGCAAGATGGAGACGGCGCTCGAAAATCTCTACAAACAAGGCAAGGTCGTCGGAGGTGTTTATTTCGGACTTGGCCAGGAAGCCTGCTCGTGCGCTTCCGCTTACGCTCTGAAAAAAGATGAATGGCTCGGGCCTTTAATCCGCAACCAGGGGTCGCTGCTGGTTCGCGGATTTTCGCCCCGCGACATCATGATGCAGTACATGGCTAAGGCGGGCTCGCCCACGAAGGGTCGCGATGCTTCTTCTCACTTCGGAGACATTTACGAACGCAACGTGGTCGCGCCCATCTCCACGCTTGGTGATCTCATTCCCGTACTCGCAGGCGTTGCGCTCGGGGCGCGCCTCCAGGGACGCCACATAGCCGTCATGACATACATCGGCGACGGCGGCCAATCCACTGGCGTGACCTACGAGGGCATCAACTTCGCGGCCGTGCAGAATCTTGGCCTGGTGCTCTTCGTCGAAAATAACCTCTGGGGATACTCCACGCCCGCCGATATGCAGTTTCGAGTGAAAGACCTCGCCGAGCGCGCCATCGCCTATGGGATTCCGGGCGTGATCGTAGACGGCACGGACGCCTGTCAGGTTTACGACGCCGCCCACGAAGCCTGCGAGCGCGCCCGTCACGACGAAGGCCCCACACTGATCGAAGCCAAAATGATGCGCATGAAAGGCCACGCCATTCATGACGCCGCTGATTACGTTCCCAAGCCGCTGTTCGAGTATTGGCGCAAGCGCGATCCAATTACTCGTTTCGAAAATTATCTGGTCAGCGTCAAAAAGTGGCTGACACGCGAAGACAACGAAAAGCTGATCGCGGACGTAGACCGCGAACTGAACGCCGATCGAGACTTTGCGATGGCCTCGCCAATGCCGTCACCCGAATCTGCCGCAGGCGGCGTGTACTGCGATGGCTGTCACGAGGTCAAACCGAAATACGGGATGGCCGCAGACACAAAGCCACGTCGACCAAGAGCAGAACCGGCGGTGCATTCAAGGTGACGGGCTTCACAACAATGACCTGGTATACTGGTTAAGGGTGGAATGCGCTCGTAGTCTGCCCGCGAGCGCGCTTCGGATGAGCGGAAACCGCTTGGTTTGATGAAATTCTGACAGTCGTTGCATCTAATTGCTAAAAGTCCATGTTTGAAAGACTCGACCAAATCGAAGCCCGCTATGAGGAACTGACGCAGGCCCTTGCTTCGCGCGAGGTAATCAGCGATTCCTCGAAATACCAGAAGGCTGCCAGGGCGCACAGCGAGATCACGCCAATTGTGGAGAAGTATCGTGAGTACAAGGATCTGAAGAAGGGCATCGCCGAGAGTAAAGCGGTGCTGGCGGATGAAAAAGATTCCGAAATGCGGGCGTATGCGCAGGAAGAACTGGAAAAACTCGAGGCCCGGGTCGCCGCAGTTGAGGCGGACCTCAAAGTTCTGCTCCTGCCTAAAGATCCCAACGACGAGAAAGATGTCATCCTTGAGATCCGCGCGGGAACGGGCGGAGACGAAGCCACATTGTTTGCGGCGGAAATGTTCCGCATGTACACGCGATATGCCGAAACCCAGCGCTGGAAAGTGGAAGTACTCTCAACTTCTGAATCTGGCGTCGGCGGGTTGAAAGAAGTTATCGCAATTATCGAAGGCCAGCGTGTCTATTCACGGCTGAAGTATGAAAGTGGCGTGCATCGTGTGCAGCGGGTGCCGCAAACCGAGCAGCAAGGACGCGTTCACACGTCCGCTGTCACGGTCGCCGTTTTGCCGGAAGCCGAAGACGTGGATATCAAGATTGATCCCAAAGATCTGCGCATCGATACGTTCTGCTCCTCCGGTCCCGGCGGCCAGTCTGTTAACACGACCTATTCCGCAGTTCGCATCACGCATATTCCGACCAACACGGTCGTGAGCTGCCAGGATGAGAAATCGCAGATCAAAAACCGCGAGAAAGCCATGCGCGTGCTGCGCTCGCGGCTGTACGAAGTCGAAATGCAGAAGCAGCAAGAGGCGCTGGCAAAAGAGCGTAAAGCCATGGTGGGTACAGGCGACCGTAGCGAAAAAATTCGGACCTACAATTTTCCGCAAAATCGCGTCACCGATCACCGCATCGGCCTGACGATCCATCAACTGCAAGATGTCATGGACGGCAAGCTCCAACCGATCGTCGAGGCTCTGGTAACCCACTACCAAGCAGAGCGCCTGAAGGGCGAAACCGGACCTGTAATGTAAAAGTGACTGAACACGTGGGGACAGCCGCCCCCGGCTGTCCAGGGGAGGCGAGGCCTCGCCGGCAATTGAATCCATGGTGAAATACGCAACTGTACAACTTCGCGGCGCGCTTGCATCCGCGATCATTCGTCTTACCGCAGCCCGTGTCCCCTCTCCGCGCATGAATGCCGAACTTCTTCTGCGATTCACAATGGACGTTGATCGCGCTTACCTCTACGCCCACCCTGAGCGCGAACTCACAACAGATGAACAGGCGCGCTACGACCAAGCCCTCGCCGAGCGTGCTCGAGGCGTTCCGGCGCAATACATTACTGGACATCAGGAATTCTGGGGCATTGATTTCATCGTGAATCCGGCCGTGCTCATTCCGCGCCCGGAGACCGAGCACGTGATCGAAACCCTGTTTGCTCGTGTGGGGCGGGCGCCCTCGCCCGCCATTCTTCGCATTGTTGACGTCGGCACCGGCTCGGGCTGCATTGCTCTTGCGCTCGCCAAAGAATTACCTAGAGCCGAAATTCACGCCACCGATATTTCTTGCGCCGCACTCGAAGTTGCACGCGCAAATGCTGCACGGTATCAGTTTGAAAATCGAATTCATTTCCACGAGACCGATCTGCTGCATGGTTTCGAACCTGCCAGCTTTGATTTCGTGGTCTCAAACCCTCCTTACGTTGGCGAATCGGAGCAAGACCAGGTTCAGCTCGAAGTCCGCAAATTCGAGCCGCGCACGGCAGTCTTCGCCGGGCCAACTGGCCTCGAAGTGATCGAACGCCTCATTCCGCAAGTTCAGTCCGCGCTCAAGCCAAGCGGGTGGCTAATAATGGAGATCAGCGGAACGATTGCAGAAGGCGTAAAAAATCTGCTGTCGTCATGGGACGAGGTTCAGATCACGAAAGACCTGCAAGGCATACCGCGTGTAGCGTCCGCCCAAAAACGCTAAATTCGTAAGAACAGCCGCCGCCGTTGTCCACCTGAGTTCACGTGGGGACGGAAGCCCCATGGCGCACCTGAGCTCACGTGGGGACGGCCGCCCTCGGCCGTCCAGGCCGAGCGAAGCTCGGCGATTCAAAAACCCATTGGGAGCGGCCGAGTAATACCCTCCCATTCATGCACGGGCGAGACGCCCGCGCCTACATCGCAGACTGTAGCTCGGCCGGGCGCATGTTCCCTTAGATACGAGACTGGTCTAAACTATTGGCGCTTTAGTGGACAGTCCGCGTCCGTGCGCAAATATCTCTTCGTCCTAGTACTCGGCGCAATCGTTCCCGCTGCTGCCCAGACCGCAGTGGAGGGATTTGTCCGCGATGGCTCCGGCCACGTCGTGTCGGGTGCCTCAATCACTTTGCGACACCCCGAAGGACCCGTTACCCGGCTCACCACAACTGACGCGAACGGGAAGTTCCACTTCGCCGCAATCGATGCTGGGGCTTACAGCTTGAAGATTGAGGGTCAAGGTTTTTATCCTTCGAGCTACGACTTTGTACTGCGCCCTCGCCAGCCTTTCGCGCTCACGCTGGAGCTGCAAGAGAAGGGTTCGGTGCAAGAGACAATCGAAGTAAACGCTGGGTATCTGACGATCGATCCGGAAAAGACCGGCAGCTCCTATACGTTCACGCACCAGGATCTGGAGAAGCTCCCCGAGCCGCTCGCCGACTCGACCAACGATCTGGTCACGAACCTCATGCCGGGCGCGAGCGACAGTCACGATAATTTTCTCGCTGTGCGAGGCACCGAATTCTCGCTGCATGAATTCATCAACGGTGTTTCATTCCTCGATAACACTCAGCCGCAGTTCAGCCCTGGCGCCAGTCCGCAGATTTTCGAAACCGTAGACCTCATGACCGGCGGTTTTCCGCCCGAATATGGCAACCGTTTCGGCGGGGTGCTCGACATCAGCACGCGTTCCGGTGCTGATTTGGGCGGCCACGGCGACATAAATTTCCGCGGCGCCACGTTGGAGAATTACGATCTCAATGCCGATTACGGGGGTCGCTACCGCGGCCTCGGTTATTACTTTTTTGTCGATGGGTTCACTTCAGGCCGGTTCCTTGATCCGCCCGAACCAAAAGAACTTTACGATTTTGGAAAAGGCTCGCGAGCAGCCGCGCAATTCGACTGGCACACAGGGACGAAAGACACCTTTAAGCTGTTGCTGCTGGGCGGTGGCGACAATTTTCAGCAACCAAATATCACCGAGGATCAGGAAGTTGGACGTGATGCGCAACGCCATCTGCGGCAGCAGACGGCCATTGTCACGTGGTTGCACACGTTCTCGCCCGAGACGCTGATCTCTACGTCTTTATATGAGCGCACCGGTTCAGATCGCGTGCTGCCCACGACTGACCCAATCACGCCGTTTTCCACGGCCTCTCGCTCGCCGCTCACTTTAGGAGTCAAAAGTGACGTTTCGCATTATTGGCATGGGCACTTTTTTAAAGGCGGCATCGATCTCGTTCGGCTCCGCGAAAACGAGAGCTTCTTTTTTGACAGCCGTGGCGACCCGGATGTCTTTCCTGCCTTTCGTGGAGGCTTGCTTGGCGGACAGACGAGCGCTTACGTCCAGGATCACTTCTCGGCAGTCCGCAATCTGACGCTCGATCTTGGCGTTCGCTATGATTATTTCGACCTGGTCGACACCGGCGTGCAAACCAGTCCGCGTATCGGGTTGGCGTATCACTTCAATCAGACGAAGTCCGTATTGCATGCCGCCTACAACCGCTACTTCTCTCCACCGCCAATCGAATACTCGTTGCTCGCCAGCTTTATCGGACATAACGCGGTTGATCCAAGTCAGCGCGTCGGCAACGTCCGTCCTTACACTCAGAATTACTACGAAGTAGGGTGGGCGCAGGAACCTCATCCTCGAATCAGCCTGGAGTTCACCGCATACCTGCACACCGGGCACAACAGCTTCGAGAATCACGAGATCAGCATTTCGCGGATTTTTGTGCCGATTAACTTTCACGCGGCAAGGTCAGAAGGCGCCGAACTGGTGTTGAACATGCGGCAGCTTGAAAGCGTTGGCATCAGCGGCCGATTCCAATATGCGCTTTCAAAGACCTACTTCTACGGTCCGATCACCGGGGGATTCGCTGGAGACGAGCCGCTGGTCGCGGGCGAGCGCATTATTCCAGCGTTCGACCAGACTCACACCGGCACGGCGCAAATTTTCTACCACAACCGCTGGCGCGGATTCTGGACCGGCACGGCGATGCGCTACGGTAGCGGCACGATCATCGAGCATGGCGCACGTCTCCCGCAGCACTTCACGAGCGACCTGGCAACAGGAATCAATCTATGGAGTGCCGAGCCGCGCCGGCTTGATCTGGAATTCGATGTGACCAATGTTTCAAACAGCGTCTATCAGATTGCTAAAGAAAGTGAAGAGATTCCTATCCAGTACGCTCCCTCGCGCACGATTGGCGGCAGCTTGAAATTTCATTTCTAATGTTCGATGGAGGACGGGCGTCCTCGCCCGTCCGCACCGCTCGAATGCTAATCTACTAACTGATATCAGCCATGATGAACAAAATGATCGTCGCTAACCTCGTCCATCGGCCCATCCGGTCGCTGATCAGTATCGTCGCCATCGCGCTCGAGGTCACGTTGATCCTGCTTATCGTGGGCCTTTGCTATGGCATGCTGAACGACTCTAAGAACCGCACTGCCGGAATCGGCGCTGACGTAATCGTGCAGCCGCCTGGTTCTACTTTTCTCGCCGGCATCAGTGGTGCTCCCGTTTCAATCAAAATTGCTAATCTCCTGGCCAAGGTTCCGCACGTGACCGCGGTCAGCCCGGTGATCTGGCAGGTCATCGCGGGAGGCGCCCTCGAGGTCATCGACGGAATCGATCTAAAGAGCTTTGAAGCTCTAGGTGGTCCATTTCAATTCGTCAAGGGAGGCCCGTTCCAAGGCCCGGATGACATCATCATTGACGACTACATCGCCCGCCAGCGCCATTACAAAGTCGGCGACAAAATGGAACTGCTGAACCACGATTTCCGCGTGTGCGGTATTGTCGAGGCTGGCCGCGGCGCGCGGAAATTCGTTCCCATCACTACACTGCAAGACCTGATCGGAGCTAAAGACAAAGCATCCATCTTTTATCTGAAGCTCGACGATCCCAAAAATGCCGATGAAGTGGTCAAATCCGTAAAGAGCATCCCTGGGATGGAAAAATATTCGGTGCTGTCAACCGCTGATTACATCAGCATGATGACTCCCAGCCATCTTCCAGGTTTCAACGCCTTCATTGGCGTCGTCATAGGAGTCAGTGTGGTGATCGGCTTCATCGTCATCTTCCAGGCGATGTACACCGCCGTTATGGAGCGCACCCGCGAAATTGGCATTCTGAAATCCATGGGGGCGTCAAAGTTTTACGTTGTGAATGTGATCCTGCGAGAAACGATCCTGCTTGCCATTGCCGGGATTGTACTCGGAATGCTTTGCAGTACGGCTGGGCGCCTGGCCATTCGACACAAGCTGCCGCTGTTGACGGTTGTGATTACCAACGACTGGCTAATTCGTGCCACCATCATCGCCATCGTGGGAGCCATCGCAGGAGCGCTCTACCCAGCCTTCAAGGCGGCGCAGAAAGATCCGATTGACGCATTGGCGTATGAGTAGCGCGTTCCGCACTTAGCATTTAGCATTTTGGCGTTCAGCGAAAATGAAGCAAGAGTTCAGTTTTGCTTGCATCCTCTGGAGAGGCAAATACTGCGTGCCAAAGTGCTAAGTGGTGACGTAACGTTGATTGTGTAAAAGCGAGAGGGTGTAAGTTGGCTTTTTGCCTGACGAGCGAAAGCCATTCCGAAAGGAGACCTACACCCTATGGCGAAGATAATCCCGATCACGGAGCATTTCCAACATTTTGTCGCGGAACTGAAAGAGAGTTTTTGGGGAGACCTGCAGGGCGCGGTGCAGCGGGAGGCCAAGAAATTGTTCGAGTTGCAGAGCGAGCGGCAACGCGACCGCTACATGGTGAGTGGGCGCTATGGCCGGTCGGCGGCGCGGAAGGATCATCGCAACGGATATTACCTGCGGGATTTTGTCACCCGCTTCGGGACGCTGCGCTTGCGGATTGCGCGCAGCCGCAAGCGTGGGTTCCTGCCCGAGGTGATGGCCAAGTTTCAGCGGCGGGCCGAGGCGGTCTGCGTGTTGATCCGCGAAGCCTTTCTGCGCGGGATCTCCACCCGCCAGGTGGGGCGGGTGGTGGGCCTGCTGACCGGAGAAGTGGTGAGCGCGCAAACCGTGTCGCAGTTGACGCGCGACCTGGACGAGGCGGTACGCCAGTTCCATCAGGCCCCGCTGGCAGACGAGTGGGCGTACTTGTTTCTGGATGGGGTGAGCTTGCGGGTGCGTCGGCCCAGCGGCCGGCGGCGGGTGCAGATGCTGGTGGCCTACGGCGTACGCCGCGATGGCACGCGGCAACTGTTAGCCTTCCTGCGCAGCTCGGGCGAGAGCCAGAGCGCTTGGGAAGGATTGCTCGGGGATCTGTATCGCCGCGGACTGCGGGGAGAGAACTTGCTGCTGATCGTCACCGATGGTTGCGCCGGACTGGCGGCGGCCATCCCGACGATCTACCCGCGGGTGCTGCATCAGCGCTGCTGGGTGCACAAGATGCGCAATATCTTAGAGCACGTGCGCAAGCGTGACTATGATGCGGTAAATCCGCGTTTGCGGAACAGCTTTCAAGTCTCACCTTAAATTTTTTAAATTCGGGGTTGTCGGCGAAGCTTCTTCGTGCTAGAACGACTAGGAGACTGAGGGCGTTTCCAGAAGAGATGCAACTGTGGGAAGCGCCAACCTGAATTTCAATGAGCGCGCGCAATCGAGCCACCGCCAGATCGTCCAGAACCGCGGACGTTCTGATCCCGGAGAAGCTCTATTTTCGCATCGGGGAAGTGGCTCGTCTCTGTCATCTTCCCGCTTACGTGCTGCGTTTTTGGGAAACTGAGTTTCCCCAGCTCAAGCCTGTAAAGAGCAGCACCGGACAGCGGATGTATCGCCGCAAGGATGTTGAGAATGTTCTGCGGATTAAGCAACTTCTCTATGAGGAAGGGTTCACCATCCCCGGCGCTCGTCAGTTCTTGAAGTCTGAGGGCAAAGGCGATAAGAAGCAGTCGCCACTTCCGTTCCCCGCACGATCTGCTTCTGATTTGAAGTATGTGCGCCAGGGCCTGCGCGAGATACTTACCATGCTTTCAGCAAGGCACTGAAACGCCCCCATTTGGCACGTGGCATTTAGGGCCGCAGGCCCTGAGCCGAGAAGCACATTCAACACCTGCATTCCAGCGCTGCCTGCAGCTAACGCTCCTTCGTAACATCCTGCTGACCATTTTTTGGTTGACCCCTGACCATTCTCACGGCAGACTGCGTAGAGCAGGCCTCCCGGCCTGGACTTTCCTCGCGTTGGAGCTTTGGATGAAGGACATGAGCATTCCTCTCATCGCACAATTGTGTCTGGCTTTCGGCATGGCGGGTCTCTTTTGGCCGGAAAAGTTTCTCGCGGTCTTCGACGTGCTCATGTTCCCCTGGCCTTCCGGCTACCGCACGGTGCGCGCCAACAGCATCGCAGCTATCATTCTGGCTGTGCTGCTTTTTCTGGCGATATGGGCGCGGCCGCACTGATGCAAATCACTCGCTCGCAAACGCTGATTGCCGATAGCTAGCGCCCGCGCTTGAAGAATTGCACTGCGCGCTCGTGCTTTTCCGCGGCTTCGCGCGTCTTGAACGTCCCCAGATTGCGGCGCCGCCCAGTCTTGGGGTTCTTCTTTCGGGAATAAAGGCGGTACTGCCCTGATTTCATTCTGCGAATCATTGTCTTTTAATACTGTCATTTGGATGATCGGGCCTGAATTGCTGTAGCCTCTTTTCGCGCGGCAAGCGGATTCTCCTTTCGATCTAGAGCCACTTTTTCCGCATACTACTTAGATGTCTGTATTGCGCCACCAAATATTGCCATCTCTACTAGAGTATTGTTCTCTGAAAGGAGGGACCGCAGATGAACATCCTGGTGCTGGCGTTAGCATTGGCGCTGATGCCCGCTGGCGGGCAAGCGCAGGGTGGTATACAGGCTCCCGGAGACAAAGCAGCGAACACTCAGAACCAGCCGCTCAGTCAGCGCGGCATCGAACGAATTGTGGAAGAAGTCCACCATCAACTGGTGTTGCTCCCGTATTACGGAGTTTTCGACAATCTTGCGTACAAGGTTTCCCCGGACGGCACCGTAACATTGCTGGGCCAGGTCGCGAGGCCTACGCTGAAGTCGGACGCCGAGCGGGTAGTGAAAAAGATAGAAGGCGTGGAACGGGTAGACAATCAGATTCAGGTGCTGCCGACCTCGCCATTTGACGACCAGATTCGGCGAGCGACCTATCGGGCCATCTACGGCAATGAAGTCTTGAGTCAATACGCGCTGCGCGCCGTGCCCCCCATTCACATTATTGTGAATAACGGACACGTTACGCTGGAAGGTGTTGTGGCCCGGCAAATGGATAAGCAAATCGCCGAGATGCAGGCCAAGAGCGTACCAAACGTTTTTTCAGTCACAAACAATCTCAGGGTAGAAGAAGAGAGCAAATAGCAAGATGCTCCGTAGCCCCATTGACGAATGCAGAACGGGTGTGGCTTGATCGTCGGCAAGCGCAGCCCGCCCGTTTTTTTCTTCTTGCTGCTGGGAATCGTCCTCTTCTTTTTGATCTATGCTGGAGTGCGACGGAGCCAACAGGCTCCGCCGCCCCAAGCGCCGCTACACCAAGATAAGTGACCACCCTTTCGCCAACGTTGCCGCTTCATGGCGTAGACGCGCAGGCGTGGTACGTATCCGAATACTCCAACTGTATTTCGTAGTTGTGGCCGTTGAGTGGGAAGACTGCAACCGCCCCAACGCACACGTCGCCGATCTCTTCGAAAGATGTGTTGGTAGCGCGGAAGCCAGTATTGATATCGGGATCGGTGATAGTTTCGAACAGTTCGTGAGAAAGGCTGTTGTTGGTGGAGTCTGCCAGTTGTCCATTGGGAGGAGTTGGACTCCCGGGGATCTGGCACCCCAGCACGTTTTGAAAGGGTTCGACTGTGTAATACACGTTCCCGATATCGCTGAAGTGCACGGTGAAATGATAAGCACAAAAGACAAACGTGGAAAAATTGTCCGGCGAGTAGCAAGGCCCCTCATCGAGGCAAGTGTCGACCTTATTAGGCAGGAACACATGATAGATGTGTCCAAGGCCAGCGCCGTTTGTCTTAGCTGCCGCATGAACGATGGTCAGAATGTCGTTTTCGCTCAGTGTGGGCACGCCCGAGGTGCCGGCAAAAATCGGCTGCGTAACCGTGACAGCGGTGCCTAACGTGTAGCGGCTGTTTGCGCTTGAGCCGATGTACTGGTCGAGCAGGTGAATGAAAGTGCTGTTTCCAAGATTAGTGAGAAACGTGCTGGGATTGCCCCAGCAACTTCCTCCGGAAGCGCAGTCCACAAAGATGGGGTGTGATTTAGCCGTTAGCACCGTCGCGCCAGTCGAAACTACCTTAAATAGGTCTTGCGGGTAGAACGCCGGCTGTGGAGGCACCGGCACGGTGGTGGCAAGCGTCAAACGGGCTTTGGCTCTTTGCGTAAAATTAGCATTGGGAAAATCCTGCGCAGCAGTTCGCGCTGCCGCAGTTTTT
>Ga0066705_10000179_pt1 | contig 14482 bp, 12 predicted proteins | sample GraSoiAngelo_154_FD_66506 | JGI IMG/M metagenome (GOLD analysis project Ga0066705, IMG submission 66506) | Grasslands soil microbial communities from the Angelo Coastal Reserve, California, USA - 14_1009_13_20cm | ecosystem: Environmental > Terrestrial > Soil > Grasslands | place: USA... | reverse complement strand
CAGTGGGGGATGTTCCTCGGTACGAAGGCTGATCTTGCTCCTGCGGATCAGGTGAAAAACGTGAATCGCCAGATGAACCTGCATGCAGGCATCAGCCTCGCCAAGGTGCATCGCTATCAGCTGCAGTTCCCCGATCCTCTGCGCGGGTACGGTGGCCTGTACATGGACCGGCAGGCGGTAGGGCGCATGAGCGCTCGTCTGCGCGCGGATCATAGCTACTATCGTCAGCTTTACGATGGCGAGCCAACGAGCCGTCCGCTCCTCGACATGTGGGCTGATGTCTCTGGCGAGAAGACGCACCACGCCGCGCAGACGATCACCGGCCTCGCGCACGATCTGCTCGCTGCCCACGTAAACGGTGAGGGCATCTACTCCATGCGCTTCCACTACTGGCACGGCGGCTTGGAGATGATGCGGAAAGGCCTGTGGATCGACCAGGTCCTCGGCTCGGGGGCCCTCACACCCGACGAGCAGGCACGGGTCAAAGCGGCGGCGGTGCTGTTCGCCAACGTGCTGTGGGATGACGACGTCGTGCCGCTCTTCGAAGGCCACGGGCTGAACCTCGGCACGGCCAACATGCCGGTGCAGCAACAGGCCTATCGAGATTTCTATGCGCTGTTGCTGGCCGAGCATCCGACCATGCGCGACCGGGCCGCGCAGGTCGCGACGCGCGTGCGGAACACCGTGGGGACGATCGTCAACGAGCACGGTGCCGAGATGGGTGGGACACATTACATCGCTGCCTCGTTCGTGCCGACGTTGAACACGCTGCTCCAGGTCAAGCAGAGGGGCGGAGCCGATCCGTTCGCGACGGAGCCGCGGCTGGCGAAGTTCGCCGAGTTCTACCTCAACCTCTTGACGCCGCCGGAACCGCGCGTCGGCGGCAAGCGAGCGCTGATCTCGCTCGGCGATAGCTCGACGGAGCCGTCGGAGATGTTCGGGACGCTGGGCACGGGCTTTCGTGACGCGGACCCGCAGCTGAGCGCGCGGTTGATGGGCGCCTGGCAGGCCGCCGGGAACCCGCAGTCGGGCTTCTTCGGCACTACGCTGCTCACCATCGATGACGCTCTGCCCGCTGCAGATCCGCGGCTCGGCGACGCCACTTTTCCGGGCTACTACTCGGTGTTGCGTCACGGCTGGGGCACGAGGGACGAGACGGCAGCGTGGATCGTCAACGGCGATTTCTACGCGGATCATCGTCACGCGGACCACGGCTCCGTCGTCATCTACGCGCTCGGCGCGCCGCTGTCGATCGATTGGGGCAGCCTCTATACCCCGCATGTGCCGGGCGGGTACATGCACAGCGGGGTGGTCATGGACGACAGCCTCGACCAGCCGTGGGACGCGGATGCGCCAGCGCTGGGCGCCGGCCGCGGCTGGGGCGGCTCGACGCAGGAGGCGTTCGTGAGCTTTCCCGACGGTGCCTACGTGCGGTCGCGGTTCGCTCGGGGCACCACCGTGTGGACGCGCGCAATCACTTCGATCCGGACCGATGCGAGCTATCCGATCCTCGTCGTCCGCGACACGTTCAGGGGCGCGGGCGCGGCGGCGCCGAAGGTGATGACGCTCAACCTCATGGCGACGGGCGAGGTCCTTACGCCGGCGGGCAAAGTCAATCCGCCGTTGCGCACGCACGCGGCGGCGGAGCACACGGCGAGCGATCCGGCCCATCAACGACCATCCGTCACGCCGCCGTTCGAGTTGAAGGCGGGCGTGAACCGTCTGGGGTTCAGCGGCCGCTACGGCGTCGACTGGGACGTATACATCGTGAGCGCCCAGTCCCAGCAGGCGCTGATCGGCAACTGGGCGGTGACGCCGTGGGGCGCGCACATCACCGACAAGGAAGAGCGGCAGCACATCCTGCGCGTGCACGGCGTCGGCCCGTTCACCACTGTGATTCTTCCCTGGCGCAGAGGCGAGAGGCCGGCCGGGCTGACGGTGACGGAGGACGGCGACGCGATCCTCGTGAAGACACCTACGGCGGTGACGCGCATCGAGCCGGACGCGTATTCCTTCACCACCACGCGTGGGACTGTGGCGAGAAGATTTGCTCCAACCGGTAGATCGCCCCGCTAAGCGGCAAGGATGTTACGCGGACCCATCGCACTTGTGGTAAGGATGGCCGCTTGCATACGACGCGCTCTCCCCGGCCGAGGGTGCGTCAGGAAACTGGACCTACCACATGTCCTTACGACCGGAAGCCACATGCTCGTGGCGATGCGCCGGTGATGGGCGCCGAGTACAACCCATTCGACGTGACGCGGTATGGTGGGGCTAACCGCGGACGCTCTCGTTGTCTTCCAACGGATATTCCAGCGGTCTCGGCGTGAGGGCTCAAGGTGAACGCCACCGTGTTCTACGCCGTATCAGCCAGCTCGTGTACCACGTGCCAGGCACACGGCTGTGCTGTCGCTGGCTGGTGCGGCGTTTGATTCAGGGCACGGATCTACCCGTCAAGCAAAAGCAGCGGCTCTTCAATTTCTTCGCGCTCGAGACCGCGCCCGGGCGAGATCTTCACACTACGATGCGAACTCCGTTTGGTACCATCCGCGCGATCCTGGATCTGAGCGATGACCTTAGCCGCATCTGGCATTACTGGGGCTATTTCGACTACGAGCCAGGGGTGACCCGTCTTCTCTACAAACTCCTCCAGGACAAAACGTGCGTGTTCGATGTCGGCGCGAACATCGGCTACTACACGCTGCTGATGGCGCAGGCCTTGAGAGGCCGGGGTGAGGTTCACGCGTTTGAGCCGGCTCCCATTGTTTCCTCTGCGCTGGAACGCAACGCGTCTCTCAACGACCTCCGAAATCTCGTAATGAATCCGTGCGCACTCGCGGACCGAGACGGGAGGATGGATTTGTTCTTACCTGCGGACGGCGCGTGGACGAACGCGTCCCTCATAGAGCATTTCACGCCCCAGAGCCAACGGATCGCAGTGCAAGCGATGCGATTCGATTCGTATTGTCGCCGTGAGGCGATCGACCACGCGGACCTGGTGAAGCTCGACGTTGAAGGCGCGGAGCTGAGCGTCTTGAGGGGGATGGGTGAACTGCTTCTCAAATGGAGACCCGATATCATCTGCGAGGTCCTCGAGCCCTTCGCGAACGAGCTCGAGGGATTTTTCGCCGCCACTCCGTATCGGAAGTTTCTCATCACCGATGAGCGCCTGGAACCGGCCTCGAGGCTCGACGCGAACCCTCGGTATCGCGATTACTTCTTGACCTGCTCGTCTTCTTGAGATGCCAAGAAGCCGTGGATGGTCGACCCGGCCAGGCATAGCGGCTGCTACACGCGGAGGCAGTGCGGTGTGGTAAGCCTCGCGTGAATCCGATCCTCCGGAACATTAGGGACGTCCGGTTTCATTCCGTGCTCGCCAGGAAGGTTCTCGCGCGTTACTACAGGGACGGGCGGGTTTATCGGGTGCCGTTCGGCCCGATTCGCGGAGCCCGGCTGCGGTATGCCCGCGGGGTGGACTTCCATACCATGCTGGGCCTCCGCGAGTTACGGAACTTCCGGTTCCTCTTGCGTGTCGTTCAGGCGGGCAGTTTGCTGCAGCCGAAGTCGGTTGCCTGCGACGTCGGCGCAAACATCGGGACATACTCGCTCTGGTTTTCTCGGCAATGTGGGCAGGTGTACGCCTTCGAGGCGGCGCCGGACAGCGTGACCAGATTACGCGACACGCTCGCCCTAAACGATGTCCGGAACGCTGAGGTGATCGCCGCTGCCTGTATCGACCGCACCGGGCCCGTGGACTTCTTCGTGGGAAGCGATCATCACTCGGCGTCCTTGAGTTCCGACTGGGCGGGTGGGGGGCGGGCGGCGCCCTCGCGGTTCGTCGTCGACGGCATCACCCTGGATGGGTTCTTCTATGGGGCGCAGTCCCGGACCGGCCCAACCTTCATCAAGATGGACATCGAAGGAGGCGGTGTCCTCGCCCTGAAGGGTTGTCGGCTCTGCTGCCAGCGCGCCCGGCCATTTTTCTTGATCGAGTCCCATACACCGGACGAGGATCGCGCGATCGGCGAGGTGCTTGTCGGGCATGCCTATCACGCCTACCGGATAGACACCCAGAGGTGGGTCAGATTTCGTGACCGCGTGCACCCGGATCCGGAGGGCGTGTGGGGCACGATGTTCCTGTGCCCGGCGGAGTTCTGTGAACGCCTTCAGCGACTCCTCGGCATGCCGCCGTGAGGGAGACCTGGCGTCGGGTTAACAGACTTCGCCATTACCTCGACGAGCTCCTGCTCTGCCTCCGGGTCGGTGCCGATCCGACTAGCAAGATTCGGCTTGCGGTCAATACCGTAAGGTTCCATTTGAGGAACGCACGAGTGCACGCGCCGCTGCCCGCTGCTGACCGCGACGTGACGTACCTGGTTCGACTCGGCAACGATGCGGTCCAGCAGCTGACGCTCCGGACGTACAGCGGGGATCTATTCGTGTTCCACGAAATCTTCGTAACCAATTGCTACTCGATTCCTGACTGTCTGCGCCGGACAACACGATCGGTCGTCGATCTCGGGGCGAATATCGGCCTGACCACACTCTTTTACTCTCGAATGTTTCCGCATGCTCAGTTTGTCTGTGTCGAACCCGCGCCACCCAATGTCGATCTACTCAAGCGAAACGTCTCGCCGCTTGCCGGTCGAGTCGTCATCATCGAGGGCGCTGTTCGTGATCGAGCTGGAGTCGCCGACTTCGACGGCGCGGGATGGAGCTGGGGCGGCCAGATCAAGCGCGGTGGTGACGTACGGGTGCGTTGCTACACGATGGACGAGATCATGAAGACGGCCGGGTTGACCAGGATCGACCTGCTCAAGGTCGACATCGAGAACGGGGTTGAAACGTTATTCGGATCCGACAACGCCTGGCTCGGCAAGGTGCAGACGATCGTCGCCGAGCTCACATCGGCCTACCCCCTTCCGGCGTTCGCGCGCGACGTGACGCCATATGGCTTGACGGTCTTGCCGCAGGGCTCAGCCTATGGCAATCAGATGGTGATGGCCGTCCGGTTCGACGCGAGGGTGATGACCTGACTCAGCCCTTTCCGTTGCCCCCGTAGTACGCGTTGTTGTACCGGTAGTGGTCGTAGTAGTAATCCCCGTCGCGGCGCGGGTTCACCTGGTTCAGGACCACGCCGAGCACGCGTCCCTTCACCGACTCGATCTGCTCGACCGCCCGCCGCACCACCTCGGACGGCACGGTGCCGACCTTGACCACGAGGATCACTCCCTCCGAGTGTGACGAGAGGGCGATGCCGTCGGAGACAGGGATGACGGGCGGGCTGTCGAGGATGACGAGGTCGAATGAGGACGAGCCCGTTTCGATGAGGTTGCGCATCCGGGCGGAACCGGCGAGCTCGGCCGGGTTGGGGGGCAGAGGCCCGCTCGTCACCACCTGCAGGGTCGGGATGAGCGTTGGTTGCGCTACCTCGGCGAGGGTGAAGTCCTCCAGGAGAGCGGTGGTGAGCCCGCGGGTGTTCTCGAGACCGAAGGCGCGGTGGACGCCCGGGCGCCGCAGGTCGGCGTCGACCAGGCAAATCCGCGAGCCCGCCTGGGCGGCGACCACCGCGAAGTTGGCCGCCGTCGTCGTCTTGCCCTCGCCGGCGCTGGCCGAGGTGACCAGGATGCTGCGGCACGGGTGATCGAGGTGGGCAAACTGGACCGACGTCCTGAGCGCGCGATACGCTTCCGCCGCAGGCGACTTGGGATCATTCTGCGCGATCAGCGACGGTCGGAGGGGCCTGTGCCCACGGGACCACAGCCAGAAGCGCTTGCCGTTGTTGAAGCGGGTGCGGTGATCGACGCCGTTGCCCGGCACGTTGCCGTCCTCGGTGGATTCGTCGGCCATCAGCGCTTGCTTTCGAACGCCGGCACGATGGCGATGACCGGCAGTCCGAGCCGTCGCTCCACGTCCATCGCGGTTCGCACGGTGTTCTTGTCGAAGTACTCCAGGGTGAATGCCGCTGCGATGGCGGCGACGAGGCCCATGACGATGCTGACCGTCAGGCTCCGGGCCTTGTTGGGCTTCACGGGGGCGGTGGGAACCGCGGCCTGCTCGACAACCTGGAGGTTGTTGGCCTGGATGGCGCTCGTGATGCCCGTCTCCTTGAGGCGCTTGAGCACCTCGGCGTAGAGCACCTGGTTCGTCTCGTTCTCGCGCTGGAGGCTGAGATACTCGGCCTCCTGCGCGTTCATGTCCAGACCCTCTCGCCTGAGCCGCGTCACCTTGTCGAGGAGCGTGTCTTCACGGGCCTTGGCCACCTTGTACTCGGTCTGGACGGCCCCGACCATCGTCTGCAGCTCGGCATCGAGCCGAGCGGTGGTCTGCTGGATTTGCGCGTCGATCTTGATCAGCTCGGGGTGGCGTGGCTTGTAGATCTTCACCAGCTTGGACTTCTGTCCCTCGAGATCCGCCAGCTCTGCCTTGAGCTTCTGGATGAGAGGGCTGTCGGCCACCGTGAAGATGGTCAGGGCGCCGGACTTGTTCGCAGCGAGCTGGTTCAGCTCGCCCAGCTTCGACTCCAGGGCGAGGCGCTGCGCCTGCGCGTCCAGGTACGCTTTGTTGAGGTCCATGACCTTCTGGGCGGCGATCTGACGCTGCTCCTGGACGCCGACCATCCCGGCCTTCACGCGGAAGTTCTGGAGCGCGGCGGCCGACTCGTGGACCTTGACGGCCAGCGTCTTCATCTGGTCGTTGAGCCAGCTCTGTGCCTCACGCGCTCCGATCACCTTCATCTCGAGGTTGTTCCGCACGTAGCTGTCGGCGAGTGCATTCGCTACTTCGGCGGCGAGCGAAGGGTCCGGATTCTCGAACTGGATGGACACGAGATGAGTGTTGCGCTTGGGCTCCACGATGATCGAGCCGAGCAAGGCGCGGTGAGGAGTGGCCGACGTCGCGAGGTCCGGCATCCGCGCCTTGAGGTTCAGCGTCTTGATGGCGCGCTCCACCACCGGCCGCGTCTTGATCATCTCGTACTGGGTGTTGTAATACTCCCAGGTCGGGGCGATCGACATGACGTCCTGGATGTTGTTGAGGACCTTCGGGGCTTCGGGCTCGATCAGGACCAGCGCCGAGGCGCGGTAGATGGGGACCACATTCAGGGTCCAGATCGCGATGGTGACGACGGTCACGATGAAGATTCCGGTCATCAGCCACCAATGCTTCCGGAGGATCTTCAGGTAGTCGCGGAATTGTGCCGGCGGTGCGTCTTCGCGCCTGGCCGCCGCCGGGCCGCCGTTCTGCGCCATCGCCATCGCCGATCAGCCTCCCGAGTCGGGTCTGGGCCGAGGCGCGGGATTGAAGAAGTATTCTTTGACCGCCACCATGACCTGCGGATTGACGAGATAGTCCTTCTCGAGGGCCTCGGTGAGATGGGCGGCGAGCGTTTTCGTCGTGAGACCGCTCGCTTTCACTCGCCCCACGAGCGGAAACGGCACGAAGCCGTCGTCGTCGACGGGATACTCCTTGGACAGATCGTCGTGACCCCAGATGGTGATCTTGAGAATGTCGCCGGCGCGAATGGTGTATTGATACTCGCCCTGAGCCTGCACTGCGCACGCCCAGAGGAGGTGCGTCAGACACACAGCGATGAGAAGGCCGCCCACGAAGGTCCGGGTCATGCGCCTACTTCACTCGTCACAATCACATCCTTGCCGGCGCGCGGTTCGGCGGGCGGAATGATAGGGGATCATAGACGCGGATGTCAAGGAACATTCGATGGTGGGGGCGGCCATCAAAATGACAATTTCCCTCTGTGGCAGGGCCGGTTACATCGGAATCTTCCAGCGGCTGGGCCGCCGACCAGCTCGGCAAATACTTGGGGGTGAACAATGGCGATGATCGCGCCGGGCGGCGATGACCTCAGCCCGCGCGGGCATCGCGCGGCGGTTTTCGATCGCATCAGCCTCGGCGCCTTGTATGCCTTGCTCATGTGGGCGCCGCTCGCGTTTGGAGCTCACAAGGGGTGGCCGCTTGCGATCACCGAGCTCCTCGCACTTCTCGCTTTCAGTACATGGGTTCTGGGGATGCTCGTGCGCGAGCGGATCGAGTGGCGGCGCACATCGCTTGACCTCCCGCTGGCGCTCCTGGTCACATTCGTGCTCCTCCAGCTCGTGCTGTCCAACCGTGCTCTGGTCTCTTGGGCGCTGGGCCCGCCGGCGATCAACGGCGTGGGACGGGTGGATCTGCCCACGCCGCTGTTCACGCTCGGCACCGTTTCGCCCGCGCAGACGACCAGATCGCTGTTCCTGCTGCTCACCTATGCTGCCGTCTACATCCTCATCGTCAATTTGATCCGTCGCCGCCGCCAGCTCGACCGTCTTCTGCGCCTACTCCTGGTCCTCGGCGCCGTGCTCGCGCTTGGTGGGCTGCTCGGGTACATGGCGGGCGACCCGTGGTTCGTCTGGTGGCAGCCGCGTCCGGCGGCCGCTCGGGTGGTCGCCACCTTCGTGAACCCGGATCACTTTGGGGCTTGGCTCGCCATGCTCGTCTGCCTCGGGCTCGGTTATATCGCTGCCAGACGCCGGCGCACGCGCGTGCGATTCTCGCCGTTGGACCTTCTGGAGCGCGAAGCGCGAGAAGAGGTCGTGCGCCGCTACCTCCCCGCGGTGGGCGTCGTCCTCACCGTCCTGGCACTGGTGTTCACGTTGAGCCGCGGCGCCGTGCTCAGCCTCCTTCTCGCCCTCGGGATTCTGCTCTTCGTTTTCGGACGGGTCGGACTCGCCCGCTGGAGTCTCGTGGCCATTGGCGCGCTCATGCTGACGACACTCGGATATGCGGCCTGGATCGGACTCGAGCCACTCGTGGCGCGCGTTACGGGCGGGGAGTACATCAACCGACTGGCTCAGTGGACCGCCACCATCCCGATGCTCCCGGCGTTTCCAGCCTTCGGTGTGGGCTTGGGTGCGTACAAGGACATCTTCTTCCGATACCAGCCAGCCGCCCTCGGTCCGGGCAAGATCTATTTCCCGTACGCGCATAATGACCTGCTGCAGCTCGTCGTCGAGCTCGGCCTGGTCGGGAGCGCCATCGTGCTCTTCGCGATGTGGCGGGCCACGCGTGACCTCATGCTCGCGCACTTGGTGGGCGGGGCTGCCTGCCCGGCCAGTGGAGTGCGAGGCGAGCCAGCGCGGCCCCGTCACCCTTACCGGATCGGTATCGCCTCGGGCGCGGTGGCGGCGGCGACCGCGCTGCTGTTTCAGAGCACCTTCGACTTTTCCGCGCGGATTCCCGCGGTTGGCATCTTGGGCGCCGCATGTGTGGCGATTGCCACCGTGAGTCTCCATACACGGTTCGGCCCGAGCGGCGAGACGCCGCTCGTTCCCGTCCGTGCGTTCGCCGTCAGGTCTCGGTCCGCCGCCGCGTTGATCGTGGTCGTCGGCGTCGGCTCGCTCGCGCTCTTGGTGTCTCTCGTTCGACCGGCGCTCGTCGAGCAGAGGCTGAGCGTGGTGCCGACGAGAGACGAGATCAAGCTCGAGCCCGGCAAGCTCGCGATGGCGTTGGCGCGAGCCGATGCCGCGCTCGCGATCAACCCATCCGATCCGGTCGCGCTCGACATTCGTGGCAACCTTCACTTCGATGCGGCCATGGCGGCGTGGCACCGTGGCCTCGCATCCAGCGGGGCCGCGCTGGCGCCGCCCGATCAGGCCCGCGAAGCCGTGAGGCATCTCGAGCTGGCCATCCGAGACTTGGAGGTGGCGCTCTCGCTGATTCCTACCGAGCCTTCGTTGCACGAGCGGTTGGCCTGGGCGTATGGCTCGCTCGCGGCTATCGACGCCAGCAGAGAGGCTCATGGTTTGTCGCAGGCGGTCGCTCATCTGCAGCGAGCCATCGCTCTCGCCCCCGAGGACCCGTTCATGTATCACTCCCTGGCGGCTCTCACCACCGTGAAGCCGCAGTCCCTGATGGAGGTCGGGCTCGCAGCGGCCCGCGGCGCCACCGGGCGCGATCCCGACCTCGTCCGTGTCCTCGTCGATCGTTTCCAGCCGCTTGGTCTCACCGACAGTCAGTGGGCGGCAGTCGTTCCCGACAATAGCCTCGAGCGACTTCAGCTTGCGACCGTCCTCGAAGCCAAGGGACTGCTCGCGCCGGCGCGGTTCGTGTACCGACAGGCGCTCGTCATCGCGCCGGCGAGTGAGCAGCCGTTCTACCGTTGGATGCTCGCCACGCTGCTCCTGCGACAAGGGGACGACCGAGGGGCCGCCGCCGACCTCGCCCCGGCCCTCGAGGCGGATCCCGACAATCCTGAGCTCCATCTCATGCGTGCCCGCATCCTGGCACGCCGCGGAGATCCTGGAGCACTCGCCGCGCACCGTATCGCGATCGCCAAAGCCGAAGCGCGATCGACGCTGGGCGCCGGGGACGGACTGCCGTTCCGACTCGAGGCCCCACGCGCGCGGGCTCTCGCCCTCGAGCGCCTCGAAGAACGTTCCCGTCTGCCGCTCCTGAAGTATCGTCGCGCTTACGCGCGATATCTCAACGACCGGAGGATCTGGGATCAGGCCCTCGAGGAGTGGGAGGCGATCGTGACACAGTCTCCCGCCGATGCCGAGGCGCAGTTCTCGAAGGGCGTTGCCCTGGAGGGGCTCGCTCAACGGGATCGCGCGCTCGAGGCATACCGCAAGGCGGTGTCGCTCGACGGTAACGACACACGCTTCCGTCTGCGGCTCGCGCAGACCCTCTGGGTCCGGGATCAGTACTACCAGGCCATCGAACAGTGGCGCACGGTCGCCGCCATGGACCCGAAGAACGTCGATGCGCGGCTGGCGCTCGGCGCCGCCTATCTGAGGGTCGGGGAGCCGGTCGAGGCGTTCCGAGAGTACAAGCGAGTGCTCACGATTGCGCCCGACCACCCGGAGGCGCGGCAAGCCTTAGCCCGCATGGGGACGCGATAGGTCAGGCGGTCGCGTGGCGTCGCTCGCGCGCCGGCGGCCGACCTTGGCGCCGCGATGCTCCCACGTCCCCTGACAGGTGATCCAGAAGGAGAGGAGGATCAGGCGGAGGTCGAGCCAGGAGCTCTGGCGGCGGATGTAGATGAGATCGTAGCGGAACTTCTGCCGTCGCGGGATGTCGCGATCCGCGTAGATCTGGGCCACGCCCGTGAGCCCCGGCGTGACGCGGTGACGGGCCTCGTATCCGGGAATGTGCTCGATGGGAACGGCTTGGCCGGCTCCATTCACTTCGATCTCACTGGGCAGCAGCGCCCGTGGCCCGACGAAGCTCATGCGGCCGCGGAAGATGCTCCACAGCTGCGGTAACTCATCCATCGCCGTGGCCCGCAGCACGCGGCCCACGCGTGTGATCCGCGCGTCCGAGGCCTTGGCTTGGAGCGGACCGAATCGCTGGTCCGAGTCTGCGACCATGGACCGGAACTTCCAGGCCCTGAACCGCGTCCCGCCGCGGCCGACACGCTCCTGCCCATAGAAGATGGGACCGCCATCCTCGAGCTTGATGAGCACGGCGATCGCGACCCATAACGGACTCGACAGCGCGAGCCCCAGGCCGGACAGGGCGACGTCGAAGGCACGTTTCACGCCGCGCCCCAGAAGTCGATCGTCATGGTCCCGATCATCGTCAACGTTCTCGCCCCGCCGCCGTAGCGATACCGCAAGGCGACGGGCGACGCAAGTGACAACATCCTGGACATGAGGCCACGGCGTCGGTCAGTCAGTCCGTATTGGATACGCCGCGGTGAGGCCTATGGACAAGACGTTGCGCAGGATCTGCCGGCCCGCGGTGTCTTGGAGCGATCCGCTGTACACGGCGCGTGCGGTGAGCCACGTGTTGATGCGGTAGCTGGCGCCGGCTCCGATCGAGTAATAGTATGTCGTCTCCTCCCCGCGGCTAGATTTCCCTTCGGGCGAGGATCGTTGAACGCTGGGCCCGACCGACAGTTGCAGATACTGCAGTGGCCTGAAGCTCGCCTGCCCGGTGAGCGTATCGGTGACCACGGTCCCAGATTCCCCCACGGTGACGGCCTCGGTGCGAGCGTAGGAGAAGGAGAGGTCGGCGGACTTCAACCGATGCTGGACACTGGCCAAGACTTCTGCATCGGCCTTGTCGTCATGGAGCCGCGGTCCCGCCTGCACGGTCACCGTCGTGAACGCGCTCAGGCGTCGAGTCCATCCGGCGACTATGGTGTGTGACGTCTCCTCGGCGCCCGTGTCGTCCTCGAACCGGCGACCGATGTATTTCAGCAATCCGGTGTCCATCGCGGTCAACCGCCGGCTGACTGCGAGGTTCACCTCCTGCAACGTTGTGGAGGTCCCGCCGGCCTCGAGCACCGCGTAGGAGTATCCGCCCGTGGCCGACCACGAGGGCGCGAACCGATAGGTCACGCTCGGGGACACCGTGAACGCGGTCGATTCTTCCAAGCCACGCTCGGCTCGCGCGATGGGCTGCAGGCCTGGCTGCCGGCTCAGTTCCACAGGATGATTGGTTCTCGCGTAGACCGCGTTCACGGCGAGGGTGAGCCGAGTGTGCGGCAGATATCTCAGCTCGACGCTGCCGAGCTGGCGGTCGCCGACATTGTCGAGATCGTGATGCACCGCATAGTTCTCCACGTCGAATGCGTAGTTCCCCAGGATCGTAAAAGGCAGGGAGCGATAGCCCGCGCTCATCCCCGGAGTCAGCCGGAAAATGACGTCGGCCTCGCGATGAGCGCTCGTCACGAAGACGTTGTCGTCGAAGCTGCTCGACAGCGTCAACGATGGGGTCAGGTAATACCCGGCCGGCTGGGCCCGACCGGAGGTGGGCCAGACGAGCCCACAGACGACGAGCGCTCCGAAGAGGAGGACCCGGGTCAACCGTCGCTCACGGGACGAGGATGACGTCGTTCGGGACCAGTTCGAAGTTGTACGCGGCGCCGCCGGGCGCGATGGCGCGCTTGTAGTCGAACACGCGCCGCTCGGAGATGTTGCCGTTCGAGCGCAGGATGACGATCTTCCTCGTCGACGCGAATTCCTTGAATCCGCCGGCAAGGGCCAGCGCGTCGAGTACGGTCGTGCGGCCGCGCAGCTCGTAGCGTCCGGGCTTCTGGACCTCGCCCAGCACCGAGACCTTGAAGCTGCGGACTTCATTCACGAGGACCGACACCTCCGGCGGCGGCATGAACGCGGTGAGCCGTTTGGCGATCTCATCGCGAAGCTGCGACGGCGTCAGGCCGGCGGCCTGGATATCATTGATGAGAGGCAGCGAGATCTTCCCATCCGGACGGACGTTGACGGACCGTGAGAGCGTCTCATTCTTCCAGACAACGATGATGAGTGCGTCCTCCGGTCCGATCCGATAATCCTCGGAAACGACCGACTCCGCCGGTGGCGATCTCGGGATCTGCCCTTCGGACGTTTCGAGCGGCATGAGTATCGAAGCGGCAATGAGGGCCGCGCAGATGGCAGGGTATGAGCTCTTCATGTCAGGTTCTCAGACATAGCGACGTGGAAGGGCTCGCGGCTCGCGTTGAGACCTCCCAACATCCGCGAGATATCGGTCCGTGGCCGCGAGCGTAGCCGACGGGTCGGGACCCGTCAAGTGAGGGTCACCCGGGTGCCGGTGATCGACGAAAAGGCCGTCCCCTTCAAAGAGAGGGCAGTACAGCGGGGCCGAAGTCGATCACCGACGGCGCGGCCTCAGCTCACGTTGACTTCCACGTCCATGACGGTCAGCCATTCCAGCACTCGTTTCCATAAATAGGGATCATCGTTCCGCCAGCGAAGGATCGCTTCCGCTGAGATGTCCACGACGTGAAGGGGTCGCCCACGAACAGCCTCCACGAGTCTCGCAAGGTCGGTTGGGCTCCCCTTGAGCTCCTGGATGACGCCGTCTGCGGCCTCGTTGATCATGGGCCATACCGCAGTTCATGATCGAGCTCGCAGAAGGCCCACACCACGACCCCGCCGAGGGCGCCGGCGGCCAGTGATCCGAGGAGCACCGCAAACACGGCGGCGACATTGAACGGCCGACGCTTCTTCAGACCCGCGAAGGAAGGGATCATCCCTGAAGCCAGGCCGCACAGGAATCGAGACAGAGCACCAGGCCGATCACGCCGAGAGGTAGAAGAACGAGTGCCGCCGTCAAGAGTGTCGCTCGACCGACCTGCGCTCGATTGATCGCCATAACGCTCGCCACCTCCCACCGGTGATAGGGGCAAGCGGCATGCCGAACCTCCGTTTCCTGGATTTCGCTGCGGGTTCAATTATTTGCACGCCAGACGCGTCATCGGGGTCTGGCAACTTCCTGGCCGCTCGGCTGGGGGGAAAGCGTCCGGCACCTTCGGCCGACCATACGTTGCCGATCTCATCTAATCGGCGTCCCGGCCGGCGCGGTCGCGGCGGTCCTGATCGCGCACGAGCCAGTAGACGGAGCCCAGCGAGAAGATCGCCGCGCCGAGCGCGAAGATCTGCAGCGCTTCCGTGCTGTGCAGGTCGATGATGATCAGCTTGCGGACGATCGCCAGCATCGCGAGCAGGATCACCGTCCGCAC